>Ga0187784_10002386_pt1 | contig 15056 bp, 10 predicted proteins | sample 1015_SJ02_MP15_2_FD_132964 | JGI IMG/M metagenome (GOLD analysis project Ga0187784, IMG submission 132964) | Tropical peat soil microbial communities from peatlands in Department of Meta, Colombia - 1015_SJ02_MP15_20_MG | ecosystem: Environmental > Terrestrial > Soil > Wetlands > Peat | place...
AAGCGGAAAAACGCAAGGCGCGGGAAGATTATACCTTGGTGTGGCAGGCCAAAGCCGGCGATCCTCGCAACGTGGCCGACGCGCATTATCGCCTCGCGGTGGATGTGGCCGGGGATCAGGTGGTGGGGTTTGCGCGCTCCTTTAAGCTTCCGGAAGCGTGGGAACGTGCGCGCGGTTCCTCGAGTTTGGTCAATTCGGTTTTGTCTTTTTCGAAATATCTGGCCGTTTTAGCCTTGTTCGGAGCCGGCGTGATCCTGTTGGTCATGCAGATCAGGTCCGGCGAGATGCCTTGGCGCCCGGCAGCCAAGGTGGGCGCAGTGATGGTTGCGTTCTTGCTTCTTTCCGAGCTTGACGGATGGCCGGGTTTGGACCGCCAATATGTGACTTCCATGCCTCTGTCGACTTGGCGGCTAGTCGAGGTGGTGGGCTTGGTCCTCGTTCCGTTGCTGGCCGGCTTGCTCGGGTGGTTACTGGTGAGCCTCGCCGCGAGCTTTTATCCGGAGGCTTGGCAGCTCTTGAGAAGCAGTGCCCGGCGCGTGTGGCGACGAGATGCGGCGGTGTGCATTGTGTTGATCCTGGCTGCCAGGCCAGGCCTGCACAAGCTGGCGGACCTTTTCGCCAGCCGCTTTCACGCCTTTGCCCCCATGGACACTGAAGTTTTTTCGGAAATGTTCAATGCTGCCTTTCCGGGAGCAGGCCTTTTCCTCGGGGCGCTTGTGTCGATGGTCATCTACTTGTCCGGGTTGGGAGTGGTAATCCATGTCCTTCGCCTGGGATGGACCAAGCGTGCCTGGTGGCTGTGGCCTGGGATTCTGTTGGCGCTGATCGGACTGGGACCGGCGGGTGCGCATTCGCTGCGCGAGTTCTTTGCCGGCTGGGTAATGAGCTTTGTTCCACTTGCAATTGCGGTGGCGATTGTCTTCTGGTTCTTCCGCAATAACCTGCTGGCTTATCTGGGCGCTGCCTTCTGCCTGGAGGTGGCGCAGCCTGTGTTTTCGTTGCTCTCACAACAACTTGCTTTCTACCGGGCGAATGGGTTGCTGCTTGCCCTGCTAGCATTGGTCTTCCTGGGATGGGTATTTCTTGCAGGCGGAGAGAGAGAGATTCGGAGCGAGCCATGACCAAGCTCGACGAAATTGAAGTGCGAGTCCTCGGCGCGCTTCTGGAAAAGGAAATCACTACTCCGGATTACTATCCGCTCTCGTTGAATGCCCTTATCAACGCTTGCAACCAGAAGTCCAACCGCGACCCGGTTATGGTGCTGGACGAGAGCGCGGTGAGGCAGGCGCTGGACAGCCTGAATGAGAAAAGCCTGGCAGGCCATGCAACCAGCGCGGATAGCCGTGTGTCGAAATATGCCCACCGGCTTCAGGAGGTCTTCAATTTTGATCGCAGAGAAATGGCTGCGCTCTGCGTGCTCCTGCTGCGCGGTCCGCAGACCCCGGGTGAATTACGGGGACGGACGGAGAGGATGTACAAGTTCGACGATCTTGGCGTGGTGGAGTCCGCACTTCATCGCCTGATGGAGCGAGAACCTCCCCTGGTGAAAAAACTGGCGCGTCAGCCGGGTACGAAGGAGTCGCGTTACGCGCACTTGCTGGCGGGAGAGATGGAAGAGTGGAGCGCGCCGGCGGAGCCCCAGCTCGTGGCTGCGGCGGGCAGTCAAGATAAACAGCGGGTCGCGCGCCTGGAAACTGAAGTCCAGAGCCTGCGCAAAGAAGTCGCGGACTTGCGACAACAACTGGAAGACTTCCGAAAACAATTTGAATAAGGGGGTAGCGCGGACCCCCGGTTTTGGGGTCCGTGGCTTGTCCTATGAAAACCCTCCAGCAGTTCGCCTTGGGAATTGAAACGATCCCGGCCACAACCTCCTGGTACTTGGCTGACCTGGGCGAAGCGCGCGGCAAGCAGGAGCCTTTCACCAGACAATCGCCGCAAAAGCTCAAGGTGCTGCGCGAGAACGCCCTGATCGAGAGTGCAGTATCATCCAACCGCATCGAGGGCGTTGAGGCCGATCAGGCTCGAATCGCCACAATCGTTTTCGGCAAGGGCAGACTGCGCGACCGGAATGAAGAAGAAATTCGGGGCTACCGCAATGCGCTCGGGGTAATTCACGAGAAGGGCATCAGCCTTCCCGTTTCCGAAGAGACCATTCGGCGGTTGCATCGCCTCGTCCGCGGCGAGAGCTGGGATGCGGGACACTATAAGGACAGGGACAGCGACATTATCGAAAAGCTCGCTGACGGGCGGCAGAGAGTTCGTTTCACGACAGTGACCGCAGCCGAAACTCCGGCCTATATGAACGAGATGATTCGCCTGTGGACTGACGGCCTTCGAGAACGCCGGGTGCATCCTCTCGTTCTGTCCGCGGCTATGAACCTGGACTTTCTCTGTATTCACCCCTTTCGGGACGGCAACGGGCGCGTCTCGCGGCTATTGTTGCTCTTGCAGTGCTACCAGCTTGGTTTCGAGGTCGGACGCTACGTGAGCCTGGAGCGTGTGATCGAGGAGAACAAGGAGCGGTACTACGAGACGCTGAAGCACAGCTCCCAAGGCTGGCACGAGGGGCGGCACGATCCATGGCCGTACGTGAACTACGTCCTCTTTGTCTTAAAGACTGCATACGCCGAGCTCGAGCAACGGATGACACAACTGAAGAGCCCTCGTGGAGCCAAGACTGCGCTGGTCGAAGCAGCCATCGACGCATTTCCAGGGGTGTTCAGCCTCAACGATTTGGCACGCGCATGCCCGGGCGTCAGCCGGGATATGGTGCGGCGCGTCCTGCGCAACCTTCAGAAAGCTAAGGAGGTCGTCTGTTTGGGACGGGGTCCCGGCGCGTCTTGGCGGAAAGAAGGTATTACCCCTAAATGAGGGTAAAAGAGAGGGTAGTAACCTCCCCGAATTCGCAGATAGAGACGCATCGGTGCCTGCAACTTGCGAATTCCTTAGGCGCTCGCCAGGCACGAGCTGCATTCGCTTCGACTGTTAGGCATGTCGGAAACTGAGCCCCGCTGCGGCAAACCAGATACGAAGAAACGGCCCCTCCCTGGTTGCCCAGCGTTTGCCGATAATTGTCGGGAAACAGCCCTTCCCGCAAGCAACCGGCGAATACGTCCTCCCTGACGGGGTAGTGTGGACTCACGCCAAGCGTGAAGCCTTCGATGCGTTCCCATGGGATGAACCAAAGATAGAGTGACCTGGGGAAGGCTATAGAAGGCCCGCGGTGCTGTCCTCTTGGCAACGCCTGTTTCACGATGGATCACGCTCCAGGGATTCCCCTGGGCGCGGAGGGCGGCTATCCAGGTAGAACCGACAGCGAGCTAATTCGCTGGGAGCAGGTAGCGCAGACTCGCTGCCTTTGCGACTCCGCGGCTGTTGACGTTGAATAATTCCCCTGCGATTAATGCGCCTACACTAAAATGCCGCAGCGGAAAGCCGCAGAGTCCCAACTGCAGGGACTCTGCGCTACCCGATCTGACTTCACAGGAGCTTGACAATTCCGGGAGTGGGGATTTCCCGGGCCCTCATAGGCTAGATAAGCCCCCTCACCCCAACTCCCCTCCCCCTCTTTCCTCTCCCCTGGGGAGAGGGAAGAGGGGAAAGGGGTGAGAGGGTGAGGGGTGTCTCGCACGCTCTCGTCACATGTCCAGCGCCGCGATGGGGCTCAGGCCCCTTTGAGCCGCCTCCAAATCATAAAGCCTGCGGCTTTGCCGGGGGATACTTACTGGCGGGGTCTACCGAGCGGAGACTGGACGGAGGGCCGAGAGACCGCGCTGGATCGCGATTTCTTCCTGCGCGGGGAGGGGAGAAACTCGCGGCTGATGGCCTTGAGAAACGCACGTCCCCAAAGGCCGATTAACAGCAAGGCCCCGAAAAGCAACACGGCGTCCAGGCTGGCTCGATCCCGCCGGGTCCAATAAACGCCTTCCTGGAGGTTCAGCCAGATGGCGAACTCGTCCAGTCGTCGTGAAAAGTGGTAGAAGCGAGTGCGGCAAGGCTTGCTGTTATTCTGCCTGTGCGGTGGCTCGATCCACGGGGAAAATCCTTAGCGCGATAGGGTAACCACTCGGCTTCTCGTTGGGCAGTTCGACAATCAGGCCGTCGGCGCTGCGGGTCCACTTGACTGGGGCCTTCGAGCCCAGCATCTGGACTGTCTTGATCCGCCGCTTCGTCAACTCAGAACCTGCGGCCAGCGACTTGATGCGCAGCTTGCCATCCTCCGGCCATGCCAGCGCAATCGCATAGAGTGTATCGCCCTTGGCCGTGAAGCGGATGTCCTGCGCGGTGTATCCGCTGGTGGCGGTGTCTTTGAAGGAACCGCCCACCACTTTGGTCGGACCCTCACCGTAAACTTTCCAGGGTCGTGTGGCGTAGATGGCCTCCGCGTTGACCCCGAGCCACTTGCCCATCTCGAGCAGAATTTTCTGGACTTCGTCGGGAATGGTGCCGTCGGATTTAGGTCCAATGTTCAGCAGCAGGCAGCCATTCTTGCTCACAATATCCACGAGTTCGTCGATGAGCGATTCCGGCGTGCGGGACTTCTCGTCCTTGATGTATCCCCAGGACTTCTCGCCGACGGAAGTGTCAGTCTGCCAGAAAATGGGGCGCAGCGTGTCCAGTTGCCCACGTTCGATGTCGAGCACGGCGGCGTGCTCGGGAAAGGCTCTGTTCTTGTAATTGATGGCGACCTCGCGCTTCCACTCTGCGCCGCGGTTGTAATAGAAGGCCCCGAACTTCTGGAGATAAGGCTTGAAGGCAGGTTGCTCGATCCACCAGTCGAACCAGACGATTTCCGGATGATACTTGTCCACGATCTCGGCGATGCGCGCCAGCCAATTGTCCAGATACGCGTGGTTGGGTTGGACCTTATCCGATTGGGCCGGCCCGTATAAGCCTGCGTAGCGGGGATCGTTGACGTCGGAGTCGAAGCTCGTGCCACCGTTGAAAAACCACCAGTGCTCCGCGCGGTGCGAGGAAGCGCCGAAATGCAACCCTTCCTTGCGCACAGCGGCGGCCAGCTCGCCCACCACGTCGCGCTTGGGTCCCATCTTTGCGGCGCACCACTCCGTGAGGTCGGAGGCATACATGGGGAAACCATCATGATGCTCAGCGACGGGCACCACGTACTTCGCTCCGGACTTCCTGAACAACTCCGCCCACTGATCGGCGTTGAATTTCTCGGCTTTGAACATGGGGATAAAATCCTTGTAGCCGAACTTGGACTGCGGGCCGTAAGTCTCCAGATGATACCTAAAAACATGATTATCTTGCAAATACATATCACGGGGATACCACTCGTTGTCAAAGGCCGGCACGCAGTAGACACCCCAATGGATGAAGATCCCAAACTTGGCGTCTTCGTACCACTTCGGAACTTTGATTTTCTCCAAAGAATCCCACGAAGCCTGGTAAGGGCCCTGAGCGATAACTCCCTCAATCTTCTTCACGGATTCTTCGACTTTCTTATCCTCGGAATCTGCTGGGACGCTGAGTATCAGCATGAGCAGAGCCGAAAAGGCGACGGCTAGTCTCCGGTTGCAGGAGCCCATTCTCGGCCGCTGCTCTGCGATGAATGCAACGGAAGTAGCATGAACGTTTTTCATGTTGGTCCACCTTCCGGTAAGTTTAGTGCCACTGAGTGCCAGCAGCAAGTGGCGTGGAGTTTCATTCCTGCTACGAATCCACCCTAAGTTGTTGATTCTGCTTCTCATAGACGCCTTTCGGGAGGGGTTTCTGAAAGGGCCAAAAAAAGTTAAAAAAAGCTAAAAAAACGCTTGACAAGGCGGTGGGAGGGTTCTAATCTACCGTGGAGTGAAGTGGATAATTGTGGTCTAAAGTGTTCCCAAGGGTGATTTTCGGGTAGCTTGAGGTTGATTTCGGGGATTCCAGATGCTGCGTGGCAACTACCCGGCGACGGTGGACGGCAAGGGCCGACTGAAGATCCCGGCGGCCTTCAAGGCTTACCTGGACGAAAGCTACGGCACAGACTTCTACGTGACTAGCCTCCTGGGGGAGTCCGTACGCATCTACCCCCTTCCCGTGTGGCGCGGGATCGAGGAGAAGCTGAAGGCGCAGCCTTCCATGAACAAGTCCGTGAAGAAGTTCCTCGATCGCACCAACTATTTCGGACAGATGGGTCGCGCTGACGGCCAGGGAAGACTTCTCATTCCCTCCGTATTGCGCGAATCGGCGGCAATGCAAGGTGAGGTGGCCGTACTTGGCTACCTGAATTATCTCGAGGTCTGGAACAACCAGCGCTACCTCGAGCACCTGGAGCGCGAGCCGTTCACGGACGAAGACGAAAAGGCGCTGAGTGATTTAGGGATCTAGCAGGATGCTTGCGCATGTCCCGGTTCTGTGGCGGGAGGCCATCGAGATTCTGAATGTGCGGCCTGACGGATTCTACATTGACGCGACTCTGGGGGCGGGGGGGCATGCCGAGGGAATTCTTCGGCGGCTGGAAAGCGGCAAGCTGTTAGGGATAGACCGGGACCCGGCAGCCCTGGCTGCCGCGCAAGAACGGCTAAGAAGTTTTGGGGAGAAACTGATCGTCATGCGAGGGAACTTTGCACGGATTGGCGCGCTGCACGAGGCGAGCGGGCTTCCGCTAGCCGACGGCCTGCTGGCCGACCTGGGCATGAGTTCCCTTCAGGTCGAGGATGCTTCTCGAGGGTTTAGTTTCAACACGCCGGGACCGCTCGACATGCGCATGGACCCGACTACGGGCGCCACAGCGGCAGACCTTGTGAACCAAATGAGCGAGCGGGAGTTGGCGGATTTGATTTTCAAGTTGGGGGAAGAGCGCCACTCGCGCAGGATTGCGCGAGCTATTGTGAAGGGCCGTCCGTATCGATTAACCACCGAACTGGCGCAGGTGGTGACGCGAGCGATCCCCTCCCGGGCGGCCTTTCACCACATTCATCCTGCCACGCGCACCTTCCAGGCGTTGCGGCTGGCGGTGAATGGGGAACTCGAAAACCTGGATTCATTGCTCGCGCAGGCCCTGGGAGTCTTGAAACGGGGCGGCCGAGTGGTAGTTCTGAGTTTTCACTCGCTCGAGGACCGCATGGTGAAGCGAGCCTTTCAAGCGTGGCAACGCGCGGGGCGGGCGCAAATCTTGACGCGCAAAGTGGTGCGGCCGGGTGAAGAGGAGTTGCGAGCCAATCCGCGCTCGCGGAGTGTCAAGCTGCGGGCCGCGGAAAGAACCTCAGAGTAGGTGCGGAACATGGCGACGGTGGCAGTCACTTTACCGAAACCCAGGCGGCGTCCAGCGAACCCACTAGCGGGCGGCCGGGCGCGGTTTCCGGAGATCTACTTTGTCAAGCAGATTGACAACTCCCGCCTGGTGCGGGAGGTAGACCCGGAGAAGCGCCGTGAATGTTTCCGTCTGCTCCCCTTGGGCATTCTGGTTTTTCTTTCGGGCTTGCTTTTCTCCTGGCAGCATTTGCAGTGCGTGCGGGCAGGTTACGAGATTGAAGATCTCAAGGCGCAGCGCGCCGCAGCGCAGGAATGGAACCGTCAACTGCGGCTGCAACAGGCTGCGCTGGCTGATCCACAAAGAATCGACACGCTGGCGCGGAAGGATCTTGGCATGGTCTCGCCCAGCCCACGACAAGTGATCCAGTGGGGCGGGGCGGACGCGGCATCACCCTCGCAAGCGGAGAGCGCGGAGTTTGCGCGCAACTTCGCCGCCGCCGGCGGCGAAGCTAACCTCGGCGAGCCATAGTCTCATGGCACCTCGCATCAGGCAGGAACGGCCCGAGAGGACCGACAGGTTCCGCGCGACGACCCGGGATCTGTGGCTGGGCGGCATTCTTCTGCTTTGGATGGCCGGTCTGGTGGTCCAGCTCTACCACCTCCAGATCATCGATTACGGAGATTTGCTGGCGCGGGCTCAACGCCAGCAGCAGCACATGATTGAAGTCGCGCCCAAGCGCGGCGAAATCTTCGATCGCCAGATGAACCCGCTGGCCATGAGCTTGGCGGTGGATTCCATCTTTGCCGTACCCTGCGAGATTCCTGACCCCAAAATGGTGTGTGACCTATTAGGCTCGGTGCTGGCCTTGGATGCGAACGACCTGCTGGGCCGGATGACCAACTCCCACTCGTTTTGTTGGGTGAAAAGGAAGACCACCCCCGAAGAAGCCAACCGCGTCCGCGACCTCAACCTGAAGGGGATTTACTTCCAGCGGGAGAGCAAGCGATTCTACCCCAAAGGGGACTTGGCAGCCCACATTGTGGGTTACGTGGGTTTGGACGACGGGGGGTTGGCGGGGCTCGAGTACGGCATGGATAGCATCATCCGAGGCCGCCCGGGGCGCGTGCTTCTGGCCACGGACGCGCGTCGCCGGTCGTTCCAATCGACCGAGTGGGAAGGGAAACCGGGCAAAAACCTCGTTCTGACCCTGGATGAAAAGATCCAGTACATTGCGGAAAAGGCCCTGGCAGAAGCAGTCGAGAAATGGAAAGCCGCGGGGGGTGCGGCTATCGTTCAGAATCCTAACACGGGCGAAATCCTGGCTATGGCCAGCCAACCCACCTACGATCCCAATGACTTTGCCAAGAGCCCTCCGGAGGCGCTTCAGAACCGGGGCCTGTCCTGGGTTTACGAGCCCGGCTCGACCTTTAAACTCGTGACCATCTCCGCCGTTTTGGAAGAGAAGCTGGCGGATCCGGACGAAGTCGTCGACTGCCAAATGGGAAGCATCGTGCTTGCCGGGCATGTCATTCACGACCACAAGCCATTCGCCAGCCTGACGCTGAGGGATGTCGTGGCGAACTCCAGCGATGTGGGGACCATCAAGCTGGGGCTGCGCTTGGGTGAGCAGCGGCTTTACAAATATATCCGCAACTTCGGTTTTGGCGAGAAAACTGAGGTCGAACTGCCGGGCGAGGAACGGGGGCTGCTCAAGCCCCCCAGCCGTTGGTCAGGAATTTCGATTGGCGAAATCTCCATAGGGCAGGAAATCGGCGTGACCCCTATCCAACTCATCACGACCTGCTCCGCCGTCGCCAACGGGGGTGTTTTGTTTGAGCCGCGCTTGGTTCACGACCTCTTTCTCGGCCAGGCCCACGACGCCCTGCCTCCCGTGCCCGGTCACCGGGTTATCAGCGCGCGAACGGCACGTCTCATGAAGGAAATTCTCTCGGCCGTAGTGGAGAGAGGAACCGGCAAGGCTGCGCAACTTGCGGGTTACTCATCGGCCGGGAAGACGGGCACCGCGCAGAAAATCGATCCTTCCGGCGCTTATTCAAAATCGCATTATGTGGCTTCTTATGTCGGGTTCGCTCCCGTAGAAAAGCCGGCGGTAACCATTCTGGTGGTTATTGACTCACCGGTGGGAGCAATTTACGGGGCCGATGTGGCAGCCCCGGTGTTCAAGTCCATCGCAGAGCCGACTCTGAGTTATTTGAACGTTCCGCAAGACACTCCTTCCCGATGGCCTCAGCTTGCTTCTTCAATCTCCGCAGGGATCCCGAGCCAGAAACTCGGCGACCTTGTGGAAACCCTCCCTAAGGACTCTGAGCATCTCCAGGCTGCCACATCCCCCGTTCGACCCGCTTCATTCTCGAGCATGGTGTCGACACGAGTTTCAACCGACCGTGGGCCGGAGGTCACGGCGACGGCCGGTACGGTTGTCATAGATAACAGTCCTCGGGTGACCATCCCGGACTTCTCAGGCTTAGCGGCGCGGAGCGTCGCCCAAGAGTGTCAGAGGCTTGGTCTGGAACTTAGCCTTTCGGGCAGCGGATTGGCCGTGGAGCAGAATCCCCCTGCGCATGCGCAAGTGCCGCTGGGGACGCGGCTGGTGGTAAGGCTGTCAAGATACTCGCAGTGATATAATGCGAGTGAGAGATGAAACTGAACGAGTTGCTCCGAGGACTGGACGGCCTCGAAACGACACCCGATGTTGCGGACGAGGTGACGTCCTTAGCTTACGATTCGCGTCGAGTTCAGCCGGGAACCCTTTTCTTTGCCATTCAAGGTGAGAAAGCGGACGGGCATGCGTTTATCCCTCAAGCCCTCGAGCGGGGCGCTGTGGCCGTCGTCAGTGAGCGCATGTCGCCCAGCGATCTGGCAGCGCGCTGGGTACGAGTCCCCCACATTCGTCGGGCGCTCTCGACGGCTGGACGCGCTTTCTTCGGCCAACCTGATTTACGCCTGAAGTCAATAGGAATCACCGGGACCAACGGAAAGACTACGACCGCCTTTCTGCTGGACAGTATCTTGCGCGCCGCAGGAGTCCGGGCCGGCCTCTTCGGAACCATTGAGTACCGATTTGGCGAGCGCGCCCTGCCGGCGCTCAACACGACTCCGGAGTCGCTGGATTTGTGGTCTTACTTCGCTCAGACTGTCGCTGCCGGTGGCACGGGGGTGGTGATGGAAGTCTCTTCCCATGCCTTGGCGCAAGAACGGGTTTGGGGCTTTCCTTTTTCTGTCGCTGTTTTCACCAATTTGACCCGCGACCATTTGGATTTCCACAAAGACTTCGAGCACTACTATGAGGCCAAGCGGCGTCTCTTTGAGGGACTTGGCACACCTCCGCCGGAGTGGGCGGTCATTAATGTGGACGACCCTTGGGGCAGGAAACTTCTGGATGTGCCCTGCGCACATCGGTTGACCTACGGCATGAACTCGAACGCTCAGGTCAAGGCGAAGCATCTCGAGCACCGGCACGATGGCCTGGAAGGCACGATCACCACCCCCGAAGGCAAAGTGCAGCTTGCCTCATCGCTCTTAGGTCGCGCCAATCTGGCGAACATCCTGGCAGCGACCGCAGCCTCCATCGCTTATGGTATCCCGCTCGACAAGATCGAGAACGGGCTTCAAGATCTGAAAGCGGTCCCGGGCCGCTTCGAGCGAATCGACGAAGGCCAGCCCTTCCTGGTGATTGTGGACTACGCGCACACCGACGACGCTTTGCGCAATGTCCTGAGCACGGCGCGCGATCTTACGCGCAACAGGCTGATCGTGGTTTTCGGCTGCGGCGGCGAACGCGACCGCGCGAAGCGACCTTTGATGGGCGAAGCTGCCGGATCTTTGAGCGACCTTGCCGTGCTTACCTCGGATAATCCGCGGGGTGAAGACCCCCTGCTCATCATGAGCGACGCGCTGGTGGGTTTGCAGAAGGCCGGGAAACCCTACTTGGCAGAAGTGGACCGCGAAACGGCAATCCGCAAGGCCATTGAGAAAGCGCGCGAAGGGGACGTAGTCGTTTTGGCCGGAAAGGGGCATGAGACTTACCAGATACTGAAGGACCGGACGATCCCTCACGACGATCGTGAAGTTGCCCGGAAGGTATTACGTGAAATGGGCTATCGCCCAGGCGCCTGAGGTGAACATGGAACTACAACTGGGCGGCATAGCAACACTGCTTAATACCCGATGTGGTACACCGGTCCAGGTAGTTGCCGGATGCTCGATCGATTCCCGGTCAATCAAGCCAGGCCAACTCTTCTTCGCGATGCGTGGGCCTCGATTCGACGGGCATCATTTCATTGCTCAGGCAATCGAGCGTGGCGCGGTGGGCGCGGTCGTGGAGCAGGCTTTTTTTGACCAAGCGCCGCCCGAGGTCAGGCCCATTCTCCTTCCCGTCGAGAGTCCGCTGGAGGCGCTCCAGCATCTGGGACGGTACGTACGCCGCAAGTGGGGACGCCCGGTCGTAGCCGTAACAGGGAGCACGGGGAAGAGCACCACTAAGGAGATGATCGCCGCTTTGCTGGCCCCTCGCTTTTCCGTGCATAAGTCTTCCGGAAATCTCAATAACCATTACGGCCTGCCCCTAACCCTGTTGGGACTCGAGCCGGAGCACGACATTGCCGTAGTGGAGCTCGCCATGTCCGCCGCCGGCGAGATTGCCCATTTGGCTCGGATCGCTGAGCCGGAGACCGGCGTGGTGACGAACGTTGCCCCGGTTCACTTGCAGTTCTTCGATTCCGTGGAGTCCATCGCCAAGGCCAAGCGCGAACTCGTTGATAACCTCTCATCGCGCGCTGGACCGCCCACCGCCGTCTTGAACTATGACGATCACCGTGTCCTGGGATTTGCGCAGGGATTCGAGGGCAAGGTAGTCACATTTGGTTTTGGGCAAGGCGCAGATTTTCAAGCTCTGCGAGTGGAGCGCGGCCAAGGGATCGGAAGCGAATTCCAAGTCACTGGACCGAATCTTCAGGCTGATTTTCTTCTTCCCCTTCCTGGTCGCCACAACGTCCAGAACGCGCTTGCCGCTATCTCTGTGGCAGCCAGTTTCGACGTGCCCCCCGTGGAAATGCGGAGAAGTCTGGCGGAATTCCGGAATATGCCTCAACGAGGGGAGAGCTTTACACTGCCGGGGCCGGTGACAATCATTAACGATTGCTATAACTCCAACCCGCAGGCCATGGAGTGCATGCTCGAAACGCTTCGGACGTGGCCCGGTGCTCGCCGGCGGATTGTGGTGGCGGGCGAAATGCTCGAACTGGGGCCGCAGTCCCCGCAGTTGCACAAAGAGACTGGCCGCAAATGTGCCCTGAACAATCTCTCTTGGCTTATACCGGTTCAAGGCGATGCGCGATTTCTTGTCGAAGGCGCGGTGGCCGCAGGTTTCCCGCCTCAACATACCCGCTTTTTCCCCGACGCGCGCGGGGCAGGAGAATTCTGCCGTTCGCTGCTTGAACCCGGCGACGTAGTCTTGGTGAAAGGGTCGCGCGGGGTTCACCTGGAAACCGTTATCGAGGTGCTGCAAGAGCAGTCGAGGAGTCAAGAAGTCGAGGAGTCGAGAAGTCGAGGAGTCAAGGAGTCGAGGAGTCGAGAAGTCGAAGAGTCAAGAAGTCAAGGAGTTGAGAAGTTGAGGAGTTGAAAAGTCGAGGAGTCGAGAATTCAAGGAGTCGGGAAGTTCAGGAGTTGAGAAGTCAAGGAGTTGAGAAGTCGAGAGTCGAGCAGTCGAGAGGTGGAAGAGTTAAGGAGTCGAGGAGTCGCACGTCGAGGAGTTGAACTCTCGAACTTCTTCAAGGAGTCGAGGGTCGACAAGTCGAAATCCCGGTCCTTGACTTGTCAACTCCTCACCTCCTCGGCTTCTTGACTTCTCGACTTCTTGACTACTCGACTAGTAAGTCAAAACCCATGTTCTATTATCTCTACATCAAGTTCCATAGCCATTTTCACATCTTCAATCTCTTCCGCTACATCACTTTCCGCACTGCTTGCGCGAGCCTGACAGCGCTCGCGCTCTCCTTAACGATTGGTCCCTGGCTTGTGCGGGTGCTCAAGGAGTTCCAGATCGGCCAATACGTTCGGGAAGACGGCCCGAAGTCCCACTTCTCGAAGGCGGGTACTCCGACCATGGGCGGCGTGCTCATCAATCTCTGCGTTTTCGTTCCGACGCTGCTCTGGTCCGACCTCGGAAATGTTTTTGTTTGGCTCGTTTTAGGTGTCACAACGGCTTTTGCGGGGATTGGGTTTTGGGACGACTACCAGAAGGTCCAGCAGCGGAAGAACCTGGGTCTGACCGGACGGAGCAAGTTCTTGCTTCAGATTCTGGCCAGCTTCGTCTTTGGTGTGGTGCTAGTTTTCTTTTCGGCACGTGGTCTTTATTCGACCACCTTGACCTTCCCCTTCTTCAAGCGTTTCCGGCCCGATTTCTTGATACACGCTTTTCTCTTGCGTGCATGGACATACCCTTTGGCCTTTCTGCCTTTCCTGCTCTTTTTGATCCTTATTCTCGTAGGCTGCTCGAACGCGGTCAACCTGACCGATGGACTGGATGGGTTGGCCATCGGTTGTGTCATCATTGCCGCCTCCGCATTGACCGTCCTGACCTATGTCGCCGGCCATGCCGTTTTTTCAGAGTATCTTGACTTGGAGCACCTCCCGCGCGTGGGTGAGCTGACAATCTTTTGCGGATCGATGGTGGGGTCCAGTCTCGGATTCCTCTGGTACAACGCTTATCCGGCCGAGATCTTCATGGGTGACGTCGGTTCGCTGGCATTGGGCGGCGCGATCGCCACGGTGGCAGTGATCATCAAACAGGAACTTCTCTTGCCGTTTATTGGCGGGATTTTCGTGATCGAGGCACTTTCCGTGATAATCCAAGTGGTTTCGTTCAAGCTCAGGGGCAAACGGGTGTTCAGAATGGCCCCGATTCATCACCACTTTGAATTGGTGGGGTGGAAAGAGTCCAAAATAATTGCCCGCTTCTGGATCGCGGCACTGGTTTTTGCGCTTTTCGCGCTGACGACGTTGAAGTTACGGTAGAGGGGAACGGCATGATTGAGGTACGCAACAAGCGTGTGCTGGTTGTGGGCCTGGGAAGGAGCGGGCACGCGGTAGCACTCTGCCTACGGCGGCATGGCGCGGTGGTGACGGTGACCGATACCAAACCTCCTGCTGCATTCGCTCCCCTCCTGCCGGAGCTTCTGGCACAAAAAATCGGTTTGGAGCTTGGGTCGCAGCGGACTGAAGCCTTTCTCGCTCACGATCTGGTGGTTGTGAGTCCCGGCGTGCCGTGGGACTTGCCTCAACTGCAAGCAACTCGCGCGCGCGGGATTCCCATTTTCCCTGAGATTGAAGTTGCGAGCTGGTACTTGAGCGATCCCATTGTGGGTGTTACCGGTTCGAACGGCAAGACCACCACGACAACTCTTCTGGGCAAAATGCTCGAAGCGTCGGGCTTCCCCACTTTTGTGGGGGGAAATATTGGCGTTCCGCTGAGTTCCGCCGTGGATCGGGTCACAACGGGTTCAATCGTCGTCGCCGAGTTGAGTAGTTTTCAGTTGGAAGCCATTCGCGATTTTCATCCCCATGTGGCTGTTTTGCTGAACATTTCACCCAATCACCTGGACCGCCACCCATCCTTCGAGGCCTATGCCCAGGCAAAAAGGCAGATCTTCCGCAACCAGGGGACGGAAGATTTTGCCATCCTGAATGCGGATGACCCTTGGGTGCGTGGCCTCAGTCCCGCCTTGGCGAGCCGCAAGGTGTTCTTCAGCCGGTTACAGCAAATTCCCCGCGGCGTGTTTGTTTCAAATGGGAATGTCGTGTACCGCTGGGGGCACCTGGAGCGGGTGCTTCTGGAGAC
>Ga0187784_10002387_pt1 | contig 15055 bp, 14 predicted proteins | sample 1015_SJ02_MP15_2_FD_132964 | JGI IMG/M metagenome (GOLD analysis project Ga0187784, IMG submission 132964) | Tropical peat soil microbial communities from peatlands in Department of Meta, Colombia - 1015_SJ02_MP15_20_MG | ecosystem: Environmental > Terrestrial > Soil > Wetlands > Peat | place...
ACCGACGGCGGGCAGTTGATCCGCTGCCCAGTCGACGGCATTCGCATCGCCGGCCGCGCGACCCAAGGGGTGATCGTGTTCTCCACCGCCGAGGGCGAAAAGGTGGCATCGGTGGAGCGATTATCAGAGGAAGGCGAGGAGAACGGCGGGGAGTGATTAGCGGCCGTCGTGCCTAATCGAACCATTCCCCGATCAGCCGCAGACTGAAGATACGCCTGCGCGTGCTGTCGGCGACGTCCATTCGCCATTCTGTCCCTGGGCGAAATTTCGGGCCAAGATCGCGGATCATATCCCCGGCTGCGCGGATGGCCTGAACCCACGCGGTGTCGCGATCAGGCAGTTCGGACGAAACTTGCGGAGATCGTTGATCGCCGTGAATGACGTCGAAGTAGAATAGCGGCATGGCAATGGGGTCAACCGGGGAGACTTATCGTGGTTCCCGGCGAGATTATGCTTAACTCATATAGTAACGATTCGAAGCATGATGTGTATTTGGATGGCGCAACGAACACAAGGGCACACACGTCCGCCGCGCTTGGCAGGATTGCAAAAATTGGCGAGCCGATTATCGGTGGGAGACGGCTGCTACCCTTTTCGTTGTTTTGCCGGTTAATTGGCCCGTAACCAGCCATTGGGCGGGTACGGAACATGCATCGTCATCAGTACGATCGGTGCGCCGCCGCCGGGGATCACCTGGTGCGGCGTATTCGGCGGGATAAGGATCATGTCGCCGGTGACGACGGGGTGCGAATTGCCGCCGCTGATTGAAGAGCCGCTCGAATTATACGCGTTGACGCGCTTCTCGTTGACGAGTTTGCCTTCGGTCACGATGGTGCCCGTGCCTTCAAGCACGACCATGAGTTCAGCATCTTTCTCGTGCAAGGCTGCAGGCGCGTTGCCGGGGCGATATTCAAGTTGTGCGCGGTAAGGCGCGAGCAGCAGAATAGGCTCGGCGGTGACGGGCGCATTCGGCTTGCGATCCGCCTTGGCTTTGTCGACCAACGCCATGATGTCCTTATGGCTCATGAACTGGCTCATGAGCGGAGGCGCGGGCGCCTGAGCCCAAGCATCAGATGCAGTGAACGCGGCAATCAGCATGGACGCGGCGATGAGAGCGCGCATGGAATCCTCCCTGGCCCGGCTTTGTGCCGATGCCAGCAGTAAATCGCTGCCGCCTTGCCATTACAAGGCAATGCGCGCGATGCACACGTAGAGCCGTCATTATGCTTGTTCGGTCAATCGGCTCGGTGCGCGAGCTTTTTTACTGACCGCCCAGTGTCGCGCGTCACACCCTCGTGACGAAGAATATGCTTATTCTGGCTTCATTGTAACTTTCAGGCGAAAGCCGCGAACGGACCAATAACCGTGGTATGTCGCGCGTGCGAACAGCTCTTGACGCGCAAGGCGTCAAGGCAGACCCTTGCCAGGGCAACTTTGGCTTGCATCGATCGGGCGCCGTTCCGGAGCTCGAATCTCTGAATGAGGGGCATTATGGCAACGCGTGGCTACGTCAGACAGCAACGCTGGGAGCGGCCTGCCGTTATTGGCTTTCTCGGCGCCACCAAACAGTCGGCCTGGAGTGAATTCGTTCCACCGTTCGAGCAACGATTGCGCGAGCTAGGCTGGATCGACGGCCACAATCTGGAAATCGACTATCGCTGGCACGATGGCCAGTCAAATCGCTATGTAAAAACCGCGCAAGGCTTTGCCGGCCGCGGCGTGGACGTCATTGTCACAGCGGGGACATCTGCTGTGGCCGCCGCCAAGAAGGCCTCGAAGGCCATCCCGATCGTCTTTGCCGCCGCCGGCGATCCGGTGGGCAGCGGTTTGGTCAAGAGCCTCGCGAAGCCTGGCGGCAATATCACCGGCATCTCCAATGGTCAGACTGATCTTGCCAGCAAGAGACTTGATCTGTTGCGGGATGCGGTGCCCGGACTGAATGAGCTGGCGATCCTGGGCAATCGAACAAGCCACAATGTCCAGTTGGAAATTGCTGCGGTTCAAAAACACGCCCGCAAGCTGAAAATCAACACGACCATATACAATGTCCGCCATGAGTCGGAGCTTGGGCCGGCCATCAAACAAGCGGCGGCGAAGGCGCAAGCCCTTTACGTCTGCACCGATCCATTCGTGACGCACAATCGGGTCGCCATCAACACGATGGCGGCGGCCGCCGGCCTGCCGACCATGAATGCTTTCCGCCATTTTGCCGAAGCGGGCGGTCTCATGTCATACGGCCCGGACTTCCGCGTCCTGTTTCATCATGCAGCCGATATCGTCGATCGCATCCTGCGGGGTGGCAAACCGGCCGACATTCCGGTCAAACAAGCGACGAATCCGGAACTCGTCGTGAATCTGCAAACCGCCAAGGCGCTTGGCGTGAGGCTGCCGAAGTCAATTCGCCGCCGCGCCGACGTAGTCCGGTAGCAGTGCCCGTTCGCGCCTAGACTAGGCCCCGACGGCCGCAACGACGTTATGAGCCATCATCGGCCGACGGATACCTTTAAGGGTGAATTCGCCTGCCGGTTCGACGGCCACCGCGTCCTCAATCGCCAACAGGACGCGCGGACTGATCAGGATCTGGCCAGGCTGCGCTTCGTCACACAGCCGCGAAGCGACGTTCGATACCATGCCGATCGCCGCATAGTCGAAACGCCCTTCGAATCCGATCGTGCCGAGTGTGGCGTAGCCGTCGGCGATGCCGATGCCGAAGCCGAGGTCGTGACCGAGCCGGCGCCATTTTTCAATCATCGCCATAATCGCCTTGCGCATGTCGAGCGCCATGCGTACGGCCTGCAGGGCGGGGTTCTCCACCGGTACCGGGTCGTTGAAAATCACCATCACGCCGTCGCCGGCAAACCGTTCGAGCGTTCCGCCATAATCGAAAATGATGCGGCCGATCGCCGAATGGTATTCGCGCAGCAGCGTCATGACGTCTTCCGGATCGGAGCTTTCGGAAAAGCCGGTGAAGCCGCGCAAATCGCAGAACAGGGCCGCGATTTCGCGGCGGTGGCTTTCAAGCTGTTTCTCCGTGCCCGACGAGACGATCAGATCGGCGACTTGGGGCGGCAAGAAACGCCGCAGCCGGCCCATGCGCTCGATCTCGGCGACCTGGGCGGTGACGCGCTCCTCCAGTTGCTGATTGAGGGCGCGAAGCTCCTGCGATTGCGTCTCGAGTTGGCTCGCCTGGTGCCTGACCGTGACATAGGAACGTTCAAGCTCGCCGGTTCGCTTGCGCAATTCGTTGAGCAGCCGGGTGTTCTCGATGGCAATGACGGCCTGCGAGGCGAAATTCTGCACCAGCGCGACCTGCCGCTCGGTGAAGGGACGGACCTCTACGCGATAGATGACGATCGCGCCGATCAGCTTGCCGTCCTTGAGCATTGGTACGCCCAACATGGACCGCGCGCCCGCCAGTCTGGTCGGTGCGCTTGGGCTCGGGCTTGCGGCGTCATCGTCGATATGAGACACGGCCTTGGTCTGCATGACCGCTTCGAGGACGGTGCCGGGAAGCGGCGGAAAGGATCCCCGCCGCCGCTGGAACGTGGCGAAGGCTTCCGGCGTGCCAACCTCGGCCGCGAGCTGGAAGGTTTCGCCGTCAAAGCGGAAAAGCGTGCCGAATTTTGCCTCGCAGATGCGTACCGCATTTTCCAGCATGGCTTGGAACACCGGCTCCTCGCCCGGCGAGGAGCTGATCATGCGCAGCACTTCGGATGTCGCGGCGAGCTGCTCGGCGGCGCGCTGCACCTCGTCCTGCAGGCGCTCGATTAGCTTGGGATGTGTAGCGGCGTTGGCGGCTGTGTCATTGGGGCGGCCGGCCAGCTTTCGCGGCGGCCGTGTCCGCGGGAGCTTCGATTTGTGACGCCCCCCGGGCGCCCGGTTGCTTGTCCGCCCGGCCCGTTTCATGCGGGCCTCCGCGACGGTCGCGACGGGGCCCGCCTGTTTAGCCTATCTCGCTTGAGATCGAAACCTAACGAAAGGGCGCGCGCAAATACCGGCGCCAAATGCGCAGCCACCGCGCTGAGCGCTGCCGCCGGCCTCATTACCGCTTCCTCCTCACCCCGCCAGCGCCCATTATAGCAACCCGCCCGCGCCAGCAAAATGACGGAAGCACGGCATTGCCGGAAGAGGATTATGCAGGCAGACCCGTTCGCCAATCGCCAAGAAAAAAGGGCGAGCCGCAGCCCGCCCCAAGTTCTTAGCCGGTTCAAGATTTAGTTGTCCGGCCAACGGTCACGAATGTATTTTTACCACTGGTTTTTCAGCAGTTGGTCGTTGTAGCCAGCGTTGCCGCCGCCGGTAACTTCTGGATTATCCACCGGTGCGACCGTGCCGTTGGGCGGCGCCACGCCGAAAGTATCCGAACCGCTGTCGCTCAACCGAGCAAACGGGGAGCAGTGACGCTGAAGGCCGCGATCGCAGCAACGAGAGCGAGCTTTAGCGTGTTAGTCATGGTCTTTCTCCTTGTCATGAACCGCGCAGGGCACGATGCCGCTGCTGGTTGGGTCGGAGGAGACATCTTGCAGGCGCCCCGATCTATTATTCAGATCACGCCTTCGATCGTAATCAGGCGTGCAGAGTGGTCGGCGTCACTTGTAAATTCTTGGAATTTTTATCACGAAATCATTAAGGAGACGAGTAAACCACGACTACTGCGATTGCTCGTCAGCAGCCTCAATCGCGTGAAGCGCCTCCGGCTTGAGGATGATGGTCCAGCGATTTTTGAGCTCCAAAATGCCGCGCCGCTGCCATTCGCGCAGGCAGCGGTTCACGTTCTCGCGCGTCGCCCCCGACATTTCCGCTAATTCACGCTGCGAGAGTGCGAGTTTTTGCGGGCCTCGGTTCGGCGCCGGGTAGCGCAGCAGTGCCTTGGCAAGTCGGGCCGGCAAATCGAAGAAAGCAATCTCGGCCATGCGCTCGTCAGAGCGGCGTATCCGCGTGCAGAGGAGCTTCATCAGGTTCAGGCAGGCGGTCGGATTGTGCTCCAGAAACTGCAGCATGTCGCGCCGTTCCAGGACGATAAGCTCGCAGTTGGTCAACGCCGTAGCGCTGGCCGAGCGAGGTTTGCCGTCAAGCAGCGCAATCTCGCCGAACAGCTCGCCGGCTGGCAGGTCGGCGAGAATGACTTCCCGGCCTTTTGGCGCGGGCAGCGAAATGCGGACGATGCCGACAATCACGCCCATCATGCTGTAGCCGGGCTCGCCAACGTGGAAGATCGGTTCATTAGCAGCGAAAGTGCGCGACCGTGCGAGTGCGGCAAGATCGCGCCGCTCTCGCTCGTCCAATGCCTTGAAGAGCGCGCAGCCATCGAGCAGCTTGCGCGCTCGGTCGGTGGTCACGTTTTCCACGATCGCCCCTTCCGGCGGCGCACGAAAATGAATGGCGGTGTCGGCGGCGTTCCGCTTCGAACCCGATGCAATCATCGTTGAAGCTGCGAGCAGTGTCCATGGTGCTTACGGCACCGCAAGTCTGACCAGCGAAAAAAGCTTATTATGTTTGCGCTCGTCTTAACGAGGCCGCGGCGATTTCATGGGGCCGCGTCAATTCTGCATGTTTTTCGTGCAGCCGAAACGGCGCAATGGATGGCGTGCCCGGCGGCCATCCATCGCGTCGATGACATAGGAGTCCTGTTTCAGGGCCCTACCAGATTTATTTCAGTGATCGCGTCGGAGAAGTCCGGCATTGAAAACGCGGCGATAAGCGTCAGAACGAGACCGACCGCGCAGATGGCGACAACGACCAGCACATCGGGTTTGCAGATCTTCGAGAACAGTCCGCTCGCTGTCGCGGCAACGCCAGAAGAAGCGGCCTCTCCGAATCGCCTCGGACCGATTGAGGAAATTTGAGTCATCGTTGACCTCCTGGTTTCTCGACGCACCGCCATCCCGACGCATGCGTGCGGCTTGTTTACGCGTCGGAAGTTATCAGGCAGGTCAGCGGCGTCTGTGCCGCTCGTCACAGCGCGATCGCGCGGCCGCGCATTGTGCAGTGTCGCACGTCACATCCTCCTCTTGGGGCGCTGCGCTAGCTTCGCGTCACGGTCAATTGACCGCAAGGACAGGCGTTCGGCGAAGGCTTGCGGGCCGCACGAAACGCCGACAGGGATGCGGGAGTCGTCATGCAACAACAGATTGTGGCAGTGTCGGGGGAGAAATCCGCGTGGCAGCACTCCGTCAAAATACGCTCGGATGAAACATTGATGGCGCTGATCGCAACGCACGATCGAAATGCCATGCACGATCTGTTTTTGCGCCATAGCGTGCGGGTGTTTCGGTTTTTGCTGCGCGCGGTCGGCGATGCGGCAGCGGCCGAGGACCTGCTCAACGAGGTGTTCATCGACATCTGGCGCCACGCCGGCCAGTTCGAGGCCCGCTCGAAGGTGACGACCTGGATATTGGCGATCGCGCATTTCAAAGCGGTCGCGTTGCGCCGGCGGCGCGGCTTCGATCAGCTCGATGATTACGCTGCCGAAGCGATCGAGGACCCTGCTGATGATCCGGAAACCGTCGCGCTGAAGCAAAGCTCCTGCACTGCGGTCCGCGAATGTCTCAAGCGGCTGTCGCCGGAACATCGCCAGATTCTCGATTTGATCTACTACCACGAGCAGTCGATTGCCGAAGTCGCGCGTATTATCGGCGTGCCGGAAAATACAGTGAAAACGCGTGCATATTATGCGCGCAAGCGTGTCGCGCAGTTGTTGGCAGAGGGCGGTGTTAGCCGCGAGGCGTTCTGATCTGACAGGAGGGTCTGATGGCAACAACACCGTCCGCGTCACGGGGCGCTCGTTTGACGATTGCGGACGCGCTTGCCGTGCTGCGCCGAAGGCTCATCGAAACGCTCCAGGAGTGGCGCCGCCGCTCAGGTTCACGGCGTGATTTGATGCAGCTCAGCGACCGCGACCTATGGGAGCTGCGGCTGACGCGGGCCGATGCCGAGCGGGAAGCCAGCAAGCCATTTTGGCAGGAATGACCGCCCGCAGGATACGGAATGCGTCTCAGTGCGGGGCGCGGCGGGTGAGCGCAGTCACCAGCGATTGACCGCTTTGAAGGTGCTCGTGCACAAGCTGTACTGAAAGCACGACGAGCGTGGCCGCCAAAACTACGCGAAGCACGGCCTCGGGAACGCGAACGGCCACATAGCTGCCGAGGATAATGCCGGGCAATGAACCGGCGAGCAGCAGCCCGACGATGTGCCAGTCGACCGTGCCGATGATCCAATGCCCAAGGCCGGCGACCAGGGTGAGCGGAACAGCGTGCGCGATGTCCGATCCGACGATCCGAGCCATGGGCAGCTTCGGATACAAGATGAGCAGGACGCAAACACCGATCGCCCCGGCGCCAACCGATGAGATGGTGACCAGCACCCCGAGGATGGCGCCGACGATGATCGTGGCCGTGGTGGTGCCGCGATCGTCAAGGACGGGAAATCGGCTGCGATAGAACCCTACGATGCTGCCGCGGAACACCAAGACGGTGGCGGTCAGCAGTAATACGGCGCCCAGGATGACGGTGATGAGACTGCGCGCGGCTTCGCTTTGATTGAGTATAGAGAGAAATCCGAGTGTGACGATGGTCGCAGGCACACTGCCCATGGCGAGCCGACGCACCACCCGCCACTCGATGCTGCGCGCCAGTCCGTGGACGATACTGCCCGCGGTTTTGGTGACGGCCGCGGAGAGCAGGTCAGTTCCGACCGCAGTGGCCGGATGGATGCCGAACAGCAAAATCAACAGCGGCGTCATGAGCGAGCCGCCGCCGACGCCAGTCATGCCAACCAGCAAACCGACCGCAAAACCCGAAAGCGCGTAGAGCGGATCGATCATAATCGGCTAATGGCATATTCGAATCGTGGCAAATCTGCGCCCCAGACTCTCAGCCTTAATGACGCCGGATTGCTGGCGGTTCCCGTTAAATTTTATGCATGCAACGCGGCTGTTGTCGCGCGAATGTCATAACGGGCCAAGTCCTAACGGCGGCTACTCCGCCGCCACTAGTCGCCGCTCGGCGCTCTCCACTACCATCGGTGTTTCCCAGTCCTGCCGCAGCGGCGGGCCCGCCCATCGCTTGGTCACCATCGCCACCCAATCCGACGTGTAGAATGCGTCAGCGGCGGCCTTGCTGTCCCACAAATAGATGCCGACCAGCGACGTACAGTCGGGCGCGATGCCGTAATATTTGCGGATCAAGCCGGGAATGCCCTCGTAGGTATGCGCCGTGGCGTTGATCGTGTCGATCAACTGTGCCTTCGCTGTGCCGGGCGGAACCTTGAACGTCCACATCATGGTGTGCATGAGCTGTCTCCCGCACGGTCAGACTTGTAATTATAAGCTATTGGACAATCGCACGCCATGGGTCGGCAGATCGGCCAGCGGTCTTGCCCGCATCGAGCGATTTTTCAGTAAAGCGCAATTTAGCCAATTGAGTTTGAATGACGTGCGCCACAAAGGGCGGCGTGCTACAGGCATCCAACCACGTGGCCGCGAGAGTCCTTGATTGAGATCGAGCATTCCAGGCGCTTAAGCTGTTCCCTGGCGTCTTGATCACCGAGCGCGGCCGCGCGTGCGTAATAGTCTTTCGCCGCTCGAATGTCGCGCGGGCCGCCGCGGCCGCTGGCAGCGAACGACCCCATCCATTCCAGTGCGTTGGGATTGTTTTGCGCCGCCGCTTTCTCGAACCACGACCGCGCGGCGACATCATCCTTCGGCCCGCCGACGCCATTCGCGTACATCAAGCCGAGCTGGAATTGGGCGTCAGCCGAATTCCCTTCTGCGGCGCGGGTCAGCATCTCCCGCTCCTGTGCCGGGTCGACCGCGCCCCCGCTTTGGTTGCCGGCTGTCGCCAGGCGGGTGAGCGCGCGAGGATTGCCGGCCGCCGCGGCGCGCTGAAACAACTCCCGGGCCTGCGCTTCATCCTTGGCGATGCCGGCGCCAGCTTCCAGCAGCGTCGCCAATTCCACCATGGCGGCCGTGCTGCCCTTGGCCACAGCCTTACGATAGGCGGCAATCGCCTCAGGGAGTTGTGCATTAGCCGCGTAGGCGCGGCCGAGCTCGTAAAGCGCGCGGCGTGAGCCGGCAGCGGCCGCCTTGCAGAACTTGATCGCAATCGGGATGTCCTGCTGCGCAATGCGCGGGACGCCAGGAACTGTGGCCGGTTTATCCGGGTCGGTCGGGTCGCCAGCGACGCGGTCGCAGAGGACGAGATCGGCGGATTGCGCGTATGCTGGGGATTGGACCAACGGCGACAGCGATGCGCCGCTGAAAATCGCGCAAGCGACCGCGATGCTACGATATCGCCGTTTCATGAATCCGCGTCCCGTTACAAATGCAAACAACGCGCTTGTGGCGACCTTAAAAGCGGCGCTCCGGGCTTGCAAGATTATGGGCGGGGCAGGGCTTGTACGCGCCCGCGGCCCCGTTAACATTCGTCGCAACGCCACCAAGCCCGGGAAACGCTGCCATGTCGACGCCGATCGCGCTTAAGGACGTTACGATCTTTCCAATCGTCGAACAGCAAGGCCCGTTTTTCAAGGCCTTGGAATTTTTCCCGAAGCTAGGCAAGGAAACGCTCGACGAAAATCGATCGTGGCTGCAGCCGACCTTTATCGACCCGGACGGCGGAGTTGTGCTGTGCATCCAGGGTTTCGTCATCAAGACCGCGCACCACAACATTCTGATCGATTCATGTGTCGGCAATCACAAATCGCGGCCGACGCGGCCATTCTGGAACATGTTGAACAGCGATCGGTTCGAGAAGGCGCTCGCCGGTGCGGGACTGAGTGTCAACGACATCGACTTTGTGATGTGCACGCATCTGCATGGCGATCATGTTGGTTGGAACACTAAGCTTGAAAACGGTCGCTGGGTGCCGACGTTTCCCAAAGCGCGTTACATCATGGCGGAGCGTGAGCTGGCGTATTGGACTTCGCGCGAGAAGGAAAGTCCGCAAAGCGTGCCGTGGATTACCGACTCGGTGTTGCCGATCGTTTCCGCCAAGCGGGAACAAATCGTCAAGAGCGATTTTGCCTTCAGCGAAACGGTACGGCTGATGCCGACACCCGGACACACCATCGATCACTTCTCGGTCCTGGTCGGCGGCCGCGGAGAGGATGCGCTGATCACCGGCGACATGATCCACTCACCAATCCAGGGCAAATATCCCGACCTCGGCATGCTGGCCGACTACGATTCGGCGCAGGCCGGCCAAACCCGGCGGCAGGTCTTCGACCGCTTCTGCGAGGAGCCGACGCTGATGTGCTTGACCCATTTCCCCATGCCATCGACGGCGCGCGTCCGCCGCTGGGGCGACGGCTACAAGTTCGTCGCCTCAAGCGCCTGAGAGCGCGCCGGCGTGGCGGCCGTCGTGAGGCTTCACGCCGTGGTGGGTTCGTCTTCGAACTTGAAGCCGATTTGCTGCAGGCCCTGGAGTGCGGATTTGCCGTACTCGGTCTCGATTTCGCGCGCCAGGCTCGGCGCATAGGAAATCGGGTCCGCCTGCTCGTCGGTCTCCGGCACGATCATGACCAGCAGTCGGCCGGTCTCGCTGCCGACATTGCGGAAGCTGCGGTTCTCGCCGCGCGGCACCGAAATCATGTCGAGTGGTTCGAGCACCAGCGTGTGCTCGCCGCGATCGCCCCAGGCGATCTCGAAGCGGCTTGACAGGCACATGAAGTTTTCGACGGTGTTGAGATGGCGGTGCAGTCCTGGGCCGTTGCCCGGTTCGCACTCCGCAATGGTGACGATCAGTCCGCGCGGTCCTTTGACCGGAGCGCCGGCACTGCGGCCCTTATAGTCGGCCGGCGCCATCACCGGATACACGCGCCGCGCGGTAATCTTCTCCACTGCGCCCGCCGGAATGCCGTGCGCGGCGAAATTCTGCTGCTGATAAGTTTGCAGTTTGTTGAAACGGGCAACGCGCTTTTGCATGCCCGCAGGTGTGGTCGATGTCGTTGTCACAGCGGTTCCTCCATTTGGCGCGGCTTGTTTGGCAGCGATTATTCTCGTCGTCCGGCAAGGTGTCGAGTCCAGAGAGGGCAATCGTTTATTGTCAGGCCGAAGGCGTCTCGCCGCGCAGAATCTGCGCCAGCACAGGCATGTCGATATTGCCGCCGGACAGGATCAAGCCGACGCGCTTGCCGGAGTATTTGTCCTTCTCCTGCATGAGCGCCGCGAGGGGGGCGGCGCCAGCGCCCTCGGCGAGATTATGCGTTGCGCTATAATAGAGGCGCACGGCTTCGGCGATTTCGTCTTCGCTGACGGTAACGATGCGTGCGGCGCCCGACTTGACGATGGAGAAGGCGTCAGGTTGCGGATCCCGGCAGGCCATGCCGTCGGCAAATGTACGCGCGGAATTCGTCGGCACCGGATGTCCCGCGGCGAATGACAGGGCAAACGCCGGCGCGTTATCGGCAACGACGCCGATAATCTCGGTTTTGAGCCGGAGCAGGTCGCGCGCGGTGATCAAGCCGCAAATGCCGGAGCCCATGCCGATCGGAACATAGACGGCGTCGAGATCGGAATGGGCGGTAAACAGTTCGAACGCGTAAGTCGCGACGCCCTTTACTAACTCGACATGAAAAGACGGAACGAAATGGTAGCCGCGCTCGCGCTCCATCTGCATGGCAATTGCGCGGCTTGCATCGAAATCCGAGCCGGCGGTGACGAGTTCGCCGCCGAAGGCGCGCATCGCGGCGTTTTTCTCAGGCGAATTCCCTTCCGGAATGACGATCGTGCACGGAATGTTGTTGCGCGCGGCCGCTAGCGCCACCGACTGGCCGTGATTTCCGCGAGTCGCAGTGACGAGGCCTTTGGGTGCGAGACCGGCGCGGCGTAGCGCATCGACGTAAACGAGGCCGCCGCGAGCTTTGAACGACCCGGTCGGCGTGTGGTTCTCATGCTTGACCACGACCGCGACCCCAGCTTTCGCGGCGAGCAGCGGCCAGGCATAGGCCGGGGTCGGCGGCACAAAGGCATTTACCGTGGCGACCGCCGCAGCGAGTTCATCGAGAGTAAAGAGGGTCATTTCCGGCGAGTCATAGAGCGCTCAAGTCCTGCCTGATCTCGGCTCGTGCACTGGTTGAGTAAATGTCGCATAAATTTATTCATGGATTTCAGAAATTGCCCATATACATGAAATCTCGCCTGGCGTCATGCTGCTTCCAGGTGCCGGCATCGAGCCGGCGCCGCCGGTGATAGCCACGCCCAGAGGTCCGATGGATGCTGACATGTGCAAGCTGCCCGCGGCCGCTAACACATCCTGGGCGGAACGTTACGGCTACTGGCAGCCCCGCCGCTGACGCGTAGCCCGCGCTAATGGGCGGGGGCGGCTTTCGCCGCCCCTTTTTTATTGGCATCGAAAACAACGCTGCCGTCAGGATATGATCGATTTTCGTGCGGCGGAGGCGAAACGCTGGGCCTCCTCGGCGGCGCGAAACAGCGCCTTCGCCTTGTTGATGCACTCCTGCTGTTCGAACTCAGGGTCGGAATCGGCGACGATACCGGCGCCGGCCTGGACGTACATGACGCCGTTTTTGACCAGCGCGGTGCGTAGCGCGATGCAGGTGTCCATCTCGGCGCCGGCGGAAAAATAGCCGACGCAGCCGGCGTAGAGCGAACGCTTCTCTTTCTCCAACTCGTCGATGATCTGCATGGCGCGCACTTTCGGTGCGCCCGAGACCGTGCCGGCCGGGAAGCCGGCGACGAGTGCGTCGAGCGGATCGCAATCCTTGCGCAGCTTGCCTTCGACGTTGGAGACGATGTGCATTACCTGACTGTAGCGCTCGACGAAGAACCGGTCGGTGACCTTGACGCTGCCGATCTCGGCAACCCGCCCGACATCGTTACGGCCGAGGTCGAGCAGCATCAAATGCTCGGCGCGTTCCTTCGGGTCGGCGAGCAACTCCGCTTCGAGCGCGGCGTCTTCGTGCGGTGTCGCTCCGCGGCGGCGCGTGCCGGCGATCGGACGGATCGTCACGACGCCATTTTCGGCTTTCACCAAAATCTCCGGGCTCGATCCCGCGATCGCGAACGTCCCGTAATCAAGAAAGAACAAATACGGCGACGGATTAACCCGGCGCAGCGCGCGATACAGAGCGAACGGCGGGAGCCGGAACGGCGCCTCGAAACGCTGCGACAGCACCACCTGAAAAATATCGCCGGCCGCAATGTAGTCCTTGGCCCGCGCCACCATGCGCTTGAATTTGGCGGGCGTGGTGTTCGACCGCGGCGCCACTTTGAGCGGCCCGCGATGGGTTTCCGCGGCAGATTTGCCGAGCGGCCGGTCGAGCGCGGTGACGATCTCGCCGAGGCGCTTACGCGCACGCGCCAGCGCTGATTTCGCGGTGACGGACTTTTGCGGCCGCACCGGAGTCACGATAGTGATCGTGTCTTCAACCGTGTCGAACACAATGACCAGCGTCGGGCGTATGATGATGGCGTCCGGGATACCGATCGGATCGTCGGCCGGCGCTGCCAGCGTATCCTCCATCAGCCGCACCATGTCGTAGCCGAGATAGCCGAACACGCCGGCCGCCATGGGCGGCAGCGCATCCGGCAGCGTAACGCGGCTTTGCGCGATCAGCGTGCGCAGTGCGGCAAGCGGCGTTTCGGCAACGGGCTTGAAGTCATGCGGACGATGCTGCGGATTGTGATTGACCTCGGCGCGACCGCCGCTGGCGCGGAAGGTCAGATCGGGCTCGAGGCCGATGATCGAATAACGGCCGCGCACCGCGCCGCCTTCGACGGATTCGAGCAGAAAACTGACTGGCCGAGCTTCTCGGCGGCGCGAGCCATGAGCGCGGGCACCAGTTACCTTGAGGAAAGCCGAAACCGGCGTTTCCAGGTCTGCGACCAGCGTCGTCCAAACGACCTGCGGCGAGCCCGCCGCATAGCGTGCGGCGAATTCGCCAGCCGCCGGCTCAATTTGCATTACTCGCTGTCCGGCGGCGTGGTGTTGCCCACAGCCTGCGCCAGCGTTGCCTGATTGATGGTGGTGCCGAGATTGTCTTCGAGCCAGCCGAGATATTGGGTGAAGACATCATCGCTCGTCGCTTGCTGCAAGAGCTGCACGAGCTTCTTGCCATCAGCTGAGTTCGGATCAAGCAGCGGCGTTTTGACGTCGCTCACGCGGAATACCACCCATTGGATGGGTTTATCGGCTTCGGAGCTGCCGAAGGCGCCGTTCGCCGTGTGAAACACCGCGTCGACCACCTTGGGGGAGATGCCGCCGCTCGCCGGACCGCGTTTCAGATCGGTGGCGGTTTGAACCTTTGCATTGTCGGCCGCGGCAACGGCGTCAAATGCATTGCCGGTTTTCAGCTTGTCGAGCAGATCGGCGGCCTTGGTTTTGACACGCGCCGCGACCTGGTCGTCGTGCCAGCGCTGTTCGACCTCGGTCTTGACCTCATCGAGCGTGCGGTCGCGCGCCGGTGTCACCGCCTCGACCTCGTACCAGACGTAACCGCCGTCGGCATCGACTGGATACGTGTCGACGCCGACGTCATTCGAGAAAGCGCCGCTGATGACAGTGGTGGCGCCGGGTATGGCGGCGACGAATTTGCCGGCGGGATCGCGGCCGGAGCGGTCGATATCGAGCGTCACCGCCTGAAGACCGAGGGTCTTGGCTGCATCCGCAAGCGCACCACCGCCGGCGCGCGCATCCTCCATCTTGTCGTGCAAGTCCTGCACTTTGCTTTTGGCGCGCTCGAGGGCCATGTCGGCTTTGATGAACGGTTCGACGACGCTAAACGGCTTCGTTTCCGCCGGCTCGACGCTCAGCACGGTCACAATCACAACACCGAACTTGCCTTGGACCGGCGCGCTAACGTCGCCCAGCTTGAGCGCGAACGCGGCATCGGCGACGGTCGGGTCAATGATCGCCGACTTCGCTACCGTCCCAAGGTCAATGTCGCTTGCCTTGAGGCCGCGCTCTGCGGCCAGAGCATCGAATTTGATGCCGGACTTGAGGCGCGTGCTGGCGGCCTGCGCCTGCGCCATGTCGGGAAAGACAATCTGCTCGATATGGCGGCGCTCGGGCGTCTGATACTGCTTCAGATTGTCGTC
>Ga0187784_10002388_pt1 | contig 15052 bp, 9 predicted proteins | sample 1015_SJ02_MP15_2_FD_132964 | JGI IMG/M metagenome (GOLD analysis project Ga0187784, IMG submission 132964) | Tropical peat soil microbial communities from peatlands in Department of Meta, Colombia - 1015_SJ02_MP15_20_MG | ecosystem: Environmental > Terrestrial > Soil > Wetlands > Peat | place...
GTAAGCGTGCCATCCAGCATGATCATTCCATAACCACCCGACTCGTATCCCGCGTTCATGGGATAAAACGCGTAATAGTTGATAGCCCGGGCGCCACGCGACACCATTCCCCATGTCCACATCTCCAGGTCGGCGGCCGTCACCGGCGAACCCACCACAGTGCCATGCACGCCATAGCCGGCCTGCAGTTCCCCTACGTAGAATCCACGACCCCCGGTTATGCTGCTGGTCAGGTCCATCGCTAGTACTCGCCGCTCCAGTGTCCAATTGTGTTCAGGAGCGGTGAGTTTCGGGTAAAAACTCGTGCCGAAATAATCCACCGAATCTTTCATCAGGAAGTCGTCGGTCGGATCGTAGGGGTCGGCCAACGTGCGTACCAGGGGAGATGGATTGGGTGCATGGCTGGTGGTCACATGATCCGGATCAATCGCCTTCACCGCCCGGTTGCGAATGGCTAAATCCTCGGCCAGCTTGTAGCCGTAATACATGCGCCAATCCACGAAGTCGGTGTAGGTAAGAATGGTTCCGTAACGCGGAGGTTCCACCTGCTTCCAGTCAGAGAAAGTCCTGTGCCAGGCCTCGTTGAGACGATCGAGCGTCTGATACTTTGCTTTCAGCCACTCGCGGAACCGCTCCTGGCTGCTGGGGCAATAACAGAACATTGGCTCAGATTTGTACCCAATCCGCGCCCAGTTCAGCGCGGCCGGCTCACTCCACAGGTCCCATCCATAAAACGCTGGGCTTGCCGTCGCGTGTCTGGCCACCTCCTGGAAGAAATCGAGAACCGCTTTACGCACGCCGCGATGATCAAAGCAATATCCCGGAGCCGCCTGGGAAGGGAGAGGTGATCCGTCTTGTGCGGCATAACGCCCCTCGGGATACTTTTCCCCCACCCATTCTGGTGCCGAATCGACATAAACCTGGACGATCGCTTTCAGGCCAACTTCGTTGGCCAGTCGCAACAACAAGTCGAAATTCTCTAGGTGGTAGTTGCCCTCTTCAGGTTCGGCGACGCTCCACTCCACCCAGGTGCGAACTGTATTAAACCCGAGCTGTTTTATTTTCGACAGGTCGTCTTTCCACTGCCTTGGTGAATCTGGAGTGATGGTTTCAAGCATCGGTGCGCGTGCTTTGCCTCCGCTATACCAAACCGCCACGGGGAAAAACGTCGCTGCCTGACCTTTGCTCTGGCTGACTTCAGAATGAGACGGCGTGAGAGCAGCGTCTGAGCCCTGGACTGGAATTCTACCCCCGGTTGAGACGAGCACGCTTACGGCAAGTGCAAGGGAGATAACCGATGACCATTTCTCGGGCAAGATTCGCACGCATTTCCCAAAATCGTTTTTGAAGAGAGTCATTGTACGCTGAAGTGCAAATATGTGCCTGGGCCTTCGAAAGGATTGGCTTGGCAGCTGGCGATACCGTGTGGGCTAGGACGATGCCAGGAATCTCCGGCCGTGGCCTTGCCGGTGCGCACTTCACGGCAGTGAACAAGGAAAAACAGTTACCCCTGTCGAACTCGAGCGTTTGATTCGTGCCCGCCGCCGGTCTTAGATGGCCGCTAACGATCACGAAATGTAGAATGTCATTTCCTATGTTGCACAGAACACTCCTCCTGCGGTTCGCCACATTTGTCGTGCTTGCCAGCACTCGAACAGCAGTCATTCATGCCAGTGACAGCCAAACACGGTGGCTCGGTTCCTGGACTGCATCCGAGCAACTGGTCGAACCCAATAATGCCCTGAGTCCGGAAGATGTCCACGACGCGACGTTACGCCAGATTGTTCACTTATCCATGGGTGGCGACCGAGTTCGGCTGCATCTTTCGAATCGCTTCGCAGCGACCCCGCTCTCTCTGACTTCGGTCCACATCGCGCGGTCTGTGTCACCTGACTCTAGCAAGATCGTACCTGCCACGGAAAAGGCCCTCACCTTCTCTGGTTCGCCCGACGTCACCATTCCGGCTCACGCTGACTATATTTCTGATCCCGTCTCATTTTCGGCCGACGCGTTGTCGGATGTGGCAATCACATTCCATATCGATGTGCCGCCCCAGGAGCAAACCGGCCATCCGGGTTCGCGAGCGACATCTTATGTGACACACGGCAACCGAATTTCAGCAACCGAGCTTTCCGGCGCCAAGACAGTTGAGCACTGGTACTACATTGCGGGAATCGACGTGCCGGCTCCTCCCGAAGCGGGCGCGATCGTCGTGCTCGGAGACTCAATCACCGACGGTCACGGTGCGACGACCAACGGCAATGACCGGTGGACCGACGTTCTGGCACGACGCCTCGAGACTGAATCCGGGTCACGCGGGATGAGCGTTCTCAATCAGGGGATCGGCGGAAACCACCTGCTTAGCGATGGTCTGGGACCAAATGCATTGTCTCGGATCGACCACGATGTCGTCGCGCAGCCGGGAGTGCGCTATTTGATCGTTCTCGAGGGAATCAATGACATTGGAATGTTGGCCCGAAACGGGGAGGCTTCTCCGAACGAGCACCAGGCGTTGGTTCGGCGAATGATAGCAGCCTACGAGCAAATCATCGTGCGCGCGCACACCGCTGGCATCACGGTCATTGGCGCGACCATGCTGCCTTTTGTTGGATCGAACTACTATCATCCGGGTCCAGCCAGCGAACGAGATCGGCAAGCCGTGAATGAGTGGATTCGAGCTCCCGGACATTTCGATGCGCTGATCGACTTCGACGAGGTTAGCCGCGACCCACAGCATCCCGAGCAAATGCTGCCCGCGTTCGATTCCGGTGATCATCTGCACCCCTCACCTGCCGGTTATGCCGCCATGGCTGGATCTGTGCCGCTCTCGTTATTCGCCTCCGCGGGCCTGGCCACAAAAAAACCCCTCGCCGGCCGGTAATCACCTTCGCGTCGACCACCAGAGCAGTGCTATAAAGAAGACCTGCATCGGAGTCCGCAGCCAGAGCGGCGTAGCCGGTTTGCCTCGCAGGGTGACACCCTTTTTTGCCGCATTTACATTGGCCAGGAACATGCCGACCAGCAGCACCATCAGACAATTTGCCGCGAGTACCTTCACATTCGGAACCAGCAACCCGGCCGCACCCAGCAGCTCGAAAATGCCGGTGATCGAAACCAACCAGCGAGGTGCCGGGAAATAGGACGGGATCATTTGCGCCAAGTCATGTTTCATCCGGTTGAAGTGGGCCGTCGCCGTGAACGCGAACATCACGGCCAGCGCCCAACGCGCAGAATCGTGCCAGGTCGCCAACGAAGTGACACCGACCGCCCCGATTGCCCGGAAGATCAGCCAGGAAGCCAGCAACACTCCAAGAACCATCATCGTTTCTACCTCGGGTAAATCATCTCATCCCAGCCATTCGACCAGACAAGGTCGCGCCTGTTCGACACGCTCAGGAAAGGGAACGAGGTTTGCCTCTCGGGGTCTACTGAAAACGGCGAAATCGTTTATTCTGTTCGGCACTTACCGGTAAGCCAGCAGCGTGGTGATTTCGCAATCTTCAGGTGAGGAGAATAGCGTGACCTTGCTCGAGAATGGAAGGCGAGATTTTCTCAAAATCGGCAGCGTAGGAGTGGTTGGTGCCGTCCAAGCCATGGCCATAGGCCCGCAAGCAGCGCCGCCCACCTCCAACGGCGCCACGAATTTCGATGTAAAGGCGTTCGGTGCAGCAGGCGATGGTAAGGCTCTCGACACGCCTGCCATTGACAAGGCAATCGCAGCCGCCTCCGTCGTCGGCGGAACGGTCGTGTTCGGCCCGGGGAAATACCTCTGCTATTCGCTTCATCTCAAGAGCAACGTCGCTCTCTATTTATCCCCTGGAGCCACCATCATCGCCGCCGACTTTCCATCCGCAAGCGGTTCAGGCGGCTTCGATCCTGCCGAACCCAATGCCCGGGATACGTACCAAGACTTCGGTCACAGTCACTGGCACAACAGTTTGATGTGGGGTGAGGATCTGGATAATTTTTCGATTTTCGGTCCCGGTTTGATCTGGGGCAAAGGTCTAAGCCGCGGAAGCGGCGACAAGGTGCTCGAGAACGGCATGGGTAATAAGGCCATAAGTCTCAAGAATTGTCGCAACGTTACGTTTCGTGATTTCTCCATCCTGCATGGGGGACATTTTGCAATTCTGGCAACCGGCGTCGACAATCTCACGATCGGCAATCTGAAAATCGATACCAACCGCGACGGCATCGATGTCGACTGCTGTCGCAATGTGCGCATCTCCAATTGCAGCGTGAACTCTCCCTGGGATGACGCCATTTGTCCCAAGAGTTCTTTCGCGCTCGGTTACGCTCGCCCAACCGATAACCTGACCATCGCCAATTGCTATGTAACCGGCGGCTATGAAGAGGGAACGCTGCTCAACGCGACCTTCCAACCGATCCGTCCGGACAAAGCCTCTCGCAATGGGCGAATCAAGTTTGGCACCGAATCGAACGGAGGATTCCGCAACATCACAGTGTCAAATTGCGCGCTCGAACTCTGCCGGGGGATTGCGCTCGAGACCGTGGACGGCGGTCTGCTTGAGGATGTTTCCATCAGCAACATCACGATGCGCGAACCCGTGGACGTACCTTTCTTCATTCGGCTCGGAAGTCGCATGCGTGGACCTGCAGGCGCTCCGGTCGGTCAACTGAGGCGGGTAAAGATCAGCAATGTCGTGGTCTCGAACGCGGCTTCACAGCAGGCCTCCATTGTGACTGGGATTCCCGATCATCGGATCGAAGACTTGAGTCTGACGAACATTTCCGTTGTGCACCGGGGCGGTAGGACGACAGAGGACGCCAAAGCCCAACCCGCGGAGTTGGAGAAGGACTATCCGGATCCAAACCGGTTTGGTCCCATGCCCGTTCACGGCTTTTTCATTCGACATGCAAAGGGAATCTCCTTCCGTGATGTTGACGTTCGTTACGAAAAGGACGATCTGCGGCCCGCGATCCTGCTTGACGACGTCGTGGGTGCGGATTTCACGCACGTCAAAATGGCCCACGGCCAAGGAATTCCTACATTTGTCCTCAGGAATGTTGAAGACTTCAATCTCGATCAGACCAGGCCGATTCCCGACACGCATCTGGACAGGGTGGTGGAACAAGGGCTGTGACCGAACCCCAGGTCGATCCTGTCCGGCGTCCTGGAACTGGCGCAGATTCGCGCCCGGAACCGAATGCTTGGAACCTCCGCTGGTCGAAAACAATCGAACCCATTTTGCCTGGTGAAAACCGGTCTTTATTTTTGATTGCTCGCCACCCCGGGGCATACAATGTCCAGCACAGTCCGGCAAACCTCCGCTCGCGCGACCGTGTGGCATGGCTGAAAAGCCTCTTAAAGTTTCTCGTTTGATGTCGATCCTCGATTGCTACACGGTCCAAGCAGCCGGGTTCCGAACGACTCGAAGCAGGTGGCATCATGAGCGAGAAAACAGGCACAATATTGGACAGCATTGCCCACAAGATTTCCCGCCGAAACTTCATCAAAGGTGTCATCTGCGGCGGAGCAACGGTCTCCTCCGCAGGCTACCTATTCCGCGCCCGTAACATCTTCGGAGAATCAGGGAGTACCGCCGATCGGCTGATTACCATCAATGTCAACGGCCAAGACCGCCGCGTCGATGTGATGAAACAAGAGACGCTGGCCTGGACCTTGCGTTACAAGCTCGGCCTCACCGGCACCAAGCTTGGCTGTGACCGCGCCGAATGCGGCGCGTGCACCGTGCTGATCGATGATGTTCCTTACTATTCTTGTTCGGTCCTCACGCATACTGTGCGGAGTAGAAAAGTGGTGACCATCGAAGGTCTTGCCAGCCCAGACGGCAGACTGCACCCGGTCCAGCAGGGCGTGATCGACGAACAGGGGTTCCAGTGCGCCTTCTGCATGTCCGGGTTCATCATGGCCACGGTCGGGTTTCTGAAACAGAATCCCAATCCCACGCGAGCCGAACTTGCACACGGCATTTCAGGCAATCTATGCCGATGCCAGGACTACGACAAGATTCTTACAGCGATGATGCGTGGCGCAGAGAACATGAGGAAGGTCAATCATGTCTAAGTCTGAGTGGAAGCCCAACCAGCAGAAATTTGGATCGCAATACAAATTGATCGGCAAGGATTACCCGACTCCGGATCTATACGCGAAGGTGACGGGGAAAGCGAAATATGCCGAGGATTTTCGCGTCGATGGCATGTTGTTCTGCAAGTTGCTGCTGAGTCCGGTGCCCCACGGGCGCGTGAAACATCTGGACGTCAGCAAGGCGCTTGCGATGCCGGGAGTGAAAGCCATTCTTACACAAGACGATCTTCCCGCGCCGGCCGACAGCGTGACCGATCTCGGCTTCGTAATCAAGGCCAACAAGCAGGGCGAAAAAGCGCTGACTATGGAGCCGCTCTATCAAGGCGAGCCGATCCTGGCTGTCGCGGCTGTGGATGAATACATCGCGGCGGAAGCGATCGAAGCGATCGATATCGAGTTTGAGCACTTACCGTTTGCCATCGATCCGCTGGATACGCTGCGGCCGGGCGGGCCTAACCCGCGTGTGGACGGCAATGTCTGGGTCAGGCCGCAAATGCCACAGCCGAAGCCAGGAGAGAGACCTCCGAGCCCGTCGGCACCGCATGTCGGAGAACTCAAGTGGACTTTGGCTGACTTCGAAGAGGCCAAACACGGCCGTTTGCCCATGGGGAAAGCGCAGGACGAATGGAGTTTCGGCGATCTGGATAACGGCTTTAAGAATGCCGCACTGGTTCTCGATGAGACGTTCGTCACTCCCGACACCAGCCACGAGACGCTCGAACCTCGCACCGCGTTGGCGTACTGGCAGAACGGTAAAGTGTTCGTACACATGGGAACCCAGAGCACAGTGCAAACGCTGGCTAGCCTGGGGCGCTGGTTGAACATGGATCCCAGTCAGATCGTGCTGATCAGCGAATACACTGGGGGCGGCTTCGGCAGCAAGGCCACCGGTTACATCTTCGCGATTATCCCAGCGCTATTGGCGAAGAAAGCGAACGCTCCCGTGATGATGCGTATTAGCCGCGAGGAAGAACATTTCATCGGGCGTGCGCGTCCGGGATTCCAGGGCCGGATGAAGGTCGGCTTTGCTGGAGACGGGCGGATTACGGCGCTCGACATGTTCGTCATTTGCAACAACGGTCCCTATGACGCGGTTGGAGATGCTGGCACGTCGGGAAACATTGTGTCGCTGTTATATCAACCTCTCGCCATGCGCTGGCGCGGCACAACCGTTCTCACTAATACTCCGCCGCGCGGGGCGCAGAGTTCACCCGGCGGTATGCAGGGAATTGTGATCATGGAAACGATTGTTTCCAAGGCTGCGCGCCAGCTCTCGCTGGACCAAATCGCCATTCGCCGAATCAACTGCCCGGAAGGCAAATCACCGGTTGGGCCGGTGAGGAATGGAACGCGGGCACATTGCACCAGCGCATTCTTAAAACAGGCATTCGACCGCGGGGCTGAAGAATTCCAGTGGAAAGATCGAATTTCGCGCCCGAAGCGAAACGGGACGAAAGTGCGCGGATTGGGAGTGTCTTCGAGCTGTTTCGTTGGAGGGTCCGTCGGATACGACGGGCTGTTTGTGATCCAACCGAATGGCCGGATCGCGATTCAATCGGGAATCGGAAACCTCGGAACCGAGTCGCTCACCGATGTTCACCGCGTCGTGGCTGAGGTTCTGGGTGTGCCTTGGGAAAAGTGCGATGTGACGTGGGGCAATACGTCCAAGAATCTTCCGTGGACTTGTGTTTCCGGAGGCAGCCAGACTACCCATGCCATGACCCGCGCGGCACACGCAGCGGCGATGGACGGAAAAAAGAAGCTCCAGGAGATCGCCGCCAAGACTCTCGGTGGAAAGCCCGAGCAGTATGAAGTTGCGAACGAGCGAGTGTTTCACAAGGGCGGCGGCAGGGGCATGACATTGGCACAGGCTGCCCAGCGTGCCATCCAACTCGGCGGCATCTACGACGGCCACGAAGCTCCCGGGGATGTGAACAAGTACACCAAAACCTCCATCGCAGCGTTGGCGGGGCAAGGCCTAGTCGCAGCCGCCAAAGACCAATACCCGCGAGATGGCCAGACGTTTTCTTATGTAGCCAGCTTCGCGGAGGTGGAAGTCGACGTTGAAACTGGCAAGTATGACATCACCGATTTTCTCGCTGTGGCGGACGTTGGCACCGTCCTCCATCCGAAGGCGCTCTCCGGGCAAATTCTCGGCAGGTCGATCCTTGGCATTGGTCACGCGATCGGCCAGAAGTGGGTTTACGATCCCCAGTACGGCCACGCCGTCTCGCTTCGCTTTTATCACACCAAGCCCCCGACCATCCTGGATGTTCCGGTCAACATGCAGTGGGTCGCGCTCGACATTCCTGATCCGGAAACGCCCGTTGGTGCTCGCGGTGTTGGCGAGCCGCCAGTGGGCGGCGGATGCGGCGCGATTTTGAATGCACTCTCCGATGCGTTGGGCGACGAGATTTTCCGTCGCGCGCCTGTGAACCTCGACACGATTCTGGCGGCGCTCGAAGCGGGTCGGCCGATGCAGGATCCACTGACCGCACATATTTAGCGGGTTTGAATCATGGAGCATTTATGGCAGTGATCCGAGATGTGATGCCGGCATTTCAGTTGTATCAGCCGCAATCCGTTGCCGATGCCCAGAAACTTCTCCAACAGCATGGAGCGGACGCCTGGGTGCTGGCGGGCGGGATGGACAGCTTCGATTGGCTCAAAGACCGCATCAAAAAACCGAAGGTTGTTATCGAGTTGAGTGGAATCCAGGAGCTCAAGGGGATTCGCGCAACAGCCGACGGTGTTGAGATCGGAGCCATGACCACGCTCACCGAGGTTGTGCAGCATCCCGTCATTCGTCAGAAGTACGGATTGCTGGCGCAAGCGTCGGAACTGGTGGCTTCTCCGCAGATTCGCAACCAAGGCACGGTCGGCGGCAACGTTTCCCAGGATGCGCGCTGCTGGTACTATCGCGCGGGCTGGCCCTGCTATCGCGCCGGCGGAAACATCTGTTACGCCGACACCCCCGTGGGCAGAAACCGCGAGCATGCGATCCTCGAGGCCGAGCGATGTGTCGCCGTGAATCCTTCCGACACCGCACCCGCGCTCATTGCTCTCGATGCCAAGTTCGTCGTCGAGACCCCCAAGGGACAGCAGGTTACGGACGCCGAAAACTACTTCGTCGGCCCCGACCTAGACATCACCCGCATGAATATGCTTCGACCCGGTTACCTGCTCACCGCCATCCGAGTGCCTTCCACCTGGGCGGGAGCCCAGTTTTATTTTGAGAAAGTGCGGGATCGCAACGTGTGGGATTTCCCGCTGATGAACGTGGCTTCAGCCATGAAAGTGTCCGGTCGCTCGATTCAGGACATCCGCATTGCCGTGAACGCGGTCGCGGCACGTCCCCTGCGGCTGAAAGCCGTGGAAGATTCAGTGCGCGGCCAACAACGTACTGCCGCCGTCGCGGAGGCTGCCGGAAAGCTGGCGGTTCAAGGGGCGGTGCCGCTGCAGTTTAACGCTTACAAGATTCCGCTCATGCGAAATCTGGTCAAGCGCTCCATCGCGGGAGTACAGGAGGCGTCATGGGCATCGTAGAGTGGGCGGTGAGCCCTCTGGGACAAACCGTGCCGATTCACATTGCATGGGTGCTGATCTGGATCGCCCTGATTGCGGGCATGCTTTTCCTCGTGGTCCACGCCATCTATGTGCGCTATTTCGCGAAAGAGAAGGAATTTGCCGCCGCCACCCTTCCCCTCCCATCCGGGCTGCCCGCTCGCATTCCCCGACACTCCCTGGTCGCTCGCCTTTTTCATTGGATCATGGCAGGCGCGATGTTTGTCCTGTTGTTCACTGCGTTTCTGCCGAAGGTTGGCGTACAGTTCAACTGGCTTACGTATCATTGGATCGCCGGTACGGTTTTGACCATCTCCATTCTGTTTCACATCGTTCATGCCAGCTTCTTCCTGGATTTCTGGTCGATATGGCCCGATCGCACCGACCTCGAAGATGCCCGGATTCGCTTCCAGCGCTTCTGGGGAAAATCGGCCGCTCTTCCGCGAAAATTCGCCAAGTATCCGCTCGAGAATAAGCTCTACCACGGCGCCGTTATGCTGACAGGGTTGGCCGTGGTCTTGACCGGTTTTTTCATGATGTTTCGGGTCCGCACAATTTTTTTCACACGCAATCCGTACTTGTTCAGTGACCTGACCTGGGGACTGATGTACGTGCTGCACGGGTTGGCCGGAGTGGCGCTTATCACTCTTGTGATCGTGCACGTCTACTTCGCCGTTCGGCCGGAGAAGTTACCCATTACCGCATCGATGGTTGTGGGTTCGATGAGCCGCGAGTTTTATCTGCAGGAACACGATCCGCGGCGCTGGACGGTCAGTGCGACGAAACCTCAACCGGGCATGGCCGATGGCGACTGACTTTTTCGCGCGCTCCGACACCCTCGAAGAATGCTATGAGTTCATGCTGGCTTACGCCGGCCAAGGGCTGCCCAGCGAGCAGGGAAGTGCTGCGGGAAGCCAAGTACGCGACTTTCTCGAACGCGCCACCCGGGCATTGAGCGGACTGGCCGCCAGTTGCCGGCTTGCCATATCCGAGCAGCAATTAGAACCGGCGGCGCAATACCAGGCTTTTGTTTCGATTCTCGATCGCGACGCCGAAGACTCGCTGGCGGCGATTGAGCTGGTTCTGGCCCAGCCCGCGATCAGTTCTCAATTGATTGATAATCTCAACGCCTCGATGCACCTCAGAGCCTTGTTGACCGACCTGTTCCTCATCGGAGAGATTCTGAATGCGCGCATGGGGTCGGTATCGCCGACAACCTGAGCTATGTTCGAGCCGGAAGGCAGCCGGGTATAAGCCGATTACACCTGGTAAACTGTCGCGCCACCAGCGACCGTGCGCACGATCTCGATATCTTTGATTTTTCCCTTGTCCACCGTGTGCGGGTCGTCGGCCAGCACTACGAAGTCCGCCAGCTTTCCCGCCGTGATGGATCCCTTGATCGCTTCCTCATGGGAATTGTACGCGCCGTTGATGGTGTTGACCTTTAAGGCCTCGTCGATCGTAATTCGTTGATTGGCTCCCCAGGTTTCTCCGTTCCAACCGGTGCGCGTGACCATCCCCTGGATACCCATCAGCGGAGCAAAGGGCCCGGGGCTGAAGTCGGAACCGGCGGCGGCGTGAATTCCGGCGTCCAGGAAAGAGCGGTACGCCATGCTGTGTTGCATGCGTGCCTCCCCGTAGAAATGAAATTTGTCGGAGTTGTAATAGGCATAGGTGGTGAAGACCGCCGGAACTGCGCCCAGCTCCTTCATGCGTCGGAGGAGATCGTCATTGATCAGCGTGCAGTGTGTGATCTTGGGACGAACGTCGGACCGTGGCCAAGCCTTTTGTGCGCGCTCGTATGCGGTGAGGACCATGCCGATCGCTACATCCCCGTTGGCGTGACAGTTCGGTTGAATGCCCGCCCGCTGAACTCGCTCCGCCCAGGCGTCGAGCTCCTCCTGCGTCTCGGTGATGTTGCCGCTGTAAGGAGGATTGGTGCCGGCATAGGGCTGACTGAGCGCCATCGTACGCTCCGAGAACGACCCGTCGGCGGTATGCTCCGAGGTGGCCCCGAAGCGAATCCACTCGTCTCCGAAACCGCTGTTGATGCCATTGTCGATCATGGCCTCCAATAAATTGCCACTGGTCTCAAAGCTTACCCGGTGCAGCAGTTCGCCGCGTGCCCGCACCTGCTGTAAAGCGGACAAATCACCGTCCTCGTGGTGAACGCTGGTCAGGCCGTAGCGGACGAACTGTTTGGATATGAACGCCAGGCCATCATGCTGGCGCTGCTCCTTCTGCTCAGCCGTGTACGTCTCCCGTTGGCCAACCCCATGAAAAACATCGCGCGCCCGATCGGTCACTCGCCCGCTCAACTCGCCGTTCGCGTCATGGTCGTAGGTTCCGCCCATCCGGTTGGGAGTGTCTTTATTGATCCCCGCCATCTCCAGCGCCTTGCTGTTGTAAAAGGATGTGTGCCCGCCACGATGATGAACCACCACCGGATGTTCCTTGGACACCTGGTCCAGGTCGTGTACGTTCAGTTGGCGGTTGTCCTTCACCTTGGTGTCGTCGAAGAAGTATCCGTCAATCCAAAAGCCCGCCGGCGTGCGCAATGCCTTGGCGCGGAGTTTATCCACAATGCTGGCAATGGTGACAAACTCGACCTCGTAAGGATTGCCGACGATAACTTCGTAGAGCAAAATGTCGCCGCCGGCGTGATTGTGGCAATCGATGAATCCGGGAACGACTGTCATCTGCTTGGCGTCCAGTGTTTCGGTCCCCTTGGCGATGAAAGTTCTGGCTTCTGCTCCAGTCCCGACGAAAATGAATCGCCCCCCCTTGACGGCAAATGCCTCCGCCTTCGGCGTGCGGGAATCGACGGGGTAGACTTTGGCGTTGAACACGACCAGATCTGCGCTGCGCGGATCCACGCTCGGTGTCTCCGCGGAGGCGGTTGCACCCATCAGGCTGCTGCCCGCCAGGCCCGCCACACCCACTCCGGTCAGGCCGAGGAATTCCCTACGGTTGCGGCGATGGCTGTTCATCGCTCCTCCGATGCTTGGTTTTCTCAAACCCCGACAGTTTTCCCAGCAAGGATTGGGCGCATATGCGCGAGTTCGTTGGCCTTCGGCCCGGTGAATTCCGCGCCAGTCGCAGTCTGTCGCTTGCCGGCGAGACCATTCTCTAACAACTTATGCGAATTTCCGCATCGCGGGCGCAAAATTTCGTACTTGACAATCAGAGGTGGCCTTTTCTAACCTTCCACGATTCTAGTAGAGTTTTAAAAACTTACAAACCATCTTTCGGATTCCGAGAGCGTAAGACAACCAGAGGGGGACCCCCTAATGACCTGCCAAGTCTTTCGTGGCTGCGCAGCCCTTCCGTCCGAACGACCGTTCGCCCGGTGTTTCGATTCCTCCCGCACAGAGTTCAAGAGTTTTGTCTTTGCCGTCCGGGCAAGCCTGGAGAAGTTTTGCCGAGGCGCCGGTTTGTCTCGAGGCCCCCAGCCTTTCTCGCGGCCACGGCATTCGGCAATCGCCCTGATTCTAGGGGCCATGGCCTTCTCGGTTTCTAGCTGGGGACAAAACACCAACGGACGCATCGTCGGCGTTGTGACTGATCCCCAGGGAGCTGCCGTGGCCGGGGCCAAAGTGACCGTGACCAATGCCGGAACCAATGTCGACTGGAATACCACCACAGATGGAAAAGGAAGCTATCAGGTGCTCGACGTCCCCATCGGGATGTACCGGGTAACGGTCGAGAGCCGTGGCTTCGCCAAAGCTAAGACCGAACCGCAAGAGCTCACCATTAACCAAACGCTGCACATCGACGTACCGTTGAAAGTCGGAGCTGCCAACGAGACCGTTGAAGTTCAATCCCAGTCGGCCCAAGTTGAAACCGTGAATCCCACTATTGGGGGCACCGTTACCGGCAAACCTATTCAGGACCTTCCGCTCAATGGGCGCAATACGCTCGACTTGGCCCTGACCCAACCGGGCGTGCTTCCCATTGCCGATGACATTGGAACCTATGGCACCAGCAATGGTGGCGCCACCGAAACCGGACTCGGAGGCATCAGCGTGGCCGGAGGACGCGGGGACGCCATCACCTATCTGCTCGACGGAGGTATGAATAATCGAACCACCAGCAATCAGGTCGTCTTTAATCCCAATCCGGAAGCCGTCGAAGAGTTCAAACTTCTCGAGAACAACTACACGGCGGAGTACGGGCGAAACGGAGGCGGCACGATCAGCGTGGAGCTCAAGTCGGGCACGAACTCGTTACACGGGAGCCTGTTTGAATACCTGCGCAACGATGCGATGAATGCCAACGACTATATCGATAACGAACAAGGACTGCCTCGCCAAGTGCTCAAGCGCAATCAGTTTGGCGGCGTGATTGGCGGGCCGGTCACGCTGGGCAGCTTGCTGAACGGCAGGGACCGGCTCTTTTTCTTCGTTGGCTATCAGGGACAGCGGTTGGCATCAACCGTCAACCAGGGATTCGTGACCACGTACACTCCTGCGGAGTTGGGAGGAGACTTCTCCAATTTCATGGGCGCGGGCCCCGATCCGGGAGTAGTCGCGTTCCTTCAGGCTCATCCTTACTATCAATCCAACGCGGCGTTAGCCGCGCAGGCGATTATCGATCCCACGAAGATCGATCCGGTTGCCCAGAAATACATTGCCGCGGGCATCATCCCGACCTCGCCCACCGGCTCGGTATTTCCCAGGGGCTCGGAAACAGACAATGTCAATCAATACTTAGGCAAATTTGATTTCTACGCCACCACAAACGATCGCATCTCGCTGTCCCTCGGCTACAACAAGGAGCCCATTGCCAATCCCTTCTTTGGGGCGAACATCCCGGGCTTCACGTCGGCCGATACGAGCTGGGTGTACTTCGGCAACATCAACTACACCAAGACCGTTTCGCTTTCCACGTTGAACGAGGTTCTCATTACCGCGCAGCGTTACCATGAAACCGCACTCCCGACCAGTAATCTGCCCACCCCGACCGAATTGGGCGTCAATATTCAGTCCGACGATCCCTTCGGTCCCCCGTCCCTGGTCTTCGCCAGCGGCATGAATGTGGGCTTCAATCCCAATGTTACGTGGAAGTCGGATAACAACTATGCCATCGCTGACACCCTGACCTGGAATCGCGGAATGCACACTTTTAAGTTCGGCGGCCGCTTTGGAATCATGCAAGAGAACTCGATCTACGCCTACCAGACGAACGGACTTTTCTATTTCTCCGGACCGTTTGGTATCGGCTCCGGAAATGATCTGGCAGACTTTTTGTTCGGGGCCTCGGACGGATTTGACGAATACTCGAAAGCGCCCAGCAATGAACACCAAAGACAATACGCAGCTTTTGCGCAGGATGAATGGAGAGCGACGCCGCGCCTGACTCTGACCTACGGGCTGCGATATGAATACACCAGCCCGGAAACCGATACTCACGGATACA
>Ga0187784_10002389_pt1 | contig 15045 bp, 15 predicted proteins | sample 1015_SJ02_MP15_2_FD_132964 | JGI IMG/M metagenome (GOLD analysis project Ga0187784, IMG submission 132964) | Tropical peat soil microbial communities from peatlands in Department of Meta, Colombia - 1015_SJ02_MP15_20_MG | ecosystem: Environmental > Terrestrial > Soil > Wetlands > Peat | place...
CGAAGCGGGCGGGCATTATGACGTGCGCCTGTCGCCGGACGGCAGGAAGGTTGCCTTCAACCTTGGTGAAGAAAAAAGCGAACTCTATGTGGCCGAGCTTGGGCGCGGCCTGCCCATGCGCCTGACGTTCGATCCGAATACCGACAGTGGAGTGCCCGTCTGGTCGCCGGACGGAAACAAGATTCTATTCTGCCGACTTCAAGGCGGAAAAGCCAAGGCCGGAATCTACGAGAAGCCAGCGAACGGCGCAGGGGCCGAGGAACTTTTGCTGGCCTCGGACTCGCCTGTCATAGAGGTGTGGCCGAATGATTGGTCGCGCGATGGCCGCTTTATTCTCTACTCGCGTGGAGACCTGGGAAACAGATCTCAGGAAGAACTCTGGGTCCTCCCGCTGCTGGGCGACCGCAAACCGCGCTTGTTCCTCCGGAACCCACCCGCAGTTTACGATGGGCAGTTTTCGCCAGACGGGCGCTGGGTGGCCTATACGTCGAAGGAGTCCAGTCGAGCTGAAGTGTATGTGGCGCCGTTCGATAGTGCACAGGTGATAACAAGCGGCAACGCGTCCACCCCGCTGACGCCGGGCGGCAAATGGCAGGTTAGCACCAGCGGAGGCCAGTACCCGCGCTGGCGGGGAGATGGTAAAGAGCTCTTCTTCGTGGCGGCGGATAACAGGGTAATGGCAGCGGAAGTGGATGCCAAGGGCGAGAGCTTCCAAGTGGGGGCGGTGCAGCCGCTTTTTGCTGCCTTGGCCCAGGATTCGGCGATGCCCTTCGACGTCAGCGCGGACGGCAAGCGCTTCGTGATCGTAAGCGTTCCAGAGCAAAGTTCTTCCATCACGTTGTTGATCAACTGGCCGGAGTTGCTGAACAAGAACTAGCCCCTACGCCCGTAGTGTTTAAGCACATATCGTAGATACTTTCAACATGGCGGTCACCAAGGTTTTTCGCAGCGCAAATAGCCAAGCCGTGAGAATCCCCAGACAGTTTCGATTTCGCTCAATGCAGGTGGAGATCACCAAGCGCGGCGATGAAATTGTCCTGCGCGAACGTCCCGCGAATCTCGCCGCCGCCTACGAGCTTCTGACCGGTCTCTCCTCCTCGTGCGGTGGGCTACTCTACCGCCCGCCCCGCGCGCGGAGTTCTTCAACAACTTCTGGGTGAGGACAGCAGGCTGTAAGCAAAATAAACCTTGCTTCGGACTTCCTGTCTCTTGACAAATTCGACCAATAGGCTACAATTGTAAAGCGTGCCGGACAAGAGAGTTGTATGAGAACCTCCTTTCGACTGTCATTCCGAGCGCAGCGAGGTCCGATTTCGGGTCCGATTGGGATCGGACCATCGGACGCCAGAAATCGGGGAATCTCGCTCTGCGTGTTTTCAAGGCACTGCGAGAATCCTCGTCGCCCCGATCAGATCGGGGCTCCTCGGAATGACATGCGAAGAGAGTTGTCACATAGGCTCGAGAGCCCAGGGTCTCGAAGTCGAGCAAGTCGAGGAGTTAAGAAGTGCAAGAGTTGGCAATTCTAACACGGGGCAGAGTACGGCAGCAGCCTGCGAGGTGGCCGTCAAACCAACCAGCTACTCGACTTTTCAAAATTGCCGGGAACAAAGCCAGAATGTTTATGAAAACAAAGGACAATGACAAAAAGTCGAGGAGCCGAGAACTTGAGAATCCAAGGCGAGACCGGAGTGCGCCCACAGGCCTGCGAGGTGGCCGCCAACTCGAAAACTACTCGACTATTCAAAATTCCCGGGAACAAAGCCAGAATGTTTATGAAAACAAAGGACAATGACAAAAAGTTGAAGAGTCGAGAACTTGAGAACCCAAGGCGAGACCGGAGTGCGCCCATAGGCCTGCGAGGTGGCCGCCAACTCGAAAACTACTCGACTATTCAAAATTCCCGGGAACAAAGCCAGAATGTTTATGAAAACAAAGGACAATGACAAAAAGTCGAGGAGCCGAGAAGTCGAGAAATCGAATGCCAGACCGGAGTGTGCCCCCAGGCCCAACGAAGTGAGTGCCAATCCCTCAGCCACTCGACTTTTCAAAATTGTCGGGAACAAAGCGAGAATGTCTATGAAAACAAAGGACAATGACAAAACGTCCCACGGCGGCGGGGCCAACCAGGCGAGCATGCTGACAATCTGTCCAAGTCATCGCTGTACTCCCGCATTATCGCCTGCGCAAAGCCGGGGAAGCGTTAACGGCGGGCCAACCGATCAGGAACCGGATGATTAAGACCTTGGAAGCGGCTCGATGACTACCGCAGTCCCATAGCAGAGGACTTCCGTGGCGGATTCCCGCCCAACGACCTCTGAGGCGTCGTAGCGGAGGCCCACAACGGCGTTGGCGCCAACCTGCATGGCATGTTCGATCATCAATTCGTAGGCTTGCTGGCGAGCCTGCTCGCACATCTCGGTGTAGGCGCCGATGCGTCCCCCGATAATGCTCTTCAGTCCGCCCAGGATGCCTTGGGTGATCGTAGGGGAGCGCACGATGATGCCGCGCACAATTCCCTTGTATTCTCTAATGCGGTAGCCGTCGATGTTCAAGGTTGTGGTCACGGGGATGCTCATTGCACGCTCCTCTCGACCTGTCATCCTGAGGAGTCCCGATGTGATCGGGACGAGGAAGGATCTCCGCAGTTACGAAAAAGGACAACTGCCGGGATTCCCCGATTTCTGGGGGCCGATGGTCCGCTCCCCATCGGACTGGAAATCGGACTTCGCTTCGCTCAGAATGACCGCACACAGGGTTCTGCAAGCGGCCTATTAGGCTTCTTGACTGCTTGGCTCCTGACTCCCAGGCTCCTCGACTTCTTGACTGCTCGACTGCTCGACTCCTAGCAACGAGGATGCCGCCTTCTCTTTCAAAGCCTTGATGCGGTCGCGGAGCTGTGCGGCCTTCTCAAACTCAAACTGCTTGGCGGCTTCCCGCATTTGCTTCTCGAGACTCTTGGTGAGCTCTTCGAGTTGGTCAGGGGTGAAGGCTTCCTCCGGCACGTCGGTGGGCACCTCGACATAGTCCGCCGCCACGATGGAGGCCAGGACCATATCGACAGGTCGGACAATGCTCTCCGGCGTGATGCCATTATCCTCGTTAAAGCGAGTCTGCTTGGCGCGCCGGCGATTGGTTTCAGCGATAGCCTGGCTCATTGACTCCGTCATGCGATCGGCATAAAGGATGGCCTTCCCGTGCAAGTTCCGTGCCGCCCGTCCCATGGTCTGGATCAGCGCTCCCGCGGAGCGCAAGTAGCCTTCCTTGTCGGCGTCGAGAATGGCAACTAGCGAGACCTCCGGCAGGTCAAGCCCTTCGCGGAGAAGGTTGATGCCGATCAGCACGTCGAACTCGCCCCGCCGCAGGTCGCGCAGGATTTTCACACGCTCGAGAGTTTCGATCTCGGAGTGCAGGTAGCGGCAGCGCACGCCGACTTCGGCGTAATACTCCGCCAGGTCCTCGGCCATGCGTTTGGTGAGCGTAGTTACCAGAACCCGTTCGCTGGCCTCCACCCGGCTGCGAATATCGCCCAGCAGATCTTCAATCTGGTGGCGCGTGGGACGGACTTCTACTTCCGGGTCGATAAGTCCCGTGGGGCGGATGATCTGTTCCACGACTTCCCCGCCGGACTTGGTGAGCTCGTAAGGGCCGGGGGTGGCGGAGACATAAATCAACTGCCCCACCCGATGCTCGAACTCTTCGAAGGAGAGGGGACGATTGTCCAGCGCCGAAGGCAGGCGAAATCCGTAGTCTACAAGAGTTTGCTTGCGGGACCGGTCGCCGTGGTACATGCCGCGTAATTGCGGCACCGTCTGGTGGCTTTCGTCGACAAAGATCAGGGCATCCTGGGGCAGATAGTCAAGCAGGGTCGGCGGAGGTTCACCCGGCAGGCGTCCGGCAAGGTGGCGCGAGTAGTTTTCAATGCCGTGGCAATAGCCGATCTCCTTCATCATCTCCAGGTCGAACAGGGTGCGCTGCTGGACGCGCTGGGCTTCCACCAGCTTCCCTTGCTTCTCGAGTTCTCCGCGCCACCATTCAAGTTCGCTGAGAATGCGCTGCACGGCTTCGTCTTTCCTTTCGGCAGGCAACACGTAGTGCGTGCGAGGATAAATCGGCAGGCGGGAGTAGGTCTGCTTCACCTGGCCGAACAGGGGATCAATCTGGGCCAGTGTCTCCACCTGGTCGCCCCACATTTCGATCCGGTAGGCAACATCCTCGTAGGTGGGAAAAACTTCGATGACGTCGCCGCGCACGCGGAAGACGCCGCGCCGGAAGTCCACGTCGTTGCGTTCGTACTGGATTTCGACCAGCCGCCGCAGGATATCTCGTCGCGCGATTTTCTGCCCTTTTTCAAGCAACAGGACCATACCATAGTAAGCTTCCGGTGATCCCAAGCCGTAAATACAACTGACGCTTGCGACGATCACGCAATCGCGGCGCTCGAAGAGCGAGCGAGTCGCGGACATGCGCAGCTTGTCCAGTTCGTCATTGATGGTCGCTTCTTTTTCGATATAAACGTCGCTGGCGGGGATGTAGGCTTCCGGCTGATAGTAATCATAGTAGCTTACGAAGTACTCGACGGCGTTGCGCGGAAAGAAGGACCGGAATTCGTGGTAAAGCTGCGCGGCGAGGGTCTTGTTGTGAGCCAGCATCAGAGTGGGGCGGTTGACAGCCTCGATCACCTTGGCAACGGTAAAGGTTTTGCCGGAACCGGTGACCCCAAGCAAAACTTGATGAGGCTTGCCCTCCTCGACTCCCCGCACCAGTTCCTGAATGGCCGTCACCTGGTCGCCCCGAGGCTGGTAGTCGCTGGAGAGATTGAAACTCACGGAGCTGGAATCGCGTCCCATGGTGATTTAATTATAGCAGTTGATAAGAGAACTCTGCGACGGTGCCAGTACCCGAATCAGGCCGATCTCTGCAGCGCCGTTCTCCGACCGCGATCTCTAGTTCTCAAGAAACTGTTGTGTTCAGAAAGCGCCATTGCAGAAAGAATCTCTGGACAAGCAAGTAAGGGACAACGAACTGTGTTAAGATGTTGGCTTTTGCAGCAGTCAAATCGAATTGTGAGGCTGGGTCAATGGATACAATCAGGTGCGGTCGAGCGGCTTGGTTAACCGGGAGGGCGTTGATAGCGGGGCTTGCTGTGGGTGTTGTGTGCGGCCAGGCGGTGGGAGGGCAAGCGCCTGCAGGGACAACCCCGGGTCCTGCCCCTGCGGCCGCGGCATCCTCGCCTGATAAGGTCGTGTTGAAAGTCGGAGATCAGTCGATAACTCAGGGGCAGATTGAAAAGGCCATCCACGCGCTTCCTCCGCAGGCTCAGACTTCTCTGGCCCGGCAGGGGAGGAAGCCGTTCGGGGACGAATACGCTTTGATGCTGGTTCTCTCCCAGGAAGCCCTCAGCAATCATCTTGACTCCACTCCCGAGTATCAGGAGACGCTCGCCTTGACTCGCCTCAAAATCCTGGCGCAACAGGAGTACCAGCAAATTGTGCAAAAGGCAGCTGTAACGCCGGAAGAGACCAGCAAATACTTTGCCGAGCATCAAAGTGATTTCGATGAACTCCAGGTGCTGCAGGCCTCCGTTCGCAAGAAACCGGAGGGAGCCAAGGAAGGGACCCCGGGGTTTCCGCCGGAAGAAGCCAAGGCCCGTGCGGAAGAGATCCGCCAGGATTTCATTGCTGGGCAAGACCCGAAGCAAGTGGCCGAGAAATTCCAAGTGGCCAATGTTGTGCGCGTGGATAGCCAACCGGTTACGGTTCACCGGGGACAGATGCGGGCGGACGTGGAAAAAGCAGCTTTCGGGCTCGAACCCGGTCAGGTCACGGAATTGTATGATTTTGGTATGGTGCTGGCCGTCGTAAAGGTTGTCTCCCACCAAGCAGGAGACTTGAAAAGCGCCACTCCGAAAATTGAAAGTACGCTCCGGCAACAAAAGATCAATTCCGCCTTGGACACACTCAAGTCAAACTCCAAGATTTGGATGGATGACACCTATTTCACCTCACCCGCCGGGCCCCAAGGGTCTCCCAAGCCACAACCGATGCCCGGTGCGCCGGTGGTTCCTCAATGATCTCGCATCCAACTAGGTAGTAGTACCAGGACTGGCGTCAGGCAGGGCTGACTTCCTGTGGAGCAAAACCAGCGCCGTGTTGATAAACCCTTGGCAGACCTCTGACATTCGTCAGACAGGGCAGCGAAGTTATTTTTCAACAACTCTGTTGAAAACCTTGTGGAAAAGCAGGGTTCATGTTACGGGAAGGTTAATGAAAGGAAGAGCTTCTAACGCTTTGCACCAACCTGTAGCATCACCTGATCCGGTTTGAAAAACCTCGACAATTCCGTCCCCGCTTCTCGGTTTTCGCACGGCCGTCGCGCGCTTTTCGATATTAAAGTTGGGGCTGCGGTTTCTTCAGTTTGACCTCAATGCTCTGGTTGTCCTGTTCAAGGTCAATTTCCTTACCAAAGCTCTGATGACGTTCAGCCGTCACAAATAAATGCACCGTTCCCTTTGGAATGTTCGTGAATCGGTATTGTCCCTGCGCGTTGGTTTTAGCGCCGTAGGAGACTACACGATGGAGCTTGCCTGATTTGAAGGTGAGCGTCAGACGCGCCTGGCTGACGACCTCGCCGGATTCGGCGTCCTTCACCGCTACGTTAAAGCTGAATTCGGGAATTGGCAGTTGTTGTGCAGAATTACCCACACCGCAAGAAAGTAGGATGACTATGCCGACGCAAATCCAGATCCAGGATCTTGCACGGTTCGAGGCAAACATGGATTAACCACTCCTTCCCAATCCCTTTCTGCTCCTCAGCCCTGACGAGTCTCCTCAGAGACCGCGTTCGCCACGGTCAACCCTCTCCGTAGTGCCGAGGGGCGTCACCGATTCCGCTATCCACTGCAAGTAGTTGTGGGAGCCCTCGACAATAGGCAGGCAGATGATCTCTGGGGTGCGATAACTGTGGAGCTTTAAGATCTCAGTTTCGATTTCAGCGAATAATGCCTTGGCGCTCTTGACGATCAGCAGGAATTCTCCTTCCTCGGCAATTTGTCCTTGCCAGCGATAAATCGATTCGATGGGCGGAAGGATGTTGACGCAGGCTGCCAGTCGAGTTTCCACCAGATGACGAGCAATCCTCCGGCTTTCATCTCGGTTAGCTGCCGTTACCAGGATGACGATTTTATCCGTCACAATTCCTCCCGCGCCGCCGGCATTGCCACGCCGTCTGGCGAGCGCCGGGCCAGCAGGGGGTTACGAGGCCGGCCACCTTCGGTCGCTAGTCCTCCCACCGCGCTGAGTCAGACCAGGACCTCTGGATAACTCGCTTGCTCGAAGCCTCCGCTCAGGATACAATAGCGCCTGCAAGGCCGGCAATGCCAATCGGATTCTTGCCGGAACGCGACGTGGGCCACTGGTTGGCAGGGTGTGAGAGTGGGCGCGGCCGGGTGGCCGGTCGGGAGACGCCGGTGAAGTTGGCGATTGCACAGGTGAAATTGAAGCTGGAATCGCTCTGCGCCTAGGCCGTGGACATGCTTCCCTGGGATGCCGCAACCTTACGCCGCTACGCGACCTACATACTCGTCGTGGTTTGTATTGCGCTGATCGTTCACGAGCTGTTGGGGGCGCATGGCTTCATGGCTCTGCGCCAACAAAAAAAGGAAATTGAGAGCCTACGGCAACAGATTCGGCAGCTTAAAGATGAAAACGCACAACTGGATAAGCGCATCAAGGAGCTTCAGTCCGACCCCAAAGCCATCGAACGATTGGCGCGCGAGAGTATGGGGCTGGCCCGTCCGGGGGAGTTAATCTTCACCGGCGTGCCCGAAAAGGATCCCCCCAAAGAACAAAATTCCCGCGCCGCTCCGGCCAACCCAGCGAAGTAAGCGCGCTTACTTCCGTGCAACATAATTTACACCCTCAATCCCTTTAAAGTCGCTGTCCTGGGTCCACGTGACGGCATCGTACGCACGCGCTGTAGCCAGGATTACGCTGTCGGCTAGCGGCAGCTTCAGCGCAAGGCTTATTCGGGCAGCATTTAGCGCAAGCGCTCCATCAAGATCAATCACCTGGCCTACTCGCATTTGAGCTGCCGCTTTCAGAGCCTCATTCTCGCCGCGCTGCTGGTGAATCCGCTTGAAAACTTCCAGCAAAGAAATAGAGGGGACCAAAAGGTTTCTCAGATCTTCCACGGCAGGCGCGAAGAAATCCGCGTTCGGGCCGTCCGCGAAATATTCGAGCCATCCCGATGAATCCACGACGTTCACAGGCGATCCTCGTCTCGCTCGACCTTGGTATCGATTCCTCGCAGAAAACCGCGCATTTCCTTCATTGGCCTCAGGGGGATCAGTTCCACGCGGCCATTGTATACCAGAACTTGAAGCCGTTGCCCGGGCCGGATACCCAGCGACTCGCGAATCTTGCGCGAAAATACGACGTGAAACTGCGGGCTCACCTTGACTGTATCCATAAATCGACTCCCTTCAGCTCCTACCGCACCACGCCTTCCAATGGACTGGAGGCGGCGGCGTAGAGTTTTCTGGGCATGCGGCCGGCGAGATAAGCCTGGCGACCGGCGATGATAGCGTGCTTCATCGCTTGTGCCATGAGGACGGGGTCCTGAGCGGCGGCTATGCCGGTGTTCATCAGTACCGCATCGGCGCCCAATTCCATGGCGACCGTTGCATCGGAGGCCGTGCCCACACCCGCGTCGACGATGACGGGCACGCTGGTGATCATCTCCCGCAGGATGCGTATGTTGGCGGGATTCTGAATGCCCAGCCCTGACCCGATAGGCGCACCCAAAGGCATCACTGCCGCCGCCCCCGCGTCGATGAGCCGCCGCGCGGAAATTAGATCATCGTTGGTGTAGGGCAGAACGACAAATCCTTCCTTCACCAGGGCCTCCGTGGCCCGCACCAGTTCGAAATTGTCGGGGAAGAGGGTCTTCTCATCTCCGATGACTTCCAACTTAATCCAATTGGAAAGGCCTACTTCCCGAGCCAAGCGCGCCGTACGAATAGCCTCATCGCCGCTATAACACCCGGCCGTGTTGGGCAGAATGAAGTACTTCTGACGGTCCACATAATCGAGCAAAGATTCTTTGCTGCGGTCCGTGAGATTCACGCGCCGGACTGCGACGGTCACCATCTCTGCGCCGGAAGCTTCATGCGCACGCGCCATTTCTTGAAAGCTCCGGTATTTCCCGGTGCCAATGATCAGTCGCGAATGAAATTCCCTGCCGGCAATCCGCAGAACGTCGTTATCCATGTTTTCGCTCCTTTCTTTTTGATTCTAGATGCCGGCGGGTGAAATTGCAACGCGGGCAGGTGTCAGGTGCCAGGTCGCAGGTGTCAGGGAACCGACTCTCGGCTTTAGGTTGTGGAGTTTCCGGGGGCATCGCGCATTTGTTGATCGTCGAGGGAGGGCCGGCAGACTCTTTCCCTGACACCCGGCGCCTGGAACCCGACACCTGAAATCTGAAACCGGCGACCTGAATAGGCTTGTCTTGGGTCCCAATCGCAGGTACAATTAGTCTGGTCAGGGCAACGGCAAACAGCTTGAATTCGGTCCCAGGATGACCGGTCCTCTGAAGGCGTCGGCCTGGGGGATTGACTGACTTCGGATCGGCTTCAAGGCTGTGTCTTGCCACCGCAGGGGCGGACGAAAAACTTGTGAAGAAACGAGGAGGAATACGATGATCAAGAGAATTGCCATGCTTGGGTTGATGTTGTTCGCTTTTGGCTGCCTGAGTTGGGCCCAAGACAAGTCGTTCACCGGTACGGTCAGCGACGAACACTGCGGGGCCAAACACGCTAAGGCCAGCGCAGCGGCCGAGACTTGCGTTGAAAAATGCGTGTCGGGCGGCGCCAAGTATGTTCTGGTCAGTCATGGAAAGGTGTACCAGGTCGATGATCAAGACAAGTTCAAGGGCCTGGGTGGTAAGGCTGTGAAGGTTACGGGCAGCCTAAGCGACAGCACGATTACGGTATCGGATGTTTCTCCCGCAGGCGGTAAGTAGACAACGTGCGCGTGCCTAAGGAAGATCAAAGAGAACCCGCAATCGGCGGGCTAGGGAAGGCGCGGTGACGTCAGGCTGGGGAGCTGGGGCCGGGGCTGGAGAAAGAAGAGCCTTCCATGCCCAGACTCCATTCTCCCCTCCTGGCAGCCTGCTCTGACAGTTCCTGGCCATTCCGAGCGATGCGAGAGATCTCAATCTGATTTCTTCCCCATGGACTGCTTCAAAGCGGCGCGAGATATCCCGCATCGCGCGGGATGGCAGTGGTGGTTTTGCGATTAGAGAGTGCTGCTAAAGGCATAACCGACCGCCTGTCACACCGTGCGCCCCGCCAACCGTTATTTACTGGTCCTATGTCTTCTCTCTCGCAATTTTGTGTTTTCAGCTAAAATCATCTGGAGGTGATTCAAATGCGACGATCCGCCACTTGTAGTGTGGTACTTCTGCTTGTCGCCGGCCTTGGCTTCGCCGGTAGCGCGAAAGCGGTGGCAAAGACTTTTGTCGGAAGTATCAGTGATTCCATGTGCGGCGCGAAGCACATGATGCCGGGACAGAGTGACAAGGATTGCACCCTGGCATGTGTAAAGGCAGGGAGCAAGTACGTGCTCGCCGACGCCAGCGGAAAGGTCTATCAGCTCAGCGATCAGAAAAAACCTGAGCAATTTGCGGGACAGAAAGTGAAGGTCACTGGAACGCTTAAGGGTGACATGATTAGTGTCACCTCAATCGAACCTGCCAAATAACTTATATACCGCCTGCGCGGGATCGCCGGCGGTGACGTACATCTGGACCTAAACAGACAATTGAGAGCACACTATGGATCAAGACAGCAAGGCCCCCGAGGCGGAAGAATGGAAGGTCCGTCGAGTGGGAACAGTTACGTTCGCGATTTCAAAACCCAAGCGAAAAGCCCACAAAATACGCCAATCGCGGCTCAAGAATAGGCGCCGGGCGCGCTAAGCGTCCTAGGGTCTGGAGGGCGTGGCAGGGGCGCCGGTGGCGGTTAGGTTTCCAGACCGAGGTCGAGCGGGTAGTCGACTGGCGGGCAGCGTTCGGAAAGACTAGCGCATTGATCCTGTCCGTCCTCCTGGCCGGCTGGCTTCTATGGAAGTGGTTTGAACGCCGGCGATTCCTACGCTTGCTCGAAAGATCGCGTACTCCCCGCAAGAATTGAGGGGCCGACTCGGGCAAGGAGAGTAACTGGTCGTAGTGGAGTTGTGGTCTGACCTCGCCTATCGGCAGGAAGACGTCAGGATTCCAGGCGCGATTCATATCCCTCCGGCCGAATTCGATCTCCGCAACGAGGAAATCCCGAAGGGCCTCCCGGTCGTGATGTACTGCGCTCGACCGAACGAGGCTACGAGCGCCAGGATGGCGCTCCTTCTCAAAAGCAACGGGTTCAAGGAGGTCTGGCCGCAGCTTGGGGGTTTGGAGGCTTGGGTAGAGCGAGGTTACCCGACAGAAACCCTGGGCGTCGGCGAAGCGTTGGCAGATCGAATTCCTGACGCGGGCGTACTGGAACTGAAAGAGCAAGACAACTCTTGGGCTTGAGGTATATTCTATCTTATAGAAGCGATTGTTGCGCCAACGGACCGGGAAGGCTTGTCAGGGAAGGATCAACGTCCAATGACCAAAAAAGCGGCTTCTTTGATACTTACAACACTTTTCGCAGGGCTATTTGCCCTTCTGGCCGCGGCTGCGGAGCAGCCCTTGAGCGCCGACGACGTGACCCTGCTGCTCCTTGGGGGCTCTCCATCTCCGAAGATCATCGCGCTGGTCAAGGACCGAGGCGTCAATTTCAAGATGAACCCGGATCTGGCTAAGAAATTCCATGACGCTGGGGCCAGCGATGATTTGATCGACGCCCTGACCGACGCAGGCTTAAAAGCCCAGGCCACATCCTCTAGCTCTGCGGTCTCGGAGGCGGCAACCGCGCGGTCCCAGCAAAGCCCATCAGGAGGCGCGCCCGCTCCCGCTGCACAAACCCCGACTACGACTCCTGCGCCCGTTTCTAGTCCCAAGGAAGTGGATCGGAAGGTTGCGGAGACCTTAAGCGGCCTCGAGAAAAACGAGGAGAACGACCGTCCTTATGCGTCGCGTTTCTCTTTGGTTTCGATCACCGGACAGAAGATAGACTTGGCCGATTACAAGGGCAAAGTAGTCTTACTCAATTTCTGGGCCAGTTGGTGCCCGCATTGCCGCAGGTTGATCCCCGCGCTGGTCGGATTTCATGACCAGTACTATAGCAAGGGATTGCGGATTATCGGCATTGCCGTAAGTGACCACAAGCAGGCAGTGGAGGCGTTTTACCAGCACGGCAACATCAACTATCCCATCGCCATGGGCGACGCCTATACACGACAGCTTTATGGGGGAGTATCCGGTTTGCCCACCACAGTGTTGATCGGGCGGGACGGGCGTATCTATTCCACGTTTGAAGGTGAGCCCCGTGACCTCGGGACGTTCGAGGAAAGGATCAAGCGCCTGCTGGCTCGGCCCGCGGGCAGCCCGGAGGCTCATCAACAGACCGTAGCTCAGGGTGCCCCTTCAAGTGCGGCGCCAGTCACTCCCCAGGCAATCGTTGTCGGCGCTTCCTCACCTGTGCCTGGCGCTGGAAGCGAGGGTTCCTCGGCGGTGGCTTCTGCGGCTGCTCCTGCCGCTCCCCAGCAGTCTGCTCCCCCCAGTGCGCCGGCCCCCAGCTCCCCGCCTGCCGACATCAATCAGAAAGTCGCGGAGACGTTGAGCAAACTTACCGCGCCCGAGGCCACAACTGCCAAGCCCGCGGCCGTTAAAGAGACGAAAGATCTGACGGATCCGAGTCCGGATCAAATCCAGAAGATCATCCAGGAGTTCGCTGCCAAGGAGAAACTCTTCAAGGCGGCGCGCGACAACTACACTTACCACCAGATCAACAAGGTGGAAGAACTAGGTCCCGACAACGAAATTGAAGGCGTTTACGAGCAGGAGTGGGACATCCTCTTTGACGATTCCGGCAAACGGATCGAGCGGGTGACCTATGCCCCCGCGGATACCCTCAAGAAAATCATCTTGACCGAGGAAGACCTGACTTCTTTCCGCAATACTCAGCCTTTCGTTCTTACCACGGACGAACTACCGGAATACGAAATCAAGTATTTGGGGCATGTGAAGGTGGATGAGATTACCGCTTACGTTTTTTCCGTTCGTCCCAAAGAAATCCAGAAAGGGCATCAGTATTTTCAGGGCGTGGTGTGGGTTGATGACCAGGATTTGCAAATCGTGAAGTCGGAAGGCAAGCCCGTACCAGAACTGAAAACCAAGAAGGGTGAAAACCTCTTTCCTCGCTTCACCACCTACCGCGAGCAGATCGACGGAAAATATTGGTTTCCCACTTACACCATGGCGGATGACACGCTCTATTTCTCCGTCGGGGCCGTGCATATTAAAGAGATCCTCCGTTATACAGACTACAAACAATTCAAGTCGAAAGTCCGTATCGTGAGCGCGACTCCTACCGATCAGCCGAACGCGGCCGCAACCCCTGCAGCTCCCCATCAGTAGTGGGTTGCCTGATCCGCTCCGGCGTTCTCACCACCCCTGCCCCTCCTCAGAGAGGAGGGCAACCGATGGTCCAGTTCCCCTCCTTGGTAAGGAGGGCAGGGGTGGTGGCTGCGAAGAGTACCCTTTAACACGGCAGTGGATACGATTCCGCAAGACATTGCCGGTGTTACTTGTGGAAGGCCAACATGGAACCGCGGGTGAGTCTGATTACACTTGGCGTCGCGGAGCTGAATCGCAGCAGGCAATTCTAGGAACGTCTCGGATGGCTTCCTCTGGGAAGTCGCCTGGAATCCCTCCTTCCAGATTGCAGACGACGGAAGTCTTCGAATCCCCGAGTAGCGCAAGTGGCACAGGCACTCTTGCCTGTGGATCGTAATCTTGCGAGACGGCAGAGGCACGAGTGCCTGTGCTACTTGGTCAAATCCACCGTGGGAAGGAACTGCGGAGCACGGCGATGCCGGGTGGCCTGCTCGAAAGAATAGGCCAGCTTTATTAAAGTCGGCTCGCTGTAGGCTCTGCCAATGAAAGAGATTCCGACCGGCAGGCCAAAGACGAATCCCGGCGGCACTGTGATGTTCGGGTAACCCGCCACTGCCGCCGGCGTCGAACTTCCGCCGGTGTCGTGGTCGCCGTCAACCAGGTCCGTCAGCGGGGCAGGACCACCCGTGGGTGCTACCAGCGCGTCCAATTGAAAGTTCTCCATGACCGCGTCGATTCCTTCCTTGCGGGTGAGGCGATGATCCTTGTCGAGTGCCTCCAGGTACGCCTTCTCCGTGAGCGGTCCCTTGGCCTGGGCTTTGATGAAGGTGTCCTGTCCGAAGTAGGGCATCTCTTTTTCGCGGTTGCGCTCGTTGAACGCGATGATCTCCTCTAAAGTATGTACGGGTGCGCCGGGCCCCAATGCCGCGAGGTAAGAATTGAGGTCTGCCTTGAGCTCGTAAAGGAGTACCTGGAATTCGGGCTCTCCAAGCTGCTCCAGGGTTGCAATGTCAGCCGGGTCCACAATCACCGCACCCTGCCGCTTCATGTCTTCGATGGCTTGGTTCATCAATGCATCCACGGCGTCGCTTATGCCGAGGGATTTGCGCACCACGCCGATTCGCGAACCGCGCAGCCCATGCGGATCGAGAAACCGGGTGTCATCCGCTAGCGCCTTCTCCTGGCTCGCTCCGGTAGCCGCATCATCGGCGTCGACTCCGGTCAAGGCACCGAGTAAAATCGCCGCATCGGTCACGGATCGAGCCATGGGCCCGGCCGTGTCCTGGCTATGCGCGATGGGAATGATCCCGGCACGGCTGACCAGGCCGACGGTGGGTTTGATCCCAACAATTCCGTTGGCACTCGAAGGACAGACGATGGAGCCGTCGGTCTCGGTGCCGATCGCCAGTGCGCAGAAGTTCGCCGAAACGGCGGCGCCCGAACCCGAACTAGAGCCGCAAGGATTCCGGTCCAGTGCGTACGGATTGTGCGTCAACCCGCCGCTCCCGCTCC
>Ga0187784_10002390_pt1 | contig 15044 bp, 14 predicted proteins | sample 1015_SJ02_MP15_2_FD_132964 | JGI IMG/M metagenome (GOLD analysis project Ga0187784, IMG submission 132964) | Tropical peat soil microbial communities from peatlands in Department of Meta, Colombia - 1015_SJ02_MP15_20_MG | ecosystem: Environmental > Terrestrial > Soil > Wetlands > Peat | place...
GCCGCCTTCCCGGCCCCGTGCGGCATGCGCTTCACGACCGCGATGCGGGTGCACGATCTCGTCCTCGGCGCGCTCAACAAGGCGATGCCGGGCGAGGTCCCGGCCGCCGGGCACTGCGCCCTCGTCGTCAGCTACATCTCGACCTCCGAGCTGGGCGCGACCGGACGCGTCGTCGTCGCCAACCCGGTCGCCGGCGGCTCGGGCGGGCAGCCCAACCAGGACGGCGTCTCCGGCACCGACATCACCGTCGCGTTCCTGCGCAACGTGCCGGTCGAGGTGCTCGAATCCGAGGCGCCGGTGCGCATCCGCCGCTATTGCCTCGCGCCGGACTCCGAGGGACCGGGCAAGTTCCGCGGCGGCTTCGGCCTCGAATACGAGCTCGAGGTCCGCCATCCCGCCGCCGTGGTCGTGATGCGCGGCAAGGACCGCCACCGCTTCACCGCCTGGGGTGTCGGCGGCGGCGCCGCCGGCACGACCGGCGGCGCGATCGGCACGCGGCGGGCCGAAGCCGCGCACGACATCGGCAAGCGCACCGTCTACCGCCCCGAGCTCGGCGAGGTCATTCGCCTGTGGTGCGGCGGCGGCGGCGGCTTCGGCGACCCGCTGGAGCGCGCCCCCGAGATGGTGGGGACAGACGTCGCCGCGGGTCTCGTCTCGCCGGCGCGGGCACGCGACGTCTACGGCGTCGTCCTCACCGCGGGCGCGATCGACGCCGCGGCAACCGCCTCGCTGCGCGCGCGTTTGCGCGACGCGCGCGGGGCGCTGCCGGCATTCGATTACGGGGCGGCACGAACCGCGTGGGAGCGCACGCACGGCGCCGCAGCGGAGCGCATCGCCGCATGGCTTCCGCGCCTCCCCGCCGGGGTCCGGCGCTATGCGCAGGCTGCCGTCTATCGTCGGCTGCACGAAGGCGGGGCAGGACCCTACGGAGAAGAAGCCATCGCCGCGGCGATCGCCGCGGTCGAGGCCGCGTTGCAGGCAGCGTGAACGGGAGTTGCAACCAAGGGGGGACACGATGAGCACAGCAGGACCGGCCTCGGCACTTTCCGGCCATGTCGAGGAGTCGAAGGCCTCGACCATCGTCGGCGGCGCGATCGGCAACCTCATCGAGTGGTACGATTGGACGATCTATGGCCTGCTCGCCCCGGTCTTCGCGCAGCAATTCTTTCCCTCGAGCGACCGGGTCGCCTCGCTGATTGCCGCCTATTCGCCGTTCGCCCTCGGCTTCCTGATGCGGCCGGTCGGCTCGCTGGTGCTGTCGCCCATGGGCGATCGCTATGGACGGCGACAGATGCTCTCGCTGACCATCATCCTCATGGGCATCGGCAGTCTCATGGTCGGCCTAGCGCCGTCCTATGCGGCGATCGGCGTCGGCGCGCCGATTCTTCTCACCCTGGCGCGCCTGCTGCAGGGCTTCTCGGCCGGCGGCGAATTCCAGGGCGCGAGCGCCTTCCTGGCCGAGCACGCGCCGGCCGAGCGCCGCGCCTATGTGAGTTCGGCGCAACTCGTTTCGATCGGGCTCGCGGTGCTGATCGCCACCGGCGTCGCCAAGCTGACGACCGCCGCCATTCCGCAGCCCGCGCTCGCAGAGTGGGGTTGGCGCGTGCCGTTCATCGTCGGCGCCCTGCTCTCGCTCTACGGCGTTTATCTGCGCCTGCGCGTTCCCGAGACCCCGTCCTTCGTCAAGGCCGAGAGCAAGCACGAGCTGTCGCGCCACCCGATCATCGAGGCGCTGCGGGAGCACCCGCGATCCTGCCTGTTCGTCTTCGTGATCCAGATGTCGACGGTCCAGTTCTACCTCTGGACGGTGTTCCTCCCGGGCTACGCCAACCAGGTCGGCAAGCTGCCGCTGTCGGACGGGTTTCTCGCAAGCATGATCGCGCTCGCCGTCTTCTGCGTCGCGCTGCCGGCGGCGGGGGCACTCTCCGATCGGATCGGGCGCAAGCCGATGCTGCTCGGCACGGCAGCCGGATTCTTCCTGCTCGCCTATCCGATGTTCCAGCTCTTGCACAACGGCGATTTCCTCACCTTCCTTGCGGTCGACATCGTCGGCATCCTGCTGCTCGCCTCGGTCGACGGCATCCTGGCCGCGGTGCTGTGCGAGCTGTTCCCGACGCGGCTGCGCACCTCCGGCATCGGCGTGCCCTATGCGGTTTGCGCTGCGATCTTCGGCGGCACCGCCCCGATCATTGCGGTGAAGTACCCGGAAGGAATCGCCTTCTACGTGATGGCGATCGCGCTCGTCACGTTCGTCGTCCTGCTCTTCATGCCGGAGACGCGCGGCAAGCCGCTGGATTGACTTTGATTGGATCTGATGGCCGCCTCGTGGCCTATCGACCACGAGCCCGACGTCGCCTGTCCGGTTGACCGCGCGGCAGGATGGCAATTTCGTCCTGCCTCCTCGCGGAGCTTGCCGAAAGCGCTTGCTCCAGATCGTCCAAGACCGCAAGACTCAGGCCCATGAAAATACCGTCGATCAGGAAGCTTTAGCGGCGCCCTGTCCTGCCGCCAGGCGTCTGCGCTTATGCTGCCGTTCGTGCCGTGGTTCGTTTTCGCAACATGTCGACGAGTTGGCTCTTCGGCTGCGGACGCGCGAACAGGTAACCCTGGCCGATGTCGCAACCGACATCCCGCAACGTCTGCAACTCGGCCGACGTTTCGATGCCTTCAGCCGCGGAGGTGAGGCCGAACTTCCTAGCGAACTCCACGATGGTCTCGCAGAGACCTTGATTTGCCGCGTCGACATCGCAGCCCGCGATGTAGCTGCGGTCGATCTTGACCGCCGTGAATGGCAGCTCGGGCCATCGGGAGAACTCGGCATAGCGCGGTCCGAAATTGTCGATCGCCATGCTGATGCCATAGGCCCTCAGCTCGGCGATTGCCTTCTTGACAAGGCTCACGTTCTCAATCGCGTCGTCTTCGGAAATCTCGAGCGTGAGCCCAGGCCACTGAGCGGAATCAGGCTTCGCTTCCCACAGGATGCCGAAGATCGACAGCTTGGTCAGCGCAACAAGCGGTACGTTGATCGACAGCTCGATCGGGACGCCGATGGTGGCGAAGGTCGGCCAATCCTGCAGGGCGCGGCCCAGGACGCGCCGCGTCAGATCAAGCAAGCTGGCCTCGCTGGCTTCCGGCAGGAAGGCTTCCGGCGGAAGGATTCCAAGCTCGGGATGCCGCGCGCGAACGAAGGCTTCGGCCCCCGTCAGCCTCTTCTCCTTCAACGAGATCGTGGGCTGGTACCACAACTCGAGCCATCCTTCCGCGAGGATCTCCTCGAGGCTGATCTTGACGGAGGCCAGCGGGTCCCGTCGCAACTGCAACTGATCGATGACCCGGGCAAGCGAGCTGCCCTGCACCGGCTTGTGCAGCACGGGAAGCATCCGCAGTCCGCTTCTTTCGCCATGCCGCCGGACCTGCTCGACCAGGACAGGGTTGAGTCCGCTGAGAAGCTGAACCGGGCAGTCGATCCTGGCAGCCGCCAACTTGCTGATGATCTTTAGCGCCAGCGACACCGCAAACGTAACATCGAGGAGAATGAGGTTCGGACGCCGTCCTTGCGGCGAGAGCTCCATCTCGTTGAGCGTGTCGAATATCGCGAGGTCGATCTGAAATCGCTCGCACAACGAAGTGACCATGCGACGGACGCCCGGCTCGCAATCGATCAGGTAGCAGAGCGGAGCCTGTGCGCTGAGGTCCGTCGGCGGCGAGACGCCGCCGCGTGCACCCTGACCGATGGTCTGTTCCCCCTGCTGCATGCATTCCTCCAAGACACACGTGATGTGAGTAGACTGCGTGGGCGTTGCGGACCCGGCGCGTGCGTGACGGTCTAGGCGCCAACCGTGGCGCGCACCTGCATGAAGCGCAAAGTCTTCTGAGCTGTCGCAACTGTCAGTCGGCCGAAATCATTCCGAGCAAGGCCGATGATCTGCTCCGGCAAGCTGTCCTTGCCGTGGCGGTTGCGCAGGATCGCTTCGGCCGTATTCCAGCTCAGATTGGCCGCCTTGCACGGGATAAGGACTGCGTCATTTCTTGTACCCGACAGCAGATCCGAGATCACTTGCGTCTTTGATGAGCACAGCAAAGCAAGCGCCGCCGCGACTTCAGCGAAAAGGCCACGATGGGCGAAGTCGAAGATCGTGGTCTCGTCCAGCCGTCCTTCACTCTGCAGGGCCCGCACCACATTTTCGGCGGCGGACGGGCCTTCGCCGGCTCCGTCGTCGGCAACGAGGCCGTTCTTGATGCCGGCCAAGACGCTTGCGAGCTTGTCGCGGCTGTCCGGCGGGATGAGCGCGAGCAGCTTCGCGCGCACGCTCTCCGCCGCGCGCGCGAGAAGGTCTCGCAGCAATCTCAATGGTATGTCACGACGGAGCGCAACGATCTCCGACAGAGCATCGTCGCCCTCAGCCCGTTGCGCGAGCTTGCCGTAGCCGCTTGTCGAGAAGCGGGCGCTTTCATTGGAGGCCAAGGAACAGACAACATCGCGGTCGCCACGCTCCACGAGGATGTCGGTAACGGGTGTCTCCAGATTGTTGCGTTTCGAGATCGCGAGCAGATGCGATTGTCCCTTCTCGCGCGCGATCTCTGTGAGGTTGCCAGTGCTGAGGCGCTTCGAATCGGTCAGCACGGGTCCGGCAACGCCAATTTCGTCATGGCGGGCAAGGCGTCCAATCATTTCGATCGGAGCATTGTCGACCGGTGCCAGCTGCCGGCCGAGCTCTGACAGGGCGCGGCTCTCAATCGCGGCGCTCAATCGACACAGGACATTATCGAATATCCTGACCTGCTCCTCATTGAGCCGATTGGACTCGCTAAGGAAAAGGCTCGTCACTTCGCGAAGCTTGCCGACTCGCGTCTCCGCGGATCCGCTGCGTACTGCGGTTTCCAGTTCGCCGATGAGGTCTTCGGAATGTTTTGCCAGCACGCGCGAGGTCCAATCCAAACGAGCCAACCCGCCCACAACTCTGGACTGTACGGACCAATACTTAATCTGTCGTTAGGTCACTAGGTCTCATGGAGTCGCAACCGGACGAACCCCTGCGTCAGCCCCTGGCCGCCCACGGCGCCAGCCCAAGTTTGCGGCACTTGCGCTGTCCGGAGGCATTCAGGTTGCGGGCGCCTCCGTAATTGACCGCATATTAACAATCCGATCCCTAGTATGACGTAGAGGTATGCAAGATGAGACCACGTTTGCGATCGGTAGTCACTCTGGCGGCGTTTATCGTCGCGGCAGCTGTTTGCGTTCCGGCTCTAGCGGAGACTCTATCAACCGCGTCGATCGAAACAGAGCCACAAGGTACGATCATGCAGGCCGGGAAAGCCGTGGCCTGGGCGAGCGGCGCGGCGCTAAACGAGGACGGGACCATCCGCTTCGAGAAGTCGCAAGCCTATTCGTTTCAGCAGAGTCAAAGGTTTTGACTATGGCGGATATATTTATCAATAACGCGTGTTTATCGCGTGAGTTACCCATCCGGCGATCCGACGGCGGGAACCAATCTCGAATACGTGACAGCTGAGATAAGGGGAAGGTCGGCTCGTTAGGATGGGTTGAGGCGCCGGACGGCGGTTCGACGGCGTGATGTGCGATTCTGATTCCTTAAAAGGCGGCCGACTGCGATGACTGCGTCAACTGCCATCCTAAGGGACATACGGAGGTCCGTTGCGACCCGGTCGGTACACGACCGTGAGAGCCTGATCAGGTACGTCACCGACCTGTTCCTTGTGAATGCGGCCACACTGAGCGACGCAGAGGTTGCGCACTTTGACGAGCTCTTGAGTGAGCTGATTTGCGAAATCGACGTGGCTGCGCGCGCGTTGCTCGCACTGCGCCTTGCACTTGTTCGCAACGCGCCGGCCGCCTTGATGCGCACGCTTGCGAATGATGCTGATCCGATCGTCGCACGGCCGGTGCTGATGCATTCCGGCCGGCTTGACGATCCGACTCTCGTCGCGGTGGCACAGACGAAAAGCCAGGAGCACCTGCTGGCAATTTCTCGCCGGGAGTCTGTCAGCGAGACCGTGACCGACGTGCTGATCGAGCGCGGAGACGAGCAGGTGTTGCTGAGCTTGGCGGATAACGAAGGCGCCCGGCTCTCGAAGCATGGAGTCGAGCGGCTCGTTGGGCGTGCCGAAGGTCACGAGGGTCTCGCCGAGCGCGTTGCCCGAAGAAGGGACATTCCGCCTGCGCTGCTGGCGAAGTTGATTCACACCGCCAGCGAGCAGGTTCGCGCCAGATTGGAAGCCGAGTTTCCGCATGCCGATCGCGAGATACGACGGTCGGTCGAGAATGCCGCAATCCATGTGGCGCGAAGGCATGAGGCAGAGGCGCGCGACCTCGAGGCCGTTCGCGCCTCGCTCGAGCGGCTTCATCAGGAAGGACAACTCGACGACGAGCAGATCAGAAGCTTTGCGGAGGATGGACTGCTTGGTGAGGTCAAGGCCGCGCTGTCTCTGATCAGCGACCTGCCGGCTTCCTTCGTCGACAAAGCCCTCGGGCAGGAAAGCGGCGAGATCCTGTCGGTGATCGCGCGTGCGATCGGCCTTTCCTGGGCCACCGTTCGGGCGATCCTGCAGCTTCCGATCTGGAAGCATCCGGCCACGCCCAACGAAATCAGGGCCTGTCTCCACCGCTACGAGAAGCTCGGACGTCCAACGGCATCCGAGATCATGCGGTTCTACAAGACTCGCGCGTAGCGCCTATGGCTGGGCGCAGCGGTGATTGGCTGCGCTGGACGCCTCAGGCTAGCGCAGGTCGCTAAACCAAACCCACAGCAGCCAGACGAACCAGACCGGCAAGACCGCGGCTGCCAAGACGGCAAGCGCCGTACGCCATACCTGCAGGACCTCCAGCTCTGGCCGGAACCGACGCCGTGGCAGGTCACTCTGGGACATTTGCGCTGCTCTTCACCGGGCTTGATCGCGAGCAAGCGAAGCGTGTGCCAGCGCAAGTTTGTGACGGGAGCAATCGCGCATTAGGGTTAGCCGCGCGCACCCGCAACGGTCCGTCGTTCAGGCTCGGGCTTTCGCGCGTGTCACCTCTCGGAAAGGGGAGTTCGCAGTCTCTCGCTCTTGGCGTCCGCGAGGCGGAATGCCGACGAGCCTCGCGGCCGCGACATGCAGGTTTGTTCGGGCTTCACGCCAGAAGCCGACCGACCCGGAATCAAAGGTCAATCATGCGAACGCGGGCAATCGTGATCTCGCGCGGCGGCGCCGCGCCAGGCAACCCAACCCCAGCAGGCCACTCCCGAGCAGCCACACTGCGGCCGGAAGCGGCGTGGCACTAACTTCAATTCCGAACGGGTCGGCGGTTTCCAACCCAAATGCGTGGCTCGAGGAGGCGAACGCAAACGCGAGCGCCGGCACCGTGCCGGTATTGTCCGAGGACTCGGTCGGCAAGTCGAGACCCGGCGTCTGCGAGGCGCCGCTGACCTGCAGGGCTACCCAGTAGTCGCCCGACGTCGTCACTGCGTAGTTCGCAGCGGTCGAATTCCAGCCATTGGCCGTAAAAGTTCCCGTGGTCGTGAACGAAGGGAGTTCACGCGTGTTGCTTCTGCCCAGGAAAGTGCCGCCCGGGCCATAAATGGCCCACGTGAACGTGTTGCCGGGTTGTCCCGCGCCCTCAGTGAGGTAAGCCGACAACTGCGTAATCGTCTCGCCCGCTGCGGCGTAGAACTCGGCCGCGTACCAATCCGCACCGCTCAAGACGGGCAACGACGCGCTGGTCGGCGTACCGGTGTCCAGAATGAAGGAGGAGGCCGAGGCAACGCCTGGCTGCTGCAGTGCCGCTATTGCGAATGCGACAGCCAGAACCCGTCCAAATGTCATGTTACGCGCCCTTCCTATGTTGCTATTCGGTTATCGCATCTTCCGTCTTGCAGTCTTGTGACAGCAACGATGACCGCGCGCAGACCAATCCTTGAAGGCGCCCCGCCGGCAACGACATGACGAGACGGATCTCCGCCGCTTCGGGCTCTGCCCGTCTGATCGAAAACGAAAAGGCTCGCAGGTCGCTCCGAGCCTTGTCCGATCTCACGCGGCGGCTCGGGACTTCCGCTTTCTTCGCAGGCCAAACAGGCTGATCACCCCCAAGCCGCCGGCAAAGAGCGGCAGCGCGGCGGGGAGCGGTGTCGAAAAGGTGAAGTCGTCGAACTCGTATCCTTCCAGCGGCGTGGATTGAAGCGGGCCGAAATAGACGGATTGTGCGACGCCAAAATTACTGAACGAGGCAAGCGACCAGGTACAGAATTCGTCGCCGGTCGTTGTGCACGCGACCGTGGCGCTGTTTGGCGCAAGCGCCAGCGTCGCAAGCACGCTCCCGCTGCCGTTCAACCCGGAATACAGTTTGACCGTATCCTCGCCAAAAGAGCTGGTGGAATTTTCGATCAGCGAATAATAGAAGGACAAACCGGTAAATCCGCCGGCGACGTTGATATAGCTCGCGGTATCATTATTCAGCGAGCTGGAGGAAAAGGGGAAATACAGCACGCCGTTTACGCCCGAGGGGTTGTTTTCAAACCTGCCGCTTCCGCCTGACGGTGCGTGCCCGTTGGTCCCCCGCCGCAGCTCGTCGGCATTCGCCGAGAAGACGACGCCGTCGCTCGGCCCGTTTGTGAGCTGGGGCGGCGAGCTTTGGCCGCCATTGAACCAGTTCTCGATATAGGTTCCGTTGACCAGGTCACCGAAGGTCAGGGTGACCGAGCCAGCTTCGGCGCGTGTGGCGCACATCGCGACGGCGACGCCAAATACCGACCCCAGCAGCGACCATTTTGTTGCGGCTTTCATGCCCCATTCCTTACTGCACTCATTTCACGCGTTCCTGTTGCTCATTGGGCGCGCAACGCGTTCAGGCTGAGGCCCGCGCCGGCGCCTTTGCCTTTCGCTTCCTGCGCCATCCGAGCACACCCAGGGCGCCGAGGCCGCTGACGAAGAGCGGAAGCGCCGCCGGAATTGGCGTTTCGGTCGGTGCGAACGAAATGCCCCGGATCGATTCATTGGTCGGCGCCGAGAACAGGGTCGTGAACGTTTCTCCGCCGGCCTGGGCGATCGTCGTATCGCTCAGGGTGTCGGTGATTTCGTACATGTAGCTCGGCGACAGCTCGTTCAGTCCATAGCTGGTTGCGAACAATTCAACCTGACCGTTCACGACCTGACCGGTCAGCCCGAAGAGTCCGGTGACGCCCGGCGCAGTCGGCGTAGCCGAATTGGCATTCGCGTTGTTCACCAGGTTCAGGCCGGCGACGAGGTCATAGGCCAGCGTCCATTGACCGGTGCTCTGGTTGAGCACCCACTTCTGCAGGCCGCCTTCGCCGAGAGCCGCCTTATTGGCGTTGCCGTTCTTCGGCTGGCCGCTGTCGGTGACGTACATGACGGTCGGGCTGGCGAAGAAGTACTGCTCCGGGCTCAGGTAAACGAAACTGCCAATGCGGCTGTTGTTAACGCCGTTCGCCAGACCGGCGGTCAGGTCGATCGAGGCGGTGTTGCCGCCGCTGACCGAGGCCGTGGAAGGGATGATACGGTTCGCGGTCGTCGATGAGGTGGGGAGCGACCCGCCCGGCCCGGTGAGGCTGCTGATGTTGGTGCAGTTGTTAGCGTTCGCGCCCAGGCACGGGTTTGAGCTGCTCGGACTGAAATCGCGCGAGACGTAGAGCGTATTGGTGCCGGTGAGCACGTTCGAGATCGCCAGGGCGCGCGTATCCGTGGTCGTGTCGATCGGCGTCGCGGTCGTGGACCCGAGCGTCGTGTAGTAGACCCCTTGCCCGGTCCCTTTCGCGGGCGCGGTCTGGCCCGGCAATGCGGTCGCGGACGCTCCCTGCCCGGAAATATAGAACGAGGTGCCGTCGACGGTGACGACGCTGCGCGGGTTGTTGCCGTCGAAGACGCCGGTGAGTGCCGTGCTGGTGTTGATGCTGCCATTGGCGCCGATCAGCGCCACGACGCGCGGCACAGTCGTGTAAACGGTGCCTTGCTGCTGACCGGGAAGCAGGCTGGTCGTCTGACCGAGTGCGGCCGTGCCATAGGTCGAGAGTGGCGCGGTGTTGAACGTGTTGGCATTGACGCCGTACCCCATGACGGTGAGGTACTGCTGGTTGGTCGACAATGTCAGGAAGCCTTCCGACGCCGAGCCGTACTCGCCGGAGATCGCCGAATTGTTTCCATTGGCGGTTTGCGGCAGCGTCATGGTGCCAACCGACGTCGCCGTTGTTCCGCCTGCTCCGAGGCTGAACTCCTGCAGGGTCATGGCGGACGCGGCATCGAGCGTCGTCCCGGTTACGGTGTAGATGACCAGGTCACCTGCCGTGAACGAGTTGATCGAGCCGGCAACGGCAGGCGTCGCCAAGGCGAGCATTGCACATGAGGATAAAAATGAACGTGAAAACAAGCGCTTGACCTGAGGCACCGTATCCTCCCACCACCCTCGGGACCATTCCGATACCTCATTTCTTCATTCTTCTGTTACAGCTGCATGACCACGAGATGTGATCTACCACCCGAAACGACGCGGAGTCGTCGGGTGTGGGCAATGCGTGACACCCATGGCGGTGGTCGGGGCACCGCCTGCGCGCTTGCAAGCTATTGATGCATTGACTTTTTCCGACAAGGCCGGCAGCGACGGCGGTCGGAAATCCGATCAACAGAAGTATCGCGGAATATCATTGCCACGTGCTACTCATTGATAGATAGTTGTCAGCAATCGCGCCGCGGCCGCCTGGCCGGACAACGAATTGGGGGTTCCAGTGCAGATCAGGAAAGTGGCGGCTCGACTGCTCGTGTCATCGGCATTCGTTGTCGGCGCAATGGCGATGCCCGCCAACGCCTTGACGATCAGCTACGACGACAGCGCGGCCAGCGCGGATGACGCGCAAATCAAGGCTGCCGTCAACCTGCTCGATTCGCTCTACAGCAACAACGTTACCGTCGATGTCACCTTCTCGATCGGTAGTATCGGTGGCGCCTCGACCACTCAGAACTACTACGCGGTAAACTACTCGACCTATACGGCTGCGCTGAAAGCCGATTCCGTCGCGAATCCGATCAATACGGTACTCGCGACCGCAGTGAGCAATCTCGGAAAGGGCAATGATGCAGGCGGGACCAGTCAAATGGCCCTGACCAGCGCCCAGGCGAGAATGCTGGGAATCGCGGGCATTTCGGTTGATAACTCCCAGATCGTGCTGGGCAGCGGGCTTTCGGGGACGGCGCTCACCAACGCGATCCTGCACGAGTTGGACGAAGTGCTCGGGGGAGGCGGAGCGGGCTCGACGCTCAATGGCGCACAGCAAGGCGTTTCTTTCTTCTCCAACAAGTACGGTGCAACCGACCTGTACCGCTACAGCGCCGCGAACACACCGAGCTGGTCGACCAGCGGATCGGCGACGGCCTATTTCTCCATCGATGGCGGCGTCACGAACCTCCACTACTTCAATCAAGATAGCAGCGGTGACTACGGGGACTTCACGAATGGTGGTGCCGCGGGGGGCGTCGACGCATGCGTGATCCAGTCGGCGTTCATTTGCAGCCCGGCGGACAACTACGTGAGTGGCAGCCTCGAGAATATCATGGAGGAGTCGATCGGATGGGATCCGGTTGCGACCCCCGTGCCCGCGGCGCTTCCGCTCTTCGCGACCGGCACCGCGCTGATGGGTTTCCTGGGCTGGCGCAGGAGGCGCAAGGCGGGCCGGGCCGGCCGCGGTGGCGTTTCTGTCCCTGTCCCAGCGGCTCAGGCCTAGACTGCTGCAGCAGAGCGGATCCGCCGGGGGCTGGTTCCGGTCGCGCACAATCCGGGCGGCAGGCGTTCCCGATCGAATAAATCGCTCTTGACGTATGTGCCGTTACGGCACTAACGTATCGAAACGTTACGTCTAACATACGCTAGGGAGCGTGGGGCGGCTGTCCACTATCCGTCAACCGAGCAAAGGGACCCCATCATGCGGGCGAGGTTGCGCGCAGTTCTGGCGATGATCGCATTTGTCTGGTTGGCGCTCAGCGGGCAGGCGCACGCGATCTGTTCCAGCTGCGGTGGGCCCTCTCAGTGGTATGGGTTCTTCTTCGAATGGGGCGGCAACAGCAACCTCAGCTATCCGGCGGACGACTACATGTTCCTCAATCTCGGGACAAACCCGGCGACCGGCACCCGGGTTGTAGACGTCTACGGCAACATCAAAATCAATGACACCGTCTTTGACCCGGACGTGTTGATTCCAACTCAGGCTCCCGCCGGCTTTGCCAACAACAACGTCTATACAAGCAACGGTGTTCCTTATTTCAACTCCGTCGATTTCACTGTCACCGGCAACGATGGGCAGACCTATTACGTGCTGGTCGATCCGTTTCCCGGGAGCCTGGGAACGATCGATATTTGCAGTTCCCCCTCAGGCTGCACCGTGGGACAGGGTAACATCTATAGCGCCGATGACATAACGATAACCGCCGAGACGCCGCTGCCCGCGGCGCTGCCGCTCTTCGCCGGCGGGCTTGGCGCGCTGGGCCTGTTCGGCTGGCGCCGCAAGCGCAAGGCAGCGGCGGCCTGACGGGCTGCCCGCGTCGTCCTTTTCGTGGACCGCCAACTGTTGCGACGTGCGATGTTTGTGCGCGCCACGGCGGCGTGGGCCGCAGGTTGTCATGCCAACCTGAATGGCCCGCGGATTTTCGAAGGTTAGCGATGCGGCGGCCTGTTCGCTTGACTCGTTTCATAGATAACGTTACGTGTGCTACTTACGAATGGTTGCAGTCGGCTTGGAGTGACCCACTATGCGTACTGCACAGAAGCTCCGTGCCATGGCAGTCGCGGCCGGTTTCGCGGCGCTGGCATCAACGACTCCTGCCAGGGCATTGACCGTCACCGACGTGTTTTCCGGTACTGTGGGTGGCTACGCGTTTTCTGGCTCGATGACGCTGGACGTTGTCTCCGGCCAGGCGCAGAGCGGAACCGGGTACATTAGTATTCTGGGCCTGACTGATGTTCCGATGGTGCTGATCACGCCGTCGACGCCCGGCAATGAAACAAATCCTGGGCCCGTCGGCTTTCGGGCAAACGACGGGACGGATTACGGCGGTCTTGATACGAACTATCCGGTCGATTCCGCCGGCCTGCTATTTGATGTCGACACCACGGTGGCAGCCTTTGGCCAATATCCCTTATTCAATCTCGGCTTCGGTACGAATGAGACGGCTTTCACCGGCAAGGTCAACGGGACAGAGTATTATAACCTCATGGGAACGGCGACAATAACGCCGACGCCTTTGCCCTCGAGCTGGATCATGATGCTGGTCGGCTTGGCCGGGCTTGGGTTCGTGGGCTATCGGCAGTGCAGAAAGGGCGCGCTCGCTGCCGCCGCCTGAGTGTTCGCGATAGACCGTCAGCGTGGATGCCGGTCTACCGGCTCATGGCCGCGGGTTCGGTATTCCAAACCATCAGCCGCATTTCCCGCTCACAATTCGCGCATGCGAATATCTTGAGGTGTGAGTCGGCGGTTCGCCTTTCGATCGTCTTCAACATCATCTCGCTTCCGCACTGGCACGTCGGCAGCTCGGTGGAGTCGGGATCGAGAAGACGTTCGATCATGACGGGGAGTACTCAACGATGCACGCTGCTTCTGCTTAGCGCGTCCGGTAAGCTGCTGCGAGACGAATTTGTTATCAGCGTTAAAGCCATTGTGACTAGCCCATTGGCAGTCCTCGGCACCGCCGATGCGGCTGAGCGGAGATCTTCCCGTTCGCACCGAGCGAGGGCAAATGTCGATCTTGCAGCCGTATGTCGAACGCCCGACACAGTCGGCTTCGAAGCTTCAGGTTTCATTCCGGCGACTGCGCGGTCCTCGCTGAACGCGGGTGCATGCCGCGGCCGAGTGCCCAGACGCGATGGAGGACTTCGCCGCCGAGAGCGCCGAGAACGACGCCGGCCGACTTGACCAGGAAGTCTTCCAGCCGCGCGTGGCGCATCGGCGCGAGCAGCTGAGCCAGCTCGAGCACTCCGGCGGCGAGCACGAGTCCGATCGTCACAAGCACCTTGTGGCGCGGATAGCCGAGCCAGAACAGCGCACCGGTTGTGGCGAACGCGACCAGGCGTTCAAGATTTGCAGGGGCAGCCGTCGTCGGGCGAAGCTCGCCGGGCACCAGCGTTGCAACAACAATTGCAGCGAGGCAGCACCAGCCGCCGACGCGAAACAGAAGCGTCACGTCAACATTCTCCACGCTCTTGCGGTACCGGGGATTGTCCGATGTCACGACCGCGGCCGTGAGATCGCACGGACCGAGCGTTGTGGCAATGTTCGTAGAGTTGACTAGCTAGGCGGAAGCCCGCAAGGTTTTCCGCTTCCTGCGCCAGCCGAAGGCGGCGATCGCGCCGAGCCCACCGGCGAACAGCGGCAGCGCGGCCGGCAACGGCGTGGCGCCCTCGTGCGTCGTGCTGTACGGAACCAGCTCGAGGCTGATGGTCGGCGTGATCGCCCAATCCTGGGCGTTGTACAACGTGACCAGCACGGCGTCGCTGGTGCCGCTGATCGGAACCTCGTACGTGATCGATGTCGCGCCGGGCGCCTCACCGGACCATACGATACAATCGGTCTGGGTGCCGGGACTGGTGGTACAGGGTGCACCGTTGTAGGTGGCCGTACCGTCGTAGTTGGCGACGTAGTATCCGACCGCGTTCAGCGAGCCGGTTCCCAGAGTGGTTGTCGTGGTCTTGGTGCTCTTGGGGTTGCTCGTCGTGACCGTGACCGTCTGCAGCAGCGTGAAGGTCAGATTGACGTTCAGCGTTTCCCGCGCGGTATCGTAGCCGTTGCCGCACGAATGCTGAGTCTTGCCGGTACCACACGCAATTCCCGAACTCGAGGCGGGTGTCGCGGTGAAGAAGCTCTGGCTGCTGATCGGCGTATCGAGCGTGACGGTGTAGGCGCTCTTGAGGTCGTTCTTGATGGTCGCGGGGTTCCCGGCCGTCACGGTGTCGGTATAGGAGAACACATCGTCGAGCGTGAGCGTGGTGGTCGTCGTCGTGCTCGCCTGCGCGCAGCTCGCGCCGCACAGCATCAGCACGCCTGCCGCCGCAACGA
>Ga0187784_10002391_pt1 | contig 15036 bp, 13 predicted proteins | sample 1015_SJ02_MP15_2_FD_132964 | JGI IMG/M metagenome (GOLD analysis project Ga0187784, IMG submission 132964) | Tropical peat soil microbial communities from peatlands in Department of Meta, Colombia - 1015_SJ02_MP15_20_MG | ecosystem: Environmental > Terrestrial > Soil > Wetlands > Peat | place...
CCGGAAAACGGCAAGTTATTTTGGTTCGTCGATCGCGACGCTGCAGCTTCCTTGTCTCGCTAAACCGGCCGCAAGCTATTCGGCGTTTGAAGCTGCGATTGTGGCAGTCGCTGAATCTTGCAAGTGAGCGATGAGCGATTCCAGCCGCTTCCAGTCTTCGACGGTGGCGCCGTTAGTGAACTGTATGCCTACCCCGGTTTGATCGCGCCTCCGCACCATGCCCCAGAGGTCGGCACGCAACTTAGGCGTTTGCAACACCACCCGCACGCGCGCGCCTTCCGCAATCTGGCGCGGCGTCTCCAGGTAACATCCACTGAGGCTAATATTCTTGAGCCGCGCCAGTACTGCTGCACCACTGGCCGTTTCGCGCACCATTACCGTGGTGGCGAGGGGAAATCGAGGATGAACGACGGTCGGTTCCATGCTCATGCCATTAGTCAGGGTTCAGAAGACGGGCACCAAGTTATGTTTTTTCTGGTACATTTTGCGATCTACACTGCGCAACACGTCAGCGACATCGCTGCCCGTCACGTAGGGTGCGACTGCCCACGCAAACGTTAGCTCATGGTCCTTGCCGCTGTTAGCATTCCAGTGCGTCACGGCACGGAGTAGGCGTTGTAAAGGCGGCTGGATCTGCTGCTCATCGGTGTCGGGCATAATCACCAGAAACTCGTCGCCACCGTGACGGAAAATCAAATCGCCGCCGCGAAATGTGGTTTTCAGCATTTTGCCGAAATCGCGCAGCAGTAAGTTGCCTTCCAATGCGCCAAACTTGGAATTAAATTCGCGAAAGCCATCGAGATCGATAGTCATGAATGTGAGATGGCATCCCAAACGGTTGGCCCGGGCAACCTCGCGCGGAATCAGCTCATTTAAGGCTCGGCGGTTGAGCAGTTCAGTAAGCGGATCGATCAGCGACAGGCTCTCGAGTCGCTCATTCAAAACCAGTTCGCTGATCAGGGAACGGCGTGTGTGGTTGAGACTGATTTTCTGCCCAATCAGATAGATGTTGAAGAGCAGAATCAGGGAGATCAGACCAAAAAACAATTGCGGCAGATACGCCGATTCTATGTGGATGACATGCTGCGCCCAAACGATATTCGGAAAAATCAAGGCCAGCATGCCGGCCGCCAGCACCAGCATGACCAGTAATCCTATGGACCACAACTGCAGGTCGCGGCCCGAAAGCTGGTGAATTTCGCGCTGGATTTGCTCCGCTCGTTCCAGCATGGAACTTACCGGAGCGTGCTCCTCTTCCTCTATCGGAAACAACTTTCCCGTTTGCAAGATCTCCACTCCCGTGTGCCGGCCGTACAGGCCAGGTTTGTGACACAGGTACTTGGGAATTTTCCGATGAGCATGTGGTCTGGTGCGAGATCGAAAACGTGCTCGGGGTTACGTTCGTAATTTGGGAACGGCCAAAATCAGGCGTAAGTGACGTTGACCAGAACGTTCTGGGCGCCTTCTTTGCGCATGGTGATCTGCACTTTTTGCCCAACCGGTAGGGCATTACGCATATCGCCACTCAATACCAGCATTTGGGAGGGGCGGCCATCATTTAGGAGAGTGACAATGGATTTGTTCGGCTCGCCGACATGGGCCTCAAAAAAGACTACTTCTTTCACTTTTCCGCGACGCACCAGGCCTCCGGGTGAAAGTGAATTTGGAGGGCTCGGCGCCGAGTTGGCCCCAACCGCCCGTTTGCGGAGCTCAAATAACGCGGTGGCGCCGAGGATCGCCGACATCGTAAGTAAGATCAGCGACATAAATAGCGCGTCTACGGTGGGCTGGGGAAAGAGCGAACCGGAGACGGCGATCCAGGCTATGCCGATTAACGGAATTGCTGTCAAAACCAGGAGTAGGAACAGAGCCATCACATTTTCTCAGTAGCGGTTAACGCAGCAGGCTAACGTGGCACCAGAGTAGCAGAAAACTGGCGGTTTTTGCAGAAGGGGAATCAGCCTAGGCGCAGCGGTCGCGCCAGTCGCCGATCTCTTTGAGACCCTGCAGACGGGTCTGCTCGAACAGGCGGACGCGGTGACGGCTGTGCTCAAATTCGTGAATGTCGGCCCAAACTTCGGCCCGCCATGGCTCATCATGAACTGCCGCTTCCCCGCAACTGGCGCAGCGGGTATGGAATTTTCGCTCTTCAATGCTGGCTGGCTCGCGTTTGCGGGACACGATGGTGCCTTCGCATGGCGGCAGCTCTACGAAGATGCAGCGTACTTCTTCGATCTCGTCGTTAGAGTCAACAACGTGCTCGTAGCGCAACAGGTAGCCAAAACCGAGCTTGCGGGCCTCGCATTCAGCCTCAGCTCGGGTGTGGAAGGGACCATACTCGGCCCGAAGCTGCTCAACCGAATCACACGCCATCCAGAAAGTCTCTTTGTGTGCCATGCGGCTGTCGTGACCCGGGGGAACAGCATCCCAGGTTCCGCTTTGTGTAGCAATTAGACTGCCGAGGCGGCCTGGCCCAAAGCTTTAGCCGGATGGTTTCTGGCAAGGTACTGCGCCCGTAATCGTGCAAGCTTTTGCATTGTTTTTCCCGAATTACCTGCGCCGCTTTATATCTGTCCAAATATTGGTAATTGGGCGTTACGCTCATCTTTGCAGTAGAATCACGTGACTAGTAGCTAGCCGCCGGGAGCTTAGCCTTTGATGGGTAAACGCCGGGAACCCAGAAAAGAGATCAAAGTACCCGTCCGCATCTTCGGAACGGACAGCTCCGGTCAAATCTTCTCTGAGAAGGTTTTCACCGTCAACGTGAGCCGCCACGGGGCGGAACTAAGCGGGGTAAGGGCCCAGCCCAACCTTGACGAGATCATCGGCTTGACCTATGGCGCAACCAAGGCCCACTTCCGAGTGAAATGGGTGGGCCAGCCCGGAACCCCGAAGCTTGGCCATCTCGGACTTCTCAATCTCTCTCCGGAAAAAACTCTTTGGGATTTTCCGCTGCCGGGCGCGGCCGTGGACGGCTCCGCGCGCGACGCCCATGATCGACGGGCACATCCCCGTGTGCGCTGCGGGAATTCGGTTGAAGTTCACCTGCCCAACCAGGATGCCCCAATTCGCGCACGGATTGGGGACATTAGTGAAGGAGGATGCTTTGTCGAAATGCCCAATCCGCTGGCACCCACAACTGAGATTCGGCTCGCTTTCTGGGTGAAAGAAACCAAGCTCTCTGCCAACGGTAAGGTCATCACCAGCACTCCGGGTTACGGCAATGGGGTGCAATTCACAGGAATGTCTGGGCAGGACAAAGCTCTACTGAAGCAGTTCGTGAGCAGCTTGATTCGAATTCCTAAATGAGTTCGGAGACCGATCAATGAGTACGTTTCACGGCGTTAATGAGTCATCTCTAGGGCGGGCGCCAGCGGATTCGGCGAGGCGGCTGATTGACCAGAAAGACAGCGTTCCAGCGCAGCAGAAAGATAAAGATGCCGTACCGGTTTGACCAAATACGCTTGAGCACCCAGTAAGATGGCTTGGCGAATCAACTCCGGGTCATCCTGGCTGGAACACATTATGACCTTGAGCTCCGGCAGAAGTTCACGTAAGTGCCTTAAGGTTTGAAGGCCATCCATGCCAGGCATCTGCATGTCAAGCAGTACAACCGACGGCGTCCAGCCGGTGCGCAACCGTTCCAATCCACTTTCCCCGTTGGCTGCCACCTCGACGCGGTAATGATCGGTTTCCAGCACCAGGCGAAGATAGCGTCGCACCTCGGGAGAGTCATCAATAACCAATACGGTAGCTCGGAGCTGATCCTTCTCAGTGCACGTCATGACGGGTCTTAAGCTTTTGTATTCCGCCGATGGCTGAAGTCGGCGAAGAGCATTCTTGTCGAGCGGACACCCCACCCCGGTGTGGCCACAAGTATCCGCAAACCGACGAATCAGGCAGAAACAGCCCCCAGCAAAATCAGCTCTCTATCTCAGCTCCATTACCAGGTCAATAATTTTTGCTCAGCTCTAGCTGCTGGTTTTTGTGTCAGATGCCCGTCCTCCACAGGGCTAGGAACTGAAATGTGTGCAATTGTTTGCCGCATTTTGTGTCGAGCCGGACATGAGGCTTGTAACAAGATGTCACTGACGACTCGCTACTGTTGGATAACCCTGGCGCAGCGGTCATTTTTGTGGAAAAGTGGGCATGAGCCAGTACTGGCGCGCTTCCCGGAATCTCGGCGTTCCTGAGTGTGAATCAGCCGCCATCTAACAACAACACTAGCCCGCCACTCCCAACGAGGCCCTGGGTGTCAGAAGCGGGGCTGGCTTGTTGCCAAACGCTTTTTCCCATTCCGCGCCACCATGGCCGGCCACATAGAGGGCGAGCTCGAGCCGGCTCCAGACACCCAGTTTGTCGAAGGTGTTCCGCAAATAATTCTTTACCACCTGTTCGGTAGTGCCGATCACGGTGGCAATTTCGCGGTTCGTCAGACCTTCCCAGACCAGGGTTGCGATTTGAATTTCTTTTGCTGTAAGCCGATCACATGGCTGCATAGTTTCTTTGCTCCTTCTGATACATGGCAGTCGCAAGCTTCACCCGCTTGCGGCCTTCGGTGATCCCAGCCCGCAGAAACAACGTGCGCAGATGCTGCTTCACAGTGCGGGGGCTGATGTGCAACTGTTCCGCAATTTCTTTGTTGCTGCATCCCTGAACCAGCAGATTCAGGACCTCTTCATCCCGGCTTGTGATCTTTATGTCTTCCAGATTAATCATGGCCATTTCCCAAGTTCCTAATTTGAGGTCGCGTTCCACTCGGAACACGGCACATCCGGGTACCAGCAACTGCTTCGCCAAATATTCGCCGTCCATTTCGCCGCGCTAACATCTTTGAATGTGAATGCTTATGGAATTTGGCAGAAGCAGCTTAGGCGGCACACGTGATCAAATCTGGAACCAGCAGTTTCACAATGGGCATACCTGGAAGCTCGAACACGCAGCTCCGCCCCGCCAAGCAAAAGATCAGCAATTCCATGGTGGCTTTCTGGACTTGGTTAAGGACACGCTACGGTGTGAGCAAATATAGGAGAACTTCGCGGTTGCATGCGCCTGCTGAGCGCTGAAGACCAGCGTGGCGGAGCATATTGGCCGGAGTCTGTGCGAAAGGTTGCCGGATCTGAGATGTGGCAGCTTTTAGACTGCCGCGATCGACGGAATGTTGATTTCTGTGGTGCTGTCACTAATCATCACAGGCCGTTCACTACTATTTTCGTCGAGAACGACCGCGAGCCGACTACCGCGGTAGTAGCTTCCCCCCGTAGGTGCCGTCACAAGAGGCGTTGATTCAGTTCCCAGATGTGCAAACTATTGCACAAATCACAGTACGACCTGTGAGTAATGATTACGAAAGAATCAAGGTCACCCCGCCGGAGCAAGCAGCGTATGCCGTTCGGAGGTGAAGCCCTGCAGTGTAACCGCAGAGTTAGAAATAGCTTGCAGGACGGCTGGGGAAAGAGCCTGTGCTTGGTTAATCCTGCTAAAATCAGCTGTTTCGCGAATCTGACTGGCGCTTTGGATTGCCAATTGCACGGGCAATGGTACAGTACTTTTAGCGGGACAGGGGACCTACTGAAGTGCAGCCGCAGGTCGCAAAGACGCACACCATCCAGCTGGACGAATCAACTTTCCAGCAAGTTCTGCAGGCTGCCTACATCATCCAGGAACAAAATGATTCTCAACATCAGACGGAATCAAGAATTGGTCCCGCCGCAAGTCTGGCAGTGATCGCCGAAACCCAGGAGTTGCTCCAGTCGCATTATGACATTTCTGCAGCCGCAAGATTGATTGTCGAGCAGCTAAGCAAAATTACAAAGGCAAGAGGCATCGCCGTCGCTCTGGTCGCGAACGATCAAGTCGCATATTGCGCGGCAGTTGGAACTCTCAGCGCGCTCGCGGGTCAGAGCGGTGCAATGGCAAACGGCCTTTCCGAGTTCTTGCGCAGGGAAGAAGGGCTGGAGCGGGGCCCCGATGTTGCGCGTGCTCAACTCGGGGGAAAGCGCGATCAAGCTCCTCTGTTTTTCCCCGTGTACTGTGAAGGACGTATCGCTGCTTTGTTGCAGCTGAGCCCGCCCAAGGCCGAGACTCTTCAGAAAGACGAGATCCGAAGCTGCCAGGTCATGGCGGGGTTGCTGGGAGAAAGCATCACTCGGGCCGCCGAGATGGAATGGAAGCAGACGCTGGCCGCCGAGCGCGCCACCATGCTGGAAGCTTTGGAGCGGCTGCGACCGCAACTGCAGCGTCTGGCTGCAGAACCGGTGCATGAAAACGCAGACATGTCTGCCGAGGCTTTGCCTCCGCCCGAAGTGACAGCGAAGTTGAGCGAAGCCATGCCAGCCATCAACCCCGATCTGCCGTCGGACGAGGTGTTGAGAGCAGCTTTAGTTGAACCGGCCTTCGCCGCGCCCGCAACGAGCCAGGGCTTCGGCTCTACTTGCGGCAATTGTGGCTATCGGTTCAGCGAAGGCGAGAAGTTCTGCGGCAGGTGCGGCAACCCGCGTGCCAAGGAAGTTCCCTTCGCCGCTGTGAGCTCAGGGAATCCACCCGCTGGCTGGAATGCGCCACAGGCTGCGAGGTTCGAGCCAGCTCACGCCTCCGTGCTCCCTGATCTGTCAGCACCGGGCGTGGAAAAACCGGCCGAGGAGTTGGTTGACACCGCTGCTGCGATTGACGGCAACACGGCTTTAGCTTTGGCTCGTCAGGTAAGTGAATCGGAGGATGCAGACGCCCGGAAGCCTGACCTTAGGATAGTTCCCGAACCTGAACCATCGGATCAGGCATCCCCATGGTCCTCCGCGGCCAAAGCGCGTCAATGGTTAAACTCCTTGCAGCCGGAAGAGTCCGGATGGTTCTCCAAGCATGGTGGAGATGTGTCAGTCGCTGCGGCAGCGTTGATCCTTCTGCTGGTTATTTTTGGATGGAGCAGCCGGCCGGTCGCGCACAAGTCCTCTTCCAGGACAACTTCGCAACCTCAGTTGACCCTATTCGAGCAGCTGCTGGTCGGATTAGGTATGGCGGAAGTGCCAGCAGCGCCCGTGCCTTTGGGCAACCCCAACGTCCAAGTCTGGGAGGACTTGCACACCGGGCTCTATTACTGTCCGGGTGCGGAACTTTACGGCAAAACGCCAGGCGGAAAAGTTACCAATCAGCGTGACGCGCAGCTGGATCAATTTGAACCCGCCGCTCGCAAAGTCTGCGAGTAGTCATCTCCATTTCCGACTTGCGGTACGGTCGTAGTTCTTCTCGATGGTCAAGAGGAACCGTCCAGTTCCCCATTCGAATCCTCTTTGTCGTTCTCCAAGATCGCTCATCTCAATTTTTTTTGAAGCTGCTCAGATCGAATCGCGTTTGCGCTCCTGATCGCGTTACCTGTGGGGAGTCAAATCTGAACCGTACTTTCATGGCGTCGGGCTTCGTACCACAAGGCTAGCTCGACACGATTCCAGAGCCCGAGTTTGTCGTAGATGGAGCGGAGGTAGTTCTTGACGACGTGTTCGGTGGTTCCAATGGACTGGGCGACTTCGCTATTCTTAAGTCCTTGGGCGACGAGCTCGATGACTCGTTGCTCTCTCGCATTAGGGGTCCGGTTTGCCTGCCGTTTCCCTCCAAACATAGTTGCCTCCGATATAAGAGTGTCGCGAGCTTTACCCGCTTGATTCCGCTTCTGATTCCAAATCGCAAAAAGAGTCGATTGAAATGGGCCTTAACCGTGCGCCGCGCCATGTTCAGTTGTTTGGCAATTTCTGAGTTGTCGCAGCCCTGCAGGAGCAGATCTGCAATCTGCTGCTCCCGTGGGCCCAGCCGAATGGGCTTATCTTTCATGCCACTTCTCCCAGGGGTCGTTGCAATACGCCGGCTGGATTTGGAAAAGAATCCACCCGGCACACTTCGCCATCCAGCCACGAAGGAACAAAAAAGCTATTGGCTGGTTATCTAAACCTTGGTTGCACTCTCGGTGCCAAGATGTTCAATTTCCGTAAATCCATATATTTCTTCGGAAGCCCAACCTGGCTGTGGAAAACATGGGAGAGGTGGTGGCCTAGGAGGCATGGCTCGATCCACAATCGACTAAGTGAAAAAGCAGATGAGTTGACTAAACTTCCTAAAATCTGCACGATACCATCGCCCGATGATCGTGAGTACCCTCACCTCGAGTTTCTTACTCGGCAAGTTGCAGGATTTTGGCACCCCACCGTAAACAAGGTCTGCAGGTGTAAGGGCCGCCGGTTCTGGAGTTGCATCGGTCCTAGGGAGAACACCTTAGGTCAAAAATCCGCAATCATGTAAATGGCCTGGGTACTAATTACACTTGCCGCCTCTGGTTCGCCCACGCCCGGGTTGAGCCTGAATAGCTCAGAAAGTAGTGGCCACGGTAAAGCGGAACGTCTTGCGTGGCTCACGCAGGAGGTATGGTGGGCCGTAGGCGTTTCGCGACACTTGGAAAGTGTAGTCGCCGGCAGCCCCGGGCGGGAACATGCTGCGAGTAATCGGAATCGGTGAGTTGGCTATTTGATCGAGCCGCAGCGGATTGTATGCCCAGTAAATCCGGAAGGGAGCGTTGATGACAGGCAAGAAAACTTGCAGCTCCAACCCAGTGGACATTCGCGGAACCCAATTCGTACCGCTCAATGGCTTCAGATATTGTGAAAACGTTTCTTTCACTCCTCCCGTGCAGTTGAAACCGATGTCCAGGCCGGGACAACCAAACAGAGTGCTGTTAAGCAAATCCAGTTGAGTAGTAGAGATTTTCAGTTGTGAATCGCGCAGGATTGGCTCGATTCCCGTATCGACAAACGGCGCCAATCCCACCGGCCCAGCGATGGTGATTCGGTATTCCACGTTGCTGGTTATGCTTAAGTCGCCGCCTGGAAAAACGATCTGATTGACGGGAATCGGAATGGTGTAACTGCCCTGGAGGGGGTTGGCAGGGTTCTTCGGAACCAAAGAGCCGTCCGGGTTGCGCAGCGGAGTTGAGGTGGTGGTGGGCAGGAAAGAGACGGGAGAGATGGAACGAATATCAAACCCGCGCAAATCGTTTTCGCCTCCGTCATAGAAGCGCTGGAACGGCGGTGGCACCAGTCCAGCGTATCCCGTCAAAAAAGAGCCTGTGATGTTAAATCCCACCGTATTGCGCCTTTTTTGTACGGGAATGAAATGTTTGTAAGAGGCGATCGGCCGAATAGTCCTGACGGTTCCACCAAGGCCAGCTAGCTCCAGTCCAGCAAAGAAACTGCTGCCCCTGTGGGGAAATAGGGCCCTGTCCAGCGAATTGAGGGTAAAACTTGGCGTAATCTTGCTGGTTACAATGCCGTTGAGGGCGCTGGGGCCACTGATTCCGCTGAACTGCAGGAAGTCAAATAACGTCTTGGAGGCGGTAGTGATGGCTACGATGTTGGAATTATCCAGTTGGTAGCTGATGCCGACGCGCTTGAATGACCGCTTGATCGGATACGAAAGGCTGGTAGTGAAGCCTTTGCTCGATTGCGTGTAGTTCTGCAGATTCTCCTGCAAGGCGGTCGGCAACGAGACTTGCTGGCCAGTCAATAAGGCGGCCTCGCGGGCCTGGTCGAAAATAAATCGGGTGAAGTAGATGTTGAAACCCGCGGTCAACGGCCGATCAAACAAGTAAGGCTCGGTAAAGCCAAAATTGATGCTGCGCTCAAGATTGCCGAGATTGGCCGAGATGCTGAGTGTCTCGCCCTTGCCCAGGAAGTTGTTCGTACTGTAGCTAAGTCCGACGAACGTGCCGGCCAGACCGCTGATGCCGCCGCTCAAGCCGATGCTGTTCTTTCCTTTCTCCCTAACTTTGAGCAACAGATCCACGGTGCCGTTCTTCTCGTCCAAATGGCGTTCGGTGACGCTGGGGTCTTCTGGTTTCAAGGTGTCGAAAAAACCCAACTGATTCAAGCGCTGCAGACTGAGTTCCCACAACTGCTGGTTGTAGACTTGCCCTTCTTCGAGCAGAATTTCACGCCGGATCACTTTGTCACGAGTGGTGGTATTCCCTTCAAACTCGATCCGCCGCACATAAAACTGCTTGCCCTCGTCGACGTCAATGTCGATGTAAATCAGCTTTTTCTCTTCGTCAAAGCGTGTTTCGGGAACCGAGGTGAAGTTTATATATCCGACTTGACCGTAGGCCTTTCCCAGGGCCTCGAGACCTTTGCCAATCTTGCTGCGATCGAAGACATCGCCATCTTTGATGGGAAACAGTCCACGCAAAGCCTTTGTATTCTGAATCGCCTTGTTACCCTTGAAAGTAATCTCGCCCAAGCGGTACTTGTCGCCTTCCTCGATGGGCATCGTAATATCTACCGCCTTGCCGGGGCCCGCTTGCAGCAATGGAATGTGAAATCCTTGGTGGCCAGTGTCGTGGATGTTGGTTTTCGGTTCGTTAACCACAACTTTGAAGTAGCCGCGGTTTTGAAATTCCTGGCGAACCCGCTCCGTGTCTTCGTCGAGTTTGGTGGCGTCGTAAGTGCGAGCAAAAAGATTTTCCAGGAAAATGGAATGAGGAACGCCGATCGGTTTCAGGTTCTTCATCGCGCTGCGCAGAATGCGCGATTTCACATGTTGATTTCCGGTGAAGGTGATCTTGCCCACCTTGACCTTGGGCCCTTCTTTCACAACGAAGGTAACGCTTACAGCCGCGGGAGGAATTTGCCGCACTTCAGTGCGAACGGTAGCAAACTGCCGGCCATGTTCGGAGAGCAACTCCTTGATGACAACTTCGGCATGCTTGACCTTGGTCGGATCGTATTGGCTTTCCACCGATAGGCCGACCTTGCGTTCCTTGAAGCGGTCCAGTACATCACTTTTGGAAACCGAACTTAGGCCTTCGTAGTTAATCTCGCGGATCGTCGGCCGTTCTTTAACGTAAATAATGATGACCCAGCCTTTGGCCGTTTGCTCGCGCTCGAAGCGAATATCTTCGAAGTAGCCGGTGTTCCACAGGGAGTTGAAGTCGCGCTCCAGCGCGGCCTCGTCGTATACATCGCCGCCACGCGTGAAGATGCGCGCCCTGATCGTGTCTTGCGGGATGCGCCGGTTGCCCCGGACGTCGATATTGGCGATTAGCTCCTGTTGTGCATTGAGCAGCGAAGAGGCCAGCAAGATTACCAATAGCAGGCCAAACGCCGGGCCACGAAATCCGCTGCAAAAGCCGAGGAATGAAGAACATCGACCACGCCCCGAGCTGAGCGCTCGCCATCCGCGATGATTCCTCTTCCCGCTTGGAGCAGGGTTACCCTGATGAGAGCGACGAATCTCCTGTACCTCAGCAAATGGGAGTATGGAAAACGGCAATTATACGGTAGCGCTGTAGAGAGCGTCCAAGCACACCCGCTTCAGTTGTCCGCAGAAGCCGGCCTGAAAAGCTCCACTTCAACCAAGACGGAATAAAAGGTGGCGGAGTTGCCCAAGTCGGTAAGTTTTTGCGAGGTAAGAACGTTTATGTTTTTCCCACCGGAACTTAGTTTCGCCCAAAACAGGCGGGCGCTGACCACTCCGGGCTGCACCGTACCGTTTACTTTGGCCTTAAGCAAAATTTCTCCACGACTGTTGAAGGCACGGACCCTGTCTCCCTCAGCAATCCCGCGGGCGCGAGCATCAGCCGCATTCATCTCCAGCCACCCCACCTCTTCCATTTGGTGCACGCTGGGCACATTCGAGAAGCTGGAGTTGAGAAAGTTGTCCGCTTTGCGTGCTAACAACTCCAGAGGAAACGCCTTGGCACGATCCCCATGTCGGGATTCAACCGGAGGCCTGAATTGGACCACAGGATCCAGCCCCAACTCCTTTAGCGATTCGCTATAGAGTTCTGCCTTGCCGCTGGATGTAGGGAAGTTGCCACCGGCAAATGGAAGAAACGGCACGCGCTCTGTCTGCGTGGGGGCAGCCGCTCTCGGCTGTCCGGCGGAAGGCAATTCAGCTTGCTCAAAGTTCAATCTTACGTGCCCTTCCTTTTCTAACCGCTGCCGATCGATCCCGCCGAGCCACGGATTGCTCGACTCCAGCGCCCCATCCATCATCTCTTCGACCGACTCTTTGAAGCAGCTATCCTCAAATCCCATCCTGAGCGCCAGCGCCCGGAAGGTTTCCACGTTCGAGCGGCACTCGCCCAACGGCTGGATCGCTTGGTTCGACATTTGCAGACAGTAATGCCCGTAAGCAGCCTGCAGATCTTTGTGCTCGAAGAAGGTGGTTGCCGGCAGGACGATATCGGCGTAGTCCGTCGTGTCGGTGAAGAATTGCTCGTGGACCACGGTGAACAGGTCCGAGCGCATTAACCCTCGGATCACCGCATTGTGGTTGGGGCAGACCGCTGCCGGATTCGAGTTGTAAACGAACAGCCCCTTGATCGGTGGGTCCTGCAGATGATTTAGCACCTCGCCCAGCTCGACCATGTTCACCACGCGAGCCGGGCGGCCAAGCGCTTTGTCCATCAGGTCGGAGCGCTCCAATGCTTCGCGATTCAGTCCAAAGGCGCCGCTGGTCGAGAGTTGTAAACCACCGCCAACTTCTTTCCATGAACCGGTGATGCAGGGCAACATAGTGATCGCCCGCGTAGCCATGCCGCCACTTTCAGATCGCTGCACACCGTAGTTCAGCCGGATGACCGCCGGGCGCGTTGTCGCGTACTCGCCTGCTAACTTCACGATGTCCGCCTCGGAAATTCCCGTCCACTTTGAAACACAGGCAGGCGAGTAATCCTGCACCTTGGCGCGAAGCTCATCGAAGCCGATGGTGTGTTGCTGCACGTAGTCGGCGTCGTAGAGATTTTGGTTAATGATGACGTGCATCATGCCCAGCGCCAAGGCCGCGTCTGTACCGGGATTAATGGGCAGATACCAGTCTGCGCACTTGGCCGTACGCGTCCGATAAGGATCGATTACGACGAGCTTCGCGCCCTGCCGCCGCGCCTCTTCAATAAATGGCCACAAGTGGACATTGTTGCCATGAATATTAGCCGCCCACGCGATTATGTAACGCGAGTGACGGAACTGCTCCGGTTCGGTACCGAACTTCATTCCGATAACTGATTTGAGCCCTGCTTCTCCCGCCGCAGAGCAGATGTTGCGGGCCAGTTGCGACGCGCCCATACGGTGAAAAAAGCGGCGGTCCATCGAAGCCCCATTCAACGCGCCCAGCGTGCCCCCATAGGAGTAAGGCAATATGGCTTCTGGGCCGAACTCAGAGATTATCCGCCTGAATCGGGCCGTGATTTCGTCGAGCGCTTCATCCCAGGTGATGCGTTCAAAGGTGCTGCGGAGTTCCCCTCCGGACGCACCTTTCGCCGCAACTCGCCGCATCGGATAGAGCACGCGGTCCGGCGAGTACACCCGGTCCAGATACTTGGCCACCTTCGCGCACAGAAAGCCGCGCGTTACGGGATGAGCAGGGTCCCCCTGGATCTTCGTCGCCTTCCCATCTTCGATGGTAATAAGTACCCCGCAAGCGTCGGGACAATCGTGGGGGCAAGCGGCATGAACGATCCGCTTCATCTTGGTTCGATTATACGGGCAATTTCTCGCCTTCAGAATGCGTGGGTATGTGAAAAAAGGGGCGGCGCGAGGCCGCCCCCAGGAAGAGAATGGTTGATCGGATTACGGCAACACGCGAACTCGTCCGGCCACGACAACGGGTTTGCCGCCGTTGTCGAAAACCAAACCGCGGGTTACCAGGTTCGCTGCACCGGCGGACTCCAGTCCAGCAAGTCCGTCGACGTTCTCGAATACAGTCAGGTTTCCGGTGTAAACGGTGAACGGCCCGCCCGCCGCGTAGCTCATCAGCAGATCATTCTGCATCTGGAAGCTGCCTTGGTTGCCGCTCGTGATGCTTACGCTGTTCTGCACCAACTGGCCCAGGACGCCCTGGCGGCGCAACGACACCATGTCCGGAGTAAAGGTCGAGCTCTGGAATGTGCCGCCGACAAAGATGCGCTGTCCAACCACCAGGCTGCTGGCGTTGAAGAACTGGCCCGTAAGCCAGTTGTCCATGAAGCAAATGTCATACTGGCTGACTCCGGTCAGATCGACCGTGTAGACCGTATCCACGGGAATCGTGGGGCTCAGGTTCGGCAGTTCCTCGCCTACAAACATGGTCACGACCGGACCAGGATTGACGGCGAGAATTCGCCCCGAGATGAACGCCTTGTCAGTGGTGATTACCTCCGCCTCGGCGGCCATGATGCTGCCATCGGCTTGCACCGTGCCTTCAACCGAGATGATCGCGTTGGCAGGCAAGCTGGCGAGAGTGTAACTGCCGCTAAACTGCGTTGACGAATTGACGTCGATCACTTCGTTGAAGCCGTACGGACCCTGCAGGGTAAAGGTGCTGTTGTTCGTGTCAGTCGACAGCAGTGCTCCGGTGAAATCAGTGATTTGGCCTAACTCACTCGAAGCCGAGACTGCCGTCAGTTCAATGACCGGATTGACGGTGCCAGTGATCTGGCCGCTGCCATTCAGTGCGAGTGACTGGCGCAGATCAAAGTCCATGTGCAGTCCAGCCAACCCGTTGCCGCCCACCGTCATCGGGCTTCCCGTCGGGAAAGCAACCGTGACCGTCGAGTTGCTCAGCGTGCCAGGTATGTTATTGACCGAAGGTGGCGTCGTGGTCATATCCACGTAGTAAATCACGGGATTCGAAAGGGTAAACGTGGCGCTGGTGTAGGTGCCGGGATCCACTTGATTGAAGCCCAGCAAAGAGCGCAGTCCCATCAGACGGCCAAAATCTACGGTTGTCGGCGTAGAGAGCACCGTCTCAGTGCTGGAGCTGTTGTTCAGCGTAATTTTGTTGATGGTGATGTAGAAAGAAATCACCGAGGGCAGAGGTGCGTCTTCGCCGGTGACGAACACCTGCGCCTGCGAGTTTCCGGAATTGTTGTTGGAAGAACTACTTCCACCACCACAAGCGGCGAAAGTAAGCGTTATGAGCGCAACTAGGGCTGCAAGTAAAACCAGTCGTTTCATGTGATCGCTCCTGTGAACTCCGAGACCTGCCGGTGGGGAAGCCTGGCACATCCGTTACGAGGACTAA
>Ga0187784_10002392_pt1 | contig 15034 bp, 14 predicted proteins | sample 1015_SJ02_MP15_2_FD_132964 | JGI IMG/M metagenome (GOLD analysis project Ga0187784, IMG submission 132964) | Tropical peat soil microbial communities from peatlands in Department of Meta, Colombia - 1015_SJ02_MP15_20_MG | ecosystem: Environmental > Terrestrial > Soil > Wetlands > Peat | place...
GCAAAATAGTCGCTAGTGTGATCTGAAACTGGTCGAGCTACTTGCGAGTTGGCAAGCGCAGAGCGCTGTGTTACACCGAACGCTATGAGCGATCCGTACACGCAGCCGCTGCCCGGTTCAGCGGCTCTTGTCCTGATCGACGTGCAACGCGACTTCTACGCCGACGACGCTCCGCTGCCCATCGAGGGCACCAGGGCGGCGATCCCGGCAATGTCCCGGTTGGCAACCGGGTTTCGCGATCGCGCACTGCCGATCGTGCACGTGGTCCGGCTTTACCGTCCCGACGGCTCCAATGCCGAGATGGTGCGCAAACTTGCGATCGAACGGGGCGCGAGGATAGCTGTCCCGGGCAGCGCGGGCTCTCAGATCGCATCCGAGCTGTTGCCCAATCCTGTTGAGCTAGACCATGAAACGCTGCTCGGTGGTGACCTCCAACAGGTGGGTCCACGCGAGCACGTGATGTACAAGCCGCGGTGGGGCGCCTTCTACCAGACCAAGCTTGAGCAGCATCTTCGCGATACCGGTAGCGACACAGTGGTTTTTGCCGGTTGCAACTTCCCCAACTGCCCTCGGACGTCCATCTACGAGGCCTCTGAGCGCGACTTCCGCATCCTGCTGGTCTCCGATGCGGTGTCGGGGCTCGACGGCCGAGGCATCACGGAATGTCGGGGGATAGGCGTCGACGTTCGAGACTTGCCGGCGACACTGGCCTGGCTGAGGCAGAGGTAGAACCCCACCCCGTCAGTCAGCGGATTTCATTCGGGCGGCAGCGGATTCCGGCATTGGCTCGTACCGGGCGAAGGAGCGAGTGAACGAGGCCGCCCCATGTGAGAGCGAGCGTAAGTCGATCGCGTAACGGGTCAGCTCAACCTGCGGCACTTCGGCTCTGACCAAGGTGCGGTCGTTGCCGGCGGTGTCGGTACCCAGCACCCGGCCACGGCGCCCGGACAGATCACCCATCACCGCGCCGACCAGATCGTCGGGTATCAGCACGGAAATCTCGTCGATCGGCTCGAGCAGACTTACTTTGGTCGCCGCCGCGGCCTCCTTCAGCGCCAGCGAACCGGCCATCTGGAAGGCGAAATCCGACGAGTCGACGCTGTGCGCCTTGCCGTCGAGCAGCGTGACGCGGATGTCGACCACGGGGTAACCGGTGTGCACGCCCCTTTCCATCTGAGCGCGCACCCCCTTTTCCACGCTCGGGATGAACTGGCGCGGCACTGCACCTCCGACCACCTTGTCCTGGAACTCGAAACCGGACCCTTCCGGCAGCGGTTCCACTTCGATGTCGCAGACCGCGTACTGGCCGTGCCCGCCGGACTGCTTGACATGTCGGCCGTGGCCTTTTGCCTTGCCGCCAAAGGTTTCCCGCAGAGGTACCCGCAGCTCGACGGTGTCCACGGCGACGCCGTACCGGTTCGCGAGTGCGTCGAGTACTACGCCGGCGTGCGCCTCACCCATGCACCACAACACGACCTGGTGCGTCTCCGGATTCTGCTCGATCCGCAGCGTAGGATCCTCGGCGGCCAACCGCGCCAACCCGACCGACAGCTTGTCCTCGTCGGTCTTGGCGTGTGCCTGGATCGCCACCGGCAGAAGCGATTCCGGCATGGTCCAGGGTTTGAGCACCAGCGGTTCGGCCTTGTCCGAGAGCGTGTCTCCGGTTTCCGCCCGGCTCAGCCGGCCGATCGCGCACATGTCACCTGGCAACACCACCGACGCGGGCCGCTGCTGCTTGCCCAGCGGGAACGACAGCGCGCCGATGCGCTCGTCCTCGTCGTGGTCGACGTGGCTGTTGCCGACTCCGTTGATTCCGGCAGAAGCGCCAAAAAAGGAAGCGAAATGGCCCGACACATGAACCGTCGTGTCGGGCCTGATGGTGCCGGAGAAGACCCGGACCAGGCTCAGCCTGCCGACGTATGGGTCCGACGTTGTCTTCACCACCTCGGCCAACAGCGGCGAATCGGAGCCGCAGGTCACCTTGGTGAACGCGGCGCCCTGCGACGTAAAGACCTCGGGCAGCGGGTGTTCCGCCGGGGACGGGAATCCGCGGGTGGCGATCTCCAGTAGTTCCAGTGTGCCGACGCCGGTGCTGCTGCACACCGGAATCACCGGGAAGAAGGATCCACGGGCGACTGCCTTCTCCAGATCGTCGATCAACACCGACTCGTCGATCTTTTCGCCGCCGAGATAACGCTCCATTAGCGATTCGTCTTCGGACTCCTCGATAATTCCCTCGATCAGCGTGCCGCGCGCTTCGTCGATCTGATCGGTGTGCGACGGATCCGGCGGGTGCGCGTTCCGTTTACCGTCCCGGTACTCGTAATGCGTCTGCGACAGCAGGCCGATCAGCCCGTCCCCGGCAGGGAGATACAGCGGCAAAACCTTGTCGCCGAACGCATTCTGGGCTGTCGTCAGTGCATTCAGGTAGTTGGCTCTGGCGTGGTCGAGTTTGGTGATCACTACCGCCCGCGGCATGCCTACCAGGCTGCACTCCTGCCACAGCGACTTGGTCGGTTCGTCGACGTCTTCGTTGGCCGCGATCACGAAAAGAGCGCAGTCTGCGGCCCGCAGCCCGGCCCGCAGTTCGCCGACGAAATCGGCATAGCCGGGAGTGTCGATGAGATTGATCTTGACGCCGTCGTGTAACAGCGACGCCAGGGCGAGACCGACTGAACGCTGCTGGCGGATCTCGGCCTCGTCGTGGTCGCAGACCGTGGTGCCGTCGGCGATGCAGCCGGGCCTGGACAACACGCCGGAGGCGACCAGCAGGGCCTCCACCAGAGTGGTCTTCCCGCCGCCGGACGGCCCTACCAGCACTACGTTCCGGACGGCGGCCGGATCGTCCACGGTGGGAGCGGCTCCTCCACTTGGGGAAGTGTTCGACTTGTCTGCCATGACGTGTCTCTCCTCATGCCCAACGTCGGTTCGCTGACGCCCGCGAGCCGGGCCGCGACCATCGTGATGTATGTCACTTTTCCCCTCGCGCCCGCGTAGCACAAGAGTGAACAGGCGGTAACGAGCGATTTCCGCGCCGCGGCGGCGGTCAGGCGTGCCAGCTGCTCCACCGCTGGACCGCGATCGCTACCACCGGGCCATTCAGCGGAACCGATTGGTACTGGGCATATTTCGCGCGCAGAAGGTCACGCCCCGCGTGCAGGTCATCGCCGTCGTGATGTATCGCAGCGATACCGTCGATCCGGACCCACCACAGTTGCATCCAGTCATCGGCGTAGTGGTCGACCAGCAGGCTCACCTGTGGATGTCGTTCGATATTGGCCAGCCGGCGCAGCCGTTGGGTGGTCTTGGGCTTGGCGTCCACCGCGGTGTAGACGACCTCGTCACGAAGTGCGAAGACCACCGGCACCAGGTGCGGCGTGCCGTCGGGAGTGACGGTGCCCAGCCGGGCCACCGGCGCACCCGCGAAGCTGGCCTTGGGGTCGAAGTCGACCACAACGCTGAGCCTAGAAGGCCGCAAAGGGCCGTAGAAGACTTAGGCCGCCGGGCGGGGGAACCGCCTGATCAGCGGCCGTTTGGCGAGACCAGGATGCCCGACCGGGAAACCGCGGTTACGGTGTAGTGAACAAAATCGCGCGTAGGAGCCCCCGAGGCTGCGACAATCCGAGCTTGAATCCGGTTGGAACTTACCCAGGAGGTAACGGGATGAGCGAATCGCACCGCCGTAGTCCGCGGTGGTCGTCGTGGTTGCTCAGTTTGATAGCACTGGTAGGGCTGGGTCTGGGAACCGCGCCCGCGCAGGCGTCGCCGTTGACCCCCCCGCCGCCGCAGGACACTCTGGCCGCCGTTGGACAGGTGGGCCCGGCGATCGTCGACATCGACGCCAAGCTCGGGTATCAGAGTGCGGTGGGCGCCGGAACCGGCATTGTGATCAGTCCCAGTGTGGTGCTTACCAACAACCACGTGGTTGCCGGCGCTACCGACCTCACCGTGAGGTCCATCGGCAACGGTCACACCTTTCCGGCCGCGGTAATCGGATTCGACCGCAGCCATGACATCGCGGTACTGCAGCTTGCCGGAGGCGGACTGCAGCCGGCCAATATCGGCAACTCCGACACGGTCAGGGTCGGCGAACCGATCGTCGCACTGGGCAATGCCGGTGGTGTCGGTGGAACGCCCAGCGCGGTGGAGGGGCGGGTCGTCGGGTTGAACCAGACGGTGTCGGCGTCCGACGCCCTGACCGGCAGCACGGAGACGCTGAGTGGGTTGATCCAGGTCGACGCGGCGATACGTCCCGGCGACTCCGGTGGGCCGACCGTCAACGCCGCCAACCAGGTGATCGGCATGAACACCGCCGCATCCGAGAACTTCCACCTCGGCCGCGGGCAAGGCTTCGCGATCCCGATCAATGAGGCGATGGCCATCGCCGGGCGGATTCGGGGCGGTGGCGGGTCGCCGACGGTGCACATCGGTCCGACGGCATTCCTCGGTGTCGGTGTCAACGACGCCGCTGGTGGTGAGGGCGCCGTGGTCAGGCAGGTCATTCCGACCGGTCCTGCCGCCGATGCGGGGCTCGCCCCGGGAGACGTGATCACCTCCATCAACGGCCAACCGGTCGACTCGGCCACCGCATTGACCGCCATTCTCGATCAGCACCATCCCGGCGAAAACGTCACAGTGGGGCTGGGGAATCGCACCGCCAACGTGACACTCGCGGATGGCCCGCCGGGCTGACCTGCATACCGCAGCTCAACCGGCTGCTCTCAATTCGTCTGGCGTGCATATGGTTTGCGATAGCACGCCTCGGGTACGTGTAAGATCGTGGACTTGACGAGCGACAGAGACGACACCGTCGAACATGACCCCGCAGGGGGAAGTCGCGTTGAGGCCGGCGTAGTCGAGCATCCCAGTGCCGACGACTTCGCCGATGCCAGGGAACTGCCCACCGATTCAACCTGGTTCAAGCATGCGGTTTTCTACGAAGTGTTGGTCCGGGCGTTCTACGACTCCAACGCTGACGGATTCGGTGACCTGCGCGGCCTGACCGAACGGATCGACTACCTGCAATGGCTGGGCGTCGACTGCATTTGGCTGCCGCCGTTTTACGATTCGCCCTTGCGTGACGGCGGCTACGACATCCGCGACTTCTACAAGGTGCTGCCAGAGTTCGGCACCGTCGATGACTTCGTCGAGCTGGTCGACGCTGCGCACCAGCGGGGTATCCGGGTCATCACTGACCTGGTGATCAACCACACGTCGGATTCACACCCGTGGTTCCAAGAGTCGCGTCGCGACCCCGACGGGCCCTACGGCGACTACTACGTGTGGAGCGACAGCAGCGACAAGTACGCAGACGCGCGGATCATCTTCGTCGACACCGAAGACTCGAACTGGACCTTCGACCCGGTCCGCCGCCAGTTCTACTGGCACCGGTTCTTCGACCATCAGCCGGACCTGAACTACGACAACCCCGCTGTTCAGGAGGCGATGCTCGACGTCATGCGGTTTTGGCTCGACCTCGGTATCGACGGGTTCCGGCTGGACGCCGCGCCCTACCTGTTCGAACGTGAGGGCACCAACTGCGAGAACTTGCCCGAGTCGCACGCGTTTCTCAAGCGCGTACGTAAGGTCGTCGACGACGAATTCCCGGGCCGGGTGTTGCTTGCCGAAGCCAATCAGTGGCCAAGCGATGTGGTCGAGTATTTCGGTGACCCCGAAACCGGTGGCGATGAATGCCACATGGCATTCCACTTTCCGCTGATGCCGCGCATCTTCATGGCGGTGCGCCGCGAATCGCGTTTTCCGATCTCGGAGATCATGGCCCAGACACCGCCAATTCCGAAGATGGCGCAGTGGGGCATCTTTTTGCGTAATCACGACGAGCTGACCCTGGAAATGGTCACCGACGACGAGCGCGACTACATGTACGCCGAATACGCCAAGGATCCGCGGATGAAGGCGAATGTCGGCATCCGCCGCCGGCTGGCCCCGCTGCTGGAGATGGACCGCAACCAGATCGAGTTGTTCACCGCGTTGCTGCTCTCGCTGCCCGGCTCCCCGGTCATCTACTACGGCGACGAGATCGGCATGGGTGACGTCATCTGGCTCGGCGATCGCGACGGGGTGCGCACCCCGATGCAATGGACTCCGGACCGCAATGCCGGCTTTTCCACGGCCAATCCGGGTCGGTTGTACGTGCCACCCAGCCAGGATCCGGTCTACGGTTACCACACCGTGAACGTCGAGGCTCAGCGCGACACCTCGACCTCGCTGCTCAATTGGACGCGCACCATGCTGGCGGTGCGGCGCAGGCATGACGCGTTCGCGATCGGTACGTTCGAGGAAATGGGTGGATCTAACCCGTCAGTGTTGGCCTACGTGCGCGAAGCCGACCACGATGTAGTGCTTTGCGTCAACAATTTGTCGCGTTTCCCGCAGCCCATCGAATTGAACCTCCAGCACTGGAGCGGCTACACGCCGGTCGAACTGACCGGACAGGTGGAGTTCCCCCGCATCGGCCAACTGCCTTATCTACTGACACTGCCAGGACACGGGTTCTACTGGTTCGAGCTGGCCGAGTCAGAGGAGAGGCAATGAAATTGCCGTGGTCTGAGTGGCTTCCGCAGCAGCGCTGGTATGCCGGGCGAGGCCGGGAACTCGCCATCGCTGAGCCGGGCCACGTCGTCGCGTTGCGCGATGGACTTGACCTGGTACTGGTCGAAGTCGCTTACACCGACGGCTCGGCAGAGCGCTATCAGGTGATCGTCGGCTGGGACACTGCGCCGGTCCCCGAGTACACCACTGTCGCCACCATCGGCGCCGACAACGGCCACACCGCCTATGACGCGCTGTATGACCCGTCGGCGGCCCAGTTCCTGCTGTCGCTGATCGACACGTCCGCGGTTCGCTCCGATGTGGCGTTCACCAGGGAACCCGAGGTCAGCCTGCCGCTGGAGGCGGCGCCGCGGGTGTCGGACGCCGAGCAGAGCAACACCAGTGTGATCTTCGAGCGAGATGCCATCCTGAAGGTGTTCCGCCGTGTCAGCCCCGGCGTCAACCCTGATATCGAGCTGAATCGGGTGCTCGGCCGGGCCCGCAACCCGCATGTGGCCCGACTGCTCGGCAGCTACGAGTTGACCAACCACCGCGACACCGAAGCCAACTGCCCGCTCGGCATGGCGACCGAGTATGCGGCTAATGCGGCTGAAGGCTGGGCGATGGCCACCGCCAGTGTCCGCGATCTGTTCGCGGAGGGTGACCTGTACGCCCACGAGGTGGGCGGAGACTTCGCCGGTGAGTCCTACCGGCTCGGCGAAGCGGTCGCGTCAGTGCACGCCACGCTGGCCGAAACCCTCGGCACTTCGCAGGCCCCCTTCCCGGTCGACACCATGCTGGCGCGGTTGTCGTCGACGGTCGCGGCGGTGTCCGAGCTCGAGCAGTACGCGGAGACGATCGAGCAGCGCTTCCAAAAGCTGGCCGAGCAGACGATCACCGTGCAACGGGTGCATGGCGATCTGCACCTGGGGCAGGTGCTGCGTACACCCGAGTCCTGGTTGTTGATCGACTTCGAAGGTGAGCCCGGTCAGCCGCTGGCGGAGCGTCGCGCGCCGGATTCTCCGTTGCGTGATGTGGCCAGCGTATTGCGCTCCTTCGAGTATGCCGCCTATGGACCATTGGTCGACCAGTCGACCGACAAGCAACTCGCCGCTCGCGCCCGAGAGTGGGTGCAGCGCAACCGCACCGCGTTGTGTGACGGCTACGCGGCCGCATCCGGCGTCGACCCCCGTGATTCTGCGCCGCTATTAACCGCATACGAACTGGACAAGGCGGTCTATGAGACCGGTTACGAGTCTCGGCACCGGCCCGGCTGGCTGCCCATCCCGCTGCGGTCGATCGCCAAGTTGGTTGACAACTGACAGCCAATTGATATGAGTGCCGTCTGAGTTACCGTCGCCGCGCTGCGAGTGTTGCGGTTCTGATGAAAACATGGCTGCATGCTGCGTGAGATATTCGACAGTGAGGCACGGTTGTCGTGGGTGCTGGCTGCGCTGGCCGGCGTGCTGGGGGCGACGGCATTTACCCATTCCGCCGGATACTTTGTGACGTTCATGACCGGGAATGCCCAACGCGCGGTGCTGGGGTACTTCCGGGGCGACGCATTGCTGTCGGTGTCAGCTGGCCTGCTCATGCTGTGCTTCGTCGCCGGCGTGGTGGTTGCGTCAGTGTGCCGGCGGCATTTCTGGGTGGCGCATCCACACGGACCGACCGTGCTCACCACTGTCAGTCTGTTAGCCGCCACGGTAATGGGCGTCATCGACGACGGGTGGGAAGAGGTCAACCTCGATTTTGCGCCGATTATGTTGGTGGTCTTCGGTATTGGTGCTCTGAACACGTCGTTCGTCAAGGACGGCGAGGTGTCGGTGCCGCTGAGCTATGTGACCGGCACGCTGGTCAAGATGGGGCAGGGCATCGAACGCCATATCGCCGGTGGAAACGCGTCGGATTGGCTAGGCTACTTCTTGCTGTTCACCAGCTTCGCGTTGGGCGCCGCTTTGGGTGGCTGCATCAGCCTGGTGGTCAATGGAACTGGGATGCTGATAGCCGCTTCGTTCATGTGTGCGTTGACAACCGGGTACACCTACTTTCATCAGGACCGCCGCGCCTTGCTGAATTAGCTTGCCTTAAAAAGACATCGGCAGCAGCGCTGGGGGTGCGCTGCTGCCGATGCGTCGGAGGATAGGTTTAGGTGGCGGCTTGAGCGGCGCTCAGCGTGCGCTGAATGTCGGGCTTCATGGCGACCAGCTGCTGGTTCCAGTAACCCCAGTCATGCGTCCCGTTGGGCGGGAAGTTGAACACCCCGTTGTTGCCGCCCGCAGCCGTGTAGTTTTCGCGGAACGTCTCGTTGGTGCGCAGCGTGAAGCTCTCCAGGAACTTGGCCGGCATGCTGTCGCCGCCAAGGTCGTTCGGAGTGCCGTTACCGCAGTAGACCCAAATGCGGGTGTTATTTTGCACCAGTCGAGGGATCTGGACCATCGGGTCGTTGCGCTTCCACGCCGGATCGCTCGTCGGACCCCACATGTTGGTCGCGCTGTAACCGCCCGCGTCGCCCATGGCCAGACCGATCAGCGTCGGCCACCAGCCCTCGGACGGGTTCAGGAAGCCCGACAGCGATCCCGCGTAGGAGAACTGCTGCGGGTAATACGCGGCCAGAATCAGTGCAGAACCACCCGACATCGACATGCCCACTGCGGCGTTGCCGGTCGGTGAGATGCCGCGGTTGGCCTGCAGGTACTGCGGCAACTCCCGAGTGATAAAGGTCTCCCACTTGTAGGTTTGGCAGCCGGTTTTGCCGCAAGCCGGCTGGTACCAGTCGGTGTAGAAGCTCGACTGTCCGCCGACCGGCATGATCACCGACAGGCCCGATTGGTAGTACTCCTCAAACGCGGGAGTGTTGATGTCCCAGCCGTTGAAGTCATCCTGAGCGCGCAACCCGTCGAGCAGGTAGACCGCGTGCGGTCCGCCGCCCTGGAATTGGACCTTGATATTGTGGCCCATCCCCGCGGATGGCACTTGCAGGTACTCGACTGGCAGCCCCGGCTTGGAGAACGCCCCCGCGGTCGCCGAGCCGCCGACAGCACCGACCAGACCGGCCAGCAGGGCTGCCCCGATGGTCGCGATCGCCATTCGACGCGGCAAACGCGCCGCCGCGCCGCGCAACTTCTCAACGAACTTCATAACTCCTACCCATCCCAACTTTCATCTGCCGCATTACGCGGTCGAATAGCTGTCGGAGGCAGTCAAACACAGCGCGCGGCCCACTCCCGTTTGCCGCCTCGGGGTGTGACGTCGCGGTTGGCTAACGATTAAGCGTCGGCGCGGACTCAAAGATAACGATTGTGAATCGTTGGCCCGTCGTCGTTTACGACGTGGATGGCCTCGGCCTAGGCGACAAGGCGTCGCAAAAATGTTGATGCAGCGCCGATTCCGAGGACAGCAGCCGCCACCAAGACGGCGATGTCGGCCGGGTTGAACGGAGTGCCGATAAGCAGCGCCCGCAGCGCGTCGACTTCGTAACTGAGTGGGTTGACGTGGGAGAGCACATGCAGCCATGCGGGCATCAAGTTGACTGGGTAGAGCGCGTTGGACGCGAAGAACAACGGCATCGTGATGGCTTGACCGATGCCCATCAGCCGATCGCGGCTGCGGACCAGGCCGGCCAGCGTCATCGACAGGCATGCGAAGAACGCTGCAGCCAGCATGACCGTGCCCATCGCGGCCAGGATCCGCAAAGGGTTGACCGTCAGCCCGACGCCCATCAGATAGGCGAGCGCCAACACCCCGATGACCTGTGCCACCGATCGCACGCCCGCCGCAAACGATTTACCGGTGATCAGCGCGGACGCCGGCGCCGGTGTCACCATGAGTTTGGCGAGGATGCCGGCGTCACGGTCCCAGATGATCTGTATGCCGTAGAAGATGGAAATGAACAGCGCCGACTGCGCGATGATACCCGGTGCCAGGAAGGCCAGATAAGATACCGATCCGGTGTTGATCACATGCAAACGGCTGAACGTGGTGCCGAAGATCAGCAGCCACAGCCCCGGTTGCACCATCCGGGTGACGAGCTCGGTCCGGTCGTGTTGCAGCTTCTGCAGTTCGACGATCGCGAATGCCCCGATGCGGCCCGCCGTTGCGCCGATGCGTTGCCAGCCGCGGGGGGCACGGACCAGGGTTACCTCGATAAGGTGTTGGTCAACCGGCACGACGAACAACCTTTCTGCTGGAACGGATTTCACGCACAGTCTGGGAAGGTTCTGTCTGCTGCGACAAGTCGGATGCCGCGTAGTGACGGAACACGTCCTCGAGCGTGGCCGCAGGGGACAACGTCGACTTCAACTTGGTCGGCGTCCCCACGGCCCGCAACTCACCGCGATGCATCAACGCCACCCGATCGCACAACGCGTCGGCCTCTTCCATGTAGTGGGTGGTCAGCAGAACCGTCATACCGAACTGGGCCTGCATGCTTTGTACCTGGTTCCAGACACCTTCTCGGGCAATGGGATCCAGCCCGACGGTGGGTTCGTCGAGCACCAGCAGCGACGGGCGGTTGACAAGCGCTTGCGCCACCTCGAGCCGGCGCACCATGCCGCCGGAGTAGGTTCCTGCGAGCCGGTTGGCCACGCCGAGTAATTCCATGGCGGTCAGCGCCTGCTCGACACGTTCTGCGCGCTGGGTGCGCGGCACGCCATACAGCCGCGCGAACCACTCCACGTTCTGTCTGCCCGTCAGTGCGGGCTCGATTGAAAGCTGTTGTGGCACATAGCCGATATTGCTTCGGATGTCGACCGTCTGATGACGTGAGTCCAACCCGAAGATACGCAGCTGACCGTGCTGGACCGGCGTCAGCGTGGTGAGCACGCGCACCAATGTGGTTTTGCCGGCCCCATTTGGCCCGAGCAGGCCCATCGTCTCACCGGGCCGCACCTGCAGCGTCACATCATCGACGGCGGTGAACTTGCCGTAGCGATAAGTCAGGTGCTGGCAATCGATGGCCGGGGGTAGCAGTTCGCTCATGATCGTCGCTCCTGAAGTAGCCGTGTCATCGTGTCGAGAACCTCCAGTCCCTTTGCCAGAGAATCGATTTGATCGTCGTCTAGTTCGCCGAGGACCTCGGACAGCAGCGCTCGTCGTGCGGTCCTGGACGCGTCGACGATCTGTTGGGTGGGCGCGGCGAGTGCGAGCTCGCCGACCCGGCGGTCGGCAGACCCGACGCTGCGGGTGAGTAAGCCGCCGGATACCAGCTTGGAAACCAGCGTCGAGGCGGTGTTGGGCACCAACCCGAGTTCGGCGGCGGCGGCGCTGACCGATATCCCCGGCTTGCGGCCCACCAGCCCGAGCAGCTCCGACTGGGATTCGGTGAGTCGCGTTGAATCAAACCCGCGGCCGACGGACCTTCGAAGTTGACGGCGGAATCTCCCGACGACCCGGAAAACCTCCGCTGCCAAATCGGTGTTTACCTGCACTTACATCACAATACCTCTGTTTACGAGCTAAATATTGGTGTGAGCTGTGTAGTCGTTATGCATTCGTAACCGCGCTATCGCTCGAGGGGCTGCAGCCGCACGTCCATCAGGTCGCCGTGGCGGACAGTCGCGGTCATGTAGGTGCAAGCCGGTTGGCGGCGGCGATCCGTCGGCGACCCGGGATTGAGCAGCCGCAGCCCGGTACTGGTCGTGGTGTCCCACGGGATGTGACTGTGGCCAAAGATCAACACGTCGGTATCGGGGTAGCGCCGCGACATCCGTGCCTCCCGGCCGGCCACCGCGCCGGTCTCGTGGACAACGGTGAAGTGCAGCCCTTCCAGCACTACGTCCGCGCGTTCCGGCAGCCGCGACCGCAGCGCCGGTCCGTCGTTGTTCCCCCAACACGCCACCAGCCGAGTGGCTCTGGCCGCCAGCGTGTCGAGCAACTCGGGCGTCACCCAGTCGCCGGCATGAAAGACGACATCGGCCTGCGCCACTTCGTCCCATACCTGTGCGGGCAGATCGCGGGCGCGTCGCGGCACATGCGTATCGGCGAGCATTAGCAGCCTCATCCGCTCATCCTGCAACAGGATTCGCCGCTAGGTTTGTCTACTGCGCGAGGCGGCCCGAACCGCCGGTGTCCTCGACGTGCAGCCGGGTGTCTCGAAACCACCCGTGATGAGCCTTCGCGGCAACCATTGCCAGTGCCCCCTCCAGTATCTGTGCGCGCGCCAGCCGGCTTCGGCGATCTGTGTAGCCCCGGTGCCGTTCATCGCCAAATCACGGGTGCGTCGACCGCGCGAAACTGGTGCTCTTCGCCGGGCCGGTGTTTGTCACTACCCCGGTCGCCACCGGGGTGAGCGCGGCACTATCGTTTCTACCTAAGCAGAGGAGAACAGAATGCGTACCTTCGACTCAGTTGCCGACCTCGCCGCCGCCCAGGGTCAAAGCATCGGGCAGAGCGACTGGGTCACCATCACCCAGGAGGACGTCAACCTCTTCGCCGATGCGACCGGTGATCACCAGTGGATCCACGTGGATCCGGAGCGGGCGGCGAAGGGTCCGTTCGGCAAGACCATCGCCCATGGCTTCATGACCCTGGCCCTACTCCCCCGGCTCCAGCACCAGATGTACACGGTCAACGGCATCAAGCTCGCCGTCAACTACGGCCTGAACAAGGTCCGCTTCCCCGCACCGGTGCCGGTCGGGTCGAAGGTTCGCGCGCAGAGCTCGTTGGTCGGGGTCGAGGACCTCGGCAACGGCGCCGTGCAGGCGACCGTGTCGACTACCGTGGAGATCGAGGGGTCGGCCAAGCCGGCGTGTGTGGCCGAGAGCGTCGTCCGCTACATCTCGTAGGCTCAGATCGTGGACGCTGAACTGGCATCCTGGCTGGCCGCCGGACGGCACTTCGACTACCTCGGTTTTGACATCTTCTACCGGATGGAAGGCAGTGGACCTCCGCTCCTGCTGGTCCACGGTTACCCGTTCAACTCCTTTGACTGGGCACCGATCTGGCCAACACTGACGGAACGTTTCACCGTTATCGCACCGGACATGATGGGCATGGGCTTCTCCGCAAAGCCGGTCGCCTACGAATACTCAGTGCACGACCACGCAGACATGCATGAGGCACTGCTGGCCCACCTGGGAATCGGCAACGCGCACATCATGGCCCACGACATCGGCGATTCGGTGGGCCAGGAACTGTTGGCCCGTCACGAGTTTGGTCAGCCCTCCTATGGTGAGTTGAGCATCGACTCCATCACCTGGCTCAACGGAGGCATGTTCGTCGAGACCTACACGCCGCGGGCGGCGCAAAAGCTGATGTCGCGGACGCCCTTGGGTGACATCTTCAGTCATGTGCAGAACAGCCCGTTGTCTCGTCGGCTGCTGGAACCAACGCTGCGCGAGATGTTCGGCCCTAACACCAAACCGACACGGCACATGATGGACGTGTTCAACCAGATCCTGGATTACAACGACGGCCGGCGGGTGCTGCACAAGGTCGGCCGCTTCATCAACGACCGCTACACGCATCGAAATCGGTGGGTGCGTGCCATGCGGCAGACCGCGGTTCCGATGCGATTGATCGACGGGCCGGTCGACCCCAACTCCGGTGCGCACATGGCCCGCCGCTACGCGGAGGTGATACCCCACCCCGATGTGGTGATGCTCGCCGACGACATCGGGCATTGGCCGCAACTCGAAGCGCCCGATGCCGTGCTGACCCACTTTCTGGCCCACATCGACCGCGTCACAGGCGGTTGACCGCTACATACGCGCAGAATTTAGGCCTGACGGGCGCCTACAGCCGATTCGAGTTCGGTCAGAGCCTTCTCGGTGAGCGCCGTCAAGGCGGCGACGTCGGGAACCGTGTCGCGCCCTGCGACATAACCGAATCCGATTCGACGGGCGTACGAGCAGGTCGTCACGTTGAGCGCTTGGCCATCGTAGACTGCCGACACCGGGTAGATCTCCTCGAGATGCGCTCCATTCCAATACATCTGGGACTCTGGACCGCGAAGGTGTGATATCGGCACGTTGTATCCGGTCCGTACCTTCGGAGCGAACGGTAGCAGTGGCGGCAGCACCGTCGCGGCCATACTCGCAGCGACCGTCAGCAGCGACGCCGCCGATCCACGCTTGGACACCCAATGCTTCCCGTCCGCCATCGACCGGTGAATCAAGTCCAAGCGTGCCACGGGATCGGCCAAATTCGTGCCCAGTGGGCATAGCCACGCGCCGAACCTGTTGCCATGTAGGCCATCTGCTGCAGCAACGTCATCGCCGCGCACTGTGATCGGGCAGATTGCCACCAGCGACTTTTCAGGTAGCTCGCCGCGGCCGAGCAGCCAGCAGCGCAACGCGCCCGCTATTGCAGTGGTCACGACGTCGTTGCCGGTCACTCCGGTGGCCGTTTGGATAGCCTTGATGCGATCTTTGGGCCAGCTATCCGCCGCGACGACACGCTCGGGCCCGAGACGACCGTTGAACCGCATGTAGGGCGCTCCGAAAGGCAGCACCGTCGTGTGCCCGACCAGGCTGTCGACGAC
>Ga0187784_10002393_pt1 | contig 15033 bp, 16 predicted proteins | sample 1015_SJ02_MP15_2_FD_132964 | JGI IMG/M metagenome (GOLD analysis project Ga0187784, IMG submission 132964) | Tropical peat soil microbial communities from peatlands in Department of Meta, Colombia - 1015_SJ02_MP15_20_MG | ecosystem: Environmental > Terrestrial > Soil > Wetlands > Peat | place...
CCGCCACCGCGGTGCCGTCGCTATCGTCGATGCCGATGGTGCGACGGTGTTGGCGTTGGGCGATGTTGCCAAACCGGTGTTTCCGCGCTCTGCCGTCAAGCCGCTGCAGGCTTTGCCGCTCGTGGAATCTGGCGCGGCCGACCGGTTCGGCTTCGGCGACGAGGAGTTGGCGCTCGCTTGCGCCTCGCACAGCGGCGAGCCGGCGCATGTCGAGGGTGTCGCGCACATGCTGGTCAAGGCCGGGCTCGACCAGTCGGCCCTTGCTTGCGGGGCGCATTGGCCGATCTCGCAGGCCGCGGCGTTCGCACTCGCGCAAACCGGCACGCCGTCGGCCGTGCACAACAATTGCTCCGGTAAGCACGCCGGCTTTATTTGCTGCGCCCTCGCGATGGGGGTGGATCACGCCGGCTATGTGCGGCCCGAGCATCCGGTGCAACGCGAAGTGCGGGCCGTGCTCGAGAATCTCTACGGCGCCGCGTTGCCGCCGGACCGCCTTGCGGTCGATGGCTGCTCGGTCCCGACTTGGGCTGTGCCGCTGAAAAATCTGGCGCATGCGTTCGCCAAGTTCGGCACCGGTCGCGGCCTTGCGCCGGTGCGCGCTGCCGCCGCGGCGCGCCTCCTCGCAGCGTGCGCGCACAAGCCGTGGTACGTCGCCGGCAGCGGACGTTTCGGCACCGAGATCATGCAGATGCTGGGCGCAAGCGTGCTGGTCAAAACCGGCGCGGAAGGTGTCTTTTGCGGCGCCCTGCCGCAGCAGGGTCTCGGCATCGCGATCAAATGCGATGATGGCGCCGGCCGCGCCGCGGAAGCCATCATTGCAGCACTGATCGCGCGCTTTCTGCCCATCGGCGATCAGGAACGGGCTGCGGTCATGCGTTTCGCAGAGCCGACGCTGCGCAACTGGAACGGCATCGAGGTGGCTGCGGTGCGGGTCGCGAAGACGCTGGCGTAGCGCTTGCTCTAGTGTCCCGATTCCAAAGTTCGCATCATTATGCGGCGCCCTCGTTTGCGAACTTCGGAATCGTAGGACACTAGCAACGTATTGATCTAGTGTGGCTCTTGGTTGAGAAGTCCGCATGACGAGTTCGCGGCAAGAATGATGCGGACTTCTGAACCGCCACACTAGGCACTCACCGCACGCGATTGCCGCTGATCGACAATTGCGCGTAGCGGGCTGCACCGTCCTTGATGAGATCGCCGGTGACGGCGTCGTGCAATTGCATGCCGACCAGGGCGCCGCGGCGGATGTCGGCCATCAGATTATCGGCGATGACCGCGGTGCCGGCCCCCGGCGCCACGGAAACCGCGATGCCGTAATCGGCACCGCGCACGATGTTCGCGGTGATCGCGACGTCGCGCAGATAGGCTCCCCAGCCGGCCGCAATGCCGATGTTCGGCGCGTTTTCCACGACGTTGCCAGTCACGACCGTGTCGGCCTCGACGCCGATGCCGATTCCGGCGCTGTCGTTCGGATCGGTGCCCAACGGACGCCGGCCGATCAGATTGCGGATGAGATTGCCCTGTACGACCGCCAGGCGGCCGCCTTGGTTGAAGTTGGTGACCGAAACTCCGATCGCAGCGCCGTCGACGATGTTATTGGCGATGATCGCGCCTTCGAATCCGAACTCGGCGTAGAGCGCGACCTCGCCGAGTCCGCTGCAGGTGTTGCCGACGATTTGGATGTTGGATGCGGCGTTGCCGCGGACCGCCGAGAAGGCGGCGTTGCGGATGCGGTTGCCGCGCACGATGACGTTGTCGGCGCGGAAGACGTTGATGGCGTTGCCGTACTGGCCGGAGCCACCTGCCTTGGCGCCGATCGATTCGATGCGGTTGTCGGTCACCAGCGTGCCGTCCTCGCCGGGCTCGGTGCGCCAGACCAGGATGCCGCCATTGCCGGCGCCGCGCACAGTGTTGCCGGCGATCCGCAAGCCGCGAGCATCGAGCGAGAAGATCGCCGCATCGGCGGCGCTGATCGTGTTTCCGATCACCTCGCCCTCGACGGCCTCGATCGCAATGCCGTTGCCGCCGGCATTGACGATCTCGCAATCGGCGATCCGCACCGCGCGGCATTGCTTGAATTGCACCAGCCCTACTCGCGCAGGCAGCGGAATGTCGACGCCGTCGAGAACGAGCCCATGGATGCTGACGTGGTCGCTTCCGGCCGCCGACATCATCGGCGGCGCTGCCATGACGATGCGGGTCGCTCCGGAAACGCCCGCGATTGCGGCGTAGGGTGGCAGTCGCAGCGATCCGGCGCGATAGAACCCGGGCGCGAGGTGCAGCACCGCGCGTGCGGCCGCCGCTTGGTCGACGGCCCGCTGGAACGCCTGTGATTGATCCTCGCTGACATTGGGCCGCAAGCCGAGCGCAGCCGCGTCGATGGCGGCTCGCGCGGCGACCTCACGGGCAGCCGCCAAGTGGACTTCGCGTGCCGGTTCGGCTTCGCCGTTCTCGCCCAGGCGATGCAGCGGGGCGGGCTTGGCGTCGGCCGCAGGGCCTGCAGCCGCGGTGACGCCGGCGAGAGCCGCAAACAGTCGGCGGCGGTCGATGGTCATCGTCGAGCACTCCTGCGCGGCTCGGCACGGGGATCGAGGGGTGTGCCACAAGCCCGTCGCGGTCCGGCACAAGAACGTTTGCGCCGGCAGCGTTAACGGCGGCTTGCCGCGATCAGCGTGAGGAGCAGCTTTTCGGCGACGGCGATCAGCCGGGGCAGCGAAAGCGCGCGAGCACGGGTCGGCTGGAGCGGGCGTGAGGCTGGTCTGACCGGGGGAATGTGAACGAAAATGACCAGCGGCCCATTCCCGCGGCCGTGACCGGCACGCTCCAACGCGCGCCAGTAGGCGTAATTGCATAGATACCGTCCGGCGTCGCGCGATAACCGTGCGGCGACGCCGCCCGCACGTCGTGCCGTGGCGAGCAAGCGCGCTGACGGCGCTGCCGTGCGAAGCTCGGTTGGCGCTCCGGTGCGGATGACGGCGCGCTGCGGACGGTGACCGCCGGCGTCGGCGAACAGCACCGAGCGGCTGTTGCGGGCCCGCGCTTCGATGCGCAGAAAGTTGGTACGGCTGGCGAGACCGAACATCAGCACGACGTCCGGCTTTTGCGCGAACAGCCCCGGCAGATCGCGATCGACCGCCGCGTACACGGTCGCGAACACATGACCGGTACGCTCGATTGCACTGAGCGCCGGCCGCCGCCGCCGGGCCAGCGCCTCGACGAGAACCGCCGTGGGGTTGAACGCCACGCCGGGAAAGGGACCGAAGCCGGTGAGCAGCGCGCGCATGGTCATCGTCCGAGCATTTTGGCGATTTCCTCGACCGCTGCGGCCGGCGCCAGGCGTCCGGCGGCGACGTCCGCCTCGATCCGCGGCAGGGCCGCCTTGAGCACGCGCTCGGAGCGCAGCGGCGCAAATAATCGCTCTTCCAGCATCGTCCACATCCACTTCACCTGCTGCTCGCCGCGCCGCACTTTCAGCTCGCCGGCAGCGGTAAGTCGCCGGCGATGATCGAGGATGTGCGCCCAGAGCGTGCCGATGCCGTCTCCGGTCAGCGCCGAATAGGTGATGACCGGAGGCGACCACTGCGGCGAACGCGGCGAGAGAATGTGCAGTGCGGCGCTGTATTCGGCGGCGGCCGCTCTCGCGCGCGCGACGTTGTCGCCGTCGGCTTTGTTCACGGCGATCATGTCGGCGAGTTCGACAACGCCTTTTTTCAGTGCTTGCAGCTCGTCGCCGGCGCCCGGCAGCACCAGCACGAGAAAAAAATCGGTCATGTCCGCGACGGCCACTTCCGACTGGCCCACCCCGATGGTCTCGACCAGCACCACATCAAAGCCGGCGGCCTCACAGACCAGCATGGTCTCCCGCGTCTTCGCCGCAACTCCGCCGAGAGTGCCCGATGCCGGGGAGGGGCGGATGAAGGCGCTGGCATCATTGGCGAGACGCGCCATGCGGGTCTTGTCCGCCAGAATCGAGCCGCCGGTGCGCCGCGATGACGGATCGACGGCCAGCACCGCGACCTTGCGGCCCTCCCGGACCAGCAGAGTGCCCAGGGCATCGATGGTGGTCGATTTGCCGACCCCGGGCGTGCCGGTAATGCCGACGCGCACCGCGTTCCCGGTGGCCGGCAACAGTGCCTGGGTGAGCGCCGCCGCGTTGCGGCGGTGATCGGCGCGCTTGCTTTCGACGAGCGTGATCGCGCGCGAAAGCATCGTGCGGTCGCCGTCGCGAACCCCGCGCGCCAGGCGCTCGACATCGAGCGGGAGAACCGGCGGGCCCATGCTGTTTCCTCAGACAGGGCGTTCGTGCCGTCAAGCTATTGCGCCGCCAAGAGCACGGCGAGCGCGCCGGTCGAGCGCGGCCTGGCGGCGGTCGCGCGGGCAAGGCTGAGGAGCTCTTCGCGCGTCGTCACCCGGCAGTTGACGCGCAAATCCGACCCGCAAATCCTGCTCCGCGTCCTTTCGTCAGCGTCGCCCTCGTCGATGGCAAACACCAGATAGGTTCCGTCCGCGAGCTTGCGCGCGATCGCGTACTCGGTCGGCTGCTTCGCCCGGATGCTCTGCACCAGCAGGTCCGCGCCCTCGAATCCGTGAAACGTCAGATCCTCGATGCCGGTGTCGTCGCCGTCGATGCGGACATAGCGGCCATCGCGCCATGCCAAGGTCGTGGAAGCGGGTTCGCGCGCCGCGCCGTCGCGCAGGGTGTAGAGCTGCAGACGAGGCTGCGAGCCGAGAATCGGCTGCGCCCCGGTGAGGATCGGCTCCGCCGACTCGACGCAGCCCGCGAGCAAAGCGGCGAGCAAGAGGGCAGGGCCGAGCGGCGCAAAGCGAAAGCGCGGAAGCAAAGCACGGCTCATGGCAACTGTTTGATAGTCATGTGCCCCGGCGGCGGTTACCGCATCCTATAGCGCGAGCCGTGTTTTTTTGCTGCAATTTCGGCAACGCGCAACCACACGGAGCGAAACCAGGCTGACGCTCCGGCCTTTCTCTGTTTTTTCATTGGACAAATCCGTATAGCCGCGCCGGCGCCAACATTGGTCGCGGAAAGACCCCGTTGTCGTCGAATTGGGGCCGCATCGGGTCGGTGACATCTCGCGCAAGATCGGCGCGGCGGCAGGCGTCGCGTGTGCGATCTTGGCACGGGAGATGACGATGAACTGGGACCAGATCGAGCTCAACTGGCTCATCTTCAAGGGCAAGCTGCGACGCAACTGGGCTAAGCTCTCCGACGAGGACATCACCCGCATCAACGGCCGGCGCGAGGAGTTGGTGGCGCGGCTGCAGGTCCGCTATGGTTTTGCCAAGGCGGAGGCCGAGCGCGAAGTCAGTGCGTGGATCCGCGCGCAACGCCACGCGGCCTGAACGCCGGAAGTCTCGCTCGCAGGCCCATCCGCTGTCGGCGCCTCCTCTATTCCGGCAGCGGAATGAACTCCTCGCTATCGCCGGGTACCAGATCGAAGCGGCCGGCTTTCCAATCGGCCTTGGCGGCCTCGATGCGCTCTTTGCGCGAAGACACGAAATTCCACCAGATGTGGCGCGGCCCGTCCATGGCGGCGCCGCCCACGACGGCGATGTGCGCATCGCTTGTGGCGCGGACCGTTACGCTATCGCCCGGCCGCAGCACGAGCAGGCGCTGCGGCCCGTGGCGGTCGCCGCCGATCTCGATCTCCCCGGCAATCAGGTAGAGGGCGCGCTCCTCATAGTCGGCCTCGACCGGCAAGGTCGCGCCAGCCTTCAGGCGCGCCTCCGCGAACAGCGTCTCCCATACCGTCTGTACCGGCGAGCGCACGCCGTGCAGCGCGCCGGTGATCACGCGTAGCCGCACGGTACTCTCGGTCAATTCAGGGATGTCGGCGGCTGCAGTGTGGACGAACGCCGGGGCCATTTCCTCGTGCGTTGCCGGCAGCGCGACCCACAATTGCAGCAGGTGGAGATGATCGCCGCCGACCCGTCGGTCGGCAGCCGTGCGCTCCGAATGTACGATACCGCGGCCGGCGGTCATCCAGTTCACCGCCCCCGGCCTGATCGCCACCGCGGTGCCCAAGCTGTCGCGATGCACGACCTCGCCGTCGAACAAATAAGTGACGGTCGCCAGGCCGATATGCGGATGCGGCCGCACATCGATGCCGCGACGGGCCTGGAAGACCGCCGGACCAAGCTCGTCGAAGAAGACGAACGGCCCGACCATGCGAGTGCGCGCCGACGGCAGCGCCCGCCGAACCGCGAAATCGCCGATATCGACCGACCGTGGCACGATGATTTGCGCTATGGCGTCGCCCGCACGAGCATTGCCGGGCACGGGATTTTCGCAGGGGAAGAAGCTCATGATCCGCTCCTCGTTCTCGCGCGCATATCGTCGCGCGAAGGGCGCAGTTCAATCCCAGAGCTTGCGGCTTGCCAGAGCGGCGCCTTGCGACAGTGCTTCGAGTTTCGCCCAGGCGATCATCGGATGCACGCGTCCGCCAAGGCCGCAATCGGTCGAGGCGATGACGCGCTCGCGGCCGACGCTCTTGGTAAAGCGCAAGATCCGCTGCGCCACCAACTCAGGATGCTCGACCACGTTGGTGGCGTGGCTGACCACGCCGGGCAAGATGATCTTCCCCTCAGGAAGGCTGGTCTCCTCCCAAACCGTCCATTCGTGCTCATGGCGAACGTTGCCGGCCTCGAACGAATAGGCCTGGCATTTGACCGCCAGCATCACCTCGACGAGGTCGCGCATCGGGATATCGGTGGTGTGAGGACCGTGCCAGCTGCCCCAACACAGATGAAAGCGGATGCGGTCTTCGGGCAAGCCTCTGATGGCGTGGTTGAGAGCCTCGATCCTCACCATGGTGAAGTTCCGGTAATCCTCGACCGAAGGCTCCGGATTGATCATGTCCCAATTCTCGGCAATGGCCGGATCGTCGAGCTGCAGGATCAATCCGGCATCGACGATCGCTTTGTATTCTTCGCGCATCGCCTCGCCGACGGCGAACATGAACTCCTCGTCGGTCTTGTAGTACACGTTCTTGAACCGCGCGCCGCTGGCGGGCGCGACCGAGGTCATGAAACCCTCCTCGACCCCGCTCGCCTCGAGCGCGGCCTTGAAATGGGCGATGTCGGCTTTGATCGCCTCCTGGCCCTTGTAGACGATCGGTCCGGTGCATACCGGCCAATGGGCCATCGGCGGCCCGGTCGTTACCTCGTCCTTGTAGACTTGCAAGAACCTGGTTCGATCGCGGCGGTCGGCGAAACTGGTGAGCACCACCTCGCCGGGACGGCCGCGCTTCGGTGGACCTTCGTAAAGGCCGGGGCCGGCGAGATCGAGGCCGCCGAGACGGTTGAAGCAATAGCTCCACCACGCGCGATAATTGACCTTGTGGCCCATGGATTTGCCGTACTCGCCGTCACCCGGCACATCGACGCCGATCTCCTTCTGCCGGCGCACGACATCGCGCGCGGCCGATCCGAGGATTTCCTGGAAACGCCGCTGGTCCATCGTTTCGCCGGCCTCACGGGCGCGGTTCGCCTCGATCAAATCATCCGGACGCGGCAGGCTGCCGGCGTGACTCGTCAGGATGCGGTCGCGGCTTATTCTCATGGCTAACTGGAAGACGGACCGCGCGACAGGGGGAAGATGCCCGTTACGTCGTCGGTCCGTCCGATCCCGTTCGCTGTTTCTCAGATCGCTTGGAACTGCTGCTGCTTGAGCGACTCGACGTATCCGTAGAACACCTCGTTCACCTTGTTCCAGCTCGGCAGCTTCTTCATGTTATTGAGCCAGCGCTGGATATTGGGATAGGGGGCCAGGTTGACGCGTATGGCTTCGCCGAGACTGACCAGGGCCGCGCCGAAATAATCGGCTATGGTGATCTGATTGCCGCAGAGATATTGGTTTTTCGGGCCGATGAAGTGGTCGTTGAGCACTTTCAGCCACCTTTTCGAGTTCTGCTGGCCGCGTTCGATGGCGGCCGACTGCGCCTCGTCGCTGCGGTGCTTCACGTTGGGGAACAGCTGCGGATAGCAGAGATTGTAGGCCCAATCGCGATAGAAGTTGGTGTTGATCCAGTCCATCACCTCGTTGACCTTGGCGCGCGTCTTCAGGTCCTTCGGATAGGCCGGCGAGCCGATCTTGTCGGCGAGATATTTGAGGATCGCGGAGCTCTCGGTCAGGCGCAGGTCGCCGTCCTCGATCATGGGGACGAGACAGCTCGGATTGAGTTCCGAGTAGGGCGGCTTCGTGTGTTCGCCCGTGAACAGGTCGACCGTCACCTCATCGACCGGAATCTTGCTCTCGGCAATGAACAGCCGCACCGGCCGGCTCGTCATCGACACCGGATGCATGTAGAGCTTCATTGGCAATATCCTCCCTACTGTGCGTTGCGTGGCCTTTGGATGAGGTGCCTTCTAGAATATTTTTGCCGAGCGTGGAATATGCAGCGTCTGCCCACCAAGGCATTGAACTTCACAACAAGATGATGATGATGGCCAGCAAGCGGGCCGGTGCCCGCGGATCCGGGGCGCCGATTTCTGGCCGCACCACGCGTGCTTCAACGACGCGGCTTTGGCTTGTCGGCCAGCTCGGCGATGAAACGCGGCAGCGCGAAGGCGGCGGCATGCACCTGCGGCGTCCAGTAGCGCGTTGAGAAGCTGCCGGCCTTGCGGTAGCGGCTCGCAATCGCCTCGGCCGGCGCGCGACGCAGGCGCCGGTCGTCGGTCGCCCAGCCCATGGCCATATGGCCGCCCACATAGGTCGGGATGGCGGCGATATAGCAGCCGCCGTCGGCGAACAGTTGCCGGAATTTTCCAACGCTTGAAACGAGTTCTCGCGGCTGCAGGATCGGCACGCCGTTCTGCGTGACCATGACGCCACCTTTGTTCATGCAGCGTTTGCAGGCGGCGTAAAACTTTCGGCTGAACAGGACTTTTCCCGGCCCCTGCGGGTCGGTGGAATCGACGATGATCACGTCGAAGCGCCGCTCGGTCCTCGCCACGTATTTCATGCCGTCGTCGATCACGCTCTCGAAGCGCTTGTCGGCGAACACCGGCTTGGTGAACTCCGGAAAATGTTCCTTGGAGAATTCGATGACGGTCGGATCGATCTCCACCTGGGTCAGGCGCTTGACGCTTCGGTGCTTCAGCACCTCCTCGGCGATACCGCAATCGCCGCCGCCGATGATGAGCACCTCGCGCGCGTTGCCGTGCGCGAACAGCGGCACGTGCGACATCATCTCCTGATAGATGAACTCGTCGCGCTTGGTGATCTGCGTGGCGCCGTCGAGCATGAGCATCTTGCCGAAGAAGGCATGTTCGAACAGCACGAGGTGCTGGTGTTCGGTCTGCAGCTCATAGAGCACGTTGTCGACCCGATAGCTCATGCGGAAGCCGAGGTCGTCGAACAAGGTCTCGGCAATCCAGCGCTTCTCCGCCATGATCCCTCCCGCCAGACAAAGAAGAAGCGGCCGGGATCGCGCCCGGCCGCTCTGTCGCGTCAATCGACCGCCGGCTCAGGCGCCCTGGCCACGCAGGATTTCGCTCACCCCGACGCGCTTGGTGCCGAAGGCCTCACGCAAGACCGGGATGCAGGCGTCGGGATTCGCCGAGCCGCACATGAACACGTCGAGCGCCGCATAGCCCGCCTCCGGCCAGGTATGGATGGAGATATGGCTCTCCGCCAGCACCGCCACCCCGGATACTCCGTTGGGTTGGAAATGGTGCAAGTGGATGTGCAGCAACGTCGCGCGCGCCGCCTGCACGCAGCGTCGCAGCGTCGCCTCGATGTGCTCGATATCGTCGAGCCGCTGCCCTTCGTGCAGATCGATAATCAGATGCACGCCGGCGCAGCGCACGCCGTTGCGCACCGCGAAGTGGTCCTGGCGGTCGTCGTCTTGCCGATCATCCGCTGGCGCCGGAGCCGCCAACTTCAGCTTGGTCTTCCTGTCTTCCTTTCGGGCGGTACCTGGGATCCCCAAGCCCTTCCCCGATCGCAAGAGGGCGTTCTGGCTCATGCCGTCCTCCCCAACCAGAGATGAGAACCCGAGATGCCGGCGAACCGGCGCCACGGAAAGCGAAAGCCGCCCGATGCGGTCCGATTTTGGACCGATCAACAGCGGCAAAGTCCCCACTTAAATACAAACACCCCGGAGTCAAGCGAATTCTGCCGAAAAATTTGTAAAGCTCCACGCGGCGTGCCGCCGAGGCGCGTTGGCGCGGAGATCATCGCAGCCGCGCGCGTCTTTAAGCACGCGATCAGCCCGTCATCGCGACCGCTTGAGGCACGACAACGGCCGGCGACTTTTTCACCCTGGTGCGGAAGAAGCCGAGCACGCGCCGCGCCGTATCGGGCTGCAGTCGGTTGTAGCTCGAGAGCGCTTGCTCGAGGTCTTTGGCCGACATGCCGCGGTCGGCGGAGCGCAGCAGCAGGAGGGCTTTGGTCGTCGTCGACGACAGGCCGGCAACCTTGGCGAGGATAAGCACGATCTCGGCGCCCGGATCGAGCAGCGCGCGCTCCACCACGTCAATCGGCGTGTCGCACAGAAGCGACAGCGCGATCGCCGTCTCCTCGAACTTGCGGTCGCGGGCGTATTGGTAGATTTCGGCCTCGCCGATGCGCCGGATGCGGTTCTGCCGCTCCACGGTGGCTTGCGCGGCGGCAAAATCGGGCGAGGCTTTGCGTGCCTCGTTACGGATGCCGCCGACCACCTCGGCCACGACGCCCTCGATGGCCCTGCTGGCCTGCGGATTCTCGGCCGCCAGCCGCGCGCGCACGGCGCTCGAAGCCTTCTCCAGAAGCATGAGGAAGTGCGGTCGCGGAATGTCGACGCGCATGCCGACCTCGGTCGCCAGGTCGTCGTCGCCGGCGGACCGCTTGACCAGCATGCGAAAGCCCGCGTCGGAAAACCGGGCGCCGGTATTTTTGACCACCGAATGGACGACCTCGCGGTCGCCGCGCTCGACCAGCACGTCGGTCACCGCCGCGCTCAGCGATTTGCGCTGCGAGATTGCCAGCAAGTGCCGTTGGCTCTTGTTGCCGGCATTGGCGAGGAGCGCGCGTTCGTCGAGCCGCTCCGACTGGCTCAGGACCGGCCGGGCGACTTCGATGTCGTCGTCGAAGGCGAGCAAATGCACCAGGTTGGCCGGCGCGTTGGCGATCGGGGCGAGCCGGTGCGACAGCTTGGCGCGCGCTTTCGCCTCGATGGTGCACACGAGGCGTACCATGACGTCGTCGAACACGCCGATCTGGTCTTCGGAATAGCGTGGCGCGTTGCCGACGAACAGATCGGTGATGCGGGTGAGCATTTCGATGCGGCGCGCGTTGCTGCCGGCAGCAACCGCAGCTTCGAGCTCGTCAATCAGGGGGAGGGGTCGGATCATGCCGTGGACGCGATACATTGACACGCCGGTGAGAATGCCGCGGCAACGGTGAACAAAGGCTTGCGACGAGGCTCGGGCGGCGAAAAAGCCGATCCATCTCCTGCTACTTCGTAGGAAGGACCCCGATCCGGTTGCGCACCTCGGCGGGCACTCCATACTCGCGGATGATCAGGCGGGCGTCGCGCAGGCCGCAGGCCTCGCGCTGGACGATGAAACACCACAGTGCATAGCTTGCCTTGTGCACCAGCGCGGCCCGCGCCCGGCTTCGAGGCGATCCCAGTGCTGCCGCGATGCCGGCGTGCGTGCGCTCGTGCTCTGCGAGTGCGGCCAGCGCCTTCTCTAGCTCGCGGCCCATCCGGCCTAGCGCCGCGGCCTGCTCGCGCGCGATTTCGTAGTCGAGCGCGCCTTCACGCAACAGAGTTGACGCGCGCGGAGCCGGACGGAACATCATCGCGTCAGCGCTCCCACGTCGTCACGGTGACGCCGGCGGCGGCATCGAGATCGCGCTGGGGCCCCGGTTTTAGGCCCGCGGCGCCAAGCACGTCCTCGGCTGTCGCCTTCGGCCCGACATCGGGAAACACCGGCAACCCGCCCGGGATTTTTGCGCCCGCCGCGCGCGAAAGATGAAACGCGTCGTAGCATGGCAGAAACAGTCCGAACACGCCGGTTCCGCCGATGATCGCGATCGGACCGGCTTGAGGCTCCAGCGCCTCGAGCGCTGCCGCAAGATCGGCTCCCGCCGGATTCCATAAGCGCGAGTGGGGATGCGATGGATCGGGCGCGATCGATTCGATCTGGCGTGTCAGGATCAGGCGCTTGCGGCCCGCGGCGCGCGAGCCGCCTTCGTGCGAATGCCGTCCGTGGACCACGACGGCAGCCCGGTCCAGTTGCTCCTGGAGAAATTTCTGATCGGCGGCGTTGCGGATAGTCGCCGGCATCTTGCCGTGGGCATCGGCGATCATGCCGTCGGCGGATACGATGGCGTAGCCTTCGATGCGATGCGGCCCGAGCATGCGCGGACGATAGCCAGCTGCGCGAACGGAGTCATTGCGGCGATGCGTGTGTCGGTCATAATGCTTCGACTCGCGCCCGGAGAACGCCGATGTCGTCTCGGCGCACCCGAACGCCCTTTTCGAGCCTCACCGAGGGGCCGCCTCGCATGAATGGTTCGCCGACCGACGCGCACAGCAAGGCGCTTGAATTCATCAGCAGCAGCAACAGCTACCTGCTGGTGGCGACGATCGCGCTGCTCGCCTGGGTGGCTGCGGGTGTGGAATTCTCCAGTGAGGGGCTCCGCCTCGCCGCGACGGCGTGTCTCACCCTGTCGGTCGCTTTCGGGATCGCCACGCTCGCGCTCGTTCCTCTGGTGCAAGAGGCGCGGCGGCCCGGCCAATCGAATTTCGACGTCGAGGTCCGTTTTTCGCTGCTCGGGCGGCGCGCCTTGCGCCTCAAGGCCGTTTTGCTGCCGCAGCACCTTCTGCTGCTCGCGGGCGTGGTCCTGTACGCCGTCGGCATGATCGACTGAGCGCGGCCACTTCATTGTGCGATCGGCGGTGCAATCGGGGGAGGCGGGCGCACCCGGATTTGCCTCGCCGGCGCCGAATGTCTATTTGAATTCGAACGAGAGTTTGAAAACCGCCGGCGATGACGCGACCATCGGAAATTACCCGCGAACGCATCATAAAGGCGGCCGGGCGGCTGTTTGCCGAGCGCGGTTATGACGGCACCAGCGTGCGCGCCATCGTGGCCCGAGCTCGGGTGAACCAGGCCGCCATCAATTATCACTTCGCCGGCAAGGACGGCCTCTACCGCGAAGTGCTGCGCGCGGCGCTGCGCGCGCTGACCGAACATCAGCTTGCGAGCGCGGAACGGGCCGAGGCTGTTCCACGCGAGGTCGCGCTTGGTGACTTCGTGCGCGGCCAGTTGCGGCCGCTGACGGCCCGCGACGAGCTGAGCCGTCACATTCAGCTCTTCAATTGGGAAGCGGTTCGCCCCACCGCAGTCTTTCGCCAGCTCGTGAGCGAGGAGGCGGCCCCCTTCATGACCGTGGCGGTCAACCTCGTGCGCCGTTTTCTGCCCGCGGCGGACCAGCGCACGCTCGTGGCGGCGGCGGTCTGGCTGATCGGTCAGTGCAGCGTGTTCGTGCGCAACCGCGACCAGCTCGCCGCCGCGCCGCTGAACCTTCCGCTCGACGAGGCGGCGGTCGACCGCCTGGTAGAACTGATCAGCCGTTGGGCGATCGGCGGCTTGGCGCAGTCTGCTTAGCGGACACACCCGCCGGAATTCCTCATCACCGCCGCAAAAATTCCTTGGTCTCGGCCAGCGGCTGCCTATAAGGCGTGTTTGAAATTCGACCGGCCGTTTGAAAAATGACGGGTGAGGAGTCGGGGCTATGTCGCAGGATACGCCGTTGTTGATGCGGTTCTTCGCCAAGCTCGTCCTCGACATCCTGCCGGCCGCATTGGCCAGCATGATCGGGGGTCTCGTGCTCACCCACTACCAGCTGGGGAATGCTTTCTGGGGCACGACGGCTGCGGAGCAGGCCGCGCCGGCGTCCGTCGAGATGATGCAGCTGTTACGCGACGAGCATGCCTCGATCGTCGAATTCCTCAAGGCCCAGATGGCGGCTGAAAAGACCCGGCGCGCCGAGGAGGATCGGGAGACCCGCGTGGTTGCGGAAGCGAAGCCGGCTGCCGCAGCTCCCGCGCGACGCGCCGTCGTCGCGGCGGGCGCACCCAAACGGGTCGCTTCGCGCACGGCCCCGGTACCGGGCGCGGCGCCGCCGGCCGGCCCGCCGATCATGATTGTGCAGGCAGAGCACGACGAAACCGTAGAGCCCGCGAGCCGCGATACGGACTCGCTCCTGGGCAAGACCATGGAGCTTAAGGACCGCGTCGTCGATGCGACGCAACGTGCGGTCGCCGCGATCGGCGGCATCCCGTCCTGGATTGCCTCGATCGGTGACCGTATCGGCGGTCAGCGGACGACGTCGTCATCGGCCGGTCCGATGTTCAGCGCTTCGTTGTAAGGAACGTGCCAGCAATTCCCTGAGCGCCGAAGGCGGCTGCTGCGGCAAGTTGGCGCCATGTGCGCGCCGCGCGCGTGCACACAGCCAAGCCCTCCCGCAACCTGTCGATTTTGACCGCCGGCGGCGACTGATACCTCCGGCTCCCGATAATGTGTGTGAATGAGGGCGGTCGTCGACAAAAGATCGCCACCATGGGCTGTTTCGATCGGCGCGCGGAAGGACAACCACCCTGGCTGTTCACAGCGAAGAGGAGACCTTCTATGTGCGACTATAGTCTGCATCATGTCGCCAGCCGCCCCGCCACGGTCGGGGACAAGCTGGTCACAACCAAGTTCATCAACACGCCAACCGGCGGCTTCTCGGCCGTCGACAACCCGAACGTCGCCGTGTGCCTGCTTCCGGGCACCGAGCTTGCTTTCGAGCACGATGTCGAGTGCGAGCCGGCACTCGGTATTCTCCCCAGCCGCAAGGTCGGTCAGCGACTGGCGCGGTTCCGGCAGGTCAATGTGGACCAGCCTTGCGTGCACCACGACGCGCTGGAGTTTCCCGACGGTAAAATCGTCCTGGTCACGCGTTTGCGCGAGGGCCAGCGCGCGACGGTGCTGCAGATGCCGGCCAGTGCGCGTACGGAAGAGATCGCGAGCGAGGCAGCGCGC
>Ga0187784_10002395_pt1 | contig 15024 bp, 15 predicted proteins | sample 1015_SJ02_MP15_2_FD_132964 | JGI IMG/M metagenome (GOLD analysis project Ga0187784, IMG submission 132964) | Tropical peat soil microbial communities from peatlands in Department of Meta, Colombia - 1015_SJ02_MP15_20_MG | ecosystem: Environmental > Terrestrial > Soil > Wetlands > Peat | place...
CGTCCGCCGTTCACCGGCGACTCGCCGGTGGCGGTCGCCTCCATGCATGTGCGCGACGTCCCTGCGCTGCCCCGCCAGGTCAACCCGGCGGTACCGCCTGCGTTCGAGGCCGTTGTGATGAAGGCCATGGCCAAGAACCCCGACGACCGTTATGGGTCGGCCGAAGAACTCCGGGCCGACCTGCTCCGCTTCGCCGACGGCCGCCCGGTCGAGGCGGGGGACCCGGGCTTGACCTCCGTGATGGGCGTCGTGGCGGCCACGAGTGCCATGCCCGCAGCGGCCACCGGCCGGACCAGCCCCGTCACCGGTGTCCTCCCCGGCATGGCCGGACCCCAGGGTGATCGCGAGGAGGCCGAGCGCAAGAAGCGAACCCGCCGCCTGGTTGCGCTGTTGGTGGTCCTGCTCGTCGCTCTGGCGGTCATCGCCTTCTTCCTGCTGCGCTCCGTCGGCATCCTCGGTGGAAAGGTCTCGGTCCCCGACGTCGTGGGGCAGACCCAGGCGATGGCGATGCAGACGCTGCACGACGACAACCTCGACGTAGGGGCCACGAGCACGGTGGTGAGCACGACCGTCCAGAGTGGTGTGGTCGTGTCGACCGACCCCAAGGCGGGAACCTCGGTGTCGAAGAACTCCGCCGTCGACTTCGTGGTCAGCGCGGGACCGCCCGTCAGTGTGCCCCCCGTGGTGGGCCAGCAGCTGGCGCAGGCGGAGCAGCTGCTCGGCGCCGCCGGCCTGGGCTACACGACCAGGTTCGTGTCGAGCGACAAGCCGGTCGGCCAGGTGCTCGCGCAAGATCCCGCAGCCGACCAGAAGGTCAAGTCGGGTGCCAAGGTCGCCCTGACCGTTTCGGGCACCCAGACCTCGGTGACGGTCCCGAGCGTGCTGGGCGAGAGCCCGACAGCGGCGGGCGCCAAGCTGCAACAGGCCAATCTGAGCGTGGGCAACCAGACGAGCGCATGCTCGGGGCAGTACCCGAGCGGCGTGGTGGCCTCGCAAAACCCGGCGCCCAACGCCACCGTGCCGCCGAACACCTCGGTCAGCATCGTGGTGTCCGACTGCGTCTCGGTACCCGGTGTGGTCGGTCAGTCGGCTGGTGCAGCGCAGGCCGCCATCACGAACGCCGGCCTGGTGGCCACCACCACTACCGACACGACGTGCGGGAACGGGGCGTCAGCGGGGCAGGTCGACAGCCAGAACCCCAGCGCGACCTCGCTGGTGGCGCCGGGCAGCACCGTGACCCTGTCGGTCTGTCAGCCGGCCACGACGACGACGACGAGCCCCACGACGACCAGTACCTCGACCACGACCTCGAGCACGACGACCACGACCCCGTTGTCGAAGAGCTTGGGTGGCTGAACGATCGCGGACGACCGGCGTCGCCTCGGTCGGTGAAGCCGCGGTGCTCAGGCCCGTGAGGCCGTCCCGAGCTGCCCGAGGAAGTTGGCCAGCAGCGCCGGCCCCGACGCGGTCAGGACCGATTCGGGGTGGAACTGGACGCCTTCGACGGCCAAGGTGCGGTGGCGCAGGCCCATGACGACGCCGTCACTCGAGGTGGCGGTGACCTCGAGCTCGTCGGGCACCGAGGCCGGGTCCACCACGAGCGAGTGGTAGCGGGTCGCCACGAAGGGGTTGGGCAATCCAGCGAAGAGGCCGCGGCCGTCGTGGTGGATCTCCGAGGTCTTGCCGTGCATGAGGTGCGGGGCTGCCACGACCCGCCCGCCAAAGGCCTGTCCGATGCACTGGTGGCCGAGGCAGACCCCGAGCAACGGGATCTCCCCGGACAGGGTCCCGATGGCCTCGAGGCTGACCCCGCCGTCCTCGGGCCTCCCCGGTCCAGGCGAGATCAGGACCGCGTCGGGACGCTCTGCCCGGATGCCGGCGACGTCGATGGCGTCGTTGCGGTGCACCACCGGCTCGGCGCCGAGCTCTCCCAGCTCCTGGACCAGGTTGTACACGAACGAGTCGTAGTTGTCGATGAGCAGCACCCGCGGTCCCATGACCCCCCGAGCGTACCCGGCCGTCCGGGGATCCCCTCCGCCACTGGCTAATCTCTCGGGCCGTGGCCACGCGCACAAAGGGACCCGGCGGCGCTTCGCGCAAGGGGAAGTCAGCCTCGGGCCGGGCTTCCAAGATCGGCCGCTACAAGACGGCGGAGGAGAGCGGCCGCTACACCGCGCCGATCCCCAAGAACGTCCGCCACAGCCCGGCCTGGTTCGGGGCGCTGATCCTCGTCCTGCTCGTCGGGGGCGTGGTGGTCATCACGGTGAACTACCTGGCCCACCTGCCGTTCATGGCCCACGGCTCGGCGTGGGGGTTGGTGATCGGCCTGGTGATGCTCTTCGCCGGGTTCCTGCTGGCGACCAGATACCGCTAGCCTGCTCAGCGCGAGCAGGTCCGCGACGCGGACGTCAGCCGCTCAGCCGAGCCGCTCGATGATGGTGGCGTTGGCCATTCCGCCACCCTCGCACATGGTGAGCAGGCCGTAGCGGCCGTTGGTCCGCTCGAGCTCGTTGAGCAGCGTGGCCAGCAGCTTGCCCCCCGAGGCGCCCAGTGGATGGCCCAAGGCGATGGCGCCCCCGTTGGGGTTGACCACCTCCATGTTGGGGTGGTGCTCCCTTTCCCAGGCCAGGACGACCGAGGCGAAGGCCTCGTTGATCTCGATGGCGTCGATGTCGTCGAGGGTGAGCTTGGCCCGCTCCAGGACGGCCGTGGTGGCCGGGATGGGCCCGGTGAGCATGGTCACGGGGTCGACGCCCACCAGGGCGAAAGCGTGGAAGCGCGCCCGCGGGCGCAGCCCCAGCTCGTTGGCCTTCTCCTCGCTCATGATCAGGACGGCCGACGCGCCGTCGGTGATCTGCGACGAGTTGCCCGCCGTGACTTTGCCGCCCTCCTTGAAGGCGGGCTTGAGGTTGGCCAGCGCCTCGACCGTGGAGTCGGGTCGGATGCCCTCGTCGACCGTGAAGATCTCCTCGGTGTCGTCGCCCTGGTCGTCACGGACGGGGATGGGGACGATCTCGTTGTCGAAGCGGCTCTCGGCGCTGGCGCGGGCGGCCCGCAGGTGGCTCTGCACGGAGAATTCATCGAGCTCCTGGCGCGAGATCCCCCATTGGTCGGCGATCATCTCGGCGCCAATGCCCTGGCCCTTGAGCTGGCTGTGACCGTCAGCCCCGGTGTAGCGCTTCATCATGCGCGGTCCGAAGGGGAAGCCCAAGTCACGCACGACCGAGGAACCCATCGGGGTGCGTGTCATCGACTCGACGCCGGCCGCGACGACGATGTCGTAGGCCCCGGCCATCACGCCCTGGGCGGCGAAGTGCAGCGCTTGCTGGGAGGAGCCGCACTGCCGGTCGATGGACGTGGCGGGGACGGACTCGGGCCAGCCGGCGGCGAGCACAGCGTTGCGCCCGACGTTGAGGGACTGCTCGGACACCTGCATGACGCAGCCCATGATCACGTCGTCGACCTGGGCCGGGTCGAGCTGGTTTCGCTCGCCTACGGCCTTGAGGGCCTCCGAGGCGAGGTCGACGGCGTGCCAGTTGCGCAACTTGCCGTTCCGCTTGCCGCCCGCGGTACGGACGGCGTCGACGACGACTGCGGTGGTCATGGTGCTCCTCCCAATCCGACGGGCCATTCCAGCCGAGATCGACGGTGCGGGCCGGCCCCGGCCGGCGGTCATCCTACCTGGCGGTGTCCGAGTGCCCTGCGGGGGCGGGTGGCACGGGCCCGGGGGTGCCCGGCCGGTAGGGTCTGCGTCCTGTGGAGGCGCATCGGGTGACGCATCGGGACATGGACCGATGGCTCGGAGACGGGGGCATGCCCATCATCGGGTTGGTGGGCGCTACCTTCAGCGCCTACGGCATCGACGGCGAGGACCTGGGGTGGGTCGAGGGCAGCTTCACGCCCACCGAGCTGGCCTGCAATCCGGGCGGGATCACCCAGGCTGGGGTCCATTCACTCCTGCTCGACGCTGCCATGAACTTCGCCATCAACGCCTCCCTGCCGCCGGGAGCCCGGACGCGCGGCACGCTCGAGATGAAGACCGAGTGCATGCGCCCGGCCCGCCTGGGCGACGAGTTCACCCTGCGTGGTGACGTCGTGCGCCTGGCCAAGCAGGTCGCCTACGGCGAGGCGACGCTGCGTGACGCGAAGGGCGTCCTGGTCAGCCGGGCCACGGGGACCTTTCTCTTGCATCGCGCCGAGCCCGAACCCTCCACCTCGCCTCCCGCCTGACCCCTTCGGCGTCCCGTCGCCGGGTCCTGGCATCTGCCAGGCGTGCTGCGGTCCCGTCGCGGGGCCGGCGCGGATGTGCTTCACCTGCCGGCAGACCGCCCATCTCCTGGGCACCCCGCTCTCGCCCGTCTTGCCCGTCCGCTTGTGCGTGCTGCCCGGTCCGCTCTACACGGTGCTTATGGGCTACAAGGAGGGCCCCGTCGCAGAGGCGCGCCGGCACTTCGCTCTCCTGGTGCGGGCGCTACTCGACGACTTCCTGGCCTCCCACGCGCCGTGCGTTGCCGCGGCGGCCGGGGGAGCGCCCGGGCTCGCGCTGCCCGTTCCCTCATCGGCGCGGCCGGGTCAGGCACCGCTGCACGGAGTGCAGGGCCTGGGCGGCATTGTCGAACGCGGGCTCGCCGGGACGCGCTGGGTGCCCGAGGCACTGGTGCGCACTGCGGCTCCGGTCGGGCACATGCGGCCCCACCGGGAGGCCTTCGCGGTGCCGGCGGCGGCGCGCCGGTTGGTGACCGGGAGGCGCATCGTCCTCGTCGACGACCTCTACGTGAGCGGGGCTCGGGCCCAGAGTGCCGCGGCGGCTCTGCGCTTGGCGGGTGCGCCGGCGGTGGCGATCGTCGTGCTCGGTCGGGTGCTGCGGCCTGATCGGGTGGACCTGCACGCCCGGTTCTTGCGACGGCTCGAGGTGGCCGGGAGGGCGCTCGAGGCCCCGGAGCGGCCTTCGTGTTGCCGGTGTGCCCGGCCTCAGACCGCGACGTCGATGGAGTAATGCACGTCCGTGAGATCCTCCGAGGCGCGCCACAGCCGAGCAGCGGCGTCCGCGTCCCGCGCCCGGGCCGAAGGTCGCTCGACGCGCGGCGGCCCCGCCAGACCGAAGAGCCGTGCCGGGCCGACGTACTGTCCTGAGCGGACGGCCGACGAAGTGGCGGCGCACAGGATCGGGAGCGCGCCAGCCGCGGCCGGCTGTCCGCATGTGGTCCCGACCACTCCGGCCAACTTGCGGCTCACCCGGTTGGAGCCCAAGGACGCCCCGTTCCCGGCCAGGTTGCTGCGGGTCCAGCCAGGGTGGGCGGCGATGGAGCGGGTGGCGAGGCCCGCCACCTCGAGGCGGCGGGCCAACTCGGTGGCGAAGAGAAGGTTGGCCAGCTTGGAGGTGCCGTAGGCGACCCACGTGTTGCGGGCAGCAGCCCCGGGGACATCGTCAAGGTGGAGGCGGCCGATGCGGTGCAGGTGGGAGCTGACGGTGACCACCCTCGAGCGCTCGGTGGTCACGATGGTGTCCAACAGCAGGCCGGTGAGTGCGAAGTGGCCCAAGTGATTGGTCGCCATCTGGAGCTCGAAACCGTCCACGGAGAGCCGGTGGGGGGCGCCCATGACGCCCGCATTGTTCACGAGGAGGTCGAGGCGCGCATGATCCTCGAGCACGTCGTCGGCGGCGCGGCGCACCGAGGTGAGGTCGGCCAGGTCCAACTCGAGCAACTCGAAGGACGAGCGGTCCAGCTCGCTCTCGAGCTTGTCGCGGGCCCGGCGTGCCCGCTCGGGGTCCCGGCAGGCCAGGATGACATGGGCGCCGTGCTGCCCCAATGCGGCCGCAACCTCGTACCCGATGCCGCTGTTCGCTCCCGTGACCAAGGCCACGCGGCCGGTGAGGTCGCCGATGTCGACCGCGCTCCAGGTGGCGCCCCCGGTGGCCTCGCTGCCCGGAATCACGCGTCGCCGATGTGGTCGGCGGGAACGGTGCCCAGGTTGCCCGCCTCGTAGTCGGCGAAGGCCTGCACGATCTCAGCGCGTGTGTTCATGACGAACGGCCCATAGGCGTACACGGGTTCGCCGATTGGGCGGCCCCCGAGGATCAAGACGTCGAGGGCAGGGTGAGGCGCCGCCTGTGTCGTGGCGGCCCGCACGACGAGCGCGTCGCCGTCGCCGAGGACGGCCAGCCTCCCGGTCTCGAGCGGCTGGGCGTCGGGGCCCACCGTCCCGCGGCCCGAGAGCGTGTAGACGAGCGCGTTGTACGCGCTCGGCCACGGCAGGAGCAGCTCCGCCCCGGGCGCCAAGGTGACGTGCACCATGGAGATCGGGGTGTGCGTCGAACCGGGTCCGTGGTGGCCGCCCACGTCACCGGCGATGACGCGCACCAGTGCGCCGCCGTCGGGGGAGCTGAGCAGCAGCACGTGAGCGGCCTCGATGCCCTGATAGCGGGGTGGGATCCACTTGTCGGCCGCGGGCAGGTTCACCCACAGCTGGATCCCGTGGAAGAGCCCCCCGCTGGCGACGAGGTCGTCGGGCGGGCGCTCGATGTGCAAGATCCCAGATCCGGCGGTCATCCACTGGGTGGATCCGTCGGTGATGAGGCCCCCGCCGCCGATCGAGTCCTGGTGCTGGAAAGTCCCGTCGAGCATGTAGGTGACGGTCTCGAAGCCGCGGTGAGGGTGCCACGGAGTGCCCTTGGGCTCGCCCGGCGCGTACTCCACCTCGCCCATCTGGTCCATGTGGACGAAGGGGTCGAGGTCGGTCATGGGCACCCCGGCGAAGGCACGGCGGACGGGGAACCCCTCGCCTTCGAAGCCCGGCGGCGCGTCGGTCAGGCTCTTGACCGGACGCACGGCACCACCCGGCACCTCGATCCGGGGCAGGGCCAGGTTGTCGGGGACGGTCACTGCTGGCATGGCGGCCTCACTCCCTCGGCTCTCACTCGTCCCGGCCCGCTCGTTGCCCGCCGTCGCGGGTACCCGGTGGCGACACCAGTCCAACACACCCTGGAGCAGGTCTGTTCCCGCGCGGGCCGTCGAGCGGTCCGCGGGCTCAAGAGGCGTCCAGGCGGGCCACCTGTTCGGGGGTGAGCGTGAGGTCGGCAGCGGCAGCCGATGCGACGGCGGTCTCGGGCCGGCGACTGCCCGGGATGGGGATCACCCGGGACCCCTTGGCGAGCATCCAGGCCAGCGTGACCTGTTGGGAGCTCGCCCCCACTTCGACGGCCACTTGGGCGAAGGCGGGGTACTCCGCCTCGATGTGGTCGGCCAGCCCGATGCCGCCGAGCGGGCTCCAGGCGATGAAGGCGATCCCGAGCTGCTCGCAGTGGGCCAGCTCGCCCTCGGACGAGCGGAACCGCGGCGAGAACTGGTTCTGGACGCTGACCAGGCGCCCGCCGAGAACCTCTTGGGCCTGGTCGATCTGCGCCACCGTGGCGTTCGACACGCCGGCCATGCGGATCTTGCCCTCGTCGAGCAGGGCGGTCAGGGCACCGACCGACTCCTCCCAGGGGACCTTGGGGTCGGGCCGGTGGTATTGGTACAGACCGATCGCCTCGACCCCGAGCGCCACGAGGGAAGCCTCGCACGCCGCCTTTACGTAGGCGGGATCGCCGTGCACCGTCCAGGTCCCGTCCCCCGGACGCCGGTGCCCTCCCTTGGTGCCCACCAGCACGTGGTCGGTCGGGCCGCCGTAGGTGGCGAGCGCCTCGGCCACCAATCGCTCCCCGTGCCCGTGCTCGTGCACGCCGAGCGAGTAGGCGTCCGCGGTGTCGATGAAGGTGACGCCGGCCTCGAGCGCCGCATGGATGGTGGCGATGGCCTGGGCACGGTCGGGACGCCCTTCGACGGAGAGCGGCATCTCTCCCAGCCCGATGGCACTCACCGTCCGGTCGCCGAGCGGGCGTTGACGCACGGCCCCCGTCTACTACCGCACCGGGTGCGACACAATCTGCTCCGAGGCGGACCGTCAGGTGGGGTCTTGGTAGCGGGCGACCGAGAACCCGAGCAGGAGCGGGATGTCGAGGGCGAAGATGATCAGCGAGACCGTGAGCGCAATGAGCATGAAGCCGAGCGTGTGGTCGTAGAGGAAGACGAACTCGAGCATGCCGCCGATGACGGCTACGCGCCACCCTATCCCTGCTGGTTCGGTGAGGCCGAGGAGGCGGACCCGGCCCGGTGCTGGCCCTGCACCTGCTCGGTGAGGTCGGCCAGGGGAACGCTGATGGCGACGACAGGTGGTACGGGGTCCTGCAGGCGGCGAGCGCTCGGTGGAAGCGCGTCGCTGTCCGCGCGGTACCGGGCTCGGGCCGCGTCGAGGCCCTCGTCCAGTCCGAGGTGGCGTCCAGCGGCCATCACGCGCTCGAGGACGGGTGTCGCGCCGCCGCCTGGGCTCTCGTTTCGTAGCGCCAACGTGTCGACGATGCCGTCTTGACGGAAGACCTGCTTGGCTCCAGGGTACGTGGCCTTCGCGGCCGAGAGCTTGGCCACCGGCCGTCCGTCGTAGGCGACAAGCTTGTAGGCGGTATCGAGGTAGGGGGCATCGGCCGAGACCCCCATTCGGGTCCCAACACCGGCAACGTCGACCGGGGCACCACGGCGGACCAGGTCTGCCACCCGATGCTCATCGAGGTTCCCCGAGACCACGATGCGCACCTGCTTGAGGCCCGCTTCGTCGAGGAGCTGTCGCGTGCCGAAGGCGAGTGTCGACAGGTCACCGCTGTCGAGTCTGACCGCTGCTCGGCTCTCGAGTCCCGACTCCTTGATCACGGTGATCGCCCGGCGTACGCCGGTCAGGGTGTCGTAGGTGTCGACGAGGAACGTGGCTCTGTCCGGAAAATCCGCTGCGAACGCGCGGAACGCGTCGATCTCATCGGGGAATGCCTCGACGTACGAGTGCGCCATGGTCCCCGAGGCAAGAAGCCCGTAACGCCGTGCCGCCTCGACGTTGCTCGTGGCGGCAAAACCGACCATGGCCGAAGACCTTGCTGCCGCCATTCCGGCGTCGACACCCTGGGTGCGACGCAGTCCAAAGTCCACGAGCTCGAGGCGTCCCTGCGCGGCCAGGACGCAGCGAGCGGCCTTAGAGGCCACCGCGGTCTGGAAGGTCACCTTGTTGAGCAGCAGGGTCTCGACGAGCTGGGCCTCGGGCAGCGGGGCGGTGACCTCGAGCAACGGTTCGTTCGCGAGGACCACTCGGCCTTCCGGAACGGCCCACACGTCGCCGGTGAAGCGGAGGGAAGCGAACGCGCGCAGGACCTCGCGAGGGAGCCCGAGCGTGGCCAGGTAGTCAAGGTCGGATGGGTCGAAGTGAAACTCCTCGAGGAACTCGAGACAGTCCTCGAGGCCGGCGGCCACGAGGAAGCCTCGCGTCGGCGGAAGGTTGCGTACGAACAGGCTGAACGTTGCCGGCGCCGTCATGCCCCGTTGCAGGTAGCTGGCCGCCATGGTGAGCTGGTAGAGGTCGGTGACCAAGGCCGTTGCCATCTCGTCATGGTGGCTGACGGCGTCGGGAGCTAGCAACGGAGCCTGGGCTCGATACCTCGCCGCAGGCAGAATGTCCTGGTGACCAAAGACCCCTTGTACGGACCCGGAGTGGCACTCCTGGTCGTCGACCTCCAGAACGACTTCGTCGATCCGGCCGGCAGCCTGTGCGTACGAGGTGGTGACGAGGTGGTCTCGTTCGCCAACGCCCAGATCCGCCTGGCGCAAGCGGCGGGTGCGACGGTCGTCTACACGCAGGACTGGCATCCTCCGCACACGCCCCATTTCTCCCAGGACGGCGGCACGTGGCCGGTCCATTGCGTGGCCGACTCCTGGGGCGCCAGGTTCGTGCGGGATCTGGTGGTGGAGGGCCCCGTGGTACACAAGGGTACCGGCGGTGAGGACGGCTATTCCGGCTTCTCGATGCGGGACGTCGAGTCCGGTTCGATTCGCTCGACGAAGCTGGCAGAACTGCTCGCGGCTGCGGACGTGCACACCGTCGTCCTCTGCGGCGTGGCCACGGACTACTGCGTGAAGGAGACCGGACTCGACGCCATCCGGTTGGGCTACAAGGTGATCGTGCTGCGAGAGGGCGTCCGTGCAGTGGATGCGCAACCTGGGGACGGCCGACGCGCGCTCGACGCGTTGCGCGCTGCCGGTGCGGAACTGCTCTGAAGGAGGCGGGACGAGGGCGATGATCCACGCCGGTATCGTGACCGGGAGACCGCGGGAAGCGAGGCCTCAGTGGATATTCGCCACGTTCGCCGTATTACGTGTACGACTTCAGGACATTGATCTGGACAAGACTGTTTGATCCGGCGGCCTGATACCAGATCGTCCAAATCGGACTTGAACGGTTGGGATCACCGTAGAGCGACCCGCCAGGACATCCGTAGCTTTCGCGCAGGCCATCCACCACCTGGCTCGCTCCGGTGATGAAGACACACATCTGGCCATCGGCGATGACGAGCGCCCAGGGGTCAGCGCTCGGAGAGGACGTCTGAGGGACGATCTGGTCGGTCGGGGGAGTGACCTTCGTGGCCGCGAGGTCGGTAGGGCTGTGGAAGCACAGGACGTACTGATCGCCGTAGGGGAAGCACGGATCGCCGATCCCGCCTGGGTAGAAGCACCTGTAGGCGTCGCTTCGGGCGCCGTCGGCGAGGGAGCCGATGCAGGTGCCCGTCGCCCGAGAGGCGATTGTGACTCCCGCCGCCAGGTTTCCGCTCGCAGTAAAGGGATCGAACACGAGCTGCTCGGTCTTGTTGATTGCGGCGGGAGTCGGCGTTGTCGAGGTGCTCTGGTGCGACGATCCGCCGTGGCGGGTGAGCATCAGTCCGGCGACGATCCCGGCGACTACCAGGACAACAACCAGTACCGTCAGCGTGACACGGGCCTTGGACCGCCGCCGCGCGCTCGGTTGTTGGGCTGAGTCCTCGGACGCCGGACTCGGCGCTGCGGGACCTGTCTGCGGGGGTGCACCACTGTTCGCCATTGTCATCTCCGATGGTCACCCGAACAGGCGCAGCGCTCACGGATGGTGAAGCGCAGTGCGTACGGTTCGACGATAAATTGAGCTAATCCCCCGGGGAGCATCCAGGGTCGAAAGTCCCAACGAGCCGAGGCTACGGACTCGCCGCAACGTTTGCCCGTGCGGGCGATGCCCTGTGGGCAGCTGTCGACGCGCAGTCTGACCTCGGGACCGAACAATGTGCCCAAGGCGTCGCCATTCGCGTCCGCATGGCGCGGCATACGCCGAAGTAGTCGAGCGCCGCGGCGGAGAGTACTTCGGCACCGCGGTCAACCAAGCGGCCCGGATCATGGCGTGGCGCTCGGGTATGGACGGCCGACCCCACCGCGGCGTCTGCGCGAGAACCCCTCGAGCGGCTCGGCGGCTTCCAACACAATTCGTGGGGCTAGCTGGAATCGAACCAGCGACCTCAGCATTATCAGTGCTGCGCTCTAACCGACTGAGCTATAGCCCCGGGGAGAAAAACTCCTGCTCAAGGGTACTATCTCTCTGAAGTCCCCTGCGAGTCGGGGGTTGGCGTGCGCTCCACGTACGACAACTCTCCAAGCATTACGTCCTCGATGGTGCGAGCTGCCGCCTCGTCGGCGGCCCGATCCGACTGAGCGTACAGACCAAGCGTCACCTGGGGAGACGAGTGACCCAGCCGGTTCATCAGGGTGCGAACTTCACCCCTCTCGCCACGAGCTGGGTGATATCGAAGCGGCGTAGGTCGTGGGGGCCAGCCTGGGATGGAAGTGATCCAAACCCGCAGCGGCCAGTGCGGGACCCCAGACCCGCCGCCGCCAGTTGTTGTAACTGACGGCACCGCCCTTCGTGTTCTGGAAGAGCCGGGTCTCCTCTTCAGCCTCTTCCATGGCCGTCATGTGTTCCCGAAGCAACTCGGTGCACCGAGTTCGTTTATGTTCCACACAGCGGCAGAGGGACCAGAGCGGGCGACTCTTACAGATTGGAGCACAGATGACCTCGAAATCGGACTTCACGGCTGACGAGTGGCGACTGATCCTGGAAGCACCTCCGAGCGCTGGAATGATCGTGGTCACTGCCCAACGAGGCGGCTCGTTTCGAGAGACCATCGCCATGGCCAAGGCATACGCCGAAGCACGTCAGGAGCATGGCAAGAGCCAGCTTCTCGATGAGATCGTCGCAACGAAACCAGAGCGTGATCACACGCACTTTCACTCTTTTGAGGAACTCAGGGCGCAGGGACTGAAACATCTCCGTGACTCCGTCGCCCTTCTTGAGAAGAAGGCGACGCCCGAAGAGGTTGAGGAGTACCGCCGGTTCATCGTCACCCTGTCCCACAAGGTTGCCGCCGCCCACCGTGAGCATGGTCACGAGGTGAGCGAGTCAGAGCAGAAGGCGATTCAAGACATCACAGAAGCGCTGAGCGGCAACGCCTGATCAGAGTAAGCGATGGAGTTGTTGGTGGCGATGAACCGGAATGGCAAGACCTCTCCCAGAATCGAGCAGGCGGGTCTCCCTGCAAGAGAGCGGTGGAGCTGCGAAGGGAGGTACCGATCAAGTCGATCCTTGGCCGTCTGCTCGGAAGTCCTGGGGAGGAGAGGGATTGGGCGGTTGGGGCCGACGGAGAAGAGGAGGTCGCACGGCGACTTCGCAAGCTTGGTCCTGGGTGGCACTTCATCCACTCGGTGCCCGTAGGCGAAGAGGGTGCTGACATCGACCACGTCGTAATCGGTGCAGCCGGTGTCTACACGCTGAACACGAAGAACCACAGCAAACATAAGGTGACCGTTACTCAGGGTGGCGTGTATGTAAACGGCCAACGAACGGATTACCTCAGGAACTCTCGCTTTGAGGCAAAGCGAGCCAACAAACTTCTCACCGCTGCTTGTGGCAACGTGGAAGTGCAACCAGTCATCGTGATCATGACGGCGGATTTCAAGGTCGAAGAGATCTTCGAGCAGGCCCGCCGTGACACTACCTGGATCCCGACACGCACCGACCGCAGTAATCCGGCCTAGCTCGGTTGAAGGGGGAGCGGGCAAGGCCGCCGTGGCGGACGGGGTGTGGTCGCAAGCCGAAAACGGTCGGTTGTGACACGGCAGGCTGCCCCGGCCCTGGCAAGGCGGGAGCGGCGCGGGGCGCCTGGCCGATCAAAGCGGACGGGGCACGTGGCCCGGCCACAGGCGCACGCCGACGGATTGGCTGGCGGTGGCCAGCAGCTCGCCGTCTTCGGACCAGAGGAACGCAGTACCCTGGCCGAACCCCCCGACGAGGGCGTGGATTCGCATCTCGCAGAGCACCCACTCGGTGGGGTGCAGCTGGACCATGCGCAACGTGTTGTCGAGGCTGCGCCCGATGGCGTGGTGGCCGGTCGGCTGGGAGACCGCGCCGGCGACGTGGTCGGCCATGATCGCCAGGGTGGCCGCCGATGGAGTGAGGTGGCCGGGAATACGGACCCAGAGAGCGGAGTCGGCGGGGCCGGGTGTCCCGTCGAGGTCGGCGAAGGCTCTTCCACGTGCCGTGCGGGTCTCGATGCTGGTCATGATGCGGTTTTGGAATGTCTCGGGCAGCTGACGGACCGGGCACTCGTCAGGTCCCGGAACGTCCGGTGGCGTCTCCCACACGCCGCCGATCTCGAGCTCGTCCGTGCCCAGCGCCGCGTTGACGGTCAGGATCTCCCGGCCGTCGACATTGCCGACCGCCCGGGCCTGTGTGACGTGCTTGCCGACGGCCGCCAGCGTCACCTCCCACTGCAGCTCGGAGCCGGTGCGCGCATAGGAGAGGTACTGGCCGGTGGCCCAGACGGTCGGGCGGCCGGCGGCGGCTTCGAGCGCCACCACGGCGGCGCCGAGTCCACACCCGCCGAAGAGGAACTCCCCTGGTGTGGTCAGGCGCGCCTCGACCTTCATGCGCCAGTGCAGCTCGTCTCCGACGGGTTCCATGCCAAGGAAGGTCCGCGCATCCACGGGAGCGCACCCTACCGGTGGTCTGCGCAGCGCCGTCCGAGCTCGCACCGATGCGGTCTCCGCCTACCATGAGAGGGTCGGCGGCACCCGGTGTCCCGGTGCCGGCGCTCCCGTCGGGGGTGTAGCTCAGCTGGAAGAGCGGCGGCTTTGCAAGCCGTAGGTCGAGGGTTCGAGTCCCTTCACCTCCACTGGACGTTGTCAGAGTTACAACGCATTCCCTACTAAGTACAGGCTGGCCAGGCAGCTGTTGAGCCGTCGAAGGGTCCGGCAACCCATCTCGGACCAAATCTCGGCCGGCCCGGCTTCTCGGTTCGGACCGCGGCGCGATTGAGCAACGGACGCACAACTTTCCGGACGTGTGCGACCAGTCGGGCCTACGGTGGTGAGGTTCGAGCACTCGCGAGGGACCTAGCGCCCCACCGTGGCTGTCGATATGACGTCGTCGACCTGACAGGACCGAGCCCAGTTCGGAGCAGAAGCGGGGGAGTGCGATGTGGGGATACCGGCTGGGCCGTGCTCACGATGAGGCTCGCACCGGGCGGTGCCCGAAGAGACGGTTCTCGATGAGGCGAGTCGTCACCGCCGGACTGGCGTCGGCTCTGTTCGGATCGTTCCTCGTCTTGGGGGCCGGTGTCACGGCGTCTTCAGCCCAGACGACGTGGAGCGCGGTCGCGGGGGCGAGCCTTTCTGACTACGAGGCCGGCCTGAACGGGGTGTCGTGTCCCACCTCGACGTTCTGCGTGGCCGTCGGCAACCAGGTCGTCAGTTCCGGGGACGACTACGGGACACTCGCCGAGACCTGGAACGGGACCGCCTGGTCGGTGTCGGCCACCGCCGTGCCGAGCGACTCGGAGTACCCCCAGTTCAACAGCGTGTCGTGCCCGAGCGCCACCTTCTGCGTGGCGGTCGGCACGTACTACAACACGAGTGGCGCAGGTGAGCAGGACACGCTCATCGAAACCTTCAACGGCACGAGCTGGTCTGTGGTCTCCAGCTCGAACCAGTATACGGGCGACACCTCCGCCAACAACGAGCTGGACGGGGTGTCGTGCGCGAGCGCCACGTTCTGCGTCGTGGTCGGCTATGCCGGGAACGGCGCGGCGTCCTC
>Ga0187784_10002397_pt1 | contig 15008 bp, 11 predicted proteins | sample 1015_SJ02_MP15_2_FD_132964 | JGI IMG/M metagenome (GOLD analysis project Ga0187784, IMG submission 132964) | Tropical peat soil microbial communities from peatlands in Department of Meta, Colombia - 1015_SJ02_MP15_20_MG | ecosystem: Environmental > Terrestrial > Soil > Wetlands > Peat | place...
AATCATGGAAGCGCTCAGCGGCAGTCCCCGTCGCCAGATCTCGTTGACACTGATTCTTGTGGCTGCAGCTGATGCAGATACGCTGCAGGTCTCGCATCATGGCAATGTCGCCCGAGGCAAGCTTTTCCGGGTCAACACCGAGCGCGCGCAGAAGCTTCGATAACTGATCGGCGGCCTGCGGACCCTTGGTCGCGAGCGAGACGAGCTCCCGTGCGTCGACGCCGAGATCGCGCGCCATACGCGCAACTTCGTCTGCTCCGCAGTTTGCCAAATCCTCCCGCAGGCCCGCAGCATAACGGTATTTTTTGACCCAATTGGCAATGGCGTCGAAAATACGCACAGACTGCTCCAGTTCGCGGAACTTATCGGCCAGCTGCCGCCATTGATCCATGAGCTTAAACAAGCCTTGTCGTGCCTCCGTATCGGCGACGTCTTGAGCCAATCGGAAGCACTTTACCGCATTATTCCTGCACTCTTGCGAATCCACGATGGTCGCTCCTATCGGCACCGAATAACGCAGTTACCGCGGTCGGCGCGTTGAGCTAGATCAAATTCGCTACCGATGGCGCTAGGAACGGAGAGGCGCGGAATGGCGGTCCGTGCTCGTTTTGCGATGCAAAATTCCAAGCCGCTGCCGTCGCAGCCGGGTCATTTCCGGCCGATCCCGGCGGATTTCGGCGGCCGATCCATTCCCCGCAAGCGGGGTCAGGTCCACAGCGTATTGAGCTCCTCGCCGCGATGCAACGGCCGCACCGGGGCGGACCTGCGCAACGTCTCGGCAACAAAGGCGTCGACGTCGCGCAGCACCAGATATCGCACGACCGGCGCCAGTGCCGCGACGATGAGGTAATGGCCGATGCGCCGGTAGGTCTTCACGGTCGCGGCATTGCCCGCGGCGACAAGCCGGGCCGCCTGCGGCATCATCCGCGCTTGGCACCACGACACGCTCGGTTATAGTCAGCGGCAATCGCGCGGCCGCCCGGCCAAAAGACGCGTCGCAACCGAGGGATGGGTCACATGCTCGCACGCATTATCGCGCTTTGCGCCGGCCGCGGCGGAGCGCTCGCGGCCGCCGCCGCGCTCGCCGCTGCACTCGCCACCTTGGCGCCGGCCGCTCCGGCGGCGGCCGCCGATTTCGTGATGAAATTCGGCACCGCGACCATCAACGAGACGCAGCATCAGTTCATCAAGTTCTACAAGGAACAGGTCGAGAAGGCCTCCGGCGGGCGCATCGAAGTGCAGATTTATCCGGCGAGCCAGCTCGGCCCGATCCCGGCCGAGATCCAGGGCGTGCAGCTCGGCACCGTGCAGGGTTATGTCGGGCCGGTCGACTTCTTCGTCGGCGTCGATCCGCGCTTCGCCGCGTTCTCGACGCCGATGCTGTTCCGCGATGACGCCAATGCGGCGGCCACCGTCCGCGATCCGGCGGTGCAGAAAGCCGCCTTCGATCTCGTCGCGCCCAAGCGCATGGTCGGCATCGCCAGCTTCAGCCTCGGCGCCTCCGATTACGGCGCCAAGAAGCCGATCATGACGCTTGCCGATTTCCAGGGCAAGAAACTGCGCATCAACGGCACCGAGATGGAGCGGCAGAAGATGGCGAAGCTCGGCGCCACCGGAATCGGCATGCCGCTGTCCGACGTCGTGCCGGCGCTGGACCAGGGCACCATCGACGGCACCATCTCCGGCCTGTCGGTGTTCGTCGCCTTCAAGATGAACGATCTTCTCAAAGTCGTCGCCGTCACCAACGACACTTTCATCATCTCGCTCGCGGTCGTCAGCAAGCCGTGGCTCGACACGCTGCCGCCGGACCTGCAAAAGGTCGTCATCGACAGCGGCGCCGCGTTGCAGGCCAGGACCCAGCAATGGGAAGTCGATTTCACCAAGAAACTCGCCGGCGATTGGGCCACGATGGGCGGCACCGTGCACATGCTGTCGGCCGGCGATCTCGCCAAAATGAAGACGCTGCTCGACCCGGTCGGCGATGCCGTAACCAAGGATCAGCCCGCCGTGCATGACATGCTGCAGATGCTTCGCGCGGTCGCGGCGAAGAATTAGGCCGCCCGAGGGAGGACGCGACAGGGTCGCTTCGTGCGCAGTCTTCTCACGCGGAGCGCAACGGCGCTGATGGCGGCGTTGCGCGTCGCCGCCGGCGCGATGCTGGCGGCGAGCGTCTGCATCAATTTCGCCAACATCATCGGCCGCTACGCGTTCTCGGTGTCGCTGTATTGGGCCGAGGAAGCGATGCTGTTTCTGATGATCGGCTGCGTGTTTCTCGGCGCGGCGCCGGTCGGATGGATGGGCCGCCATATCCGCATGGACGTGGTCTTGTCGCTGTTGCCGCCGCGGGCGCGCAGGGCGTTCGACCTGTTGTCCGACCTCGTGACCATCGCGGTCTGCGTCGCGGTGGCGGTGTTTTCCTGGCCGGTCATGACCATGCTCGCCGAGCTCGATCAGCGCAGCCAAACCGCCAATATCCCGCTGGTCCTGCCGCAGTCCGCGGTGCCGATCGGGCTCCTGCTGATGGCGCTCCTGATCGCGGTGCGGCTGATCGTGATCGGCACCCGCCACCAAGACGTCATCTCACCCGAAGAGCACTGAGCCGGCAGATGTCGCCGACCTTCGTCTATTTCATCCTGCCGCTGATCCTGCTGCTGTTCGGCCTGCCGATTTTCGTCGTGCTGCTTCTCACCTCCATCGCCGCCATCGTCTTCGTCGCCCACGTGCCGGTGGACGCGGTGCACAACTACATGTTCGCAAGCCTGGACAATTTTCCGCTGCTGGCGGTGCCGTTCTTCGTGCTGGCGGGCGAGATCATGGGCAAAGGCGGCATCGCCACCCGCGTCGTGACCTGGGTGGTGTCGATCATCGGCGGCGTGCGCGGCTCGCTGGCGGTGACCACCGTCGCGTCCTCGGAACTGTTCGGCGCCATGGCGCATACCTCGGTCGGCACCGTGGTCGCCATCGGCCGGCTGTTGTTTCCGTCGCTGACCAAGCACGGCTACAACGAGCGCTTCGCGGTCAGCCTGATCACCTCCTCGGGCGCGGTGGCGGTGATCATTCCGCCGTCGATCTCCATGATCCTTTACGCCATGACGGCGCAGGTCTCCGCGATCAAGCTGTTCACCGCCGGCATCCTGCCGAGTCTCCTGATCGGCGTCGTCGACGCCGTCTACGTGCTGATCTACGCGCGCGTCAAAATGGTGCCGCTGTCGTCGCCGGCGCGCTGGAAGAACATCTGGGCGGCGACCCGCGAGGCGAGCTGGGCGATCGGCACGCTGGTCGTCATTTTCGGCGGCATCTACGGCGGCATTTTCACGCCGACCGAGGCCGCCGGCGTCGCGGTGGTCTATTCGCTGTTCGTGGCGATGGCGGTCTATCGCGAGATCGGGCTTACCGAACTGTGGCACATCATCGTCAATGCCGTGGTGCTGATCGCGCAAATCCTGATCATCGTCACCGGCGCCGGCGTCTATTCCTGGCTGATGACGACGAGCGGCATCCCGCAAAGCCTGATCAGCGGCATAAGCGCGATGCACCTGCCGGACTGGCAGACGCTGTTATTCGTCAATGCCGGCTTGCTCGTTGCCGGTAGCTTCCTCGAGCCGCCGGCCGCGATTCTGATCCTCACCCCGCTGTTGCTGCCGGTCGTCGAAGCCGCCGGCATCAACGCGCTGCACTTCGGCATCATCATGGCGGTCAATCTGTCGATCGGCCTCTACATGCCGCCGTTCGGATTGAACCTGTTCGCCGCCAAGGCGATCTTCAACGTGCCGATGGGCACGATTTACCGGGGTGTGCTGCCGTTCGTGGCGGTGAATTTCCTGGCGCTTTTGCTGATCACCTACGTGCCGGCGATCTCGATGGTGCTGCTCGGCAGGTAATCCGGCAACGGTCGCGAGTCAAAGTTTCTGCGACACGCCGACGTAAAAGCCGCGGCGCGCGCCGTATTGCGGCGCGAACTCGCCGATGCCGACCCCGGTGCGCAACTCGTAAATCTGGTCGAGCAGGTTGACGACATCGAACCGCACGGTCAGCGGCTTGTAGTCGGGCGACCAGGTGAAATCGTGCGCTATGCCGGTATTGACCACGGCATAAGGGGTGGTGTGCTCGGAATTGGGCACGACCGGCGGCGTACTCTGTAAATCGCCGGTGCGCAGTCCGCTGCCGTAGATCATGTCGGCGGTGAGCGTCGTAGCGAAAATGCGATACGACACGCCGGCCGAGCCGGTCATGCGCTGCATGTCGTCGGTGTAATGCCAATGGCCGAGCAGATATTGGTAATCCGCAGCGTCGATAAGATATTGGTTCGACTCGACGGTTTTGCCCTCGAGAATGTTGTAGGAGAAATTGCCGTAAGCGTTGAAGTTGCCGTTGTTATATTTGAGTTTGAATTCGCCGCCTTCGCTGTAGCCGTAAGCATAGTTGAACTGGGTCAGAACCAGCGCCGCGCCGAACTGGCCGTCGTCGATCTGGTCGCGCGCGGTCTTATAGTAACCATCGAGTCCCACGGTGAGGCCCGGCAGCACCGTCTGATCGACGCCGATATCGTAGTAGTTGGCGCGTTCGGGCTTGACCGGGTCGGCGAGCGGCACGCTCGGCGCGTTGGTGGTGTTGGCGAACAGCGCGATATTGGATTGCGTGGCCTGCGCCTGATAGGGCGGCGTGAAATAGCGCGCATAGCCGGCATGCAAGGTCGTCTCGGCAAACGGCTTGTACACCAGCGCCGCGCGCGGGCTGAGCTGGTTGGCGTCGACGAACTGATACAACTGATCGAAGCGCAGTCCCACGTTCAAAGTCAGCTGGTCGGTGAGCCGCCATTCGTCCTGCACGTAGGCGCCGATATTCCAGCCCAACAGCGAAGTCTTGTCGGTGACGGTGAACGGCGGTCCGGTGACCGCGCCGGGCGAGCCGGGCAATACCGTGGCAATGTCGCTGACATTGGTCTGCTCGCCGGTCACCGCGAAACCGCCGCGCAGCGTGTGCCGGCCGTTGACGATATAGGACGCATCGCCTTGCAGGCCGGTCAGCGTGCTTTGCCGGATCACGTCGGAGGCGACGTCGTTGAACACCAGATCGCCGAAGATGTCCGGAATGAAATGCGTCTGCGCATAGCGGGAGAACGCGGCGAGCTGCGCGTCGCCGTCGCTGCCGTGACGCTGCAGCGCGGCTATCGTGGTGACATAGGTGTCGTATTCATTTTCGTTGAGCGTCGACAAATCGTAACTGGTCACCGGAGCACCGAACGGAAAATCGCCGGCCGGCATCTGGCCGGGATTGTTCGGGATCTGGAAGGCGCTGTACGACGCCGCGGTGATCGTGCTGAAGCGGGTCGTTTCGTCGAGCAGCGTGGAGGTGTAGCCGAAGAATTTGCCCTGCCGGGTCTCGTCGTGGATGGCGTTGAGGCGCGGCGTCGGGTTCTCGATGCCGAGATCGTTCCAGATGCCGCGCGCGGAGACGAAATATTCGGAACTGCCGACGCTGCCGCCGTAATCGAAGCTCGGCGTAATAGTCTGCCGGCTGCCGCCGTAGAGGCTGGCCGCTCCGCCCGGCGCGGCAAAGGCGCGGCTGGTGATATCGAGCACGCCGGCGGTGCGCAGTCCGTATTGCGCGGGCAGCGCGCCGGTGAGCAGCGACATGCTGCCGATGAAATTGGTGTCGAGAAACGGCCCAAGGGCAGAAACGCCTTCGGGAACGACGACGCCGTTGATTCGCGTTTGCACGTTGCCATATTCGTTCCTGACGTGAAAGTCGGGATTGGCGACCGCCGAGTCGTAGGACACGCCCGGCATTTGCAGGATTACTTTGTCGATCGGGGTATTGTCGGCTTGCGGCAATCGCTCGATGGTGTCGCGGCTGATGGTATAGGTCGACGCGCCGATTTTCGGCAGCAGATTGTCGCGCGCCTGATCGAGCCCCTGCATCTTGGCGTTGAGCGCCGCTTGCGCCGGCGTCGGCGCGCCCGGCTGCGGTGCCGGCGCGGCCGCGGCCGCTCGCGGCTTCGGCTTGGTCTTCGGCGCGCTGACCACGATCTGGGGAAGCTGGGTTTGCCCCGACGCCGGCTGAGCGGCCGGCGCCGTCGTTGCGGCGGCCGCGGCGGCCGCTGCCGGCGGCGAGGTCTCCTGTGCGAAAGAAGTCGCAACGCCGCCGCAACAAAAAATCAAGACGAGCAGCGAGGCTGCAGCTTTGCTTTGGCCTTGGCGCCTCTGATGTTGACTCCCCGGAACTGACAGCGGCGCCCCCGACCCAGTTTAGAATTAGGAAAAACTGGCGTTATTTCATAGAGTCGTAGCGTGGCGCCGGGAGCGCGCCAACGGAAATCTGAAATTCTCGCGCAGAAGATAATTGTAATAATTCGAAACTTGGTCGCGTGCAGTTTACATGCGTTCTAAAACGACGATCAGCGGCGCGAAATCGTTTTCGTTTTCTTGCGGCGCGCGCTACGCGCGCGAAACAAAAATCCGGGTTCGGTCAACTGCCGCCCGCGGCGGCGGCGCAACGTCTGCGTCGTCGGCCTAGAACGCGGCGTGCAGCCGTCCGGCAAAAATATGTACCGGCCCGCGGTCGGCGTTATAAGCCGGATCGTCGACGAACTGATAATCGGCGCTCAGGCTCGCCCATTTGTTGAGGCTGTACGAGTAATAGGTCTCGAGAATCTTCTCGGGCCGGTAATTGAGCGCGCCGTCGCCGATCAATATGCCAAGCCCGCCGGCGGCGAAGTAAGCGCGCTGCTCGGACGAAAGTCCTTCGATGACGCCGGCGACGCCGATTTTGTCGTCGGGACGCCCCCACGACGTTCCCTTTAGGACGGCGCCGGCGGAAAGGACTTCGGCGGTGTCGGTCCAGCCGATGATTTCGTCTTGGCCGGGACTCCAGCTTGCGCGCGCGAACACGCCGAGATCGTCGGTGATCGCCTGCTCGAGGTTGGCGTTCAAGCCGTAATTGGTCCGCACCTGGCGCACCAAGGTCATGTCGGGATAGGTCGGCAGCGACGTCGGTTCCGCAAGCGCGGCCGCGTAGCTGCCCATGTTGGCGTGGTTGGCCCAGGCCATCAGCCGCAATTTGCCGGGTTCCGCGAACAGCGAATAGCGCAGTTCCAGTTCGCCGATATACTCGCCGTCGGGAAAATTCGTGTCGTATTCGTCGACGTTGGACACGACCGGAACCAGGAAGTAGCCGGCCCGAAACGCCCAGAACTTCTGGTTCAGTTCGGCCATGGCGCCCCACGTATAGCTCACCTCGTCCATGGTCCAGTCGTAGGCGCCGCAGCAATTGATATTCCAGTTGAAGAATTGCGTTCGCCCGTCCTGGGCGTAGACGTTATTGTCGAAGAAGTCCGTGGTCGCAAGCCTGCCGGCGATAATCGTGAGCCGCGAAACGTCTTCCTTCGTGGCGATTTGATTGGGACCGTCCTCGATGGTCTCCTGCTCGCCGCCGAGGCCGAAGGTTTGCTTCACATAGACGCGCGCGATGTCGAAACGCGGCATCGGGAAAGCCGCCTTTTGCGCTTCCATATTGGGGAAGCCCGCGACACCCACGGTTTCGCTCAGCCCGAAGCCCTGGGTGATCTCCGGATTGATGTAGATGTCGGTGCCGTCCCACGGGCGAACGCCGATGAATGCGGTGGAGCTCACGGTATTCTTGGCCTGGGCGGTGCCGGTCAGGCTGTTGGCGCCTTCATAGGGCGAGTGGAACGCCGGATAGCCTTGCTCGACGTAAGTGAATTGGCCGTGGACATTCCAGGCGTCGGGCGCGATCGGCCACGGAGCGCCGCTCAGGTTCGCCGGCGCGTCTGAATTCGCTCCGCCGAGCTTGTAGTTGAGCCCCAGGCGCAGCGTCTGGATGTCGAAGGCCGATCGGTAAGCGTCGCCCGAAGGAAAAGTTCCGCCGACGCTGCCGAACTGGTCGTAAAGGTATTCGAGGCGCGCGCTCCAGTTCGGCGCGATCGCAACTTCCGTACCGAGGCCGAGCGCGTAGCCGATGCGCGTGAGCAGGATCTTGTCCTCGTCGCTGGCGACGCCGGGAGTCTCGCCGAAGCGCGCCTGCGACCAGGCGAATCCGCCGGTGCCGTAGATCAGCCAGTGATCGAATGCGTAGCCGAAGCGACCGCGCAGCGTGGCGATATAGTCGATCTGGTCGGTGACGGTGGTGCCCGGCGTTGCCTCGGTAAAGATCAGGCCGTTCGCGAACCTTTGAAAATTCGGGAACGTAATATCGGCTTCGGCGCCGAGCATGAGCCGGGACGGGAAGACGTAATTGTAGCCGCCCTGCACGCCGCCATAGAGGCTGCTGAACGCATTATCGAAGGCCGCCGGATCGGGATTGGATAACACACCCTTGGCCTGCCCGACGCTGTAGGCGACGTGGCCGCCGACATACCACCCGCTCCAGTCAAAGGCGGGATCGCTCGGCGCGGCAGGCGGCGGCGCCTTGGTCGGCAGCATGCCGTCGGCGGCGGCGCCGTCGGCAAGAACGGCGACCGTCAAAACGATCGTTGCGATCGCGGCGCGCCTGAGCACGCGCGCCGGTGCGGGTTTTCGCTGCACAGAGCTGGACGGACATGCATCCATGGCGGGCCTCCCTCCGCGTGACGTTCGATTCGTCATCGCAGCGGAAGTCCGCCCCACACGCGCGCCCCGCGCGGCGGATGGATGACTTCGCTCAGGCAGGTCTCCTGGCTCGCGGGTCGCTGCCCTGCTCCGCCTTCCCGGACCTTGCACCGCAAGGCCCAGTGGCACTCTGGAGAAAGGCTCGCCGCCGACAGTTGCGGGGGCAGCTCCGGATTAGATTCGCGATGCGAACCGCACCGGATTCCCTCTTGGCCGGCCAACGCGACCGGCGCACCTGAACGCCTCCGAGCTAAAGACGGGGCTTCGCCTCTGTCAAGGCAGACGCTTGAGGCTTCAGTAGCAAAGTACCGCATGTGTCATAATGTTGCGTTTAGCCGTATCAGCGCGCGCCGTCTTTTTGCAGTCGCGCATAACGGATGCGGCGTCAACTTTTTTAGTTTTGAATTGAAACAAACAAAAAATACGAGCGCGGCACTTCCTTAGAGCGTCTCTAAATCATCGGCTTTGCACGCCAGCTCAGGTGTCCGACGTAGCCCGCCGTTTTCCGATTTGGATTATCGCGGCAGGCGCAATTTGTTATTTCTAAGGTGCAGGCTCAACCTGGAAAAGGCTGTCGTCCTTCATCACCGCATCCCATCGGCCGCGCGGATCGAGTTGGGCGTTCATCTGTCCGAGCTTCGGAAGGTCGGAAGTCGGCACGGTGTATTTAAAACCGGGCCCGCCTTGGCGCGGGCGAATAACGATAACCGCCAGCGTACCGTCCGGCGCTTTTTCCGGCGAGATAACCAGCGTCCGCTGACCTACGGATGCATACGTTGCAATAGCGATGCCATCCGCAAAGCACGCGCATGGCGACGCATTGCTATCATAATAGAGCACGCTCAATTGTCGCGGTTTGGCGTTGAGCCGGCTGACAGCGTCGAGGCCGATCTTGATCCCGAGCGGTATAAATGAGCCGAAGGCGCCGTGGACCCGCGCACCGAGTGTGATCCATTCTTCCGGCGTTTCCGCCGTGCTGGCGATTGGCCAGCATACTATGAGCGCAGCGGCGAGGATTCGCTTCATCGTGAGGATTCGCTTCAACGTAATGAACATATTCCATCGAATTCCAGGATGGCCAGCGCATTCAACGCCGGTCCGTATGGAGGCGCAATCATTGCAGTTTTCGCTAAATTTTAGCGAACCGCGCACCGCGATTTTAGACAATTTGCGCGATGCTCCGCCCGATCGCGCGGCGGCGAATACCTTTTCGGCGCGCGGTCGATCCGGGGAGCGACATGAGCAATTTCTGGGACAATTGGCTCGAAGCGGTGCGCTTCACCTGCGAGGCGCAAAGCGTGATTTCGGCGCGGCTTTTGCTGCTTGCCTCCGGCGCGCCGGACGCCGTGGTGGAAGAGAGCGCGCGAATGGTGACCGAAAAGTTTCTCGCCTTCGCCAAAGCCGGGCTCGCCGCCGAAGCCGCGCTCGAGGACGGGCTTGGCGTCTATGCGGCCGCCGAGCGCGCCTATGCGCCGCTCGCCCGTTGCGTCCACGACAACAGCGACCGGCTGCTGCGCGCGTCCTGATTGCTTTCGTCCCCTCCTCCGGTCGACGCCGCGCGCGGAGGACAGAGGACGGACGACGGATCGCGTCACGGCGGCCGCTTTATCCGTCCTCTGTCGTCCGTCATCTGCTGGCAGCAAAATGGGGACGGGCGTTAGCCCGCCCCCACACGATCCGTCACCGCAACGCCTGGAGACGCGGCGTTCGCGGCTGCGGATCACTACGCGTCAGCCCTTGGCGACCGGCATCGCCACAAAGCGCGTGGCGTCGCCCATCTTCACCCGCATCAGCACGTCGTGCTTGCCCTGCGCCTTGGCCGCGACCAGCGCATTGCGCACGTCGGCGGCAGTGGCGACCGCCTTGCCGCCGACGTCGAGGATGACGGTGCCGGTCTGAAAACCACGCTCCGCCGCCGGACCGTCGGGATCGACCGCGGTGACGACGACGCCGTTGTCGCCGGCGCCGGCGACTTCGCCGGCCGGGGCCACCTGCAGGCCGAGATGCGGCACGCCGCTGTCCTGCTGCCCGCCGCCGGCTTGGGCGTTCGCCATCTGCTGGTCGTTCGGCATCTCACCGAGCGTCACCGCGACGGTCTTCTGCTCGCCGTGACGGATCAGATCGAGCTTGACTGAAGTATCCGGCGCCAGCATGCCGATGGTGCGGGCGAGATCGCGCGGATCCTGCACCGCCCTGCCGTTGACCGCGGTAATCACGTCGCCGGACTTGATGCCGGCCTTGGCCGCGGGGCTGCCGTCCTGCGGCTCATCCACCATGGCGCCAGTGGCTTGTTTGAGCCCGAGGCTGTCGGCGATGCCGGCGGTGACCGGCTGGATCTGCACGCCGAGCCAGCCGCGCGTGACATGGCCGTCCTTCTGCAGCTCGGCCACCACCAGCTTGGCGGTATCGGCGGGAATATCGAAGCCGATGCCGACCGAGCCGCCGGACGGCGAATAGATCGCGGTGTTGACGCCAATGACGTTGCCGTCGACGTCGAAGGCCGGGCCGCCCGAGTTGCCTTTATTGATGGGCGCGTCGATCTGAATGTAGTCGTCGTAGGGGCCGGCGCCGATATCGCGGCCGCGCGCCGAGACGATGCCGGCGGTCACCGTGCCGCCGAGACCGAATGGATTGCCGACCGCCACCACCCAGTCGCCGACCTTCGGCCGATGTTCGGCGAATTTGACGTAAGGAAAGTCGTTCTTGCCGTCGACCTTGATCAAGGCGAGATCGGTCTTGGGATCGGTGCCGACCACCTTGGCGGTGTAGATTCTGCCGTCGTCGGTCGTCACCTGCACGGACTTGGCGTGATCGACCACGTGGTTGTTGGTCACCGCATAGCCGTCGGCCGAAATGAAGAAGCCGGAGCCCTCGCCGACAATGGTCCGGTGCGGGTTCGCGCCGCCGAACCGATCGCCGAATTGATCGCCAAATTGGTCGCCGAACTGCTGGAAGAACTTGTCCAGCGGCGAGCCGGGCTGTGCCGGGATCAATTGCTGGTCGTCATCGCCCAGATGCTGCGCCAAGGCGGGATCGGCGGACGCGGCAATCTTGACGCGGACCGAAATCACCGCCGGTTTCACTTTGGCTACGAGATCGGCGAAGCCGACCGGATGCGGCGCCGCGGCGCTATCGGCGCGCGCGGGCGGAGCGCCGAAGCCGGCGGGCCAATAGCCGCTCGGCCCGGCGAGCACGAGCGCCGCGCCGACGCCGGCGACCGACGCCATGAGCACGAGGCGCCGGGCGGTGAGCGCGTTCTTCAATTGCGGGGGATTGCTTTGCGACATTAGTCAAGCTCCATGGATTGCGAATTGCCGCGAGCGGCTGTTTGCGAATTCAACGCATCAATTGGCCAAGCCGCGTTACGATGACCTGACGACAAGATTAATTTAAGGACATCTTCGCCGTGGGCCGCGTCGGCAGCACCGCAAAAATCGGCGGCGGCACGCGGCGCCGACAAAATGCCGCAGCAGGACGGCGCGGCGCGCCGCCACGCGCTGCTTACTTCACCGGCGCGGTAGCGGGGATGAAACGCTCGCCGAATGCCGGCTCCTTGAACGGCGTCGGCGGCAATTGCCAGGCGCCGGTCGAAGGCGGGCGCACTTCGGCGTCGACATGCACGTCGATCAGGAACGGTTTGTTGGCCTTGACCGCATGCTCGAGCGCGCCGCGGAAATCCTGCGACTTGGTCACGGTGAGCGCATCGACGCCGGTCGCTTTCGCCCAAGCGGCGAAATCCGGATTGAACGGTTTTTTGTTGGCGCCCTGGTGGAACATGGTGCCGTATTCGCGGCCGCCGAACATGCCGAGCTGAATGTCGCGGATCGACACCCAGCCAAAATTGTTCCAGATCACCCAGACCACCGGAATGTCGTACTCGACCGCGGTGCACAGCACGTGCGCCACCATGGTGAAGCAGCCGTCGCCGGTGACCGCGATCACCGGCCGGTCCGGCGCTGCAAGTTTGGCGCCGAGCGCGCCGGCGGCCCCGAAACCCATGCCGGAGAAGCCCCAAGAATTGAGCATCGTCTGTGGCCGGCGCGCGTTCCAGAACTGCATGTACCAGTTGTGGCTGACGCCGACGTCGCAGCAGATAATGCCGTCGGGCGGCATTACCGCCTGGCAGTCGGCGACCACCCGCTCCGGTCGCAGCGGCGAGGTGTGCGTTTCGAAATGCGGCCGGATGAATTGGTCCCACTCGGCGCGCCATTTGGTGATAGCGCCGAGCCAGGCCCCCGTGGCGCCGGGCTTGGCGCCGCGCTGCTCCGCTTCGGCGAGCAGTTGACGCAGGAACGTGCGCGCGTCGGCGACGATGCCGAGATCGGGCGGATAATTGCGGCCAAGCTCGGCCGGATCGACGTCGACGTGAATAAGCTTCGTGTTTGGAAAATTCCACGAATAGCCAGGCAGCCACGACGACGCGGAGCGATCGTCAAATCGCGCGCCGATGGCGATGACGAGATCGGCGCGGCGGCCAGCTTCGTTGGCGGGAAACGCGCCGTTGCGCCCGATGAAGCCGAGGGAAAGCGTATCGGACATGTCGAGACAGCCCATGCCGTTCGGCGACGAGATCACCGGGACGGCGAGCTTCTTGGCAAATTCCGTCAGTTCGCGGCTCGCCTCCGACAGCGTGACGCCATGGCCGATGAACAGCACCGGCCGCTGCGCACGGAGAATCTTATCGAGCGCGCGGGAAATGTCCTCCGGCGCGGCACCGCTCCTGTGCGCGTTGAGCGGCGGCGCCGGCGGCGGCAGCTCGACCTCGTCGTCTTCCTGGAACACGTTGAACGGCACGTCCACGTTCACCGGCCCCGGCCGGCCGGACAGCATCGTCGTCATTGCCTGGCGCAAGGCGAGCGGCAGCATGTCGACGCGGGTCGGCTGGAAACTGCGTTTCACCACCGGGCGCACGATATTGACGAAATCGGCCTGAAAATGCCGGTTAATCTCCTGGAACGGGCTGCGATTGAACTGCGAGGTCGGCACGTTGGCGGTGATCGCAAGCAGCGCCGAGGAATCGGTCAGCGCGCAGGCGAGCGGCATGACGATGTTGGCCGAGCCGGGCCCGCAGGAGGTCAACGTCGCCACCGGCTCGTGGCGGACGCGAAAATAAGCATCTGCCATGTGGGCGGCGACCTGCTCGTGGCGCGGCGAGACGAGCTTGATGCGGTCGCGCGCGGCGTACAAGGGATCGAGCATGCCGACATTGCCGTGCCCGCAAATGCCGAACACATAGGGAATCTTATTGGCGATCAGGTATTCGGTGATCAGCTCGGCGCCCTTGATGCGTGACATTCTCTGCTCCTGGCGGCTAACGCAGTTGAATAATCATTCCGCGTATCCCCGCGCAAGCCAATACCCTTATCTTGTGCGGCAGCGTCCTGAAAGGTAATTTCCCGTGGCAGACGCTGCTCGATCGGCGCGTGGGGCGTCTTAATGCCAATCCACTGGACGATCTCCTACGAGCCGATCAGTCATCGACACACCACAGCTTTAAAATCAGCCGAAGGCGGCGCCCGCGTGACAGTCTGTGAAAGAGGCCGCCATCATACTGACGAACTTCCGTCGGCCGGCTAGCGTGTCGAGGCAACTCGCCGATTGCCGTCATCTCGCGGAGCTTTTTGACATCTTCGTGACCGACAACGCGCCGACCGGCTCGACGACCGCGCCCGATAACGTCGGTTTGTAGGATGTTCATGGATACACATGACGATTACGATGTTAGTGCCGAAGAAAATCTTCTGAACGTAAATGTTCCGAATGACGCGTTAGAACGCGCCGCTGGCTCTATCGGCGGCCCCGCCTGGACCATGAATTATTGCACATACAATTACTACCAGTGCGGACCTATCGGCAGTCGAGCTTAGTCGAACGGACGTCTCTTTCGCCAAGACCGCATATCCGACCTGGGCCCGCTTCGCTCCGCACCGACCCCAACGGCCGCTTCACTGAAGGAAGCGACCGAAATTTCGGCTTGCTCACTGCTTGGCAAACGTGAGGAAACACGGCCGCCCATCGATGCGCTTGCCGCTGCCGCTGGTGCGGTCGAATTTGCCGATGGCGTGGAAATCGACTGGCGTGCCGCGCGCAGTGCCGAGCGCGACGACACTCGAGCCGACGATGACCTCGCCGAAGAGTCCGGCCGTTCCGTCAGCTTCGATTTTACCGTCCATCACCATCGAACTCGGTTCGCCCTTGACACCTCTGGTGCCGTGATAGACGCCGTCCTTGATCTCGGCGACGAACTGATAGGTGTAGCCCGGATACTGGCCGACGTTCGAACAGGTCCAGATCGTCTTCCAGGTGCCATCGAACGCCTTGCTGGGCGCCGGGTCGTTTTGAATGAGGTCCACCAGACGAAGCTGCGCCTCCTGCACATGAACACCGGCAGGAAACTGCTGG
>Ga0187784_10002399_pt1 | contig 15003 bp, 10 predicted proteins | sample 1015_SJ02_MP15_2_FD_132964 | JGI IMG/M metagenome (GOLD analysis project Ga0187784, IMG submission 132964) | Tropical peat soil microbial communities from peatlands in Department of Meta, Colombia - 1015_SJ02_MP15_20_MG | ecosystem: Environmental > Terrestrial > Soil > Wetlands > Peat | place...
CGCGTCAGCTCGCACTCGCGCTGCCGCACACGGAGAGCTTTGCGCGCGAGGACTTTCTCGCCGGGGATTCCAACGCCGCCGCGCTCGCGCTGATCGAGCGCTGGCCCGACTGGCCGGATCGCGCGCTCGCAGTGACCGGACCCGAAGGGTCCGGCAAGAGCCATCTTGCGGCAATCTGGGCGGAGCGCAGCGGGGCGCGGCGCATCGCGGCGCGCGCGCTCGGCGAGGTCGATCCGCTCGCCGCGCTCGCGACCGGCGCGCTGGTGGTCGAGGACGCCTCCGCGCCGCTCGACGAGCGCGCGCTGTTCCATCTGCTCAATCTCGTGCGCGAGGAGGATGCCTTCCTGCTGCTGACCGCCCCGGCGGCGCCGGCAAGCTGGCCGGTGGCGTTGCCGGATCTCGCCTCGCGGCTGCGCGCGATGCCGGTCGTCACCTTGAGCGCGCCGGACGACGCGCTGTTGCGCGCCGTGCTGGTGAAGCTCTTCGCCGACCGCCAGCTCGACGTCGGCGAGCGGCTGATCGGATATCTCTCGAAGCGGATCGAGCGCTCGTTCGCGGCGGCGCGCGAGACCGTCGCGCTGATCGATCGCGAGGCGCTGCGTCAGCAGCGCCCGGTGAACCGCAGCTTCGCGGTGGAAACCTTGCGGTTGGCGCTCGATCCCGACCAGGCCGGCTCCGGACTCGATCCGGAATGGACACCGGTATTCGGCGGGGATCGTGGCCCGCGAAAGAACTAGGACGGCTTGACGCCGCCCGTGGCCGGGCGCCTCATGCGGGCAATCGTCCGCGCGGCTTGCTTCGCGGGGCGACCCAGCAAGGCTCACCCTCGTCATGGCCGATCGCCTCGAAGCACTTGTATTAAAAGACGAAACCGCCCTCGGCCTAACCTCCGGCAATGCCGCCCCGGTGGCGCTGCATGACCTCGCCGCAAGCCCCGACCGATTCATCAACCGCGAGCTGTCCTGGTTGCATTTCAACCGGCGCGTGCTGGAGGAGGCGGAGAACAATCGCCACCCGGTGCTGGAGCGGCTGCGGTTCCTTTCGATCTCGGCCAACAATCTGGACGAGTTCTTCATGGTCCGCGTCGCCGGGCTGAAGGACCAGGTGCGCGAGGGGATCGTCGAGAAAAGCCCGGATGGGCTGACCCCGGCCGAGCAGCTCATCCGCATCGCCGAGGCGGTCGCGAGCCTTGCGAGCGATCAGCAGGCGCGCTGGCGCGCGCTGCGCGAGGACCTGCGCAAGGAGAGCATTGTCCTGGTCGACGGGGCCGAGACCACCAAGGCCGAGCGCGCCTGGCTCGAGGACTACTTCCTCCAATACATCTTCCCGGTCCTGACCCCGCTCGCGATCGATCCGGCGCATCCGTTCCCGTTCATTCCCAATCTCGGCTTCACCATCGCGCTGCAGCTTGCGCGCGCGAGCGACGGGCGCGGCATGAACGCGCTGATCCGCGTGCCGGTCAACATCGACCGCTTCATCCGCCTGCCCGACCCGGACAGCGGCGGGCAACGGCTGATCACGCTCGAGCATGCGACCGGCCTGTTCATCGGCCAGCTCTTCCCCGGCTACACGGTGAAAGGGCAGGGCGGCTTCCGCATCATCCGCGACAGCGACGTCGAGATCGAGGAGGAGGCCGAGGACCTGGTGCGCCTGTTCGAGTCGGCATTGAAGCGGCGGCGCCGCGGCTCGGTGATCCGGCTCGAGGTCGACGCCACCATGCCGCGCGAGCTGCAGGTCTTCGTGCAGCGCGCGCTCAACGTCGCGGACGACGAGGTGTTCCTGGTCGACGGCGTGCTCGCGCTCAACGAGCTGTCGCAACTCGTCGCGCTCGACCGGCCCGATCTGAAATTCGTCCCCTACAATCCGCGCTTCCCCGAGCGCATCCGCGACCAGGGCGGCGATTGCTTCGCGGCGATCCGCCAGAAGGACCTGATCGTGCACCACCCCTACGAGTCGTTCGACGTGGTGGTGCAGTTCCTCAATCAGGCGGCGCGCGACCCGAACGTCGTGGCGATCAAGCAGACATTGTACCGCACCTCGTCCGACTCGCCGATCGTCAAGGCGCTGGCCGAGGCGGCCGAGGCCGGCAAGTCGGTGACCGCGCTGGTCGAGCTCAAGGCGCGCTTCGACGAGGAGGCCAATATCCGCTGGGCGCGCGACCTCGAGCGCGCCGGCGCGCAGGTGGTCTACGGCTTCATCGAGCTCAAGACCCACGGCAAGCTCTCGATGGTGGTGCGGCGCGAGGGCCGCGCGCTCAAGACCTATGTGCATGTCGGCACCGGCAACTATCATCCGGTGACCGCGCGCATCTACACCGACCTCTCGTTCTTCACCGCCGATCAGGTGATCGCGCGCGACGTCGCGCGCATCTTCAATTTCATCACCGGCTATGCCGAGCCGGCCGAGCTCGAGGTGATGGCGGTTTCGCCGGTCAGCCTGAAGAAGCGCATCCTCGACCACGTCGCCGACGAGATCGCGCACGCGAAGGCCGGACGCCCCGCCGCGATCTGGATGAAGATGAACTCGCTGGTCGATCCGGAGATCATCGATGCGCTCTATGCGGCCTCGCGCGCCGGCGTCGAGATCGACCTGGTGATCCGCGGCATCTGCTGCCTGCGCCCGAGGGTGCCGGGCCTCTCCGAGCGCATCCGCGTGAAGTCGATCATCGGCCGGTTCCTCGAGCACAGCCGCATCTACTGCTTCGGCGCGGGGCACGGACTGCCGCACCGTAAGGCCGCGGTCTACATCTCCTCCGCCGACATGATGCCGCGCAACCTCGACCGCCGGGTCGAAGTGCTGTGTCCGATCCTCAATCCGACTGTGCATGAGCAGGTCATGGACCAGATCATGGTTGCGAATCTGAAGGACAATGCGCAGAGCTGGAACCTCTTGCCCGACGGCACGTCGATGCGTATCAAGGCCGCGCCGGGCGAAGAGCCGTTCAACGCCCACGAATACTTCATGACCAATCCGAGCCTGTCGGGCCGTGGCAAATCGCTCAAGGACTCCTCGCCCCGCAGCCTTACGCGCCGCCGCGAACGGAGTTAGGCGCGCGCGCGCCACGATCCTGGCGCAGGGCCGGCTCGACGTCGGCCATGCGATCGCGGTGATCGACATCGGCTCGAACTCGGTCCGGCTGGTGATCTACGAAGGCCTGACGCGCTCCCCGACGCCGATCTTCAACGAAAAGGTCCTCGCCGGGCTCGGCCGCGAGGTGCAGTCGACCGGGCTGCTCGCCGCCGACGCGGTGGAGAAGGCGCTCGAGGCGCTGCGCCGGTTCCGCGCGCTGTGCGACAAGGCCGGGGTCCGGCGGCTGTGGTGCGTCGCCACCGCCGCCTGCCGCGACGCCGACAATGGGCCGGAGTTCATCGCCGCCGCGGAGGCGATCTGCCGCCGCAAGATCGAGGTCCTCTCCGGCCCGCGCGAGGCGCGGCTGTCGGCGCTCGGCGTCGTCTCCGGCATCTGGCGCCCCGACGGCATCGTCGGCGATCTCGGCGGCGGCTCGCTCGAGCTGATCGACGTGCGCGGGCATCAGCTGCGCAGCGGCATCACGCTGCCGCTCGGCTCGCTCGCGCTGCAGGACCTGTCGGAGAAATCGGTCAAGAAGGCCGAGAAGATCGTGCGCAAGACGCTCGGCGGCGCGCGGCTGCTCAAGCATGCCGAGGGACGGCGCTTCTACGCGGTCGGCGGCACCTGGCGCGCGCTCGCGCGGCTGCACATGTTCCAGACCGGCTATCCGCTGCACGTGATGCACGGCTACGTCATCCCCTCGCGCGAAGCGCTCGAGTTCTCCCGCCTCGCGCACCGGGTCAATCCCGAGATGCTGTCGCGCATCGAGATGGTCAACGAGGCGCGCCGCCCGCTGCTCGCCTATGCGGCGCTGGTGCTCGAGCACGTCGTGCGCATCATGCGGCCGCGCGAGATCGTGATCTCGGCGCTCGGCGTGCGCGAAGGCCTGCTCTATGCGGAGCTCCCCGCGCGCGAGCGCGCGAAGGACGGGCTGATCGCGGCGGCGCAGGATCTCAATCTCCTGCGCTCGCGCTCGCCGCTGCACTGCCAGGAGCTGATCCCCTGGACCGATCGCTTCATGGTGTCATCCGGGCTCGACGAGACCGCCGAGGAGCGGCGCCTGCGCCATGCGGCCTGCCTGCTCGCCGATATCGGCTGGCGCGCGCATCCGGATTATCGCGGCGAGCAGTCGCTCAACATCATCGCGAACGCCGCCTTCGTGTCGGTCGATCATCCCGGCCGCGCGTTCCTCGCGCTCTCGGTGTTCTTCCGCCATGTCGGGCTGGTCGACGATGATCTCTCGCCGCACGTGCTCGAGCTTGCGAGTGCGCGCATGCTCGATCGCGCGCGCGTGCTCGGCGCAACCCTGCGCGTCGCCTACCTCGCCTCGGCCTCGATGCCCGGCGTGCTGCCGTTCACCCCGCTCGTGGTCGAGCGCGGCAAGCTCAAGCTGAAGCTGCCCGGGCGCTTCTCCGCGCTGGCCGGCGAGCGGCTGTTCAACCGCCTGCGCCAGCTCGCGCGCCTGGTCGGGCGCGAGCCGGTGATCGAGACGGCGTAGGGTGGGTTAGGCGCGAAGCGCCGTAACCCACCATGGCATTTCCGGAGATCGCAGCGGTGGGTCACGCCGCTGCGCGGCTAACCCACCCTACACCACATCAATGCGTCAGCGCGTAGCCGATGATGCCGAGCGCGATCAGGGCGAGGCTGACGAGCTTCACGGCGTTCAGGGTGCGCATCAGCGTCCGCATTTCGAGATTGTAGCCGGCCTGCTCGGCGCGGCTGAGGCTGCCGTGGCGGATCACCTGCGCGGCATGCGCGCCGTGCTCCTCGAGCTCGGCCATCACGGCGGCAAAGCCGATCAGGACGCCGAGCACGACGAAGGCGAGGTAGCCGATCAGCGGCAGCATCACGAGCGGGAACAGGCCGACCGCAACGACCGGCACGAGCAGGGGCAGCAATGGCAGGTCGCGTGTCATGAGGCGCATCGGGCACCTCCCGATTTCAACAGCCGCAACACTATCACGGCCGGCGCTGTCGGTCCCACGCGTTTTGCTGATGCGGCGCAGCAGCGGCGCTGATACGCCGCAACGTTAAGCGCGGGTTCCCTCGAACGGGAAGCTGCCGAACATGCCGGTATCGGCCGAGCCGCTCATGGAATTGCCGCTCACCGTGCCGCTGAAGGTCAAGGTCAGCGGCATCGGGTTGGTGATCGAGATCTTCCAGGACAGGTTGTCGCCGCTCACCGCGCCGTCCGCGATGTCGGTGGAATTGCCTTCCGCCTCCTGCTTGCCGGTAAGGGCTCCGCCCGCGGTGACGAGCGTCAGCGTGCTGCGCCGCTCGCCCATCGGGGTCTGCATCGTGAGATTCCAGGTGCCGTCGGCCGCCATGACTGATCCCCTTTTGACAACCTTCCTTCGCTAGATCGGGATGACTTCGTCATCCCGATCTAGGTTTTTAGTGGAGCATGATCTTTTCCGAAAACCGCTGCACACTTTTCGGGATCATGCTCTAGCGCTCCACCGCGACAACACGATGGCGCTCGACCGCAAGCGCGAGCCGCCCATGCTTGAGCGCGATCGCCTTCTCGCCGAACATTTCGCGCCGCCAGCCCTTCAGCGCCGGCACGTCGGCCTCGTCGCTGCCGGCGATCTGCTCGAGGTCGTCGACGGTGGCGATGACTTTCGCCGCGACGCCGTTGCGCTCGGCGGTCATGCGCAACAGCACCTTCAACAGCTCGACCGTCGCGGTGCCGTTCTGGCTCTGGCGGCCGCGCTCGAGATGCGGCAGCGATTTCGGATCGCGCGCCAGCCCGCGCTTGACCGCCTCGAGGATGTCGTGGCCCCACTTGGAGCGCTCGAACCCCTTCGGCAGCGAGCGCAGGCTCGCGAGCTTCTCCATCGAGGTCGGCGCCTGCACGGCGAGGTCGCCGATCACCTCGTCCTTGAGCACCCGGCCGCGCGGCACGTCGCGTGCCTGCGCCTCGCGCTCGCGCCAGGCCGCGACCTCCATCAGCACCGCGAGCTCCTTCGGCTTGCGCACGCGCGTCTTCAGCCGCTGCCAGGCATTGTCCGGCTCGGCCCGATAGGTGTCCGGCGAGGTCAGGATCTTCATCTCCTCGTCGACCCAGCGGTCGCGCTTGCGCTTGGCGATGTCGGCGGCGAGCGCCTTGTAGACATCGCGCAGATGGGTGACGTCGGAGACCGCATATTTGAGCTGCGCGGCGGTGAGCGGACGGCGCGACCAGTCGGTGAAGCGGTGCGACTTGTCGAGCGTGTCGCCGGTGATGCGCTGCACCAGCTGGTCGTAGGAGATGCTGTCGCCATAGCCGAGCACCATGGCGGCGACCTGGGTGTCGAACACCGGATGCGGAATGATCTTGGCGCGATGCCAGACGATCTCGATGTCCTGGCGCGCGGCGTGAAAGACCTTCAGCACCTTCTCGTTCGCCATCAGCTTGAAGAACGGCGCAAGATCGATGTCCTCGGCGAGCGCGTCGACCACATAGGCGTCGTCCTCGCTCGCGAGCTGCGCCACGCAGAGGATCGGAAAGTAGGTCGTCTCGCGCAGGAACTCGGTATCGACCGTGATGAACGGGTGCTTCGCCAGCTTGCTGCAGGCGGCCGCCAGCTCCTTGGTGGTCGTTATCGGCTCCATGACGGTTTTCTAGCGGAGTCGGTGCGCGCTGTCGCGGCTGCCGCGCAAGCGTCGCGGCGTGCTGCACAGCCCGGCGCGGCCTTCGCCCCCGTGGTCGCCAAAAACCCGAGGCCTATCGTTTAAGTCGTTGTAACTGTTTGCCTATCTTCCTCGGCCAGGCTGGGTCAGCGGCTGCGCCCCCGTTCGTCCGGGAGCGGCAGCAGGCGCGGCGCGACCGGGGTCGACTGGACCAGCGAGGTGGTGGTCTGGCCGTAGGCCAGGAACTGGTCGAGCACGCGGTCGAGCTGGTCGATGGCGGCGATGTGGACCTTCAGGATGAAGCAATCCTCGCCGGTGACCCGATGGCACTCGGTCACCTGCGGCATGCGCTGCGCAAGCTCGGCGATCTTGCCGAGTTGCCCCGGCGCGGGGCGCACGCGCACGAAGGCGCAGATCGGAAATCCAAGCGCGGGCGGGTCGACGGCGATGCGCCAGGCAAGGATCCGGGCTTCCTCCAGCCGCTGCAGGCGCTCGCGCACGGCCGGCGCCGACATCTTGACCCGGCGCGCGAGCTCCGACACCGCAAGCCGCGGGTTGTCGCGCAACAGGCGGATCAGCGCGAGGTTCTTCGCGTCGCCGACCAGCTCGGCGATCTGAAGGCGAGAGCGCATGATTGTCTCCGAATTGCAGGCCTATCGCGCCGCACAGCTTCAAAATGATATATACTTCGTGGCAGCAGCTTCTACCTTGCCGACATGAACAGCGCCAGCGTGGCGCCGCGCGCCACCGACCGGATCCCGCCGCACGTCTTCTTCCTGGTAAGCGCGGTGTTCCACTATCTCGGGCCGGCCTTCGCGGTCCTGCTGTTCGCCCATATCGCGCCGCTCGGCGTCGCCTGGTTGCGCATCGCGAGCGCGGCGGCGCTGTTTGCGATCTGGCGGCAGCCCTGGCGCTATCTTGCGGCCTGCGCGCCGGCCGAACGCCGCCTCGTGATCGCGCTCGGCCTCGTGCTCGCCGCCATGAACTCGGTGTTCTACGAGGCGATCGCGCGGCTGCCGCTCGGCACGGTCGGGGCGATCGAGTTCCTCGGGCCGATCGCGCTTGCAGCGCTCGGCCTGCGCACCCGGCGCAACTTCGTCGCCCTCTTGGCGGCGACCGCCGGCGTCTGTCTGTTGAGCGATGTGCGCATCGCTGGCGAGCCGCTCGGGCTTGCCTTCGCCTTCGCCAATTGCGCGCTGTTCGTGCTCTACATCATGCTCGGCCATCGTGTCGCGGCGGACGGGGACGCGACCGGCGTCGACCGGCTCGCGGCCGCGATGCTGATCGCCGCCGTGTTTGCGTTTCCGCTCGGCATCGCCGATGCGCGACCGGCGCTCACCGATCCGTGGCTCGCCGGCGCCGCGGTCGGCGTCGGCATCTCATCCTCGGTCATACCCTACATCTGCGATCAGCTCGCCATGGCGCGGCTGCCGCGCGCGAGCTTCGCGCTGATGCTGTCGCTGCTGCCCGCGACTGCCACGCTGATCGGCGTTGTGGTGTTGCGTCAGATGCCGTCCGCGGTCGAAGTCGTCGCAATTGCGCTGGTGATCGTCGGCGTCGCGCTGCATCGGCGCGAGGTGTGAGAGTGCCCTAGCGCAAGATGGATTGAGTTTAAATCGACGGCGCCAGCCATGTTTGCCCTCTCCCCTCGTGGGGGAGGGCATCGCAGGAATCTCAGCGGATTTGGCCGGGAGAGGGGGACTCTCGATCTGCTCGGTGTGCGGAGAGTCCCCCTCTCCCGATGCTCCGCGTTGAACCGTTGAGTAGCCCTCTCCCACGAGGGGAGAGGGCGCAACAACGCTGCCATCGCTTTCCGCCAGCAGAATCGGGCAGACCTCAATTCATCTCGCCTCAACGCACCTTGCCCATCAGGATGAACTCCCAAGGGCTGGGCATCGCGCCGACCGGCATCTCGATCAGCGTCGGGGTGTCGCGCCGCTTGAAGCCGCGCTTGAGCGCCTTGCGCAGCGCCTCCGGCGTGCGCACGCGCTCGGCGGCGGCGCCGAAGCTCTCGGCGAACTTCACGAAGTCCGGGTTGGCAAGATCGCTCGCGATCAGCCGGTTGCCGTAATTCTCCTCCTGGATGCGGCGCACATTGCCGAACGAGCCGTCGGCGAACACGACCGCGACGAGCGGAATGCGGTGCCGCACCGCGGTCGCAAGCTCGTTGGCGGTGTACATGAAGCCGCCATCGCCGTTGATCGAGAGCACCGGCACGTCGCGCCGCGCATCCTGCGCGCCGAGCGCGGTCGCATAGCCCCAGCCGAGATTGTCCTGGTAGCCGGGCGAGAGGAACGTGCGCGGCCGGTACACCGGGAGCATCAGCCGCGCCGCGAAGCCGACCTGGGTCACCTCATCGACGAAGATGCCATCCTCCGGCAGCTCGGCGCGGATCGCCTCGAGGATCGCGGCCTGCGGGGCGAGGCGGGCGAGCTTCTTGCCCCATTTCGCCTGCCGCTTCACCATCTCGGCGCGGCGCGACTTTCGCTTGCCGTTGTGCGGGTGCAACGCGTCGATCAGCGCCCGCAGGATCGGCGCCGCGTCGCCGATCAGCGCCACCGCGGGCTTGTGCTGCTTGGCGGGTTCCTCCGGGTCGGCGTTGACCGCAATGATATCGAGCCCGTCGACGCCCCACATCTTGTGCTGGAAGAACAGCCGCGTGCCGACCGCGAGCACGACATCGGCCTCGCCCCATAATTCGCGCCCGAGCGGCAAGGTGACGGCCAGCGGATTGCGGCTGTCCAGCACGCCCTGGCCGCGGCGGAAGCCGCACAGCACCGGCGCCTGCAGCATTTCGCTGAGCGTCGTAACCTCGGGGGAAGCATCCTGCGCGCCGCCGCCGACCACGATCATCGGATGTTTCGCGCTTCCGAGCCGCCGCGCGGCATCGCGCAGCGCGTCCTCGTCGATCGCCGGCGGCTCGACGGGAAGGGGATCGCAAAGGGTCACGTCTGCGGCCTTGCCCCAGACGTTGAGCGAGCATTCGAGCGCCGCCGGGCCGGGACGGCCGGAGCGCATCGCGTGGAACGCCTCCGCGACCATGCGGGGGGCCTGAGCGGCCCCGGGGACCAGCGCCGAATGATCGACGAGCCGCGCCAAGATGCCGGCCTGGTCGTTCATCTCGTGCAAATGGCCGAGCTTGCGCCCGATATCGAAGTCGGGAATCTGCCCGACCAGCGCGAGCACGCCCGCATTCATCGAATAGGCGGTGAGCAGTGCGGCGGATGCGTTCAGAAGACCCGGCCCCGGCACCACGGCGGTCGCCTGCGGCCTGCCGGTCGCGAGCGCCGCGCCGAGCGCCATATAGGCGGCGCCCTGCTCATGGCGCGTGTGCACGGTGCGGATCCGGTTCGAGGCTTTGAACAGCGCATCGAACAGCGGGTCGTTCTGCACGCCGGGCAGCGCGTAGATCGTATCGAGCCGATGCGCGATCAGCGACGCGACAATCGCTTCGGCGGTGGTTATTTGCGCCATCGTGCGGCCTTGCCTCGCGGAAGGCCGGTCAGTGGCAGATCGGCGCGCAGCTGTCGAGGGCGGGCGCTCGGCCTGCGTTTGGCTTGCGTTGCCTTGCCTTGACAAATCGGACCTTGCATGCGCCTTTCCGCGCGCTTTTCCACACGGGTTGAAGATCGATTCATGCATCGCTACCGATCACACACCTGCGGCGCATTGCGCGATTCACACATCGGGGAGGTGGTGCGCCTCTCCGGCTGGGTGCATCGCGTGCGCGATCACGGCGGCGTGCTGTTCGTCGATCTGCGCGACCATTACGGCATCACGCAGGTGGTGGCCGACCCGGACTCGCCGGCCTTCAAGGAGGTCGAGAAGCTGCACGCCGAATGGGTCGTCAAGGTCGACGGCAAGGTACGCCATCGCCCGGACGGGACGGAGAATCCCGAGCTGCCGACCGGCGCGGTCGAGGTCTACATCTCGGCCGTCGAGGTGCTCGGGCCGGCGGCCGAGCTGCCGATGCCGGTGTTCGGCGAACAGGAATATCCGGAGGACATTCGCCTCAAATACCGCTTCCTTGACCTGCGGCGCGAGCGGCTGCATCGCAACATCATGTTGCGCGGGCAGATCATCGACTCGATCCGCCGCCGCATGAAAGCCCAAGGCTTCTTCGAGTTCCAGACGCCGATCCTGACCGCCTCGTCGCCGGAAGGCGCGCGCGACTTCCTCGTCCCCTCGCGCCTGCATCCGGGCAAGTTCTACGCGCTGCCGCAGGCGCCGCAGCAGTTCAAGCAGCTCACCATGGTGTCGGGCTTCGACCGCTATTTCCAGATCGCGCCTTGTTTTCGCGACGAGGACGCGCGCGCCGACCGCTCGCCCGGCGAGTTCTACCAGCTCGATCTCGAGATGAGCTTCGTGACGCAGCAGGACGTGTTCGACGCGGTCGAGCCGGTGATCCGCGGCGTGTTCGAGGAGTTCGCGGGCGGCCGTCCGGTCACGGCAAAGTTTCCGCTGATCTCTTACGCGGACGCGATCCGGAAATACGGCACGGACAAGCCCGACCTGCGAAATCCAATCGAAATGGTAGACGTTAGTGAGGCCTTTCGAGGTTCAGGCTTCAAGATCTTCGCCAACATTCTCGATAGCAACCCTAAAGCTCGGGTTTGGGCGATCCCCGCGAAAGGCGGCGGGAATCGTGCGTTCTGTGATCGTATGAACGCTTGGGCCCAAGGTGAAGGTCAACCTGGGCTCGGTTATGTCTTCTGGCGCAAACGGTCAGAGGGATTGTCGTCCGCGGACTTGCAAGCGCTTCAATGGAGTCTTCAGAAGGCTATTGAAGAAGGTAAAACTGCCGAAGCCGAGCAGTTGCATGCGAAATGGTTCGAACAGGTCGAGCCGGTCGGTCCAGTCGCCAGAAACTTAGGTCCGGAAAGAACCGAAGTTATCCGCCAGCGGCTCACCCAAAACCAAGCATCTTTCGGCGAGGGAGATGCCGTCTTCTTTGTCGCCGGCGACCCCGCCGTGTTTGTAAAGTTCGCCGGTGCTGCGCGCACCAAGGCCGGCGAAGAGCTAAAGCTGGTCCGCAAGGATCGCTTCGAGTTCTGCTGGATCGTCGACTTCCCGATGTACGAGTGGAACGAGGAGGAGAAGAAGGTCGACTTCTCGCACAACCCGTTCTCGATGCCGAACCTGGAGCCGGCCGACTTCCTCAAGCTCGATCCGAGCGACAAGGACACGCTGTTGTCGCTGAAGGCGATCCAGTACGACATCGTCTGCAACGGGCTCGAGCTCTCTTCCGGCGCGATCCGCAACCATCGCCCCGACGTGATGAAGAAGGCTTTCGCGATCGCGGGCTATGCGGAGGAGACGCTGGAGCAGAAGTTCGGCGGCATGCTGCGCGCGCTCTCGCTCGGCGCGCCGCCGCATGGCGGGATCGCGCCCGGCATCGACCGCATCGTGATGCTGCTTTGCGGGGAGGAAAATCTGCGCGAGGTGGTGCTGTTCCCGATGAATCAGCGCGCCGAGGATCTCTTGATGGGCGCGCCCTCCGAGGTCACGCCGAAGCAGCTGCGCGAGCTGCACATCCGGCTCGCGCTGCCGGAGAAATCGTAGGGTGGGTTAGCGGCCTAAAGCGCGTTTACGCGCGTCTGCGACGCGCTACGGCCGCGTAACCCGCCGCCAGACTGCAAGTCAGCTCGGCGGGTTACGGCGCTGCGCGCCTAACCCGCCCTACGAGCGAGTCCCCTACCTCCCATTGCTGGCGTCGACCCGGAACTGCGCGAGTGCCTCGAGCGGCGTGCCCTTGAGCGACTGGATCACCTCCATCAGCGCGACCCGCCCGCGCGGGGTCAGCTTCACGGTCAGCGTGCCGCGCGGGTTCTCGATGAAATACGTCACCGCGCCGGCGATCGCCTGCGCGTCGGGATTGGTGGCCGCAAGCTCCGCGCCCTTGAGGCGGATGTCCTCGATGACCGCGCGGCGCGCCTCCTCGAGGCTGATATTCTGCTTGCGCGCATATTGCTGCAGCGCGAGGTCGACGCCGCCATTGTCGCGCAGCGCGATCTCGAGCGCGCCGACATTGATCTGCGCCGCCATGATGGTGACCTGCAGCGGGTTGAGCGAGAACACCTCGCGCGGCACGTTCGCGAACGACAGCCGCGCGGCCGCCGTCATCAGGCCGCCGATCTCGACCGTGACCGGCTCCAGCGCGAACGAGTGCGTTCCCTCGTCCCACGCCGCGCCGAGGTCGAGATTGATCGTGGCGCTCTGCATCCCGGCGGCGGCGAGCGCATCGAACGGCTCGCGATCGCTCGGCTCGATCGGCCCCGACATGCGCAGCGCCGCGTTCGCCTTGGTCGGGATCGGCCCGACGAACTGGCCCCAGCCGAGCGTCAGCGTATCGATATTCACCGGCTTGCCGGTGTTTTTGTAGGGCGCGGTAAGATTCCTGATCTCGGCGCCTTCCAGCAGCAGCAACAGGCCGGCGAGCTGCTCGGGCGGTGGATTGGGTGAGGCCCCGAGCTGCGCGGCGACGCGCAGCAGGTTGGCGATGTCGAGCGTGCGCAGCGCAAAGCGGCCGAGCTTCACCGGGCCCTGCGGCGAGGGCGCGTCCAGCCCCTCCAGCGCGAACTCCTGCAGCTTGCCGTTTTCGAGCTTGCCGAGCTTGATCGCGCCGAGCCGGAACGGGCCTTGCGGCAGGTCCATCGCGAAGCCGCGCAGCTCGGCGCTGCCGAGCGAGAAGCCCTCATACAGGGTCGCCGCCTTGTCCATCAGCGCGCGCGTCTGCTGCGGCGTCGCGGCGGTGCCCGGTTGCGGCATGCTGTCGAGGACGGCCAGCACCTTGGGGTATTGCAGCCGCGCCGGGTTGAGGCCGATCTCGTTCACCGCCATCCCGTCCATGCGCATCTTCATGCCGCTCTGCGCGGTTACCGTGTAGGCGCCGAATTTCATCTGCCGATAGGCCGGATAGTACTTGTCGTCGCTCCCGCGCGCGGGATCGAACAGCGCGAGCGTCGATGCGCTGTCGAAATCGTAAGCCGCGAGATCGGCGACCTCACCGGTCATCGTGTCGGCCTTGCCGGTGGTGCTCTGGACCGGCGCCGTGAAGCTCACCCGGTCGACCGTCATCGCGGCGATCTTGCCGTCATGGAGGTCGCGGAAGGCGAGGCCCGCATAGGTGTAGTCGCCGAGTGTCGCGCCCGAGCCGGCCGTCATGTGTCCGCTCAGGCTCGGAACCACGACCGAGGTCGCGCTGACGGCGGCGAACTGCTCGAGGACGAGCCGCCAGATATCCCCGGGAGCGGCCGGACTGTGCGGGCGCGGGAAGGCGGCGGGGCCGGCATAGTTCGCGATCTCGATGCGCGGCGCCTTGTAGCTGTGCTGTGGTCGTGCCTGCACGGGTATCGTGCCGTTCACCTCGACATCCGCTGCCACGATGCGGTCGGCGGCGAAGCGGCCGGGATCGGTCTTGGCCCCGACCGCCGTGAACTGGGCGATCTTGACGCTGAGCGGCGTTGGCGCGGTGGATTCGACCGCGATGTCGGCGATCTCGACGGTCCGGCTCCACAGGTCGAAGGTGACCTTGCCGTGGCTCGCCTTGCCGCCGGCCGCCGCGACTGTCGCGAAAGCCGCGTCGAAGTCGGCCGCAATACGCTGGTGGGCGTAGAGCTCGAAGCCGAAATAGCCGCCGGCGGCGATCAGGATGACGGCGAGCAGGCCCCCGAGGATTTTCAACATCGAGACGGCTCCGTGATTGTGGCGGGAAGCAAATGCCATATTGTCGGGCGAGGTTCGACAGGAGTGTGGCAATGTCCTCGACCATATCCGACGATCTGCGCGCCGGCGCGCTCGTCTATCACCGTTCCGGCAAGCCCGGAAAGCTGGAGATCCAGCCAACCAAGCCGCTGGCGACGCAACGCGACCTGGCGCTCGCCTATTCGCCCGGGGTGGCGGCGGCATGCGAGGCGATCGTCGCCGATCCCGCGGCCGCCGCTGATCTGACCGCCCGCGCCAACCTCGTCGCCGTGGTGTCGAACGGCACCGCCGTGCTCGGCCTCGGCAATATCGGGCCGCTCGCCGGCAAGCCGGTGATGGAGGGCAAGGCGGTGCTGTTCAAGAAGTTCGCCGGGATCGACGTGTTCGACGTCGAGATCGACGCGCATGAGGTCGATCACGTCGTCTCGGTCGTCGCGGCGCTCGAGCCGACCTTCGGCGGCATCAATCTCGAGGACATCAAGGCGCCGGAATGTTTCGAGGTCGAGGCGAAGCTGCGCGAGCGCATGAAGATCCCGGTGTTCCATGACGACCAGCATGGCACCGCGATCATCGTTGCCGCCGCGATTCAGAATGCGCTGTTTCTGACTGGAAAGTCGC
>Ga0187784_10002401_pt1 | contig 14995 bp, 16 predicted proteins | sample 1015_SJ02_MP15_2_FD_132964 | JGI IMG/M metagenome (GOLD analysis project Ga0187784, IMG submission 132964) | Tropical peat soil microbial communities from peatlands in Department of Meta, Colombia - 1015_SJ02_MP15_20_MG | ecosystem: Environmental > Terrestrial > Soil > Wetlands > Peat | place...
AGGAGAGGTTAGGAAAAGCTATGCAGATATAGCAAAGGCTGTTCGCCTTCTCGGATTCACACCGAGGGTAGAGCTGAAGAAGGGGGTCGCTGACATGCTGACCCAAGAAAAGTGATAGTGCCCGGCCAGCTTCTGGGCAAAGATCCATCATTCCGGGTTGTGTCCTCACTGCAGCACGCCCAGAGGCGAGGTGTTGGATACTCCCGCTGCGTACTTCAGTGGATTCCTGGCAAGCGCCTCATTCAGTTTCTCAAAACTGTCCACTGTCCCCACGTCGAACCATTCGCGATTAATGTAGAAGGGGACCACCTTCCCCCCTTTCTTGAGCAACTCGGGGACGAAGTCAGCCATTAGGTCGGTCCTCCTTGGACTGGCAACCGCCTTAGCGAGAGCCATAGCTTTGGGACCCAGGACCACTGTGCCTGTAGTTACGCTTAGACTCAGTTGCGGCTTCTCGCGGAAGGCAGTGACTTTTCCGCCCCTCACTTCTGCCACCCCCACCGGGAGCGTGTACCCCTTTCCAAGGACCAGAGTGGCATCAGCCTTCTTCTTCCTGTGAACTTCAAGCACAGCGGTGATATCAAGGTCTGTCAGTATGTCTCCATAGTAGACCAGCAACTCGTTGCAACGAGAGATTGCGCCGTTCGCCAGGGCGTTAGCCGTAGCGTTGAGGCTTCCTCGTGCAGACTTTATGTCCTCAGAGTACGTTAGATTCATCCCCTGCTGCGAGCCGTCCCCAAAGTAATGCATCACTTCATCGGCGCGGTAACCGGTCAGAAGCGCCACCCGGGTGATTCCGTGACGCTTGAGCAATGCAATGATGTAGGCGAGTATGGGGAGTTTCTTTGGTCCCACCGGTATCATCGTCTTCTGGTAATAATCGGTTAGGGGCTTCAGCCGTTCGCCGCGGCCACCACACAGAATGGCCGCATTGGTAGTCCTCTCCATATTCTATAGCACCGGAACAGTTTCTTACTTATCTATTCATGACTTGTCCGCAATTATGGGCTAGTGTTTGTTCAGATATTGGCCAATCCAAACAACATCATCGACAGGGTTGTTGGTTCTACAGATTTGTACGGGTGCGAGTCTAGGAACGTGCCCAGTATCTTTAATTCGAAGGGGCATTAGATTTTCATGAGTTAGAGGCAGTTCAATCAGATACCATTCAAACGCTATAAGGGAAGTTCCCCGATGTCTTGCATAGAGGAGTCTTGGCACGTAAGAAGCTGAATGTAGCAGTCCTGGCGGCAACCGGGATGGTAGGGCAGAGATACGTCAGCATGCTCTCTAGTCATCCTTACTTCAAAGTGACAGTCGTCACCGGGCAGAGCAGCGTCGGTAAGAAGTACGGACAAGTCGTTCCATCTGGCTCCCTTCCAATTTCGAAAGAGGCGCTCGACTTACCTGTGAAATCTACAGGTGCTGAAGCGCTTAGAGACACAGACGTGGTCTTCTCCCCCCTTCCAACGGAGGTAGCACAGGGACTGGAGCCCGAGCTAGTCAGGGAGGGGTATAACGTCATAACAGACGCCAGCCCCCACAGGATGGACGAACACGTTCCGTTGATGGTCCCTGAGGTCAATCCATCCCACCTGGCCCTCGTCCGCCTGCAGAAAGCGGAAGGGTGGAAGGGGTCGCTCGTCGCCACGCCCAACTGCACAGCCGCGGGTCTCGCCCTCGTGCTGAAGCCCCTACACGAAAGCTTGGGCCTCAAGAAGGTCCTCGTGTCCACCATGCAGGCCGTCTCCGGTGCAGGGTATCCCGGGGTCCCATCGTTGGACATCCTGGACAACGTGATCCCGTACATCAAGGACGAGGAAGAGAAGGTGGAAACGGAACCGCTGAAGATGCTAGGCGAAGTCGCTGAAGGCCGGGTTGCCCCTGCGAGGTTCCGAATAAGCGCCATGGTGCACCGGGTAGCGACGACCGATGGCCATTTGGAATCAATCTATGTAGAAACCGAGGAGAGGTTCGAACCAAAGAGGGTGGCCGAGTCGCTCGCGGGGTTCAGGGGGGAACCGCAAAAGCTGAGCCTCCCGACGGCTCCTGCCGAACCCATCATCGTCACCAGAGACGAGTCGAGGCCACAACCAAGGCTGGACCGGTACTCCGGCACTGTACCGGGGATGAGCGTTGTCGTTGGAAGGATAAGGAGCGGACTGGATTCAAAGTCTGGAAGGCTGGCTCTGCTGTCTCACAATACCATCAGAGGCGCCGCCGGTTCGACAATTCTCACGGCTGAGCTGATGTACAGGAAGGGACTCCTCGGCTAGTTGAGGATAACGCTACTAGGATTCGGGACTGTCGGGCAGGGCCTTGCCCAAGCACTGGTGGAGAAGAAAGGCTTCTTTGAAGAGATGGGATTACACTTTAGTCTCGTCGCCGTCGCAGACTCACGGTCGTCGGCCATAAATGTCGACGGGCTCGACCCGGCGTCCCTGATACGGAGGAAAAAATCGAGCGGAACGGTGGGAGAATCTGAGCAAACCGCTCTCGAACTGCTAAGAGAGGTGGATTCAGACACGGTGGTTGAGGTGACCCCCGGAAATCCAAGGGATGGGGAGCCTGCCCTCACTCACATAAGGGAGGCACTCCGGCGCTCGAGACACGTGGTTTCCGCCAACAAGATGCCCCTGGCCCTGCACTTCGCTGAACTAACAGGCATGACAGGATCCGGCCTCTCGTTTCTCTACAGTGCTTGCGTCGGCGGAGGGATCCCGATCCTTGAGACGGGGCGGGCATGTCAGGAGGCAGAGAAAGTTGTCGGGATCGATGGTGTTCTTAATGCGACCTCGAACTTCATCCTGACGAAGATGCAGGACGAAGGCTATGATTACGCAATGGCGTTGCGGGAGGCTCAGAGGCTGGGGTACGCTGAGGCGGACCCGTCTCTGGACGTCGACGGTTTCGATGCCTCCGCGAAAATCGTCATTCTCGCCGACCACGTGATGGGGAGGAACCTGGCGCTGGCTGATGTCAATCCGATGCGGGGCCTGAGAGACCTAACCCCGCTGGATATACGCCGAGCCAAGTCGAAGGGGAAGGCAATCAGGCCGCTGGCCACCGCAGGCGACAGGGCCGAGGTGGGTCCAAAAGAAGTTGACCTGAGAAGCCCTCTGAACGTGTTTGGTGCCACCAACGTCGCGGTCTTCCGATGTGAAGATTCGGGGGAGAGGGTCGTCGCCGGCGCATCAGGAGGCGGGGTGGCTACATCTCGAGCCGTACTGAGGGATCTCGTGACCATAGCCAAGAGACAAGAGAGGGGCCACGATTGACAGAAGTAGTAATGAAATTTGGCGGGAGCCTCCTTGCCTCTCGACACGGGATCAGACGGGTGGGGGATATCGTCGAAACAGCCCGGAAGGAAGGTAACCAGGTCGTCGTTGTAGTGTCGGCTCTGGGGGATGTTACCGACATACTACTCCAAGCGGCGACCAACGCTCGGAGGTGGGGCGTAAAGGAGATCCTCGAGGCAGTCGACGACCTCAGGGAGGCACATCTTTCTTCCGTCGAGCACTCGTCCCTGCGGAACGAAAGGAAGGCGGAGGTCGTTCGGGGGATCGAAACGAGTCTGGAGAAGCTGAAGCAGACTCTCTCCGGGATATCGATACTCGGGGAGCTTTCGCCCCGGTCAAGGGACTTGGTGGTCTCCTTCGGGGAACTGATGTCTGCGCCCATTGTATCAGCTGAAATCAGGGCGAGGGGATTGGCTTCCTCTAGCCTCACGGGGGGCGAAGCTGGCATCATTACCGACGACACCTTCGGAGAAGCAGCGCCCATCCATGGAGCAACTTCCCGATCAGCGAGAAGGCGGCTGGTCCCGATGCTCTCGAGGGGGGAAGTGCCGGTTGTGGCGGGCTTCATCGCAAGGTCGAAGGGCGGGGAGACCACCACGCTTGGGAGGGGGGGCTCCGACTACACTGCCACGCTTCTCGCCTCCTCCATCGGAGCCGACGAAGTTTGGATCTGGACAGATGTGGACGGCATACTGACCGCCGACCCGCGGGTAGTGAGGAACCCTGCGACTGTGCCGCGGCTGAGCTACGCCGAAGCCGAAGAGCTGGCGTTCTTCGGGGCAAAAAACATGCACCCCCTTGCACTGGGTCCAGCCAGGACGAGCGGTGTTCCTGTCCGCATAAAAAACGGGTTCAGGCCCGACCGCCCCGGGACGCTCATCACGGGGGAGCAGACGATGAGCAGGGGGGTCGTCAAGGTGGTCGCGGTGGTGAGGAACGTGGGGCTGCTGACGGTTGCTGGGGAGACCCTTCAGGGAAGGCCGGGCACAGCCGCCAAGGTGTTCTCGGCGCTCGCTTTGAACGGGGTGAACGTCTTGATGATATCCCAGAGCGTGTCGGAGGCGAACATTAGCATGATTGTCAGGCGCGCTTCACTGAAGTCGGCCGAGAAAGCTCTTCGCCGTGAATTTAAGAATCAGGACGTCTCCGTTGTGGGCGACCAAAAAGTCGCGGTGGTCGCTGTGGTGGGTGCCGGGATGAGAGGAGAGAAGGGGGTCGCAGCGAAAATTTTCGGGGCAGTAGCGTCTAGCGGGATAAACGTCAGGATGATCGCACAAGGGTCTTCCGAGCTCAACATTTCTTTCGTCGTCAACGAGGGGGACGCAGACGATGCAGTCCGGGCTCTCCACAACAAGGTCATTAGCCGTGTTCGGGGTTAGGGAGTCGAACATGGCGAAGTGGGTAACGGTGAAAGCCCCGGCTTCTTCCGCAAACCTCGGTGCCGGTTACGACGTTTTCGCCCTTGCCCTGGGCGAGCCGGTTGACACGCTCACGATTCGACGAGCCAAAAGCGGGGTAAGGCTCAGGGTGGGGGGCTTACACCTGGATACGGACCCGCGAAAAAACATCGTCTTGGGCGTGGTAAGGGCGATGATGGAAGGGGAGGGAATCAGAGAGGGGGTGTCCCTCCACCTCCGAAAGGGGGTGCCCGTCGGGGCTGGGCTCGGGAGCAGTGCTGCCTCATCTGCCGCGGCTGCCGTAGGAATGAACGCCATCTTCGATCTCGGGCTGGAGAAGAGAAAACTGATCGGGTACGCCGGAATCGGGGAGAAGATGGCCTCCGGTACGGCCCACTATGACAACGTCGCGGCAGCGATAGCGGGAGGGTTCGTTGTGGTATCGGGGAGCCAGGGATTCATTGCAATGAACGCGCCAGCCCGACTCACGCTGTGTCTGGCCACACCGAGGATCCCCCTTCCTTCGCGGAAAACAGAATATGCGCGGTCTCTCGTCCCGAAGAGCCTAACCGTCGAAGAAGTTGCAGACACCGTCACATCGGCGACCATGATGATTCACGGCTTCTCTACCGGGAGTCTGGATGAGATAGGGAGGGCGATGCAGGGAGGATTCGTTGACCCCAGAAGGGCCGCCATGATTCCAGGATTCGGGGAGGTAAGAGACTCGGCGTTGGATGCGGGTGCTTTCGGTGCTTGTATCAGCGGGGCTGGCCCTACGGTTCTGGCAGCAACAACCAGTAGGAGGGCAAGGGGTGTCCTGGCGGCAATGATTCGAGGGTTTCGGCGGGCGGGGGTCCGGAGCCAAGGGTTCGTCACTAGACCAGGGAAGGGGTGCAGGGTGATTGAGCAAGCCTAAGGGGTGGGAGCTTATCTGCATAGGATGCCATACGAAGGCGGAGACAGAACTCCCCGACTCGACCTGCAGGAGATGCGGTGACCTCCTCGAGGTCAGGATGCGGAGTGAAGCCGATGGCGGAGCGCTCTTCAAAGGGAGAGGCCCGGGTATATGGAGGTTCATCGAAGCCCTTCCGTTCCCTTCAAGCATCGAACCCGTTTCCCTCGGAGAGGGAGGTACTCCCCTTGTAAGGACCAGACGCTTTGCCACGAGGGTGGGACTGGCCAACCTCTACGCGAAGAACGACGGTCAGAACCCGACGGGCTCGTTCAAGGACAGGGGGATGTCGGCGGCTGTAACGAGGGCGAAGACCCTAGGGGCCAGGGCCCTGATTTGTGCTTCCACGGGGAACACAGCCGCGTCTCTGGCAGCCTACGCAGCGAGGGCAGGCATGAACGCCGTCGTGGTGGTACCCAGAGCCGGGGTCGCCTCGGGAAAGCTGGGCCAGGCCTTCGCCTACGGGGCCAGGGTATTCGGAGTGGAAGGCAACTTCGACCAGGCCTTGGCGACGGTGTTCGACCTGGTGAGGCAGGACAATCGTTTCTACCTGATGAACTCCGTGAACCCCTTCCGAATAGAAGGGCAGAAAATCGCGGCCTTCGAGATATACGAGCAGCTCGGTGGCGTACCCGATTACGTCGTCCTCCCCGTTGGCAATGCAGGAAATATCAGTGCCATCTGGAAGGGCTTCAGGGAGCTTCGATCGTTGGGAATTGCTGACTCTGAGCCGAAGATGATAGGAGTGCAGGCCGCCGGCGCGGCTCCGCTCGCAGAAGCAATTTCAACGGGCGAGCCCTTCAGGCCGATGAAGGACCCCCACACCGTCGCGTCAGCCATAAGGATAGGGAACCCGGTCTCGTGGAAAAAGGCTACCAAGGCCGTCGGGGAATCTGGCGGCAAGGCAGTCGTGGTCAGCGATGAAGAGATAATGGACGCGAAGGAAAGGATTGCTCAGGAGGAGGGGCTCCTTGTTGAAGCTGCGAGTGCGGCGCCCTTCGCGGCCCTAACCAAGCTGAAATTACCTCGAGAGGCCAGGGTGGTCTGCATCGCTACAGGTAACGGCCTGAAGGACCTCTCGGACCACGTGGGCGAACTTAGGATCGAGACGGTCGATGGAAGCGATGCCATCGCGAATTCAGTCGCCTAAAGCACTCGCCACCATGACACGAGAGATTAGTCGTCGTCTTTCTGTGTGAAGGTATTCTGGTAGCTGAACTTCTCAGCTTCGTCTTCCTCGTCGATGCTCTTGCGCTTCTGTCGCCCGGTCTTGGAAGGTCGGCGGCCCTGTCTTACCTTCTTTCTCGTCGGGACGCCCCTGCGCACGCGTTTGATTCGCCTCGCCAAGGACTTGACACGTCGCCAACGCGGTATAGAAACGTTGGCTCGATTCTTCAGTAACTATCCAATGGAGAACGGAAATCTGTTCTTGTCCTAAACAAACCTTTGAGGGCGGGGCCCTATCTCCGTGACCAGAACCTGGGGTTCCGCATGGAAGCAAGGGTATGCTTCGAGCAGAACTCGACGGACTGCGCCCCGTACCTGACACGCCAGGATGCGAATTCTGAGCAGCTCCTCATTTCGCAGAAAGAAGGCTCCTCGACCCGCTCGACGGTTCCCAGGCCTGCTGGCCTCGCGCTTGAATCCCAGTCCTTCCCCCTATAAAGAGACCCGGCCATCGACGGGACTTGCCCGTTCCATGATAGAACATGCTTGGATTCGTAACCATGACAATCTTGTGAATTATCTTCGCACCTCATGCCAGCCATTCTCGCTCGCTGATGAATCGCCGCGGGGAGCGAAAATGTCTATAACGCTAACAAACGCCGGTGGCTAGGGCGTAGCTTGAGGATTTGGCGCATTCTTGTGGCTGTGGTCTTGCAGGCTGCAATTCTAATCAGTAGGGGAAGCATCCCGGCATTTCTTGCCGTCATCCCGGCCGCGTCAGTTGCGCTGTTCCTGGAGACTAGGGGCGACTTTGAATCGATGGCCAGCGAGATGAACAGGAAGGGGGTCAAGGCGCATGCGCCCGCGGCAATAGTAGGGAAATCAGGGGTCAGGCACGAGTTTGCGTTCGCCGTTATCCCTGAAACAGGTAAGACGAAGGTCGTCGTCGACACGGAGTTATCCGTCAAGGAAGTGGACGAGATGAAAGTCCTGAAGTTCTACGTCAAGGTCTTCGACGTGAGCCCCGAGAAGGCCATTCTCTGCGTTTGCCCCAAGCTGGGAGCAAGGGCAGCAACACTCGCCAAGGAGTACGGCATCACAGTACTCGAGGACGATGTCCCAAGGAAGCTCATCCCGATGGCTGAGGATGCCGTCAACGAGTTTGTGGGCTCCGGTGGCAGCTGAATGCTCGAAGGGAAGAAGAAAATCTTTCCCGTCCATTTCGCTCCCGGAAAGAAGTTATTCCACATAGTGGTCACCCTTTCAGACGCACCAGGATCTCTCAGCTCGATTCTTGACCTTGTGCGAACGAAAGTGAACCTAATCGGTACGACCACTTACACTCGAAGTGACGGAACAGCCGTTTTCAGCGGATTCTCGGAGGCCCTGTCCCAAAGCCTTACCCCCAAAGAAGTGCAGAAACTCATCATGAGCTCAAAGGCGGCCATATCGGCAGAGGTGTACGAAGGAAAGGACGGCCTCCTCGTGGACACTTTCCACACTGGTTTCGTAGTCGGAGACGAGGAGTACATCCTCATGAGAAGGGACGGCCTCGTCCGAGTCTTCGACAGGGTCTCCAAGATGTTAGGGAGCGGCGGTGACTCCCTGCTCTTCGAGGAAGGGATGGCCATGGGGATGAGAAACTCAGAGATGATGATCAAGAACGTAGGAGCAAAGCGCGTACGGGACCAGATGGGGGTCCTGAACCGGTTTCTGTCTGCCCAGGGGTGGGGGATACTCGAGGCGAAAACCGGCCCTGAGAAAGACGGATTCACGGTCAAGGTAGTCGACTGCTTCGAATGTTCAGCGGACGACTCCGCCAGGAAGGGATGCAACTTCATGAGAGGCTACCTTGCGGGTGGTGCCCGGGCGAACTTTGGCAAGGATTATGGGTCAAAGGAGACGAAATGCCGCCTGAAGGGGGCGGAAGCCTGCGAGTTCCAGCTAACTCCTAGCTAAGCTCTCAGACGAAAGAATCCTCGGAAGGTTTCCCGCGCCGGACCAACACATAATTAAAATACGATTGCCTAGCAGCGGGACAGGAACTCCTCAGGGGCGCCCATGAATTGAAGTGTGACTACTGTGGCAGGGACGAAGCGTTACCGTTCATCTGTAACTACTGCGGCGGCGCCTTCTGCTCAGACCATCGGCTTCCCGAGGCTCACCAGTGCAAGGGGGACCTGACGCAGAAGAGGACCATCACCGCCCCGCCCCAGACCACTTTCACCTGGCAGACCCCCCAGACCGAGCCGCAGTACCAGACGGGAAGGCAGGAGCACGTCTTTTCACAAATAGAGCTAAGGGACATCACCGTAGCTTGGCTCGCCCTTGGGCTGGCGTTCGCAATCTCTCTTGGAGAAAGATCGGGCCTAATCTTCGGCGGTGTGGACCCCGCCGAATTTGCCTACATATTCCTGGTGTCGCTCCTTACCGTCGGGCCGGGGTTCGTACTGCATGAACTGAGCCACAAGTTCGTAGCCCAAAGATACGGGTTCTGGGCCGAATTCCGCATGTGGCCCCAGATGCTTGTGCTCGCCCTGATAACGTCCTTTCTAGGGGTAATTTTCGCCGCGCCCGGTGCCACCTACATCTCTGGAACGAATATCTCAAAGGAAGAAAACGGCAAGATCTCCGTGGCTGGACCCCTAATGAACGTCCTGATAGCCTTCCTTTTCCTCCCCTTCCTTCTCTTCGGTCAGGGGTTCCTATTCGACCTAGGCTTCATAGGGGTACCAATCAATGTCTTCCTCGCCGCTTTCAACATGCTGCCGTTTGGACCCCTCGACGGCGCCAAGGTGTTCAAGTGGAGTCTACCACTCTGGATAGCTGTCTTCGTTCCCCTTGTCGTGTCGCTCCTCTTCCTTTACGGGATAATCTGAGACCCAAGGTCTTCACAGACAGGAAGGGAGGTCAAGGGCCTCTGGTCAACCTGTTAAGATAAATCGAGCTTCTGCCGTATCTCGCCTTCTCTGTTAGCTTAACGGTCGAAAATGTCAATGGATGCCATAGGTTATCAGGCGCCACTTCCAGGGCCGCTTTCAGTCCTGCTCGAATGGGCGTCGTCGGGACATGCCTTCAGGAGAAACCGCGTATCAAGGGTCAGGAAGGTCGTAGCCGCCGCCCTTTGCAACTCCGGCTATTCCTACCGGGATGTGGCTGGAATGGTCGGAGGGATGTCGTACATCGCCGTGAGGGACGCCTACATATCTGTAGTCACCTGTCTCCCCGAAGTAAAGAAATCACATCGGAGGGCGGTGGCGATAGACGGGACAGACGTATCCGTAGGAGAGAAGCAATTCCACCTTTGGCTGGCCAGGGACATCGATTCTGGCGGCATCCTGACTTTCCAAGCCTCCCCGGGCGTATCGGTCGAGGACGGGGCGAGATTCCTTTCCGTGGTGGCATCCCAGTGTGAGAACAAGCCTTTCCTGAGATTGGGGAGGGGAGCCAACCAGCCGAAGGGGTTGGTCAACCTTGATCTTTATTTCACCACCGTGCCCAACGAATCGCTCATCACGAGGCTTGGACGGCTGCTTACCTGGGGTAGGCAGGATCCGAGCGCATCTTAAGAATACCCGGAGCGCGGCACTTATGCCATGCACCTGCTGCTGTACGACTCTGACTGCGGCCCGTGCACCCGTTTCAGGAACATTGTAGATTTCCTCGACACCAGGAGAAGGATATGCTTCCTAGGCCTCGCACTGGCGGAGAAGGATGGTCTCCTGAATATCGTACCGTCGGACAGACGGTACAGATCTTTTCATCTCGTTGACCAGGACGGAACTGTGGCTAGCGGGGTTGCGGCGCTCGGTCCACTTGTGGGGCTTCTCCCAGCAGGCCGGACCTTCGAGCGAATCATGGGCCTGAGTGTCCCCGTCTCTTTTGTAACGAGAATCGTTTACAACGCTTTCTTGCGTTTGCACGATTCCGGCTCCTGCGCCCACCCCTCCCCAGGTTTCGCAAAGCAAAATGTCGGTGCAGAGGAACTGGGAAGAAACCCTCCCCGCCATTGACAATCCAATGTGCAGATCGTTAGAGCGATTTGGTCAATTTTTGACCCATTAGCGCGCGCGAATTCACCCCTTCCACTATATCTGCGCACACTCCCAATCATGCTTTATGCGAGCTGAAGCTCTTGAGAGACTGGTCAACAAGCCAGTTAAGGACACCTACGGTAGGTATGTCGGTTTTGTTGTCGGATTCTCCGTCGACACCTCCGGGGACCTGAAGTCTGTCGGTGTGGATACCGGGAACGGCGAGTTCACCGAGTTCCCGAACGAGAGGATAGTGTCGACCGCGGAAGGCTTTGTCGTAATTCCTTCATGGAAGGTCGAATGCGATTCACTGGGGAAGGAGATGGAAGGGGTGAGGAGGAGGGCGAAAGCGCTGCAGGAGCTGGCTCACGAGGGGGAGGTCCCAAGGACTCTATTCGACGACATGATGGGGAGGTTCCAGGAGGAGGCGACGAAGATACAGGGTTCCTACAAGTCCCTCGCAGAGAGCATGGTGGTACGAATCGGCGAACTCGAGGGGCAGAAGGAGTCTCTGGACAAGTTCCTCGTCGACGTGAAGGTCCAGTTCAGAGCAGGAGAAATCGACGAAGCGGCTTTCAAAGTCGCATCAGAGAGCTGCCAATCGATGCAAACGCGCAACTCACAGGAGATGGCCGAACTCAGCAAGATGCTGAAGTCAGCTACCGAGCCCTTGGCCTCCGAACCGGCACAGAAGCCTCAGTCGCAGCCCCAGCCTCAGCAGGTGGCCCCGGTACAGAAGGCCGCCCAGGCGACGGCTCAATAGGGCCGCTGGCAGGCTCCGGACGGAGTTGATCCTGCCGTGGCGGGACCTGCGGGGGTGAACCCATGAGCAGAGGCGCGTCCCTGCAAGAAGGTCAGTTGCTGGCCAGAAGCCTGAATGTGTCGAAGTCAACCCATCTGGTGGTTGCCTCCCTGGCAGCCGCTGTTGCTGCGAACGCCACAGCCGCGATCCAACTCACTGGGCTCATGGGGGAGATTGCCCTGCTCTTCGTCATTTTCGTGACTCTCGCAGTTGGGACATCGGCCATTTCAACCGACATATTTGCCAGGTCGGGCCAGACAATCGCGAACCTCAGGTCAATAGGGGCGAGCAGCAGGAGCCTTTCCAACGCCGTGTTCTTTTCAGTAATCGGCTACGGCGTGGGGGGGTCCGCTCTGGGTGCTGGCATAGGAGCGGCGCTGGGTCTAGTCCTAGGGGGCCAGGGAGGCGCCTTATCCGCTGTCCTCGCTGTGCTGTGCGTTATCCTCGCTTCTTCCGCCGCTGCAGTCGCTGGCGTGTACGCCGGAGGGAGGAGGACTTGGAGCAGTTAGGGGTCCTCCAACGGAACGAGGCTTTAGCTCAGGGCAGATACTCCGTCGAGGTCAAGCACGTTTCAAAGTCCTATGGAGAGACCGAGATCTACACCGACCTTCACTTCCAGCTCCTGAAGGGGACCTTCGTGGCACTGGTGGGGCCCATAGGAAGCGGGAAAACAACCATGCTCAACATGTTCGCTGGCCTAGAGAAGCCGACATCGGGGACAATCATAGTCATGGGGCGGGACATCACAAAGATGTCGGAGGACTCGCTGGGGGAGTTCAGGGCTGGGACCATAGGACTGGTTCCGCAGGTTCAGACCCTCATCCCCGAGCTCACCGTGCGAGAGAACGTGGAACTCCCCCTCCATTTCGCAAAGGTCGATGGCGAGAGCCGTCGGAGGAAGGTGGACTATGTGCTTGAGAAGGTGGGGGTCAGGGGTGAGTCGAATAGGATCGTGTCCACACTTAGCGTGGGGGAGAAGCAGATGGTATCGTTCGCGAGAGCCATGGTAAATGACCCGCCTATACTGCTGCTTGACGAGCCGACGGAGGCCCTCGATCCCCTGATGGCCGAAGTGATACTGGGACTGCTCAGAGGGGACAACCTGACCCTGGGAAGGACTATCTTTGTGACGACCCATGACCGGCGCGTCACAGAACTCGCGAGGAAGACCATAAGGGTCAAGAAGAAGATACCGTAGTCCCCTACCCGCCCCCCTAGTCAGTAAAGGAATCTCTCGCTTATGGGCCGCCCGCCTCGTTCATCTTCTGGCCCATATCGATGTCGATATTCACGTTGATATCAGTTACGGACCTGTGCCATTTTACCTATTGTTAGACGGAGTTATACCCCACCCATAACCTTATCAAGGCGCCGAACCCTTCTATGTTCATGACGCGGGCTGTTATCAGAGCGAAAAGGGTTGGAGGTTCTATCATGGTTAGGATTCCTAAGGAAGTGGTGGAGCAGGAGGACATCCACGAGGGCGAGATGGTAGATGTCGACGTACGGAAGGCCAGGAAGAGCGGGTTCGGTATAGATCCGGAGATTGGGTCGATGGCCAGAAAGGACGAACTTGACGCCCACTTCTAAGATAGTCGTCGATACGTGGGCGTGGCTCGAACTCTTCACGGGCACCAGACGGGGGAAGGACGTCGAGTCGCGGCTGGCCAGCAGCACCGAGTCCCTCACAACTGTTGTAACAGTGGCCGAGGTGATATCAGTAGCGCTTCGAAGGAAGCGATCCACAGAAGACAAGATAGCTGTGATCCGGAGCATGTCCAGGGTGGTGGCCCCCACACCCGACGACGCCATAGAAGCTGGTATAATTCACGCCAAGACCAAAGACATAAACCCGAACTTCAGCTTGGCAGACGCATTCGTGCTGCAGCTTGCCAAAAAGTCCGGGGCCAAGGTCCTGACGGGAGACCCCGACTTCAGAGGAATCAAGGAAGCCGAGATAATCTAGGGATCCCCCTTCCACTGCCCAGTATCTGTGCTTAAGCGCCGCTGTCGGCCCAGTCCCTCAGAACCTGTTCGATCAGATTGCTCCGGTTAGACCTCAGCCTTCCCCGCCCGAGCTCCTTTGTCTGGACAGCCCTCAGGCGGTTATCCACACTCCGCAGGACGTCTCCGTCGATGGTAATAGAGATTGCAACTTTCTTGGCCATTCGTTCTCAATCATATGATAATGTGATATAGAATCTGCGGTGAAAAGGCATGGGGTCACTGCTCAACAAGTTACCACCCCGACGGAGGTTTTGTGCGGGGCCTTGACAAGCGCTAGGGAGGAGGTGGCCTCGTTGGCAGCGTGTCCCTGGAAGGACACGCACTGACCTTGCAAAACCTGCACGCCACGGAATGGTGCTACTTTGGTCTGGGGGGGCGTTTTATGACCCTGTAGGATGCACTTACGAAACCAGCGCTCGACAGGTACTCGTTCCCCTTGAGGGGAACAAACGACGGGCGGGTTCCGTGACTCGTTTGACGGAATCCGGACAGAATTTGGGTTATTGGGTCGCGCTCGGGTGACGGTCAGCTCTGACCTTTTGACTGCGTGGTTAGTCAAAACCAACTATGCTGCTAATCTTGAACCCCAGAGGGGAACTGTCCAGGATGTCAACCAAGAGCATCAAGTTATGGTGGAATACCGGATCCATAGGCAAGGGGAATGTACTGACATTCCTATTCGGTGACAGGGACGAGACCGTTAAGGCTGCAAGACTTACCATTGACAGGATGAAGCAGACTAACACCCTTTCCATGACGAGAAGGGAGATGAGGTTCTTTGCGAAAGAGCTTGAATCAGGGAAGCTCGGGGTCAAGTACAGCTATCATAACTTCTACACCAAACTGATACGCAAACTTCTGGACCTGGGGCTTCTAGAACGGGGAGTGGTAGTCTGGGATGCAAAACATCAGACGACGGCTACTGTCTACCAGCTCAAGCTCCAATCGATTCCGGAGCGGCCGCCTCAGGGAGGCTTCATCAAGCAAACCTGGCAGGTTGCCAAGGGGTGGAATGACCTAGTCCAGGGGCGGACCTAGTTGCACCATCTTTACCCATTTGCACCACTCTTGGTCATTTAAGGCAAAACTGGGTACACGTCAAATTGCACCAACGGGTGGTGCAATGCCAATATCTACGTCGATATCAATGTCGATGGCACCCTGAGGCGTGCAGTTTAAGCTCCACCAGGGGATTCGGCGGTCCTGTGATCCAGGTAGAGTGCGGCGAAATGACCTTGGACGACCAGCTGGCCCTGGCAGCTGCCATTTCGGACGGACTCGAAGGGAGGGGTATAGCGCTGGTCAAGGACGACAAGATAGTCCTCGATACGATGGCA
>Ga0187784_10002402_pt1 | contig 14993 bp, 19 predicted proteins | sample 1015_SJ02_MP15_2_FD_132964 | JGI IMG/M metagenome (GOLD analysis project Ga0187784, IMG submission 132964) | Tropical peat soil microbial communities from peatlands in Department of Meta, Colombia - 1015_SJ02_MP15_20_MG | ecosystem: Environmental > Terrestrial > Soil > Wetlands > Peat | place...
GCGTACATTACAGGGATTGGAAACGTGTAGCTAGATTGTCTGATCGGGTAGTAGAGTAAGGGCGGAGGGGCTTGGAATTCGGCGGGCATCATTACCGGTGAGACGAAGTAGACGTAATTCATCATCTTTCACCCATCACTTATAACGCTCGGCCCGAGGCGTCATAAACGTTGCGTGGCCGCACTGAATCTTCATAGGTGTTTCATCTTGACCAACACCGTATAAATCGACATCTCGGTGTCAACGAGTATTGACTCACGGATGCTTGTCTAACTCAACTCTACAGAATCAAGGCCGGTCCTTTCGGCGAGTTTCCGCCTAGGCGTTGTGCGGCAATTGTTATGTGATTCGTGACCCGACGGTTAATGTCTATTGAGGATCTCTTATGGAACCCGCAGTGCCTGGCGTTCCCGCGCCAGTGATTGTCGAAAGACCGTCCGCTAAACCCGTTTTAATCAACCCGCCGGAAGTCAACGGTGCTCATGACTACGCCGTGATAGGGTACATACTCGTTCTCTTGATGACCATTCCATTCTTTATCGTCGTAGCAACGATCGCAGCCTTCGGTGCGCTCGCCTCTCCGTACATTCCATTCCCAATTATTCTGCCCCAACCATACCCGCCTGGCTTGCTGCCGTACCCTTCATAGGCCCTATTCTGACACTGCTCACTTTTCCAGGCGTGGGCTTACCCGCCTCATGGTTTGTCTACCTAGTAGTTGGAGGGGGTGGCTTGATCATTGGAATCGCATTCCTCCTACTGGTCTACTTCCAAACCGCCAGAGCAATCGCGAAAGGCAAGTACGCGCGCGCCCGGGGTGGCACGCTATTCTGGGCCATACTTTTCATTATCCCAACCTTTGGAATCCTCGTAAGCCCAACCGTCCTATACCCCACAATTTTGCTTCTGCTGCCCGCTTTCTTCTTCCTCATGGCGTACGGGAGGTTAGGAGAGGTGGTAGCAAAGTACGGTCCTCTCGCCGTCCTCGGAGAAGCAGTTCCCGGCGTTGGAGTCGCCCCAACACCGCCCCCAGCAGGGCCAATCTTTGGTGCTCCAATGCCAACGATGCCCGGCCCAGTGGCGATGAGCGGCCCTATGATGCCGCCGGTCATTTCCACACCCACCATGCCAATGCCAGAACCACAACCTCAAGTGCCCAGAACTCCACAATGCCCGACCTGCGGTCGCGACTTGTACTACGCAGCGAATCATCGACGGTGGTACTGTCAAACCTGCGACGCAGGCGGCAGATCCTAGTTTCCGTCATTCATCCGAAAGCTTTCAACTGCTTGACGTGTCCCAAGTAAGTCCCGTCGAGTAAATGGACTTCCGCGTCGTCAATATCAACCGCCCCTGACCGAAGAATCGGCCCAAGCCCTTCCCCGGCATGTCTCTCCTCAATTCGAGTTGAGTTAACGGGCCGACCGCCCAAGAAGTCGTTGAACGGAGGAACGAAGACGCATCGGTTCGCCAATGCCTTAACTCGGAACTTGTCATAAAGAAGCCCCTCAAGGTCTTCCTTACCGCGAACTCCCGCGGCCCTCAACGTTCCCTCGACCAGCTTCCTAGAGTCGCAGGAAGCCATGACCCATGCTGGTCGGGTAAGCCGGTAACCCAATGCATCTCTCAAAGTTACCGCAGGATGAAGGTGGCCAAGAATCAGGGTCTTGCATCCAAGAACTTCGGGCGCAGGCCAAGCGTGGCCGTGGAACAAGCCGAAGCGTTTCCACAAAGCGACTCCCGTGGCGGGAATCAATTCAACTTGGGACGGAGTCAGCGGTTCGAGGTTTCCATCATGGTTTCCTAAGATGACTTGGATCGAAGGGACAAGTTTCAGTAAAGCTTCGAAAAACTCCGGGACGTCACGCCATTCCTCAAGCTCAGTCGCACTCACGCTGTGCTTTACGTCGCCAAGCATCACCAACCTACTTGGTTTCTCTGCCTGAAGGATAACCTTCAGCCTCGAAAACATTCTCCCGGTTTGCGACGGGATATGTATGCCCTGCTGCGCGAGGGTAACCTCCCAACCAATGTGCAGATCCCCGATGACGACCACCTTTTCCTCCTTATGCCGTAAGAGGAGGGCCGGTTCTGATCCGATCGGTTTGAGAGCATTCATCGGCAGCATCTACTTCGTTGGCTGACAAATCCTCAATCATTGAAGATCAACAACAAAAGGTTACATACTTCCGGCGGGCATCGCAGTTTCAGTAGCCCGGTGGTGTAGTGGACAGTTCAAACCCAAAAAAGCATAGAGGGCTTTGGACCCTCCGACGGGAGTTCGAAAGGCACCGGAGCGCGCCCGAATATCTCCCCCGGGCTACCAACAACCACCGTTGGACTCCCGTTGCACGCGTACAGCCAATTTCGCTCTTCGTAACGCTTGACTTTTGATGGCCGGCCTCCATCGAGCGTATAGCTATCTGACTGGGGCAATTGTAAATTTGAGCGTGACACAATGCTGCAACGACCGATAACAATCCCTGTGCCTATTAGTCGAGTGCCCTGTTACAGTTTGAACACCAGGCGTTTTGAATCGAATTGCCAGTCCCGCAGGTACGACAGGTCCTGGTCTTATTATCATTGGAGCTGGCCATGCAGTACGGGCACGGAATTTGATCTGAATACCTGCTACACTTTTCGCAAAAGGGCATTTTTCGGGGCCGAATCCGATGGTTTCTCGCACGCTCATTAACTACGCCTCTGTATTCCTAGTTCGAGATCAATGCCTCAGAAATTGAACCGTTCACTTGCGTGGTCGGTACATCTGTTCGTGCAGACGCTAGAAACGAATAATCGGGGAGTTTGCCCTAATTAGTGCGAGGGTTTGTGATCGATTACTACTCAGAGAAGCTCTCCGCTGCGCGGCTCAAGCAAGTCTACGATACAGCCCCCTCTCGGGTCAAGCAATATCTTGACGCCGAATTGAAGCACGCGCTAGAGAAGATTCGGCCCGGCGATCATATCATCGAACTGGGATGTGGTTATGGTAGAGCTCTACCGAAGTTGGCCGAGAAAGCAGGATGGGTGGTCGGAGTCGATACATCTCTCCCCACTCTAGCATTTGCAAGACAGTTCGTTGGAACGATCGGGAATTGTTCCCTTTTCCGGATGGATGCAGTCAGGCTCGGTTTCCAGGATCGAACTTTTGACTGTGTGGTCTGCATTCAGAATGGGATCTCTGCTTTTCATGTTGACCAGAGAAATCTCATCAATGAGGCTGTCCGCGTTACGAGAGCAGGCGGCATTATTCTCTTTTCAAGCTACTCGGACAAGTTTTGGAAAGAGCGGCTAAAGTGGTTTGAGCTTCAGTCGAAGGACGGTTTCTTGGGGGAAATCGACTACGATAGGACAATGAATGGGGTCATAGTTTGCAGGGACGGATTCACGGCAACTACTGTTGATGCTGAAGAATTTCAAGCGTTAACCTCCAATCTCAAGGCACACGTACGCGTATTGGAAGTGGACGAATCGAGTTTGTTCTGTGAGATAAAGCCATTTAGCGAACAACTAGGTGACTAGCACCAGCGAAACGAGCTACATTGCTCCACTGTAGTCATGCAAATCATACCCTCTCACGAACATCAAAGTTGTCCTGCTCCAGACGCGCAATAGCACCCGAAGGGCAAAATGTATCCTATGATGATGCGGCCGATCGAATTTGAAGCCATTCTTTCAATCGTAGGTTCGTATCCATATTCTGGGTGCAGGCGACTCGAGGTTGATCCAAGTACGGAGAGTGAGCCTCGTTGAACGTAACTGAATGGCAAGCACGCGTAGATGTATGCGGGTTTTCAAATGCGTACGGTTGGGGTATGGGAGTTGACTTATGCAGCTCTCGCTGGTCCCGAATACTTCAATCAAACTCTCCTCGATTCCGTCGAGGACGCGGTAAGCTCTGTCCTTGGGGAGCAGGTAGTGAGATCGCTTTTCATTCGTCTGGAAAGGTTCGATGGCCTATCCAGAGACGAGATTCCGCATCGTCTTGATACTTTCTTCGAGGCCTTGGAGAAAGCATTTGGCAAGACAAGCGGGAAGACGATCGGGAGATTCATAATCAAAGTGCTCTACGTAAGGTTGGGGTTGGAGTTTGACAGCCGGTCAAATCGAATGCTGCTTGATTATGTGAAAGATGCGAGAAAGGAACTGGGACTGGAGAATTGAGAATCTTGCCGGAAGGAATTGAAGTTTCGGAGAAGTTGCTTGGGTCAGATGTCAAGCTAGAGATTCTAGCGCTCTTCCACAAGAACCCAGGGCTTGTGGAGAAGATAGACGCCGTCGGCCGAAGAATTGGTCGCAACGCTGGCGAAATAGAAGCAGACGTGAGAGACCTGGTAGACATTGGAATCCTACACACCGAGAATTCTAAGCACTCGAAGGTAATCTACTATGACCAGAAGAACGACGCGGAAATCCAGAAGCAAATATCGTACCGTCTCAGCAGCGGACTACACACACCAAAAGATTAGCGTGCCTTGAGAACAGGTAAACGCATCAGGTTCGATCACTCTACTCCCGAAAAACGGCACTTATTCGCAAAGGCAACACCGCTTACGATACAGGCTGAGACTTTTGTATAATCTGTAACATCGGATGTTGCATCCGCGTGCACATTTAGATGTAAAGGAAGAACAACCCCCATCGAACAAGGTCACCTAGCTGCGCTCTTACTAGGTCACAGGAACATGGAGATTAAGTGACTGAAGGAAAGTGGTTTTGCAGATGAGCGTTCGTCGCCTAAACGTCGCCCATGTCAGCACTTATCCTCCGCGAGAATGTGGAATTGCTCTGTTCACCAAAGACCTGGTACAATCTATCGCCAATGACGTTTTCGTGCATGATGTCTTTGCGGTGGACGATTTCAAACTAAACTGCAAGTACACTCGCCCGGTGAGTTTCGTGATCAACGCAAACGACCCCTCCGAGTATCGCAGAGCCGCGGACTTGGTCAACCAGTCTGAGTGCTCAGTGGTCAGCCTTCAACATGAATTTGGCATCTTCGGTGAAGAATGGGGAAGATACATCCTCGAATTCACAGATTCTCTGCAGAAGCCACTCGTAACAACATTCCATACGGTTCTCAGAGATCTTCCACAATTAGCGAGGAAGATTTTCATTGATTTGTCGTCGAAAAGCAGCTACGTCGTCGTAACCATCGGGAAGGCAGCACAAATCATAACCGAGACGTACAATGTGCCCGCGAGCAAAGTGAGGGTGATACCACACGGAGCGCCATCAACATGTTCTCTTAACGCAGATGCAGTCAAAGAGAGGCTGGGATTATCAGGAAGAACAATAGTTTCGACCGTAGGCTTTCTCGGTCCTTCAAAAGGTGTCGAATACGCAATAGAGGCAATGAAGATTTTGGTTGAAGAACACCCAACTATCCTGTTGCTCGTCGTCGGCGAAACTCATCCAACATTAAGACTGCATGATGACGAAACATACAGAAGGAAACTTGAGAGCCTGGTAACTGGTCTCGGACTGGGACGAAACGTGGTGTTTGTCAACAGGTTCTTGTCAGATGAAGAACTGTCGATTATCTTCGGCATCTCGGACGTTTACCTTGCGCCATATCGTGGTCGAGGCCAGGTATCGAGTGGGACGCTGACCGCGGCTGTGGCGCATGGGAAGGCCATCGTTTCTACCCCTACGCTCTTTGCACAAGAGACCCTTTCTTCTGGACGAGGAGTGTTCTGCGAGTTTGATGATGCTAAATCAATCGCCACTCAGATCGATCGGATCTTAGGAGATCGTCTCCTGAAACGGAGTCTCGAAGTGAGCGCTAAGGATCATGGAAAGGAGATTGAGTGGCGACATACGGCCAAAGACTATGCCGAGGTCTTTTTCGAAGCTGCGAAACCGAATCATACGGAAGACGAACCGATTGCGAGGCTCTTTGAACAATGGATCCTATCCTAGAGAGATACGCAGGGAACCCCATACTCGAACCGATAGGAAATCATCCATGGGAGTCAAGCAGAGTATTCAATTGCGCTTCCGTGTACGAGGACGGGAAGGTACACATTGTCTACAGAGCGCAGGGAGTCGACGATGTGTCCAGACTGGGGTACGCGGAAAGTTCCGATGGGTACCACATAGACTACCGTTATAGCAAACCCATCTTTTCACCGTTACACCATTTCGAAACCTATGGCTGTGAAGACCCAAGAATAACGAAAATTGATGACAGGTTCTACATGTGTTACACCGCCTTCGGGCGAGTTCAGAGGTGGCATGAGGTTTGTAGCAAGATGAGACTGGCTCAGGTAGGAATAACTTCGATTCCGGTCAGTTGTTTCCTTGATCACAAATGGAATTGGAGCAAACGGGTTTTTCCGATTCCTCAAGTTGACAGCAAGAACTCTGTGTTATTCTCAAAAAGGTTCCAAGGCAAATATGCGATGTATCACCGCATCTCACCACACATCTGGGTCACATACTCAAAGAGCCTAGTAGACTGGTCAAACAGCTACCACAAGATAGTTCTCAATCCGCAAGAGAAGTGGGAGTACAAGAAGATAGGTTCCGGAGCCCCTCCGATCGAGACCGAGAAGGGATGGCTGTTTCTATATCACGGCGTCGACGAAAGCTTCACATACAGGCTGGGGCTGGCCCTCATCGATCGAGACAACCCGGAAAAGTTATGCAAACTGCGACGCCCTATCTTCGAACCGAGAGAAGACTACGAGAGAAGTATCGCGTTTTGCTGCGGAGCAGTAGTAATGGACGGGACGCTCTTCGTTTACTATGGAGCGGACGATAGAAGAATCGGTGTAGCAACAGCCGACGTATCAGAACTCCTGTCCCGTTTCGATGGAAAGATGTGTCGCCAGATACCCATTCTAGCGAACGTTCGATAATCATGATCTTGAACCTCAAAGGGTTTTCGCGGTTTCTCGTGGTCGGAGAGAAGAAGATTTTCGGTGAGATAGCAGAAATAGTGAAAATCGCGAACGAGGCAAACCAAATTCTTAAGCTAATGTTGAAGGAGCTCGAGCTAGAGATACTGGTATCTGAAAACGCGAGGATGGCCGAAGTCGAGAAGCGGGCTGACGACGTAGCGTTCAGAGTGAGGCATCATATCACCGATGGTGCGGTGAACCCCACCGTGCTGGATAATTTGCTGGAGTGCGTCGAGGCCGCCGATGGTATGGTCGACAAGTATCATTACTTAGCCAGAGAGCTGACGCGTATAGCGCGGGCGAAGTCCGGTGGTTTAAACCGTATTGCAATTGCGGACTCAGCATTTCTCTCCATGCTTGAATTGGCTGACGACAGTGCTGCGAAGCTCTTAGAGCTATTGACAGAGTCAGAAATGAATAGAATTCGGGGGGAACGACAAGAGATAGAAGAGCTGGAAGAGAAGGGTGACGAGATCAAGGATGACTCGTTCGACGAACTCTACCGGATGGCGCCGAGCATGCATTATCTGTACTTCGCACACTACTCAGATGTCCTTTACACAATGGATGACATCTTGGATGCCTATGAGGATCTCGCAGATCTGGTCGTCACGATAATCACATCGATCTCGAAGTGAGATGGCCATAGCCCCCTTCCTAGTCCTTTCAGCTGTGTTTTTGGCAGTCGCTTTCGTATCGGGAAACAACTTGTCCGCCTGTGTCGGAACCATTGTAGGGGCGAGGATACTTGGTCGTCAAATTGCAAAGGTTTTTGCAACAGCTGGAATAGTTACTGGATTAATTTGTCAGGGCCACTTGATGACATATACGGTCCAAGCAATATTCCCGGTCGAGAGCGTGCTCGTTACAGCTGGAGTATTATTTCTAACCGTGGTAGCGTTTACCCTCGCTAAGGCAATGCGCGCGCCGCTCTCACTGTCAATGGCACTTGTCACCCTTCTTCTCGGGCTTTCAACCTCGCACAATCTACCAACCAACTACGTGTACGCACAGAGCGTAATCGCGATGTGGGTAATCGCTCCCTTAGGTGCGCTCATCTTCGGTTTCGCGTCTCTACGGATCATTGATAGAACTCAGATAGAGAACGTGTGGCGTAGGATTGCAACTTACAAGCTCCTCCAAATTGTTCTATCCTTCTTCGCTTCATTCGTGCTCGGTGCAAATACAATCGGATTAATAGTTGCCTTGTCCGGATTCGAGGCATCGACAATACTCACAGCAATCGTCGCTGTCGTAGTTGGTTCCATGTTCTTCAGCGACGGAGAACTAAGAAGGGTTGGCCATGAGTTCTTTTCCATGCGATATGCGAACTCCCTTGCCGCACTACTCGTCTCCACCCTCCTTGTAGAATTCGCTACATTGTTCGCCATCCCACTCTCAAGCACGCAAGCTCTGTCAGCTGGCGTTCTCGGCGCTGGATCCTCTTACCGGAACAAGCTGATTTCGTTGCGGCCATTCCTAGTCATTGTCATAGCGTGGATTTTGGTGCCGATCCTTTGTTTCGCAGTAGGGTACCTGCTTTAGGCTCAGTCATCGGGCGAGATATCTGTCAGTAGCCCTTCAATTTCGAAACAGCCTGCGAGTCATCCATATGTTTTCTGGCTATGGTACGCTTGAACAGGAGTTACAGACAAGGGAGTATCTAGCTCTCTCAGTCCGTGACTTGATGTCGAATCACCCCAGACGAGTAGAGGGTGTTCGCGAGTGGACAAGAAGCAGGCGGTCGCGACCGACATAGCCCTGGCTGCCGTTACAGCCGTAGGCATAAATTCGGAGATTAGAGTTAATCCCTTTTCCGCACCCTACCCGCGTAACTCAGAAGACACTGTTGCTTCCGTTTTCCTGGCTTTTCCTAAAATGAATGACAGAACGGAGGATCCGCCCAAGCGTCCGGGCAACCAACAGTAATTGAAAGCGGGGTGTTGCGAATGAATTGTAGCAAGAAGTTCAAAGTCGACCCGAACTCTAAAGTGCGATTGGATGAGATTGATGCTGGGTATAAAGGAGGATACGAAGACAGGGACTACGCTGAGGCTGACCTCGCAAAGTACTCACGGCGACTACATGACCTGCAATATCTGATGTACGCAGAAAACAAGCGATCGCTTCTCATAATACTCCAGGGGATGGACTGAGCTGGTAAGGATGGTACGATAAACCATGTTCTTAACGCAATGAACCCACAAGGATGCAGGGTCTTTGCCTTCAAAGCCCCCTCGATTGAGGAACTGGCTCATGACTTTCTTTGGCGCATTTCTCAAGCAACCCCGCGAAAAGGGTACGTCTCAGTATTCAACAGGTCGCATTATGAAGACGTGCTTGTTGTCCGAGTTCATAACCTGGTTCCCAAGAAGGTTTGGTCGAAACGCTATGCCCAAATCAACGCCTTCGAACGACATCTAGCTGACAATGGTACAGAGATTCTGAAGTTCTATCTACACATCGATAAGGACGAGCAACTCGCAAGATTCAAACAACGCCTCACAGATCCTAAACGGCATTGGAAGATCAGCGAATCGGACTTCGCTGAACGACAGCACTGGAAGGAGTACCAGAAAGCCTACGAAGATGCACTCAGCAAATGCAGCACCGACTACGCACCATGGTACATCATCCCATCCAACCACAAATGGTTCCGGAACCTAGCAGTGTCCCAGATTATCGTTGAGAGTCTCGGATCGCTTGACATGAAGCTTCCCCCACCAACGGTTGACATCCAAGTAATCCAAAAGAAATATCACGCAACCCTACAGTAGGAGCGATCGGCTGAAGCATAATCTGCTAGCCGCCCTATCTAACTCCATAGGGCCATTAGCAGTGAGGTTGTGAGCTTTTCGGACTCATTTGACTTTGATGTCGATGCCGACTGTTCTCTTGATGAGTTGTGCGAGGGCATCGCCTTCTGCTTTCGAACCGCCCTTTCCAGGTATCGATACGATTAGCGGGAACTCCTTTCTCGATCTTTCAACAAGCGGTCGAATCCATTCGAAGACGGGTTCGGTTACCATTACTAGTGAGATAGTCTCGTCAGAGTTGACCTTACGAAAAGCATTCTCTGCCTCCTCCCGATCCTTAGCGGAATAGGTGCTGCCGATTCCAGTGACCTTGAAATACGTTGACGTCACCCTGTCTGAGATTAGCGCAATCTTTCCCAAGGTAACTCACTTCGAAATAGCGCTCCGCTACCCCTTAGAACTGCTTCAGAATGTCTTCTCGTTCCATTATGTGGCCGCAATAATGACAACGTAAACGGATCGGCTCACGTTCGTCCACGCGGAACTGCCGTTCGACGGGCTCCATGGAATTAGAGATGCAGGATGGGTTATCACATTTTATTATTCCTCGAATAGTGGAGGGTAATTCAACGACCTTCTTTGATGCCACCTCAAAATTGCGCACGATGTTGATAGTTGCATTGGGTGCGATTAAGGCGATCCTATCGACTTCATTCGGGTTAAGTTCGCGATCCTGAATCTTCACGATGTCCTTGTGGTGCAAGTGTTTGCTTTCAACATTGATTGCGGTGCTCACAACTTCGCCGCGCTTTCCGTTGATCCCAAGGATTTTCAACACATCCAACGCGAAACCGGGTGTTATGTGGTCGATGACTGTGCCATCTTTAATCTTCTTGACGTACAGCTCCTGCCGTGACTGCATCGCTCTTCATTTTTCGTATCTCTCCAACAGTTATTTAACCATGAGAACTAAGAGGCTACGGGCGCGTCAGATTGGAGTTTGTTGGAAGGGATATCGTCTCAATCAAAGACTTTTCCCGAGAAGAGATCGACCATGTGCTTAAGACGACTGACGACGTAGAACCCTTCGCGAAGAAGAGTTCGCAGGCTCTGAATGGCAAGATAATGGCTACACTTTTCTTCGAACCTAGCACCCGAACGAAGTTAAGCTTCGAGTCCGCCATGTACAAGTTGGGGGGAGACTGTCTCGGTTTCGCTGAACCCAAGTCCGCGTCCGTACAGAAGGGTGAGAACTTAGCCGACACGGTTCGGGTGGTGGAAAGTTACGCCGATGTGCTTGTTATTCGGCATCCGTTGGAGGGAGCCGCGCGTCTTGCGGCGGAGTTCGCTTCAGTGCCGGTCATCAACGCTGGTACCGGGGCCGAGGAGCATCCGACGCAGGCGATGCTCGACCTATACACTATCCGTAGAGAATTGAGGAAGCTCGATGGTTTGAATGTCGCGCTTGCGGGGGATTTGCGTTATGGGCGAACGGTTCATTCACTGGCCTACGCATTATCGCTCTATGACATCAGCCTATACCTCGTATCGCCACCTCTGCTACGAATGCGCAAAGAAGTTCTTGAAGAGGTAAGCGGTAGGATTAAGGTCCGAGAGTCCGAGAGCCTTTCCGGCGTTATTCCGCAGATTGACGTCCTTTACATGACCCGCATTCAAAAGGAGAGATTCGGGTCGTTGGAGGATTATGAGAAAGTTCGTGGCTCGTACCGTCTGACCTCGGCGGATCTTACTAAAGCTAAGCCGGGGATGATTGTAATGCATCCTCTGCCGCGGGTTGACGAAATCGAGTATACCGTGGACAATACGCCGCATGCCATGTACTTTAAGCAGGTTTGGTATGGGCTGCTCGTGAGGATGGGCCTAATAGGGCTAGTCTTGGGCGCGTTGACTTAGCAGTCTGTCACTATGTGTGTTACCATAGGTAACATTTATATGAGTAACAGACCAAATTAACTTTAAGGAAAACTAGGATGAGATTAGAAGTCCAAGCCGCCTCCAAGAAGCGACGAGTCCTACCCATGCACGTGGTGAACTACACCGCGTTCCGCGACGACTTCCATACGGAGGAGGAGGAAAGTGAGCTTCATCTTCTTGAGAAATTCCACGCGGCTAGGATACTCTCACAACACGGGAACATCGAAACATTCATCGATCCTATCCTAGTGGACCCCGAAAAGCATTCTCAAAAGCTTAGTACCGATCTTGCCGGTGTAGAAGGGGGTACCGTCACCGTCGTTTTTTGTGAAACCACGCCTCCCGACGAAACCCTCCTTAAGGAGCTGGAGGTTGTTGATGGAGCCGAGAACTCCAAAGCTGTCGTCGTATACCCCTTTCGAGTGAATCCCGAGTCTATAGGCTCGAAGTTTCCGCGAGCTGTCGAGACTGGCCGGTTCGTCATCGAACGCCTAAACTGGCGCGACAAAGGATTGGAAAAGGCTTTCCGACAGACACTCGAACTCATGGACTTGCTTTGCAATGAAACACGAGTGAAGATGCTTCTTCCGCTCTTGGAGCGACCTCAAGGAAAGAAGAACTTCCGCGAAGAGATCAATCCGAAACTGATATACGAGAACGTTCCTCTGCTGCGAACCCATAAGCTAATCAGCGAACTTTCAGACGACCTGTATGACCTAACCCCAATGGGCAAGACGATCCTCGGCGAGTATCTGGCGTTCGTCGAGAAAGTACGAGATCTGATGGAGAAAGCCGCCAAAGAAGAAAGTTAGCGAGGCTACCAAGATGAGTACGATCAGTGAACGATTAGACCGCTGCCAAGACTTCGGCGACGTGTTTGAACTAGTAAAGAAATCCGCGGAGGCATCGCTTGGCAGACGCAGAGCTGGGCTAATGCTCTACCTAGCCAAACTGCCCAGGCACATAGGCGCATTCCACACAATGGGAACCAACGGCATTGTAATGAATCGAACGGCGCTAGACGCAGTAACCCACGGTGCACATTCTCTTAGGGAAATCAACTCGTACGTGTACTCGATTCTGCTTCATGAATACCTCCACGCGCTTGGTTATGCGGAAGAACGTGAGGTTAGGCGATTGGTGTATGATGTGACGTTAGATACCTTCGGCCCAGAACATCCCGCCACGAAGATTGCCTCCAAGGGGCCAACCGCCATATTGCCGAGCCCTATCTTTGACGATTCTCCCACCAAGTCGCCCGATGTAGAAGTGGTTCCGGATCTGGAAAAGAGCAGCCAACGGTACATTAGCTAGGTCGCATTATCGTCCACGACTCGGTAAGCAATCCGTCTGTCCGCGGCGCGGCGCTTCGCTTCCGGCCAGAGGCTGAACGGTAAGAGGCAGGAGGACGCGCGTCCGACGTAAGCGAGTCGGTCTGAACCGCACTTACCGCATCTCGACTCTACCCCTTTCACGGTTTGGCCGCAAACAGTGCAAGTTGAGTAGTTCGACGTGTAAGTGACAGCTTTGCACTTGGAGGCTAGGGCCTTCTCCGTGAGTTTCAGGAGCGCTAGTGGTTGAGAGTCATCAGTGATGCAGATGACATTGAGATGGCCGCCGGGAATGGCTGCTTGAATTCTCGATTCAATCGTCATTCGGTTGTTTAGGGGTAGCTCTGTTGAGAGAGGAATGGTAGGGAGGTCTGTGTAGAAAGTTGGGCCCCTCTCCCCGTCATGGACCATGGCCGATCTTCCGTACTGCTCAACATCTAGTTCGGCAAGTCTCTCAACCGCTTCTTCTCCGGGGCGTTGAGCAAGGGTTATCCTCATCTCCCCTTCTTGGGAGGAGTTCTTCAGAAATTTCGAAGTTTCATCGAGGAGCTTCAAAGCGAATTCCCCGGGGCCTCTCGTTGTATCCCATTTCAGGCCGGTATGCGCTTCGACTGCTTCAGCTAAACCAACGAATGAGAGGTTGTACGATGCGTTCTTTTCGTAAAAGTAGGGCGTCGCGCCCTGCCTTCCGGCGAGTATCGGAAGTAAAGGTTGTTTGAGCCGCTCATTGATGTACTTCCTCTTCGCCTTGAACCCCTCAACGCAGAGCTTTGCATTCTCCTCAACAAGTGCCAGGAATTTCTTATCGTCACGCTTTGCCTCGAAAGCAATTCGGGGGAGATTGATGAATATCGTATCCATGCTCCCGGTCCTAACGCAATCAGCCTCCCAATGCCCAGACCACTCATCGCCCACCCGCAGTCCGGTAGACGAATAACTGGTTCTTTCATCGTCGCCCAAAATCGCGAAAAATGGCAGGCTCCTCTCCGCCGCCAACCTATGCGCCTGTTCAAGGACTCTCCTTGAGTCATCCGCAACCAAAGCCTTCGGCCGCAGTTTCACTACAACGCGCGGACTCAGTGGCGGTCTTGAAAGTGAAACCAGACTCAACGCTTCTATTGTCGACGCGGCAATCTGGACGGCTTCTTTCGTAAAGTCAGAATAGCGGCCCGACGGTTTGCCAATAGGGCCTACGGCGTCTTCCCGGGCAAGAAAATCAGGAATCGAAAGCTCCAGTGCAAGTGAGATTCCCGCCTGGGGCGTTCTGAGTGGTGTGTCTCGACGTACTGAGCTGAGGAAACCGTAGAGCGCCCTCGTGATCTCTTCAGTTTTCATTCCCTTGGCGAAAGGCGCGAGAAATATGTTGAAAAAGTCTACAGTTTGTTCTCCTGAAACCTCTACGTCCATCAGAGCTAGCAGTTGGGTAAGGAGCCCCAGAGCTGCTTCAAGGGTGTCAGGTAATGGTGTCCCCGAAACGCTATTCCCCAAAAAGTACCGTAGGTCGTGGATCAACTCGTTCGGTGTCAGGATCCAAGTGTTGAGATTCGCGATATGAATCGAACCGGACAAATGTGCATCGGCAAGCTTGTGGGGAAGACAATTCAGCAGAGTGTACTCCGAAAGAACGGATTTGGCGGATGTATAATCAACATATTGTGGTCCAAGTTCCTTCTCGCCCGCCATTCTAATGAGTTGGGCGACGTCGTGAACTGGCATGCCAAGCCTCGCAAGTTTATGCCGGTACTCCTCCAGCTTCTTTTCAATCAGTATTGCATTGACGAATTCACGTATGAGGGGAGCGGTCAAGTAGAGTGTCTTGAGTCTGACCAACCTATCTTCGGCTTCGGCAGCAATCTCATCCGCAATCTCTTGAGGGACGCCGCCCTCGACAACGAGTGATCTTGAGATCTTGTTACGGTGGAACTCCTCAATCGCTAATCTGGAAGTCCGCACGTACAGTTTGCCCCGTTTCACGTTTACATACTCGTCAAGGTCTCTCGCGAACGAAACTATCATGAGGCCGAGTTCCGTGATCCCATACCGCTTCGACTTCTTGTCAAGAATCA
>Ga0187784_10002404_pt1 | contig 14990 bp, 16 predicted proteins | sample 1015_SJ02_MP15_2_FD_132964 | JGI IMG/M metagenome (GOLD analysis project Ga0187784, IMG submission 132964) | Tropical peat soil microbial communities from peatlands in Department of Meta, Colombia - 1015_SJ02_MP15_20_MG | ecosystem: Environmental > Terrestrial > Soil > Wetlands > Peat | place...
AAGCTAGGCGTGCGGCCGGAATGAAAAGACGCGCATGAAAGGACATGAGGGTACGGAAATGAAACAACCTGACGACCGCCAAATTCGCGAAGCTCTGAAACAGTCGTTTTCGCCGGTGAACACCGGCCTTCGCCGGGACCTTTGGCCGGCGGTGCTGCGCAAACTCGACGCACGCCCCGCCCCTGTGCCTTGGTACGACTGGGCGTTGCTGGGCCTGAGCGCCAGCGTACTGGTGTTCTTTCCGCGGCTGGTCCTGGTTTTCGCGTACCACCTATAGAAGGAGGCATCATGAACAATCATCCTTACCTGCGCGCTTACATGGCAGCAATCGCTGTGCCAACGCCGATTCTCTTGGTCGGGCTAACCGTGTTCGGCATTGTGCGCTTTGCCTGCGGTGTCCGGGTGCCCTTGGAGCGAGTGATCATTTTCCCCATGGCGATTGTCCCCAACCTGTTCGGAGTGTGGAACATGCTGCATCTGGCGTCACGCTCGCGCACTCACTTGCCGCTGGGGATTCACGGCGCCATTCTGCCATTTTTTCTTGTGCCCGCCGGATTTTTTCTGGCGCGCGCCCTGGGCGTCTTGCAGATCACCGGCCACAGCTTGATCTATTTCGGTCTGATGGAGATTCAATACGTATATGTGGCGCTGATTTTCACTTTCGGCGTGATCGTCTATTACCTGATCTGGAAATACCTGATCGGATTCCTCAATCGCGTCGCGGGGGTCGCAGAGTAACGAAGGTCAGGTGTGATGGTTGAGGAGTCATTGGAGGGTTTATGACAAACATAGAAACTCAAAGCACTGCGGTGGTTGCGCAGCGCGACCGCTGGCCGACAACCGTTGCTTCGCTGGCGGTGGGCGCGGGGTTTTTCGCTCTGTGGTTCTGGCTGCTTCCGCAGTGGCTCGGCTTCAGCGTGGAAGCCATGGGCGCGGCGCGTTGGCGATGGCTGGCCGCAGTTCCCTCAGTGCTGGGGTTTGCGGTGGCTCTGCGCTGCGTTTGGGATTTCGGCTGGACGGGGCACGGTACCCCAGCCCCCGTTCTTCCGCCAAAACGACTGGTGGTCGTGGGTTTCTACCGCTACGTGCGCAATCCCATGTACGTGGGATTCGCCGCCGGTTGGATCGGGTTGTGGATCGTGTTCGGCCACGCCCACGCGCTAGCAATCGCGATCGTCGCCGCGGTGGCTCTTGGGGTGCATCTTTTTGTGGTTTATTACGAAGAGCCGACCTTGCGCAAGAAATTCGGCGCGGACTACGAAGAGTACTGCCGGAACGTCCGCCGCTGGTGGCCTGGGCTGCGGGGCTGGGATCGGCCGCGTTGAGAAACAGAAAGCCCCCGGATTCTCGCCGGGGGCGAACAGAAATCAGAATGCAGCTCAGTTCTGGGGTTTGTCGCTTCCTGCTTTTTCCGTGACTGAGTTGGGCACGCCCGCCTTGCGCGCCTCTTCTTGCATGTTTTCCATCTCTTGTTTGGCGTCGCTCACCTCTTTTTGCTTTTCTTCGAGCTGCTTCTTATACTCGGCATCCTGTTTGTCCCAATCCGCCTGATTACGTAAACGGTTTCCCGCATCGGCATAGAAGTCGACCGCGCGCAGCTTGTACTCGCGCTGCATCACGTCCAGCTCGCGCGCCGCCAAGGCGGCTTTTTGTTGCTGATCAGTCAGCTTCTCCTGCCACTTGTCATAAACCTTCTGCCGGTCTTCCGCGGATTCTCCTGGGCTCACGTCCGGCATTTTCTCGATCTTGGCATGTCTGTCGTTTGCGGGAGGATTGCCCGTGGTCACGCCCTCGTTAGCCTGATTCCGCGCCGGATCCTGCGAAGATGCGGTCTGTCCATCAGCAGTTTCGGACGCGGATTTGCCAACGATGTTCAGTTTGTCTTCCGTGGGCAAATTGTCGTTGTCGAAAGTCCGAGCCGCCTTCTTCTTGCCATTTTTTTGGGCGCGGGCATATTCACCCAACGGCTGGTCCGGGTCGGTTGAGGTTTGGGCGCTGGCCAACAGGGCTCCCGCGCCTAGCAGAAAAATCGCCAACAGCCAAAGACTTGCGATGCGCTTCATACTCACTCCAGTTTCTACGAATTAAGCTCCCGCGGTCCCGGCAGAGGCTTTGGTCCCGGCCAGGAAGCCGCCAATAGTGTGCTCCAGTTCTGCTGCTTCGGAAACGATGTCGGCGGCGAAACGCCGCGCCGTCTGCGGATCTTGGCTGTCGGCCAGATGCCGGGCATAGCCGGATATGGTTGCCAGGGAAGTGCGCACTGCCAACGCCATTTCCGACGACAGCTCTCCCTGTGTTTGCTGCTGGTTCTGCAACCGCGCCACTTCGGTTTCATCATTGATCAAACACGCCGCGCCCAACACTTCGCCGGACTGCGCCCGCACGCACGTGATCGTAACGGCCAGAATCTTGTGTTCCCCAGCCGGGGTGAAGTAGTGCGCCGTTGTTTTCTGCGGGCCAGCCTGGTTGCGAACTGCAGCCTGGACAAACGCAGACAAGGAGGCCCGGTTGCTGCCGGGAGTCAGAGTGGCGTCACGGAAAAGTTCAGCCGCGCTCATCCCGCTGGGCGAGGCATAACCCAGAATCCTTCGTGCCGCGGCATTGGTCCGGCGGACCAACCCATGGGTGGTGAGAAACAGCACTCCACTGGAAAGATTGGACAGCACCGCCGCGCTGATGTTTTCCGAAGTCTTTGCCCGCCGCCGCTCCGTTTGTTGCAAGGTCAGCAGTTCATGCTTCTGTTGCTTGAGCTGTTGGATGACCGCATGGTAGGTATGGAACGGCAGCCGTTCCAGGGAGGGCGCGACGTCCTGGGGAAGCGCTTCTGCCGTCATACGCCGGCGCATGCGCCGAATTAGGGTGACAGCGGCAACAAAAGCCAGGACAAAAACTACGAATGCCCCGAGCAGCTTCAGCGCGGCTGGATTGGCCAGCAGGTTCACAGCAGCCTCCAATACCAGCGGAGGAACTGGTTGCCGAAGAAGAACGCCACGATCGCCATCGCCCCCAGGAACACGCCGAAGGGAATGGGAAACGCCCGCAGCATGACAGTAGCTGAATTCCACGCGTGGCGCCGAGCTACGGCGGCCGCTTCATGGTTCCGCGCCATACGCCGCCGGGTGCGCTTAAGCCAGACCGACAGCACCATGGCAAGCCCAGCCAGCGATCCCACGATGGAACCGGCAAAGATGGTGAATATGGTCAGTTTGGTTCCCAGGAATGCGCCAATCAGCGCCATCAACTTCACGTCGCCGAAGCCCATACCCTCTACGCCGCGGGCTCGCAAGTAAATTGCCCCGACGCCATAAATGAAGGAAGCGCCAACCACCGCGCCGATGATGGAGTCCGCCAGGGAAAGCCAGCGGGAAGGGTGGCTTAACGAGACGAGCATGGGGAGCAGGTGCGAGACCAAGTCATCGACGGGGACGAACGCGCTGAACAGCAGCCCCAGAACCATGCCCGGCAGCGTCATTTTGTCCGGCAGGAGCTGAGTTTCGGCGTCGGTAAAAATCAGCCCCAGGAGCAGGAAGCCCAGGGTGCAGTACTTCACCGCGGCGAAGGTATATCCGAACTGCGCGTAGCAGGCCAGGAACATCGCGCCCGTCAGTATCTCGACCACCAGGTAGCGGGGCGAGATACGGCACTGGCAATGACGGCAGCGTCCGCGCAGAATGAACCAGCTCAGCACGGGGATGTTGTCGTAAGGCGCAATTGACTGCTTGCACGAAGGGCAGGCCGAGCCGGGGCGCACCACGGACATCTCACGCGGCAAGCGGTAGATGCACACGTTCAAAAAGCTGCCAAAAGCCAGCCCCAGCGCGAAAACCAGCAATGCCACAGCAGGGTCCAATGCGTCCCCTCGGCCCACTCACATAGTTGAGATAGTGGTTACCTCCCGATTATAGAGCGGCTGCAAAAGCGCTCCCAGGTACCAAAGTTGGTGTACCAAGGTGCGGGAGCGGGGACATGGTCGTGAGAAAATGCCTCCGGCCGGCGAACGTGGAGCCTCTTTTTGCTCAGACCGTCGGCCCGACGTTGGCGGTTTCCATGGCCGCAATCAGCGAGTCGGCAAACTCTGAGGTGCTCGCCTGGCCGCCCACATCGCGGGTCAACTTCTGCCGGTCGCGGTACACCTTCTCGAGGGCATTGCGGATTTTCAGAGCGGCGTCGAATTCGCCGAGGTGCCGCAACATGATCAGCGAGCAGCGAATCAGCGCCGTAGGATTGGCGAGATTCTTTCCGGCGATGTCAGGAGCGGAGCCGTGGACGGCCTCGAAGATGGCGCAGCGTTCGCCGAAGTTGGCGCTCGGCACCATGCCCAGGCCGCCGACAAAGGCTGCGCACAGATCAGAAATAATGTCGCCGTAAAGGTTTTCCATCAGCAGCATGTCGTACTGATATGGGTTCATTACCAGTTGCATGCAGGTGTTGTCGACAATGTGCTCGGCGTAGGCGATCTCGGGATATTCCTTAGCCACGTTGCGGGAGCAACGCAGGAAAAGGCCGTCGGACAACTTCATGATATTGGCTTTGTGAATGGCGTGAATCCTCTTGCGCTGGTTCTTGCGGGCGTACTCGAAAGCGAAGTGGGCGATGCGCGTGGAGGCTCTCTCGGTGATGATCTTCAGGCTTTCCACCACTCCCGGCACGACTTCATGCTCAATGCCGGAATAGAGCCCTTCAGTGTTTTCGCGCACGATGATCAAGTCGACGTCGGGATAGCGGGTGGGAATGTGCGGCAGGTTGCGAATGGGGCGGAAGTTGGCGTAGAGCTCAAACCGCTTGCGCAGTTCGACATTGATGCTGGCAAAGCCCCTGGCGACCGGTGTGGTGATGGGACCTTTGAGCCCGACGTGAGTGCGCTCGATCGACTCGCTCAGTTCTTTGGGAATGTATTCCCCGAATTGCTGATAGGCCTCGGCGCCGGCGGCGAAGGTTTCCCAGTCAAACTTTACGCCCGTGGCTTCCAGCACGCGTACCGTGGCCTGCGTGACTTCCGGGCCGATGCCGTCGCCGGGAATGAGGGTCACTTTGTGAACCGATTGGGTCATTGAGTCATTGAGTCATTGAGTCACTGCAACATTACTTCACCTTGGTTCGCTTTTCGAGGTACGCAACGAAGCACCAAAGATTGCGACGAGTTGGTTGGCTTCGTTCAGCAGCTCTTGCGCCGGTTCCGGGCGGATGATTTCCGTTTCGACAAGAAGTTCAATCCAGAACACAGTTTCGTCGGCCTCTTCCAGGACAACGCTCATTTTGGAAATAAACTCCGCCCTGGATCGAGCACGGCAGACCGCCCGATAGTTTGCAGCAATTGAGGTCCCGGAACGCAGAACTTGCTTCCCCAGGGTCTGTGCTTCCGGGGAGCGTTGAAGGGACTGAAAGAGTTTCACGATCCGAATAGCGAACCGCTTGGTTCTCTGCTTGAGCTCGGCTGCCTTCTCAAGGGAATTCATGCTACCGTAACCACATTCTCAGCGACGTCTGAATATGCGTTGAAAACTAAACCTATCGGGCAGGGTCGAGGCCTTGCATTTGGGCTGGTTCCCCGATGCCACAAGATGCCAATGCGCATCGAAGAAGCTTTCCTTTCCCAGATCCCTCCCACAATGATTCAATGCCTCAATGACTCAATGATTCAATTCAATGAGGCTTGGCCCGTGCCTCCGGCTCCTTAGTCTTGAGCAAATCTTTCAGTTCCACCATGAATTCCTGCACGTCCTTGAAATCCAGATAGACTGACGCGAAGCGCACATAGGCGACCTTGTCATAGCGGCGCAGGCGGTTCATGATCAGCTCGCCCAGCTCGCTGGTTTTGCGCTCCCGCTCCGGGGATTCGATCACGAAAGCTTCGGCTTCGTTGACGATCTGCTCGAGCTTGCCGATGGGCACTGGTCGTTTCTCGCAGGCCCGGAGCAGCCCGTTCAGCACTTTCTGGCGGTCGAACTTCTCGCGCCGGCCGTCTTTTTTCACCACCATGTAGGGGATCTCGTCGATCCGCTCATAGGTGGTGAAACGCTTGCCGCATTTCAGACACTCGCGGCGGCGGCGGATGGAGTCGGCTTCTTTGCTTTCGCGCGAATCCACCACTTTGTCGTTGGCAAAGCCGCAAAAAGGGCACTTCATGATTATGATTGAACAAACGATTGTAGCAGGGAGCGGCTGGCTCGGCTCACCCGGCGGGATCACCGTAGCGCGTCAGTTTGGTCTCACCCCTTTCCGCAGGCGTCATCCCGAAGGCCCGCGCTTTTACCAGCGGGCCGAGGGATCTGGCGCGGACCAAGAGCGCAGTAGTCCGCGCCAGATCCTTCGCTCCGCTTGAAGAACGGCTCCGCTCAGGACGACTCCGTAGAGGAAGTTTCCAAAGTTCAAACTGCCCCACTGCCCGGATCATTGCTCTGCTTCCTCTTTTTCGGTCTCTTCCGATAGCCTGCGCAGCGAAACGCGCTCATGATGCGCCATGAACAGCCCCATGGGGACAACCGCCACAAAGTTCACCAGCCACAGCAGGATGCCGCAGCTCACCGCCAGCTCGCTGGGCACGTGATAGATCTTGGCCATGGCTTCGATGGTGGCTAACTGTGAGCCTCCGCCCACTCCGGGAAGCTGCAGCATGGAGCCCACCATACTGGAGCCCATCAACAGCAATGAGCGAGTGGCGCTCATGTCGCGCATGGGCGCGCCGTAAGCATGGGTGATTTCCCTATAGGTGAGGGCGATGCACCACCACATGAAAACCGAGACTGCTGCAATGAGCAGGAAGGAGATTGGGCCATGGATGGTATTGAGTCCGGCGGCAAACTCGCGGATGCGCTGCGCAATGCGGTGCCCGAAATTGCGGGCAAGATGCGAGAATCGGTCCTCTACCCAATCGGCGATGGCAGGTCCCTTGTAATTCACCAGCAATGCGCCGAGGAACAGGCCAAGCACCAGCGCCGCCAGAAGGTAGCCCGCCAGATAGAGCCAGCGAAGGATTTCCGGGCGGGCGGCAGCAAAGTCGCGCAGCGTGGTGGGAAGAAAAATTGCCGAGACCAGCAACACGGTGAAGGCGCCGATGTCGAACATGCGCTCTACCGTCCAAACCGCCAACTGGGACGAAAGGCTGAGGTTCACGCGGCGGGCAATCAAATAGGGGCGGATGAGTTCGCCGGGACGGCCGAGCAGCGCAAGCCCGGTGAATCCGATGATGGTGGGCGGGAACAGGCTTACCGTCGATGCATCTTGGCGCACCGGCCGCAGGAAGAGCTTCCAGCGGACCGCTCGAAGAAAATACGCAAAATAGACCAGCACGACCGCCTGGAACACATGGTGCCAGGTGAGGTCGCGCGTATGTTCGAGAAATTTGCCCCAATCAAAGTTGCGCCACTGGCGAAACTGCAGATCGACCAAGACTGCCAGCACGATCACAATGAACATATAAATGACGATGCGCTTTTTGTTCATGAAAAAACGGTCGACCCGCTCCGCCGGGAAGCCTGGCGGCAAAGCAAGGTCCACATTAAACGACCGGCAGCGGAGGGTCAACGCAAAGGGCGAGATTCAACGAGTGAGCGGCGCATTTTATAGTGACGCTCCCGGCTGCAAAACGCGCCTAACGAGAAAGATTGTCATTCACAAAAGGCGCCACTGCAAGATGGCGCGAGTGTCAGTAGTTGGGTTTGGAGCTTGCGCGAATGAGATCAGGCGCGGAACCCGTAGCCGCCGCTCGTTTGGCCGGGTTGAGTGCCGCGGACGCCTGGGGCGCAACCCTTTTCGCGGTCTTGCGTTCGGCCAGCTTCTTGCGGTTGAAATCGCGAACGATGCGCGCAACGTAGGCCCGCGTCTCAGAGTAGGGAGGCACCCCGCGGTACTGCTCCACGCGCTGCGGCCCGGCGTTATATGCGGCCAGAGCTTTGATCAAGTCAAAGTTGTAGCGCTCCAGCAGTGCGCGCAAGTAACGAGTTCCGCCTTCCAAGTTGGCCGCAGGATCAAAGGCATTCTCCACTCCCAGCCGGGAGGCGGTTTGCGGCATCAGTTGCATCAAGCCCTGCGCACCCTTAGGCGACACCGCCCGCGAATTAAATCCACTTTCCGCGTGGATAACGCTGTTCACCAAGTCCGGATCGAGATGATAATTGCTGCTAATGCCGTCAATCATGCCGGAGAGGTTGGCGGGGCTCGTTGGGGCATTTCCGCCCGCGTACGCCGCAGAAAGATCCTTCTCGAAGCGCTCGATTTGCGCGGTAGGGACGTCCACGTAGCTGTCGCCTTTGGCATCCACATACAGCCGCGTGACCTGGCCCATGACCTCGCGGCGCTCGTGCCGAATAGAAAAACCGTTATTCAAGATAGCCAGGTCTGCAGCTAGCGAACCGAGAGGGAACGCCAGCACTGCCAGCGCAACGAAAAGTGTGTGTGCCAGCCGCATATAATTCAGAACGCGCTTAGCGGAGGAACTTGCGGATTGCTGATCTCCTTTCCCGCGGGGCCAAGTGCCTGTTCAATGGCGGCTGCCACACCGCATTGATCATTGGAAAGGGTAACGGCCCAGCCGCGGTGCCGCAATTCTTCTGCTGCATTTCCCATGATAAAGGGCCGCCCGGCAAAGGCAAGCATTTCGATGTCGTTGTAGTTATCACCAATGGCCATGACCCTATCGCGCGGGATGTCGCGGTATCTCGCCCACCGTTCCAACGCGTGGCCTTTGGAGCACCCCCGGTTTAAGATGTCAACGATGGAGAGATCGCGGACTGGGTACTCAGTGCGCAAAACGGTGAATTCATCCCGAAAGGCTAAGGCATCCATTTTCTCCAATGCCTGGTGCATGCGAGCGATCGAACCGCAGAACATGGCCTGAATCGGATCCGTGGTTACCGAATCCTCGATGGGAACGACAAAGTCGATGTACTGAAGATTTTTTTCCAGCCAGCGCTGAATGCTGCCGTTCAACTCGCGCAGGTGTTCGACGACGATAGCGCCTTTGGAGTCGGTGTCAAAGGTCAACACCATGTTGCCGCGAAACTCGCGCATGGTTTCGCACAGCTTGCGGCAGGTCGCGGCCGGCAGCAGGTCGCAATGGAAGGTTTCGCCTGCCAGCGAGCGGGTCACGGCGCCGTTAGAGCTGATGACCCAAAACTCGAAACCCAGTTGCTGCGCGATGGGCAAAGCGAAAGTATGCCGGCGGCCGGTGACCAGAACGATTTCGACGCCTGCAGCGTGGGCGCGGCGCAAGGCAGTCAAGTCTGCCTGGGAAATGTGAAACTGGGAGTTGAGCAAGGTGCCGTCGATATCGACGGCCAGCAAGCGGATCGGAAGTGTTCTCACACTAAATTCTAGCATCGGGACCAGGGACGTGCTTGGTCGTGCGGAATCGGTGATGACTGATCAGACACCACCCTGGCGCGTCTGCAGTGGCCTTGGTTGAACTATGGATGCTTGCATTCCCTGGCCGAGGTACACTGTTCGGTTCTTCGCCCGCTTGTGAGGAGAGATTTGTGAGACGATTTCTAGGCCTTGCCGCGGCCATCGCTGCCGTAGCATTGACGTGGGTTTTCGCGCAGAAAAGTGATCTCGTCCTGCGGCATGTTCCGCTGCCCACCAGTAAAGTCCTGACTGGTCCGACGCCCGGCGTGATCGGCCAGCTCAACGGGTTTGCGGCGGCCATGGCGGTGAGTCCCGACGGCCGTTTTGCCGTCATGCTTAACGACGGGTATGGAACCCAAAAGAACCAAGCCCACCAGTCGATGGCTGTTCTTGACTTGAGTACAAATCAGCTCGCGGATTTTCCCGATGAGCGGCTCGGCGAGGAGGCGCATCAGAGTTACTTCGCAGGTCTGGCTTTCAGCTCAGATGGGCGGCATGTGTATGCGTCAATTGGTTCGGTTACCGATCCAGCCGGAGAAAAGCCGGGAGACACAGGAAACGGGATTGCGGTTTACCGGTTCGCAGATGGCAAGATTTCGCCTGAACGCTTTCTTAAGATTCCGCTTCAGCAGCTGACGGCGGAGAAGGTCGCCCCGCGTAAGACGGCGGCCGGCGAAGCGGCTCTGTCAGAGAGAGTCGAAGCTAGAAAACAAGTTCCGTACGGGCTGCGCAAGAATCTGCCCGATGGGACCGCGATCCCCTATCCTGCCGGGCTGGCAGTGATTCCCGGAGACGGCAAGGGCGCGGATAAGCTGCTGATCGCAAATAACTACGCCGACGACGTGTTGCTGATGGATGCGCGCAGCGGCGCGGTCCTGTCGAAATTCGATCTGGGCTTACCGGATGTGGTTCCGTCGTCGTACCCGTACACGGTGGTTGTCTCCCGCGACGGTCGCCGTGCCTGGTGCAGTTTGTGGAACGGATCGCAGGTGGCTGAACTGGATTTGGCGAAGGGAACTGTAGTTTGGCGTATCCCGCTGGAGCAGCCAGAGAAGGCAAGTGCCGCGGGATCGCATCCCACCGCGCTTTTGCTCAGTCCGGATGAAGGCCTGCTATATGTCGCACTCTCCAACGCGGATAAGGTGGTCGTGCTTTCCACCGCGAATGCCGAACGCGTCGGATTGCTCGACACTAAGATTCCTGGGCAGAACTTTGCCGGGGGGTATCCGAGCGCGCTAGCCCTTTCTGCGGACGGCAAGCGGTTGTTCGTCGCCGATTCCTCCCTCAATGCGGTTGCGGTTTTCGATGTTTCACAAATGGAGCATCGGCCGCTGCCGACGCTCCCCGTGGACTCGGCGCTCGGCTTCATCCCCACCGATTGGTACCCCACTGCTCTGGCGACTGGTGGAGATGATCTGCTGATTGCCACTTCAAAAGGGCAGGGAAGCGGCCCAAATAACGGGGCGAACCTGGTTCCTTCTCCGCGGCATCATCGCGAGCATCCGTACATCGCGACCCTGCTCTATGGCTCGCTTGCGCGTTTGAATTACAAGCAAGCTGAGTCGCAGTTGCCAGCTCTTACGCGCAGGGTCATGGAAAACAATCTGATGACCGGCGACCCTGGCAAAATTGAATTTGCCGGGGGCGCGAATCCCATCAAGCACGTAATCTACGTGATCAAAGAAAACCGCACTTACGATCAGGTGCTGGGCGACCTGAAGGTTGGTAACGGCGACCCGTCGCTGGTGACGTACGGAGCGGACATCACGCCCAACGAGCATAGGCTGGCTCTGCAGTTCGGAGTGCTCGACAATTTCTACGATAGTGGTGAGGTCTCCGGCGACGGGCACAACTGGTCCACGGCTGCGATCACAAGCGACTACAACGAAAAAACTTGGCAAATCGCCTACCGCGGCCATGAACGCACCTATGACTTTCAAGGCATTGTGGCCGATGAACTCCCGCTGGAAGAAGGCATTCCTGACATCAACGAACCGATGGCCGGCTACCTCTGGGACAACCTTGCCCGGAATGGATTGAGCTATCGCGATTACGGAGAGTTCGTGGCAACCGTATGGTGCAGACCGGAGCATCCAGACGCGGCCGGTCCGAAGCAGGGCACGCCATCGCCGCTAAGCGCAAAGTGCCCGGCAGCGACTCTGAAGAAAGGCGAGAAACTTCCGCCCAACGTCGGCCAACCACACGCTGCTGCCAGCCCCTGGCCGTGGCCGGTTCCCATGTTCTCGAACGTGAAACCCACCAAAGCTGCGCTGCGCGATCATTGCGATCCCAAGTTCCCCGACTTCGCGGTGGATTATCCCGACCAGCTTCGCGCGGATGAGTTTCTGAACGAGTTCAACGGCTTTGTCCGCGCCCGCCAGCAGGGCACGGGCGCGGAGTTGCCGGCTTTCGTTCTGCTCTACTTACCCAACGATCACACCGGCGGCACGCGGCCCGGCAAGCCCAAGCCGTTAGCCTCGGTGGCCGACAATGATCTGGCGCTGGGCCGCGTGGTGGAAGCCGTTTCTCACAGTCCGTACTTGGATGACACGGCAATTTTTGTTCTGGAAGACGATGCCCAGGACGGCGCCGACCACGTCGATGCCCACCGCTCGATTGCGTTTGTGATCAGCAAGTATTCGCCGGGCTCGGCGCAGAATCCGTTTGTCGATCACCATTTCTACACCACTGTGAATATGGTTCACACGATGGAAATGCTGCTTGGCTTGCCTGCCATGAATGTCAACGATGCCTACGCGCCGCTGATGGCTCCGCTATTCTCAGGGCAGGGCGATCAGCCCCCTTTCACCGCCGATTGGAGCAATCGCGACAACGGGTCGCTCTACCAGATGAATCCGCCGAAAGGCCCGGATGCGGAAGAGTCATTGCGGCTGGATTTTTCGCGCCCGGATGCGGCCAATGCTGAAATACTTAACGCGATTCTGTGGCGCGACCGCAAGGGAGATGCGCCAGCGCCGGACCGGAACGCAGCATCGCCGGAATAGCCGCCCAAGCCGCGATTAACGAGGACATGGTGCGCCTGAATCGAGCCGTACTCGTTTTCTTGGGCATCGCCGCGCCAAGCGATACCTAGCGATCGCAATCACCAGCTTCTTGCCCGGTTAGATGCCCGCTGACGTGTGGCGCGGCTCCCCGACCGAGCCCACCTTCCATCGACCATTCACAGCCTTACGCTACAATCCTCAAATGGCCGTCGCAATCCAATGCCGCGATCTGCGCAAAACCTACGACGGCAAAGTCGAGGCTGTGCGCGGGCTGAACCTGGAGATTCTCACCGGCGAATGTTTCGGCCTGCTGGGACCGAACGGGGCGGGGAAGACCACGACCATCGAAATTCTGGAGGGGTTGCTCGATCCGACTTCGGGACAGGTCACCGTGCTCGGCCATACCTGGCAGAAAAAGTCGCGCGAGTTGCGGGAGTGGCTCGGCATTTCGCTGCAGGAAACCCGCCTTTCGGAGAAGTTGACAGTGCGGGAAACCATCGAGTTGTTTGCCAGCTTCTACGCGTATCCGCGTCCGGCTGGGGAAGTGCTTGACCAGTTGCAGCTCGGCGAGAAAGCGGACTCTTGGGTGGGCAAGCTATCCGGCGGCCAGCGGCAGCGCTTGGCAGTGGCTACGGCACTGGTGGGCAATCCAAAAATTCTCTTTCTTGATGAGCCCACCACCGGGCTTGATCCACAAAGCCGCCGCCAGCTTTGGGAGATCATCCGCGAATTTCAAAGCAACGGCGGCACGGTCTTGCTGACCACGCATTACATGGACGAAGCTGAGCGTCTCTGCGATCGGCTGGCGATTATCGACCATGGAAAGGTGATTGCCGAAGGCACACCCCCAGATCTGATTGACCGGCTGGGCGGGCATCATGTGGTCGAGTTCGAGACCAGCGGCGATGGGGGCGAGTCGAGCGTCAATGTCTGGCGTACCTTGCCGGGCGTGGAATCCGTACGGTACGAGGAAGGCCTGATTTGCCTGACGGTGCGCGAGCCACATTTGACCATTCCAGCGCTGCTCGATGCCGTCGAAAAGCGAGGTTTACAACTCGCGCATCTGACCACCCGGCAAGCTAGCCTGGAGGATGTTTTTGTGAATCTGACCGGCCGTCACTTGAGGGAGGACTAGGGTGGCTGTTTGCGAGCAGGCATCGCAGGTGCAATCCGGAAAACTGCCGGGAAAAGCCGCACGCAACAGCCGCTGGGCGGGATTTACCCACCTCCTTATGGCGCGCGTAAGGGAGATGCAACGCGAGCCGGAGGTGATTTTCTGGGTCTTCGGCTTTCCTCTGTTGTTGGCGCTCGGACTGGGCATCGCCTTCCGCAACAAGCCGGCGGAGGTGGCAAGAGTGGCCATCGTATCGGGCGCCGCTGCGCCGGATGCAGTGCGGCTGATTCAACACGCGCCGCAGCAGGCTTCCATCCGCACTGAAGTGGTTGGCGAATGGCAGGCGATGCAAGGTTTTCGCCTGGGGAAATACGATCTGCTGATCATGGGCGACGGCAACGGAGGGTTCCGGTACTTGTATGATCCCGACCGGCCGGAAAGCGTGCTTTCAAAAGGCGAAGTTGATGATGCCCTGCAGGCTGCCGCAGGAAGAAAAAATGTGCTGGCGACTGCGTTGGTGGCATCCAGCCAGCCGGGCTCGCGCTACATCGATTTTCTGATCCCCGGCTTGATCGGCATGAACTTGATGAACTCCGGTATGTGGGGCGTCGGTTTTGCGCTGGTGGACCTGCGCCAGCGCAAGCTGCTGAAGCGCTTCGTCGCCACCCCCATGCGGCGAAGCGACTTTCTGCTGGCATTGGCCGGCAGCCGTTTGGTGCTGATGGTGCTGGAAGTCGGCCTGCTGCTGGCCCTCGGAGCGCTGGTATTTCACATGCGCGTGCAGGGATCGCTGGCGGCCATCGCCCTGTGGGGCGGCATGGGCGCTGTGGCGTTTGGGGCGATCGGCTTGCTGACGGCGTGCCGGGCGCAGAAAATCGAAACCGCCAGCGGCCTCATCAACGTGGTGATGATGCCGATGTGGATATTTTCCGGCGTTTTCTTCTCCTACGAGCGTTTCCCGGCGGTCATCCATCCGCTCATCAAGGCCCTGCCGCTGACCGCATTGAACGACGCTTTACGCGCCAGCATTCTGGAGGGGACGCCGCTTTGGGCGCAAGGTGGCCGCCTGCTGGTGCTGGCGATCTGGGGAGGCGTTTCTTTTGCTTTGGCTCTGCGCTGGTTTCGCTGGAGGTGATCTGGCCGGAACTTCAAACCACAAAGGACACCAAGGTGCGCGAAGAAAGCCGTTCTAAGGAGCCTTCATGAAACTTCGTGCCCTTCGCGGTTGTTCATTTTCAAACATCGTCAAACTATATCATTGTTGAGGTGCCTGATAAACATGATAAGCATTGCCTTCTTCGCGGGATGAGTGGTACTCTCGGCAGTGACGGCTACCTGAGCGGGAGTAACTTGAGGCGTTTTGCGGGCGTGAGCGAAGCGCGAGCCCGCAGCCGAAATCCCGAGCGTTTGTTGCGAGGGATCTCAGGTCGGAGCTGGCCCCTGAGCGGGAGTAACTTGAGGCGTTTTGCGGGCGTGAGCGAAGCGCGAGCCCGCAGCCGAAATCCCGAGCGTTTGTTGCGAGGGATCTC
>Ga0187784_10002405_pt1 | contig 14986 bp, 11 predicted proteins | sample 1015_SJ02_MP15_2_FD_132964 | JGI IMG/M metagenome (GOLD analysis project Ga0187784, IMG submission 132964) | Tropical peat soil microbial communities from peatlands in Department of Meta, Colombia - 1015_SJ02_MP15_20_MG | ecosystem: Environmental > Terrestrial > Soil > Wetlands > Peat | place...
CTACCTGCGGATCTTCGGCGCCGATCAATGGAAGAAACTCGCCGCTAAAGGAGCGCAGACGCAGCGCGTGCTCTGGGCCAGCACCAGCACGAAGAATCCGAAGTATAGCGACGTAATGTACGTGGAGGAGTTGATTGGACGCGATACCGTGAACACCGTGCCCCCTGCCACACTCGATGCTTACCGGGATCACGGGCGTCCGCGGCCGAGTTTGACCGAAGACGTCGAGTCCGCCAACCGAATCATGGAGACGGTCGCCAAACTGGGGATTTCCATGAAGCAAGTCACTGACAAGCTGACCGAAGACGGCGTTCGGCTATTTGCGGAGGCTTTCCAGAAGCTTCTCAAGGCAGTCGAGGCAACCTCGAAGTCAAAGTGAGGTGGCGAGCAAGGCAGTTCAGCTACAAATGTTCTAAGACAGGCGTTGCTCACTTGGAGATTTGCGGACTAATTTAACCACCGAGGAAATGAAAGAAAGCCCACGAGGTCGATCATGCTCGACACAGCGACAATTCCGATGACGCAGCCGCGGCAAGTGGGCCGGCCTGGCGACCCCTGCGTGATGGTGATCTTTGGGGCGGCCGGAGACTTAACCAGGCGCAAGCTCATGCCCGCCCTGTACAACCTGGGAAAGCAACAATTGCTGTCGCGCGAGTTTGCTGTGGTGGGGCTTTCTCATGGGTCTATGTCGACTGAAGATTTTCGCAACTGGGTGGCTGACGATATCAAGCACTATGCCGGCAACGATGCGGACGCAGACTTCATCGAGTGGTTTCTGCGCCGCGTCTACTACGTTACGGCCGAGTTCGACGACAAGAATGTTTATGCCACATTGAAGAGTTTTCTGGACAAGGTTGACCAAGATCATTCGACCCACGGCAACTACCTGTTTTATCTGGCAACCGCGCCGCGCTTCTTCGGCTCGATTGCCGAGCAACTGGCCGCGGCTGGGCTGGTGGAGGAAAACAACCAGCATTGGCGGCGAGTCATTATCGAAAAGCCCTTCGGCCACGATCTGGAGTCAGCTAAGGCGCTCAACCAGCAACTGCTGAAAGTCGCAGACGAAAAGCAGATCTACCGGATCGACCACTATCTCGGCAAAGAGACCGTGCAGAACATTTTGGCGTTTCGCTTCGCCAACGGAATCTTCGAACCGATCTGGAACCGGCGCTACATCGATCATGTTCAGATCTCAGTGTGTGAGACGGTGGGGGTGGAGCAGCGCGGCAGCTATTACGACCACGCCGGCGCGCTGCGCGACATGGTTCCGAATCACATTATGCAACTCATCAGCCTCACGTCGATGGAACCGCCGGTCTCTTTCCAGGCCGACGCGGTGCGGGATGAGCAGGCCAAGATTCTGCATGCCATTCAACCGCTAAGCGCCGAGGAGGTGCTCAGCCGCACGGTGCGTGGGCAGTACGGGAACGGGATGATTGACGGGCAGCGCGTGCCCGGGTACCGGGAAGAAGAAGATGTGCCACACGATTCGAAAACGGAATCGTTTGTGGCCATGAAATTGGCCATCGACAACTGGCGTTGGGCGGACGTTCCCTTCTATTTGCGCACGGGCAAACGGCTGGGCGCACAGAACACGCATATCGTCATTCAGTTCCGCCGGGCGCCGTTTGTTTTATTCCGTGACACGCCGGTCGAAAATCTCATGCCCAACCAATTGGTGCTGCACATCCAGCCGGAAGAAGGCATTTCATTGCAATTCGCGGCCAAGGTTCCTGGGCCGATCATGCGGCTCGGGGCCGTGGATATGAACTTCGAGTATGCCGACTATTTCGGGACACAACCGAGCACGGGTTATGAGCGCCTCCTGCATGACTGCATGATCGGCGATGCGACTCTGTTTCAGCGCGCGGACATGGTTGAAGCCGGATGGTGCGTCGTAAGTCCGGTTCTGGATGTCTGGAAAGCCCTGCCACCGCGAAATTTTCCCAACTATGCCACGGGAACATGGGGACCAAAGGAAGCCGATGAACTGCTGGAGCGCGATGGCCGCCGCTGGAGGAACTTCGAGAAATGATCCTGGCGTCTTCAGTCTTTAGCGCGAAACTCGGCTAACCGTTCTCAACGTGTGTGGGAGCTGCGGCGGCAACACTCTCGATTTCCTTCAGCAGCTCGTCGACGTGAATCGGCTTGGCAATGTAACTGTCCATTCCCGCAGCCAGGCAGCGCTCCCGGTCGCCTGTGAGGGCGTGGGCGGTCATGGCGATGATAGGAAGATGGCCGCCTTTCATCTTTTCCTTCTCCCGAATGGCGGCGGTTGCCTCGAACCCGTCCATCTCCGGCATCTGCACGTCCATTAACACCAGATCAAAATTTTCTGCTTCAAACTTAGCCAGCGCTTCGCGCCCATCCGTCGCGACCTCCACCGCGTTTCCGTTTTTTTCAAGCAAGCGAACCACAAGGGTCCGGTTGACCAGGTTGTCCTCCGCGAGGAGGATGCGAAGTCCTTTCTTGCGCTCTTGTAACGTGTGACGGGTTATCAATGGAGAGGGCTGGTCGGGTTTCTGTGCCTTGGTCCCCAGCGCATGAAGAATGGCGTCGAGCAATTCGGCACGGCCGATGGGTTTGGTCAAGTACGCGGCTACCCCCAGTTGGCGGCAGCGGGCGGCATCACCGCGTTGACCGGCTGAAGTCAACATCATGATCGTTGCTGTTGCTAGTTGTGGGTCCTGCTTGATCTGCTCCACCAAAGTAAATCCGTCGATGCGCGGCATCTTGGCATCAACCAAGACTAACGGAAACGGTCGGCCGGCTTGCGCAGCCTGGTGAAGATGGGTCAGAGCGCTTCCGCCATTCTCGGTCAAGACCGGTTTCATTCCCCAGCCGTGCAGCAGTTCCTCCAGGACGCGCCGATTGGTCGAATTGTCGTCCACTACCAACACCGGCATATCTTTCAGGTTCACTGTTGTTAAAGGCGCCGGTCGTGGAGAGCCGACAGCAAAGTGTGCAATAAAGTGGAAAATGCTGCCTTGGCCGACGACGCTCTCCACCCAAAGGCGTCCGCCGAACTTTGCCACCAACTGGCGAGAGATGCTGAGTCCCAACCCAGTCCCGCCGTAGCGTCGCGTGGTCGAACCATCCGCTTGGGTGAAGGCGCCAAAGATGGCATCCAGTTTGTTCTCAGGAATGCCGATGCCCGTATCGGCGACACTGACGTGAAGCACAACGCCGCCAGCCTTTTCCGGCTGCTGTTCGACCTGCACGGTTACTTCGCCGCGTTCGGTAAACTTGATGGCGTTCCCCACCAGGTTGACAATGATCTGCCGGAAACGGCTGGGGTCGCCGATCAGGACTTCCGGGACCTCAGGCTCGACTCGGCAGTTTAGTTCCAGGCCTTTCTCGTGCGCGCGCGGGGCGAGGAGCTTCAGCGTCGCTTCCAGACTGCTGCGGAAACTGAACTCGATCGATTCGAACTCCAGTTTGCCGGCTTCGATCTTGGAGAAATCCAGAATGTCGTTGATGACGCCGAGCAACGAGTCTGCGGAAGACTTCACCATGGTTAAGTATTCCCGCTGCTCGGAGGTCAGCTCGGTAGCTAGCGCAAGCTCCGTCATGCCCATGATGCCGTTCATGGGAGTCCGCAGTTCATGGCTCATGTTGGCCAGGAACTCGCTCTTAGCTCGGCTGGCAGCTTCGGCGGCGTCCTTCGCGGCCTGGATTGCGTCGAGCACTCGACGCTGTTCGCTAATATCCTCGGCAATTCCAACGGCACGGATAAACTTGCCGGCAGAGTCGCAGACGGGAAAACTGCGCGCGTGAATCCAACGGACAGAGCCGTCCGGCCGCACCACGCGGTATTCCGTCTCCACTGGAACACCCTGCACACACTGCATAAATACGCCGCCAACGCGTTCGCGGTCCTCGGGGTGGACTGAGTCGATCCAGGCTGTGGCCCGCTCATAGACTTCGTAGCGAGATTTTCCGACGACCTGATCGTAAGCCGGGCTCATGTAGACACATCGAGGCGGGTCCGGGGTCAGGATGAAAAAGACCTCGCGAATGTTCTCGGCCAGTTGCCGAAACTGTTCCTCGCTTTCGCGCAAGGCCAATTCTGCTTTCTTGCGCCCGGTGATGTCCCGCGTGATGGCCACGAAATAGCTGCGGCCCAGCACAACGTGCTTCATGGCGATCTCGACAGGAAAGGTCGAACCGTCCTTTCGCCGGTGCAGCCCTTCGAAGACTGTGAAACCTGAACGCTGCAGTTGCTCTTCGACGTTCTTTCGATAGGACTCGTCGCCGGCAAGCGGATAGATATCGGGAACTCTCAAGGAGAGGAACTGCTCGCGGGTGTAACCCAGGTCGGAACAGGCTCTGTCATTTACGTCGAGGAAGCGCAGCGTTTCCGGATCAATTACCTCGATGGCATCGGTGGATTGATCGATCAGCGTGCGGAATAACTGCAGGGACTGTTCAGCCTTTTTGCGCTCAGTGATGTCCTGCAATAAACAGGCGGCACGGTCAACACCGCGCGGACCTTCGATCGGGTAATACGATAGAAATATATCCCTCTCGCCCAGATCGCGGTATGTGCGTTTCACCTCATAGTTGACGGTCTTGCCCTGGAAGCATTCATCTAACTTTTGCTTGACGGTTTCAAAAGCACCCTCCTGCACCACTTCGGAGAGACACCGTCCCAGGAGTTGTTCTCTTGCCGCGGAGTAATACTTCAGGAAGGCGGAATTCACCAGTATGACGCGGTAACTTCGGTCGACCACTGCCACCATCTGGTCCGAGCTTTCCACAACTTTCTCGTACTCCCGCAGCTTTTGCTCCATCCGTTTGCGGGCAGTGATGTCGGAAAAAATCCCGTCGGCGTATTGCACGCCATCCTTTTCGTGAGTACGGACAGCACGATCGTGCAGCCAGATCCATTGTCCATCCTTACGTTGAATCTGGTACTCGACGTCAAAAGGCCGGTTCTCGGCGAAAAGCGACAGGAAGGAGTCAAGCACACGCTGCACGTCATCGGGATGAATCCGCCCAATCCAGAGCTCACTACCGCCTTCGCAAACTTCTCGTGCTGTGTAGCCAAGGATACTTTGTACATTCGGACTGCTATAGGTTGTGTGTCCGTCCTGAGCCGAGGTCCAGACGACATCCGGAATATTGTCAACCAGCCGGCGGTACTTTTCTTCGCTCTGCCGCAAGGCCTGCTCGGATCGTTTGCGCTCGGTGATATCGCGGTAATACCGGACCCGGCCATAGTATGTCCCGTCATCTCCGGTCATCGGGGCAGAATAACGTTCGTAGGTTTTGCCGTCCTTCAACTCGACCTGGTCCTGGTAAATCCCATTGTGGGAGCAGTCGAGAACCTTGACGTTCTTAAGAAAGCTCTGGGAATCGGCCATCTTCTCCAGTCCTACTGCTAGAACTTGGCTGGCAGATCTTGTCGCGAGCACATCAGCCGGAATACCCCACATTTCAGCAAACCGCCGGTTGCAGGAGATGATTTCGTCGTTATCATCATCCACAACCAAGATGCCGTCGAGCGAAACCTCTTGCTGAGTAGAGAGAATCACGTTGCGGAATTTCAGCTCCTGCTCAATTCGTTTGCGTTCGGTGACATCCTGCTTGATGGCGACAAAGTTAGTAATTTTGCCGGCGGCAGAACACACCGGAGAAATCGTCATATCCTCAGTGTAGAGTTGTCCGTCCTTCTTCCGGTTTATGATCTCGGCGGACCAGACTTTTCCGGCGAGAATCGTGTCCCAAAGATTCTGGTAGAAGGACTCGTCTTGCTTCCCCGATTTTAAAAAGCGTGGGTTCTGACCCACTGCCTCTTCAGCACTGTAGCCGGTGAGCCGGGTGAAGGCAGAATTAACCCACTGGAAAGTTCCTTGGGCATCGGTGATGACAATCGCGTTCGCCGCCGATTCCAGAGCGGCGGCCTGGAGCCGGACTTTTTCTTCCGCCAGCTTCCGCTCGGTGATGTTCTCGTAAACTCCTAACACGCCATACACGCCACCCTTGGGGTCGACGAGCGGAATCTTGGTGGTGTCAACCCACAGGCGGCTTCCATCCGCTTGCCGCAGGGGCTCGACGATGTGGCGTTTCGCTCGATTGTGCCGGATCACCTCTGCGTCGTCGGCTCGATAGGCTTGGGTCTGCTCTCGCAGCCACGGGAGGTCGTAATCGGTCTTCCCGACAATTGCCTCCGGGGAATCAAACCCAGCCGCCTTGGCGAAGACGGCATTGCATCCGAGGTACGTGCCTTCACGATCTTTCCAGAAGATAGATTGCGGCACGGAGTCCAGGATGTGCGCCAGCATCGTGCGGCTCAGGCGGAGCGCTTCTTCCGCCCGCTTGCGCTTACTGATATCGATGGCCGCGCCCAGAAGGCAGGGCTGGTTATCAATGAAGATCCTCGCGCCTGACAGATAACAGTGGACCCTGGTTCCATCCTTGGCCAGAAGACAGACCTCTGTCTCAGCAGCGCCTTTCTCGAAAACTTGCTGCATGATCTGCCCGAGCAAGCTTCGGTCTTCCTCGGCAACCGTATCCAGGGCTGTTAACTGTTGCGCCTCTGCAGCCGAATACCCAAGCCTCGTTTCCAGTTGATGGTTCCATCGCAAAAATCGACCGTTGCGATCGAAGACGCAAGCGATGGCCGGCAGGCCCTGGAACACAGCTTCGGCGAGCGCTCTTTCCTCGCGGCTCTTTTGCCCCGCCATCTGTTCTCTGTGGAGCAGAGCCAGATTCTCTTCCTGTGCCTGTTTTCGCTCGGCAATTTCCTTCTGTAACTCTCTGGTGCGCTCCTCGAGGATGTTCTCCTCCGCCAGAAAGATGCGATACATGGCGATGATGAGACCAACAAGGATGCAGAAGTAGGACAGCAGTCTTACAACATGGGACGCCATGTACATCGGGTCGTAGAGCTTGTCAGAGGCCGCCATGAACACCGACTGGCTAGCGCACAGGATGATCGAGAGCACCAGCCAGTGCTCGAACGGATCGCTCTTCCAGCGGCCCTTTCGGACATAACCGCGGGCGGCCAGAATAAGAAAGAAGGCTGGTAGGAATTCCTGCGGCCGGTGAAAGACTGGCACTACTCCGTAACCGAAAGGAAGAGTGACAAAGGCGACAAGACAAAAGCACCCCAGCGTCCACAGGCTGGCGATCAGGTAAACAGTAAGTTCAGGGGCTCTGCCCGATTCTCCACGCTTGGTTTCCCTCGCCCCGAACACCCAGCTCAGCCAGAGGAGCACCGACAAGAAGAGTCGCGGGACGAATCCACTCCACGGAATGAGGGCCGAAGGCGGGGATGGAGAATACTGCTCTAATGCCGCAACTGAAATAATCGTGTGATAGCCACCGAGCAGCCCCGTTCCGATAAATCCGGTGCCGATGAAAAGAAACGTATTGTCTTTTCTGCTGTAAAAGCGGACGAGCGCAAGCACGCCGACAAACAAGGCCAGGAGGGTAGCCGCAGGTTCCATCAGCGCGTGCAGTTGGTCACTGCCTTGCCAAGTAGAACGCCTTAACAAGAGATAGGCGATGAACAGGAGTGCGCAGGTCGCGCCGTACGTGATCCGACGGCCTAATGCTCTATCTTCTTCAGCCAAGCTGCTATTCACGGAGGGATGCCTTCAGACGATCTCTGCATCTTCCTCATGGTTATCGGCAGTCCTGACGGTTCACTTCTGGCAGCAGCGGAGCGGGTAAATTTGGGTTCCCGATTCGGTATCGCGATCTATCTTGGGAAATCTCTCCGAGGAGTGTGGCCACGACCGGCCTGTTTGGTACAGGGCTGCCGGGATCGGGCCAGTTGTGGCCAACGCAAAAGAATGATTGCTGGGCAGTTCGTTCTCAGGTTCCAAGTATTGAGCTAGAACACGGGCACCAGATTGTGTTTTTTCTGGTACATCTTCCGATCGACGGCGCGCAGCACGTCGGCGACATCGCTGCCGGTCACATAAGGCGCCAAAGCCCAGGCAAAGGAGAGCTCATAGTGCTTGCCGCTGCTGGCATTCCAGTGCTCCACGGCGCGCAGCAGGCGGCGCAAAGGGGGCTGGGCTTCTTCCTCATCCGTGTCGGGCATCAGGACCAGAAATTCATCGCCACCCTGGCGGAAAATCATATCGCCGCCGCGAAATGTGGCTTTCAGCATCTTGGCAAATTCCCGGAGCAGCAGGTTGCCCTCCAAAGCTCCAAGCTTGGAATTGATTTCCCGAAAGCCATCGAGGTCCATAGTCATGAACGTAAGACGGCTTCCCAGACGATTCGCACGGGCAACCTCCCGCGGAATCAGCTCATTTAAGGCGCGTCGATTGAGCAGTTCGGTGAGTGGGTCGATCAACGACAGGCTCTCCAGCCGCTCGTTGAGAACCAGTTCGCTGATCAGGGCACGACGTGTGTTGTTCAGGCTGATCTTCTGCCCAATGAGATAGATGTTAAACAGCAGAACCAGTGAGATTAGACCAAAGAACAACTGTGGCAGGTAAGCTGATTCGATGTGGATGACACGCTGCGCCCAAACGATGTTGGGAAAAATCAGGGCTAGCATGCCGGCTGCAAGCACCAACATCACCAGAATCCCAATCGACCACAACTGCAGGTCGCGGCCCGAAAGTTGGTGAATTTCGCGCTGAATTTGCTCAGCGCGTTCGAGCATGGAGGGCGCTACAACCTGCTCCTCTTCAATCGGAAACAATCTTCCCGTTTGCAACATCTCTTCCTCGGAGATCCACCCTAGTTCGTGACACTGATACTTAGGAATTCTCCAACGAGAGCGTCCTCAGGAGCGAGTTTGAAGTTGGGATCGAGATTACGTTGGTAATTCTGAGGTGTGAGATTCAGGCGTAGGTCACACCTACTAATACGTTCTGGCCAGCCTCTTTGCGCATGGTGATCTGGACCTTCTGTCCCACGGGAAGCGCATTGCGCATGTCACCAGCCAGGACCAGCATCTGGGGCGAGCGATCGCTATCAGACAGAGTCACAATGGATTTGTTCGGCTCTCCGACGTTGGCTTCGAAGAAAATCACTTCCTTCACCTTTCCCCTTCTCACCAAGCCTCCGGGCGAAACCGAGTGTGCGGAACCAGCCGTCGAGCCGGAGCCAAACATTTTTCGCCGCAGCTCGAACAAGGCAGTTGTCCCGAGGATTCCCGACATGGTGAGCAAAATCAGAGACATAAAGAGGGCGTCGACCGTCGGCTGGGAAAATAGAGAGCCATAGATGGCGATCCAAGCGATGCCCAGCAGAGGAATGAATGCCAATATCAAAAGTAAGACCAGAACCATAGAATTGTTCTCGGTAAGGCCACGAAATGGCCAAGCTCGGCAACCAGACTAGCAGAAAATTGCGGGGTTTTGCAGGTGCTATCCAGGCTCAGGCACAACGGTCGCGCCAGTCGCCGATTTCCTTGAGTCCCTCGAGCCGGGTCTGTTCGAACAAGCGAACCCGGTGGCGGGTGTGCTCAAATTCATGGATATCGGCCCAAACTTCGGCAAGCCAGGGTTCGTCGTGAACTGCCATTTCTCCGCAGGTGGCGCAGCGGGTGTGGAATTTTCGGTTCTCCCGCACTCGATCTTCCGGCTTGAGTGGCCCGACGCGCCCTTGGCAGCCATACAACTCAATGAAGATGCAGCGCACTTCCTCTATCTCATCGTTGGCGTCGATCAGATGTTCGTAGCGCAGCAGATAGCCGAATCCGAGCTTGCGGGCCTCGGCTTCGGCTTCGGCGCGGGTATGAAAAGGGCCATATTCGGCGCGTAGTTGCTCGACCGAATCGCAGGCCATCCAGAAGGTTTCTTTACTTGCCATTCCGCCTTGGACTTCGAGAAATACCGGAGCGTTACGTCCCGCTCTTGGAAGCAATTGGAGTGCCGACCAGTTTGCGGGCAAACGCTTTATTTGCCGGTCTGTCTCACCGATCTTAGGGTGTACTATCGTGCAAGCTTTTGCAGTGTTTTCCCCCTGGCGGTGCTGCGCTCAAGGGGATGTGGATACCGAATTATTTTGGCGGCCACAGGCTTTGCAGTAGAATCACGTTTCCAATACCCAGCCTCACACATCTGGCCGATTTATGGGCAAACGCCGCGAACCCAGAAAGGACATCAGGGTGCCTGTCCGAATCTTTGGTACGGACAGCGCGGGGCGAATTTTCTCGGAGAAGGTCTTCACGGTCAATGTCAGCCGACACGGGGTTGAACTCAGCGGGGTGCAAGCCCAGCTCAACATTGACGAGATCATCGGGTTGACCTACGGAGAAATCAAGAGCCACTTTCGGGTGAAATGGGTGGGGCCGCCGGGAACGGCGGCACTTGGCCATGTGGGATTCCTAAACCTGTCTCCGGAAAAAACTCTCTGGGACTTCCCCCTGCCCGGACCGAGTGTCGACGGATCTCCCCGCGACGCTCATGATCGGCGGGCGCATCCGCGCATCAAGTGCACGAACTCAGTTGAGGTCTACCCTAACAACGAAACCGCCCCAATCCGGGCGCGAACTGGCGACATGAGTTTGGGTGGATGTTTTGTTGAAATGACGAATCCCCTTCCGAAGGGAACCGAGATAAGGATCGCTATGTGGGTGAAAGACACCAAGCTGTGGGCCAGAGGAAAAGTGATTTTCAGCACTCCCGGGTACGGAATCGGGGTGCAATTCACAGAGATCGCGGAGCAAGAAAAGACGCAACTGAAGCGATTCCTCGATAGCGCGATTCGAATTCCAATTTAAGGACGCGTCAGTTGGGGCGGGGCAATCCGCTGAACGGTATCGCAACGACACTGGCGTTGGGCTGCCGAGACCGCTCAGGTAACGGCTGAATCAAGCACCGCTCGAGTGCGGCCGACAGATACAAATGCTGGATCGGCTTTACCAGGTAAGCTTGCGCGCCCATTCGGAGGGCTTGGCGAATAAGGTCTGGATCATCTAGAGCGGAACACATGATCACTTTCAGGCTCGGGTAAGCTGTACGCAAGCGCTGCAAAGTCTGCAGTCCGTCCATGCCGGGCATCTGCATGTCGAGAAGCACAACCCCAGGAGTGCAACCCTTGCGCAGACGCTGCAGACCTTCTTCACCATTGTCTGCAACCTCGACTCGATAGTGATCCAGCTCCAGCACAAAGCGGAAGTACCGCTGTACTTCGGGAGAGTCCTCGATAACCAGAACCGTGGCTTTAGGTTGGTGGGTCTCGGCGCTCAACATTTTCGTACCAGCATATCCGTCTCGCCGGTCGCTCAATCTAGGCTTGCGGATCGCCAAGCCGTGCTCTTGAGCAGATCAAGTTGGGTCAATCGGAAATGCCAACCGAGACGGAGAATCCTCCTGGGGAGAATCAACCCTGAGGACTTCCGGGTGTGTATCTCAGACAGAGTACCCGGTCAACCGCTTTCGCTTAACCGTAAGTTATGATTTTTGTGTGAGATGCCAGCTCTCCACAGACGCAGGCACAAAGAAATGTGCAACTCGCATAGCTTGATCGTCTGGGTAGCCGCCAACGAAGCTAGACGCTATTTCTCGCAGCCGAATCTACGACAGCTGGCTCGGTCCCGCAATCGCGCCTGTGAAAAATTGGGCAGAAATCAGAACCAGCAGGGTTTTCCAGCAGATCTGCTTTAGCCAGACGCCGTTAGTTTTCGCACCTGCCTGGCGACTTAACCGGCCTGCGGCAAAGCTGGCAGGGCCGCGCCCGGCGCCGCCGCCCGCTGCCAATCGAGCGGTTTCCTCCATTCCGCGCCGCCGTGGCTGGCCACATAGAGAGCGAGTTCGAGCCGGCTCCAAACGCCAAGTTTGTCGAATGTGTTGCGCAGATAGTTCTTTACCACCTGCTCAGTCGTGCCGATTGCAGTAGCGATTTCGCGATTCGTGAAGCCTTGCCAAACCAGCGTCGCCACCTGTACTTCCTTTGCTGTTAGCCGGTCACATGGCTGCATAGTTCCCTCTGCCCTTTCTGGTACATCGCAGTCGCGAGTTTCACGCGTTTGCGTCCTTGTGTAATGCCCGCCCGCAGAAACAGCGTCCGTAGGTGCTGTTTCACAGTGCGGGGGCTGATGTGCAACTGCTCCGCGATTTCTTTGTTGCTGCATCCTTGAACCAGCAGGTTGAGGACGTCTTCATCGCGGCGGGTAATTTTTATGTCGTCGAGACTCATCATGGCTTTTTCCTGCAGCACTTCTCCTTGAGGTCGCGCTCCCTAGGAAGCGCACGCCGCAGAGCAGTGCAACTCCTTCGCCAAACCTTCGCTAATCGCCACGAATGGCTGAAGACCTTTGAATCCCACAGGTTGGCTTATTCATGATTCAGTTGTGGTGTTGTTGCGAGCCAGATATGGGAGAAGCGGTTTCAGAACGGGCATTAGAGGCATCTGTTCTTTATCGGCAGCGCTGAGAGTAAGTGCCGGAGAGGAGATTGCTGGCCACAGTGCTTCCCTTCTTCGAAGCCGCCAGCAGAAGCAAACGAGCCTGTTCGCAATTCTGGGCCACACGTACACCGTCCAAATACATCTTGCCCAGCTCGATTTCCGCACCCGCATCGCCTCGCGCGACTCTCTTCCACAATTGGGCGGGATCATCTGCAATCTCAATAGTCTTTTTCGCGGCGGGTGTGGCACCTGGAAAGCTTCCAGTTGCAGGGACGGCCAGCTGGGGAGCGCTTTCCGGAGCAGTGACGCTCCGCGTGCGTGTCTCGGGAGAAGTAGTTGAAACCACGGAGGCCGACGCGCCTTGCTTTGGCATTCTGCCGCTGCGGACGATCCAAAAGTACAGCACGCAGATGAGTGCCAGCGGAACGACGACCAGGACCGGGTTCTTGACTACCGGGGCCAGAGCCTTGCGGACCCGCTGTCCGATCATCAGGCCGGTTTCGTGGTGTCCTATAACAGACTTGTTGCCGACACGGCGGCTTTCGTCGGCGGCCTGGCCAACCGCTGCAGCCGATCCACAGAGAGGACAAAATCCCCTGCTCCTCGGGTAGCGGAACCGGCACGAGGAGCACGTCACCCTCTCGTCGTTTTCAGCGAAGGCAGGCACCAATGTCTGCTAGGTGTGACGGGGTGGCGGTGGCGACATTGTACCGCGACCGGGGCTAAGTATCTTTGCAAATCTTTTGTCCGAGACACCAAGGCCGAACTGGAATCCGAGGGTGACCATGGACCAGCAGAAGATCATGACGTTGAGGTGTCCGTCCCCGGGGACAGGGTGCAGCCGGGCGCTTCCAACTGGGTTAAGGACGCGTTAAGGTGTAAGGAGGTACGCTGCGGATAGGTCGATATGCGTGTGCTGATTATCGAAGACGAGACGCGCTTGGCGGAAAACATCGGCCGGAGTCTCCGCGAAAGCGCAGGCTACGCGGTGGACATCGCCAACGATGGTCAGGAAGGACTCTTTATGGCGGAGTCCAACGACTACGATGCCATCCTGCTCGATCTGATGCTGCCGCAAATGGACGGCATGCAGCTGCTCGGGCGCATCCGCAAGGCAGGCCAGAGAACACCTGTCCTGGTGGTAACGGCCCGCGATGACAAAGAATCGGTCGTATCCTTGCTGAACGCGGGCGCTGATGACTATCTGACCAAACCATTCGACCTGGGCGAATTGCTGGCTCGCACGAAAGCACTGATTCGGCGAGGCAAAGGACAACCCTCCCCCGTGTTGTCGATCGCCGACCTCGAATTAAATACCGTCAGCCGCAGCGTGCAGCGCGGCGGGCGGCCGGTGGTGTTAACTGCGATGGAATATCGGGTGCTCGAATACCTGTTGCACCGGCCTCGGGCAGTGGTCTCCAAGACCGAATTGCTGGAGCATCTTTATGACTACAACTGGGAGAAGTTCAGCAATGTGATCGAGGTTTACATCTCGGGTCTGCGGCGCAAACTCGATAATGGTTCTTCTAAACAATTGATTCATACTATTCGTGGGCAATGTTATATTTTGCAGGAATAGCATGAGACAGACTTCCATCCGACGGCGGCTCATTGTCATCGTGGTGCTCTCGCAAACACTGTTGGCTGCCGGTCTCCTGCTCACCGGCATCTATTACACCGAATGGCGCCTGTTATCTACTCTGGACGTTGCGATGCAAGGGCGGGCCATGAGTGTCGCCGCTCTGGTGCGTTATACCGAGGACAGCAGTGGCAACGTGTATTTCGACGACAGTTTGCTTCCGCCTGCGATCGACCCATCACATCCCGACCTCTTTGCGGTATGGACGGAAAAATCCGGGCTGCTGGTCCGTTCGCGCAATTGGCCCCAGGCATTGGATATCTCGCCAGCAGGAAAAGATCATTGGCGCTTTAAATCGGAGCATGTCCATTATCGTGGATTGAGAGTCTTTCACGTGCCTGTGCTCGATCGAGAAGAAGGCGCCACCTTTCATCCCCAGACCTTGACCGTCGTCTATGCGGCTCCGCTGATCCAACTGAATCAGCAGGTCAAGGCTGCGGGTCTATCAATCGCAGCGTGGAGCATCCTCTTGCTTGCCATAACTGGGATGCTGGCGCTGTGGGGAATTCGCCGCGGCCTGCTGCCTTTGCAGGAACTCGCCGACCGGGCAGCTCTGGTCTCCAGCCAGGACTGGGAGTTGCACGCCCCCGAAGAGGCCGGGCGGACCGCTGAGTTGCGTCCTCTGCTCCAATCCATGACCAACATGCTGGCGCGGCTGGAGCGCTCTTTTGTGCAACAAAAAGAATTCCTGGGAAATGCCGCTCATGAGTTAAAGACACCGCTGGCGGTGGTGAAGTCCACACTCCAATCCCTGCTGCAGCGGCCGCGATCCGCGGAGGAATATCAGGGAGGCCTTGAACATTCTTTGGAGGACTTGCAGCGTCTGGAACAGCTTCTGCAATGGATGCTGCGGCTGGCCCGTGCTGAGCAATGGGCGCACGGGGCTTTGCGGCGGGACCTGCAGGTCATCGACGTGACAACCACTTGCGAGGAAGCAGTGGAACGCGTTCGCCATCTGGCAGCCGAGCGCGGTATGACGATCCGCCTGGCCAAGAACGGCCAAGTCCCGTTGCGAGCCGATCC
>Ga0187784_10002406_pt1 | contig 14982 bp, 17 predicted proteins | sample 1015_SJ02_MP15_2_FD_132964 | JGI IMG/M metagenome (GOLD analysis project Ga0187784, IMG submission 132964) | Tropical peat soil microbial communities from peatlands in Department of Meta, Colombia - 1015_SJ02_MP15_20_MG | ecosystem: Environmental > Terrestrial > Soil > Wetlands > Peat | place...
CGCCCGCTCGATGAACACCAGCGCCTCGCGCTGGTCCCAGGCGTGATTGCCGAGCGTGACCGCGTCCGCCCCGGCGTCGATCAGTTCACGATAGATCGCCTCAGTAATACCGAAGCCGCCGGCGGCGTTCTCGCCGTTGACGACGACGAGATCGAGCTTCCAGTCGAGAATGAGCCCGGGCAGGCGCTCGGACACCACGGTCCGCCCGCTGCGCCCGACGACATCGCCGACGAAAAGGATGCGCATAATCAGTGGCTCAGGTCGATCGTCTCGCGCTCGGTTAGCACGAGATCGAGCCGTTCGTCGCGCGGCGTCTTGGGAATGTCTGCAACTTCCTGCACCGCGAAGGCGATGCCGATGGCGGTGATTTTCTTGAGCGACCGCAGCCGTGCGATGGTCGTGTCGTAATAGCCGGCGCCATAGCCGATGCGATAGCCGGCGCGATCGAAGGCAAGCAGCGGCACCAGCAGGATATCCGGGTCGACCTCGGGCGCATCGGGCAGCGGCTCGCGAATGCCCCATTGGCCGCGATCAAGGGGACCGCCGAACTGCCACGCCCGCATAGATAGCGGTTTGCCGCGACTGACGATGCGCGGCAGCGCCAGGCCTGCGCCCTGCTCCGCCAGCTTCTGCATCAGCGGCAGCGGATTGATCTCGCTTTTGAGCGGCATAAAGCCGGAAACGATGACACCCCCGGAAACTGGCAGCGGAAATTCGCGCGTGGCGATCGCCCTGGCCGCAGCCGCTCGCGCCTTCGCCGGCAGCGCATCACGGCGCGCGGCCGCGTCACGACGCAGCACTGCCTTCGACTCCTCAACGTTTGGGGATGCGATCATAGGCAAACAAAGTGCGGAGCCGCATCGGCCGTCGGAGCGTCGATCCCGGGTTCCCTACGAAAGTAGGTGGGCGCCATATGTCCGAGCCCACGAGCCCGGTCAGGGACAGCTCCCTTTAGGATCGATAAGGCCCCGGGGATATGTCTCCTAACGCACCGCGCAGCATCCGCCCGGGCAATGTAGTGCGGGGCAACGATCAACGCCACTTTCGTGATGCGTCGGCGTAATTCACCAGCGGCCGCCACGCCTAAACAGCCGCAGGACGATCAGAAGAATGACGGCACCGATGGTCGCGCTGATGATGGCGGAGATGATGCCGTAGCCGAGGTGAATGCCGAGCCGCGGCAACAGCCAGTCGCCGATAAAGGCACCGATGATCCCGAGGCACAGGTCCGCGACCAATCCGTAACCCGTGCCGCGCACCAGATGGCCCGCGAGCCAGCCGGCGATGAGACCGACAACAAGAATAACCAGAAGACTTTCACCCGACATTGCGCACGCTCCCCGCTGTTGACCGCCCTCTAAGTAACGGGCCGCACCCTACCCCATGGCGACGCTGCCGCCAGCCGCGCTCTGATTGAGTTTTTTGACAATGCTTTCGATGCGCTCGGCGGCGGCGTTCAGCGCCGTTGCGATCGCGGTGTGCGCGGCCTTGTCGAGATTGATGGCCTCGATGCGCGCATCCTTCAGCGTAGCAAGTTCATCCTCCAGCTGCTTAATGCGCTGTCCGGTTTCGGCGAGCGAATCAGCGATCGTCAGTGCTGCCATAACCGTAAGCCGCGTGTCGCCGATCTCGCCGAATTTCCCCCGCAGCCCCTCGATGCGGCTGTCGAGATCGCGGGCGAGATTCATCAAATGGCCTTCCTGGCCGTCCTCGCAGGCCATACGAAACTGACGGCCATTGATGGTGACGCTGACCTGAGACATTAGCGTCGCTTACTCCTCACCTCCGACCAACCCGCGGATCGCCTCGATCGTGCGGGCAATGCGTTCTGCAACATCTCGATTGGCGGCTTCCAGCGCCCGCGTCCGGGCGATGGCGTGATCGAGTTCGCCGGCGAGCCGGGCGCGGTCATCGCCAAGCACATGAATCTGCGCCGTCATCGCCTCCTCGCCGCGTGCAGCCTCGCACCGGCGCTCCGCCGCGGCATCGAGCGCGTCGAGCGCAAGCGCCAAACGCCGACTCGCAGCCTCGATCGAATCGACCTCGCTCATGCGGCCATCCGCGTCCCCGAGTAGACGGCGAAAATTGTGAAACGGCAGAGCCTTACCCGCAGAAGCTTACGTCGCGTCGAGATCGAGCGTCAACGACTAACGGTAATTTCATAACGGAGCCTGTGCATGACGCAGACAGCGTCCGGCTTCGCGTTTGACTCGAAGTTCGACCATGCTATCTCTGCAGCGCTTTCCTCGTAATCGCGGCGATCCCTTTGGTGGCACCGCGTTTTTTGGCCACTGTCATGACGATGCCGGACCGTCTTGTCGCGCCGAGCGCTCAAGATCTCGCTAAGCCTTCCGCCGTTGCCAACGCGCGCGCTGAGCACGATCTCCTGGCGAACGCAATTCGCGCGCTTGCGATGGACGCAGTCGAAAAGGCGAACTCCGGTCATCCGGGACTGCCGATGGGCGCGGCGGATATCGCGACCGTACTGTTCACGCGGTTTCTGAAATTCGATCCCGCGGACCCGGCCTGGCCCGACCGCGACCGCTTCGTGCTCTCCGCCGGCCACGGCTCAATGCTGCTTTATGCGCTCCTTCATCTGCTCGGTTACGAGAAGATGACGATCGACGAGATCAAGCGTTTCCGCCAGCTTGGCTCGCTCACGCCCGGACATCCTGAATATGGCCACACGCCCGGCGTCGAGACTACGACCGGTCCGCTCGGCCAGGGGCTAGCCAACGCAGTCGGGATGGCAATCGCGGAACGGCACCTCGCGGCGGAGTTCGGCGGCGACCTCGTCGATCACTACACCTATGTGCTCGCCTCCGACGGCGACCTGATGGAAGGCATCAGCCAGGAAGCAATCGCGCTCGCGGGCCACCTGAAGCTGAAGAAGCTCATCGTGCTCTACGACGACAATGGCATCTCCATCGACGGGCCGACGTCGCTTTCGGATGCCGTGGACCAGGTGAAGCGCTTTGAGTCCGCAGGCTGGCTGTCGGCGCGCATCGATGGCCACGATCCGATGGCCATCGCGGCGGCCATCGAAGTCGCGCGGAAATCCGACAGACCGTCGATGATTGCCTGCCGCACCACCATCGGGTTTGGCGCACCGAAGAAGGGCGGCACGGAAAAAACTCATGGCTCGGCGCTCGGCGCCGAGGAAGTCGCCGCTGCCCGCGAAAAGCTCGGCTGGACGTCGCCGCCGTTCGAAATCCCCCCCGGCATCGCCGCGCAATGGCGCGCTGCAGGCGTGCGCAGCCGCCCGGCACACTTGGCGTGGGCGCAGCGCCTCGCTACGATGCCGGCGGAACAACGCGCGGAGTTCGAACGCCGGGTGCGCGGCGAGGTGCCAGCAAAAAGGCTCGCCGCTGCGATCCGCGAGGTGAAGCAAGCGCTCAGCACGACGCCGAAGGAAATCGCCACGCGCTCGGCCTCCGAATTCGCGCTTGAAACGCTGGTGCCGGTGCTGCCCGAAATGATCGGCGGCTCGGCCGACCTCACCGGTTCCAACAACACCCGCACGAAGGGCATGAAAGCCTTGAGCGCCCCGGATTATGCCGGCCGCTTCATCCATTACGGGGTGCGCGAGCACGGGATGGCGGCGGCGATGAACGGCATGGCGCTGCACGGCGGCATCATTCCCTACTCTGGCACCTTTCTGGTTTTTTCCGACTATTGCCGGCCACCGATCCGGCTCGCCGCGCTGATGGGCCAGCGTGTCATCCATGTGATGACCCACGACTCGATCGGGCTCGGCGAAGACGGCCCGACGCATCAGCCGGTGGAACACCTCGCCGCGCTGCGCGCCATTCCCAATCTGAAAGTGTTTCGGCCGTGCGACGCAGTGGAGACGGCCGAGTGCTGGCAGCTGGCGCTGGAAAGCAGGCATGGCCCCAGCGTGCTGGCGCTGACGCGGCAGAATCTGCCGCAACTGCGCCAGGGCTATGACGAACGTAATCGCTGCGCGCTGGGCGCCTACGAACTCATCGCCGCCGAAGACGACTCCGCCGTCGTCTCGATTTTTGCAACCGGCTCTGAAGTCGCCATCGCGGCCGCGGCCAAGAAACTGCTCGCCGAACGCAAAATCTCGGCGCGCGTCATCTCCGTGCCGTGCTTCGAACTCTTCTTCGCCGCGCCGGCGGACACGCGCGCAGCGATCATCGGCAACGCGCGCGTGAACGTCGCCGTTGAAGCCGGCATCCGCCAAGGCTGGGATGAAATCATCGGCTCGTCCGGCGCCTTCGTCGGCATGACCGGCTTTGGCGCCAGCGCGCCTTATAAGGACCTTTACCAGCATTTCGGAATTACTGCGGATGCGGTGGCGCAGGCGGCTCTCAACAAGCTAGCCTGACTCCGTATTGTCCCATAAGGGACCAAACTCGGCTTGTGTCAGCTGCCCATCCCATTAAATAAATTCGTTGCAGACAGTGGCTAAGCGGGTGCAGATCGGGCAGAAAAAAGGTGGAATTGGGAGCGACACATGTCGGTTAGGGTTGCCATTAACGGTTTCGGCCGGATCGGCCGCAATATCCTGCGCGCCATCGTCGAGAACGGCCGCGACGACATCGAGGTTCTCGCCATCAACGACCTCGCCCCAGTAGAAACCAACGCTCACCTGCTCCGCTACGACTCGATCCACGGCCGCTTTCCCGGCAAGGTCACCGTCAAGGGCGACACGATCAGCGTCGGCAACGGCGCCATCAAGGTCACGGCGATCAAGGACCCCGCGACGCTGCCGTGGAAGGAACTCGGCATCGACGTCGCGCTCGAATGCACCGGCATTTTCACTTCGAAGGAGAAGGCCTCGGCGCACCTCAAGGCGGGCGCCAAGCGTGTGCTGGTTTCAGCGCCGGCCGATGGCGTCGACCTCACCGTCGTCTACGGTGTCAACCATGAAAAACTGACAAGGGAGCACACTGTCGTTTCCAACGCGTCATGCACCACAAACTGCCTCGCGCCGGTCGCCAAGGTGCTCAACGACGCCGTCGGCATCGATAAAGGTTTTATGACAACGGTGCACTCCTACACCAACGACCAGCCGTCGCTCGACCAAGTGCACAAGGACCTCTACCGCGCGCGCGCCGCGGCGATCAACATGATCCCGACCTCGACCGGCGCCGCCAAGGCAGTCGGCCTGGTGCTGCCGGAATTGGCCGGCCGCCTCGACGGCGTCTCAATCCGCGTGCCGACGCCGAACGTGTCGGTGATCGACTTCAAGTTCGTCGCCAAGCGCTCGACGTCGAAGGACGAGATCAATGCCGCGGTGAAGCGCGCCGCCGAGCAGCAGCTCATAGGCATTTTGGGCTACACCACCGAGCCCAACGTCTCCTCGGATTTCAACCACGACCCGCATTCGTCGGTTTTCCACATGGACCAGACCAAGGTCATGGACGGCACGCTGGTGCGGGTGATGTCGTGGTACGACAACGAATGGGGCTTTTCCAATCGCATGGTCGATACCGCGGTGGCGATGGGCAAGCTCTCCTGAGCGTATTGTAATTTTGCACCATGCGCTTCCGCAGCCTCGACGACGCTGACGTGAAGGGACGGCGCGTGATCGTGCGCGTCGACCTCAACGTGCCGATGGCCGACGGCAAGGTCACCGACGCAACCCGCATCGAAGAAATCGCGCCGACTATCGTCGAGCTCGCGCACAGGGGCGCCAAAGTCGTCCTGCTGTCTCATCTGGGCCGGCCCAAGGGGCCGGATCTGAAGCAGTCGCTGCGGCCGGTCGCGGCAGAAGTCGCGCGCATCGTCAAGCGGCCTGTCGCCTTTGCCGAGGACTGCATCGGCCCGAAGGCCGAGGCCGCCGTCGCTGCGCTCAAGGACGGCGACATCGTCTGTCTGGAAAACACGCGATTTCATCCCTAGGAAGAAAAAAACGACAAGGACTTCGCCAAAAAACTCGCCGCGCTTGGTGATGTCTATGTCGAAGATGCTTTCTCGGCCGCGCACCGCGCTCATGCCTCGATCACGTCGATCGTGACCGTGTCAGGCCTGCCTGCCTATCCGGGCCGCGCCATGAAGGCCGAGCTCGAGGCGCTGCACAAAGCCTTCGAGACACCCGAGCACCCGGTGGCGGCGTTCGTCGGCGGCGCCAAGATCTCGACCAAGCTCGACCTCCTCGGCCACCTGCTGGCCAAGGTCGAAACGCTGATCATCGGCGGCGGCATGGCCAATACATTTCTTGCCGCCCAGAGCAAGCCGATCGGCAAATCGCTGTGCGAAAACAATCTGATCCCGAACGCACGCGACATCCTCGCCAAGGCGAAGTCGCTCAAACGCGAGATCGTGCTGCCGGTCGACGCGGTCGTGGCGCAGAAATTCGAAGCCCACGCCCCCACCCGCGTCGTCCCAGTGGACGACGTTGCGGCGACCGACATGATCCTCGACATCGGACCGCGCAGCGTCGAGCACGTCGTCTCCGTGCTGGCCCGCTGCAAGACGCTGGTCTGGAACGGGCCGTTCGGCGCCTTCGAGATAGAACCGTTCGACACCGGCACTACCGAAGTTGCCGAGGCGGTCGCGGAACTTACCGAGGACGGCCGGCTTGTAAGCTTTGCCGGGGGCGGCGATACCGTGGCGGCGCTTAACCTTGCCGGCGTGACGGGCCGGCTGACCCACGTTTCGACGGCGGGTGGCGCCTTCCTCGAATCGCTTGAGGGCAAGACGCTGCCGGGCGTCGAAGTTCTCACGATCAGAGACTCCTAGGCGGCTCGCGAATAGGGTAAAAAAAGCCAAAACCCCGCCGCAGTTTCGGCGAGGCACGAAACTCCAGGAGGGCATGATGAATCTTGCCGAACTGAACAAGGTCGCTGAAGCCATGGTGAAGCCCGGTCGCGGCATCCTGGCGGCCGACGAATCCACCGGCACGATCGGCAAACGCTTCGACGCGATCGGCGTGCCGTCGACCGCCGACACGCGGCGCGACTATCGCGAGATGATGTTCCGCACTACCGAGGCGATGTCGAAATACATCTCAGGCGTCATCCTCTACGACGAGACCATCCGGCAGAACGCCATGGACGGCACGCCGCTGGTCAAGGTGATCGAAAAGGCGGGATCGCTGCCCGGCATCAAGGTCGACAAAGGCACCAAGCCGCTGCCGTTCTGCCCGGGCGAAGTCATCACCGAAGGCCTCGACGGTTTGCGTGAGCGCCTTGTCGAGTATCGCGGCCTCGGCGCCAAGTTTGCCAAATGGCGCGCCGTGATCGATATCGGCAACGCCATCCCGTCATACGAATGCATCAACGCCAACGCGCACGCGCTCGCGCGCTACGCCGCCCTTTGTCAGGACGAAGGCATAGTGCCGATTGTCGAGCCAGAAGTGCTGATGGACGGCGATCATGATATCGACCGCTGCTACAAGATCACGGAATGGACGCTCAAGACCGTCTTCGAGCAGCTTTACTACGCGCGCGTCGCGCTCGAAGGCATGATCCTCAAGCCCAATATGGCGATAGCCGGCAAGAAATCGCCGAAGCAGGCCGGCGTCGAAGAAGTTGCGGAGAAAACTGTACGGCTGCTCAAGTCGTGCGTGCCCGCGGCGGTACCGGGCATCGCGTTTTTGTCCGGCGGCCAGTCCGATGAGGACGCCACCGCCCATCTTGACGCCATGAACCGGATGGGACCGCTACCCTGGCGGCTCGCGTTCTCCTACGGCCGCGCGCTGCAGCACAGCCCGCAGAAGGTGTGGTCGGGCAAGGCCGAGAACGTGGCAGCGGCGCAACGCGCCTTCAACCACCGCGCCATGATGAACGGTCTCGCAACGCTTGGCCAATGGAAGGTCGATCTCGAGCGCAAGGCGGCGTGATCACCAAGCCTCACCCTCGCCTCTATCTGGCTACGCCCGCGCTCGTCGATCCGGCAGCGTTCGTTCCGCAGCTCGAATCCGCGTTGCGTGCCGGCGACGTTGCAGCCGTCCTTCTGCGACTGGAAGATGCCGACGAGCGAGCTCTGATCAATCGGGTCAAGTCGGTCGCCCCGGCGGTCCAGACTCGAGACACCGCACTGTTGCTCGATGGCCGTCCGGGACTGGTGGCACGTGCCGGGGCCGATGGCGCCCATCTGCACGGAATTGAGGCGCTTCGCGCTGCCCTGCCCACGCTCAAGCCGGACTGGATTGCCGGTGTGGGCGGTTTGCGCAGCCGTCATGATGCCATGCTGGCCGGCGAAACTGATGCCGATTACGTAATGTTCGGCGAACCCGACCGGCGCGGCGGCCGCCCTCAATTCGGCGATATCGAAGAGAGGCTGGCGTGGTGGGCGGAGCTTTTTCAACCGCCCTGTATAGGCTACGCCGCAAACACTGACGAGATTCGCCCGCTCGCGCAGGTTGGCGCGGATTTCGTCGCGCTGGGTGACTGGATATGGACGCAGCCAGGCGGAGGAGAAAGGGTGGTGGCAGCGGCGGCGCAGATTTTCGCTGCCATGACCGCATGAGCGGTCTGGCGGCAAGATTTGCGGCCACATTCGCCGCCTGCATAGGCGCTGCGGCGATCGCCGCCACGCTGCACTCGGGCACCGCGATAGCCCAGATGCAACTCGCCCCCCAAAGCATCCCGGCGACCAAGCCCAAGCCGCACCATAAGCCGCCGAAACGGACTGAAACGGCAAAGCCAGCGGCCCCCGCAGCCTCGTCCGGTCCTGCCCCCTCAGCTCCCGCAGCCTCCAGCGGCTCGCCGGATTCGACCGTCCGCGAACCGGACTTGGCGTTCGGCGCTTTCCAGCGCGGCAACTACATCACGGCCTTCTCGCTGGCGACCCAGCGCGCCGCCGACAAGGACGACCCGAAATCGATGACCCTGCTCGGCGAGCTTTATGCCAATGGGCTGGGCATTCCACAGGACGATAAAAAGGCCGAGGATTGGTACAAGCTTGCCGCCGCGCGCGGTGACGCCAATGCCATGTTCGCGCTGGGCATGTTTCGCATGCAGGGCCGCGCCGGCTCGCGCGACCGCGTTGAGAGCGCCAAGTGGCTCGCCGCGGCCGCCAAGCTCGGTCATCCGATTGCCGCCTACGACCTCGCGCTGCTTTACATGGAAGGTGAGCTGTTCCCGCGTGACCTTGCCCGTGCCGCCCAGCTGCTCCGCATTTCCGCTCAGGCCGGCAATCCTCAGGCCGAATATGCCCTGGGCACACTGTACAAAGAGGGGCGCGGTGTCGCCAAAGACATGCACGAAGCGGTGCGCCTGTTTGGGCTCGCCGCGCTCGGCGACCAAACCGACGCCGAGGTCGAATACGGCATCGATCTATTCAACGGCGATGGCATCGAGCGCAATCAAGAGATGGCTGCGGCGCTGTTCCGCAAAGCGGCGCTGATGGGCAACCCTGTCGCACAGGATCGCCTCGCCATCATTCTCGCCAACGGCCTCGGCGTGAAAGCCGATCCGATCGAAGCGGCGAAGTGGCATTTGATTTCAAAGGCGGCCGGCGAGACCGATCTCACGCTCGACGATTTCGTCAACAAGCTTGACGCAAAGTCCCGCGCCGCGGCCGAACAAGCGGCCAAGCCCTGGATCGACACGATTAACCGCAGCATTGCCGCGCGAACACGCGCTCCGCCAGTGGAGCCAACTGCCGCAGCGAAGTGAGAATCTCTAGGCCGCCGCGCCAGGCAGTTCCGCAGCGCGGTCTGCGACCGTCACCGGGGCCTTCGCCCAGCCTTGCCAGAGCACGGCGACCAGGACGCAGATGCCGCCAATGGCGCCGGCGATGACGCCCAGAACGATTTCGCGCCCGCTGAATGCGAGGGAGCGCGCGATGATGAAGAAGGTTGCCTCAAAAAATGCAATTGAAATCGCCGTGGGGATCGTGTGCTGGTGCAACTGTCGTAACATATGCTCTCTCCAAAGGCGCGCGGCGCGCGCCGTCGTAACAAATACCTAATACCCTATCCTTGTCGCCGCGGTTGAAATTGCGGCCGGCGGCGTCAGCGAACATTAACTACCGCTTGACGGAACTGCGTCCGACCTCTTACCGCAATCGCCATGATGCACTCGGCTATCCTCAACGTCATGATCAAGGCGGCGCATCGCGCCGGACGAAGCCTCAAGCGCGATCTCGGCGAGGTCGAGAAACTGCAGGTGTCGGTCAAGGGTCCGGGCAATTTCGTCACCGCGGCCGACCACCGCGCCGAGGAGATCGTCTACGAGGAACTCGCCAAGGCGCGGCCCGACTATGGTTTTCTCGGCGAAGAGGGCGGGCTTCGCGCCGGCACCGATCGCAGTCAGCGCTGGATTGTCGATCCGCTCGATGCCACCACCAATTTCCTGCACGGCATCCCGCATTTCGCCGTTTCGATCGCGCTCGAACGCGACGGCGTGATCGTAGCCGGACTGACTTATAATCCCGCCAACGACGAACTGTTCATTGCGGAACGCGGCAAAGGCGCGTTCCTCAATAACCAGCGCATCCGGGTCGCCGCGCGGCGCCGGCTTGGTGATGCCATCGTCGGCTGCGGGCTGCCGCATTACGGCCGCGGCGATCTGCGGCTGGCGCGCTTCGAAATCGCCGCCGCCCAGCGAAATTTCGCAGGCCTGCGCCGCTACGGTTCCGCCACCCTCGATCTGGCCTGGGTCGCCGCCGGCCGGCTCGACGTCTTTTGGGAGCGCGATCTGTCGCCCTGGGACATGGCCGCTGGCATCATTCTGGTGCGCGAGGCGGGCGGGTTCGTCTCCGATCTCGACGGCGGCGAGGCCATTTTCGCCAAGAGCCAGATCATCGCCGGCAATGAAACGATGCACAAAGAACTACTGCGCCTGCTGCACGAAGCCGGCAAAGAGGCCGCAGCGCCAGCCGCGCCCACCGAAGCACGATAATCGCGAGCCTGTCCGCACCTCGTCGCCTGTCCGCCATCACCCTGCCGCAAAAACAGCGACAGGGTGCTGTTGAGCGCGCGGGCGATGCCTGAGCGAGGTTGCTCGGACGCTGCCGGTTCACGCAAAAGCGAACCGCGAGTAAAGCGGGACGCTTTTTGGTTCCGCTGATCCTATGCCATATTAGGCCGATTCTACGGCTGTAAACCAAGCGATGGCGACGACCGACATCGATCAGGCAAAGCTCCCCTCGCCCCGCATCTTCCTCATCCGGATGCTGGTGTTCGTCATTCTGTGCGCGCTGATCGCGTTCGTGCTGCAGCGCCAGATCATTCAAGCCTTTTTCGCTAATCCCTGGCTGAACGCGCTGATCATCGGGGTGCTGTGCATCGGCACCATCCTGTCGTTCCATCAGGTGATCCGGCTGTTCGCCGAAGTGTCCTGGGTCAACGGCTATCGCCGCGCCGATCCAGCCCTGACGGCGAAGCGGGCGCCCAAGCTGTTGGCACCCATGGTCGCGATCCTGGGCGGCGAGCGGCACGACCGCGTCGCCATTTCGGCACAGACCATGCGCGCCTTTCTCGACTCGCTGGCAACGCGCCTAGATGAAGCGCGCGACATTTCCCGTTACCTGACTGGGCTCCTGGTGTTCCTCGGACTGCTCGGCACGTTTTGGGGACTGATCGAAACCGTCGGCTCGGTCGGCAGCATTATCAATGGTCTGCAGGTCGGGGGCGACGCCGGCTCGGTATTCGATGCGCTCAAGCAAGGCCTTGCCGCCCCGCTTGGCGGCATGGGCATTTCGTTCTCGTCGTCACTGTTCGGCCTTGCCGGTTCGCTGATCCTTGGCTTCCTCGACCTGCAGACGAGTCAGGCGCAGAATCGCTTCTACACAAGCTTCGAGGACTGGCTCGCGACCACGGTGCAGGACCTTGGCGTCGGCGGGCCAGCCGCCGGCACACCCGCGACGCTCAACGCCATCGACCGGCTGCGCCAAGCCGTGTCCGATGTTGGCACGAATAAGGCCACGACGGCCGCCATGGCCAATCTGGCCGAGGCGATCCAAGGGCTGGTGGCCCATATGCGTTCAGAACAGCAGATGATCCGCGACTGGGCCGACGAGCAATCGAAGCTTAATCGCGAGCTGCGCCGCTTCATGGAGCTATTGTCGCGCGAGACCGTCAACCGCTAGCAGGTCCGCATCCGAGCTGGCCAGACAATCGCGCCGCACCAAGCTGTGACTGAGTAGGATCCCTATGGCACTCGCCCGCACTCGCCGCGAAGGCATGAATTACTGGCCGGGTTTTGTCGATGCTTTATCGACGCTGGTCCTGTCGGTGATCTTTTTGCTAACGGTCTTCATGGTGGCGCAGTTTTATCTGTCGCAGGAAGTCGCGGGCAAAGACACCGCGCTCGACCGGCTCAACGCCCAGATCGCGCGCCTGAGCCAGCTGCTCTCGCTGGAGCGGACCGGCAAGACCAATCTTGAGGACGAAGTCGCCCAGTTGCGCGCCTCGCTCAGCGCGGCGCAAAGCGAACGCGATAAGCTGCGCTCGGCGAGCGGCCAAGCCCCCGCCGCTGGTGCTGGCGAAAGCGACAAGACCAATCCTGCTCTCGACATCGAAAAACAGGCGACGGCGCGAGCGCTGGCGCAGATCGAAAATCTCAATGAGCAGATCGGCGCGCTGCGCCGCCAGATCGCGGCGCTCGAAGATGCGCTCGGGGCGTCGGAGAAGAAGGAAGGCGCAGCGCAACTGCGCATCGCCGATCTCGGACAGCGGCTCAACGTGGCGCTGGCACAGCGTGTACAGGAGCTGTCGCGCTATCGTTCGGACTTTTTCGGCAAGCTGCGCGACATTCTCGGCAACCGACCCGATATTCGCGTGGTCGGCGACCGTTTCGTGTTTCAGTCCGAAGTCTTTTTCGACAGCGGCGCCGCCACGCTGCGGCCCGACGGACGAGCCGAACTCGACAAGCTCGCCAGCGCCGTCCTCGATCTGGAAAAGCAAATTCCGTCCGACATTCCGTGGGTGCTGCGCGTGGATGGTCACACCGACGTGCGGCCGGTTGGGCCGACGTCGCCCTTCAAATCGAACTGGGACCTGTCCGCGGCGCGCGCCATTTCGGTGGTACAGTATCTGATCGGCAAGGGCGTGCCGCCGTCCCGGCTCGCTGCCGCCGGCTTCGGCGAGTTTCAGCCGATCGATCCCGGGACCAACGACGAGGCCCTCGCCCATAATCGGCGCATTGAGCTGAAATTGACGGAACGCTGAGCGATGGCCGGTCGCCGGGACGAGCAAGACGAATCCCGGAATCCGCCTGATTGTGATAGGCTCACTTTTGGCTCAGCGGGCGGGGGGCGCGAGTTACGACGCTACGAGCCGCGCGATGAAGACGCTGCCATTGACCTGTGGCTGCGGACGTGGCGGGCCGCTTACCCACAGATCGATTTTACCGCGCGCCTCGACTGGTGGCGCGAGCGCTGGTGCAGCGAACTCGTGCCCAGGACCAAGATCGTGGTCGCCGAGATTGGCGGCGCGATCGCAGGCTTCGTCACGGTCGATCCGCTTACATTTTATCTCGATCAGATCGTGGTCGCGCCCGAGCATTGGGGAACCGGCGTGGCCGACGCGCTGATCGACGCGGCCAGACATATTTCGCCGTCCGGCCTCGATCTCGATGTCAACACCGACAATGCGCGCGCCATCGGCTTTTATGAAAAATGCGGGTTTTCCATCTGCGGCGCCGGCGTCAATCCTTCAGGCAAGCCCGTTTATCGTATGAGTTGGCGGCCGCAGAGCGAGATCGGCCAGATTTCATGAAGATTCAATCGTTAGAAATTTGGCGATCGGCGCAATTCTTTCTTTTCGATCAAAGCGGTAACGTCACGTAGCGGAGCTCCCGCGGACCATGAACCGCGCTTGCGATCGGTATCACAGGGGTTATGAGCGTACTTGCGCAGATCGAGCCACGCGACGATTGTGCCGTGGCGAGCGACACGGCCGCCGACACAGCGGCCGAGCTTGAGGCGTTGCGCACGATCGTCGATGATCTGCAATACGGTGTAGTCGTACTGGATAAGGATCGGCGGGCGCAGTTCGTCAACCGCGCGTTTCGCCGGTTTTGGCGGGTTCCCGACGAACTCGCCGACAGCCGGCAGACTTTCGTCAAGCTCATGTATCACGGCCGCGGCATCAAAGCCTACGCGGTGTCAGCCGACAAACTGGGCGAGTACATCGCCAAACAATTGGAACTGATCCGCGCCGGCGATGATCGGCCGCTTAGCATCAGACTCGCGAACGGCGAAGTCGTGCAGTTCCGCTGCAAGACGCTGCCCAATGGCGGGCGGCTCGTGACTTACGGCAACATCAGCGAACTTGCTGATCAGGCCGAGGCGCTCGAACGGCTGGCTTGCGTCGACGGCCTGACCGGACTGAACAACCGCCGGCACTTTCTGACGCTGGCCGAAGGCGAGTGGTCGCGTTTCCAGCGCTACCAACGACCGCTCGCGCTGTTGATGATCGATATCGATTTCTTCAAATCGGTCAACGACACCTACGGCCACGATGCTGGCGACGCCGTCCTCAAGGCCGTCAGCGACGCTCTGCATAAAAACAAGCGCACATCCGACATCGCCGGCCGGCTCGGCGGCGAAGAATTCGCGCTGGTCCTGCCTGAGGCAACGCTCGACCGCGCCGCCGCCGCGGCCGAGCGATATCGCGCCCTGATTGCTGGGCGTCCAATCATCGCAATGGGGCGTCAGATCTCGGTCACGGTCAGCATTGGCGCCAGCGTTGCCGAGCCCGGCATGAGCGGGCTCGACGATTTGTTGAAGCGGGCCGACGTTGCCCTCTACGAGGCCAAGCATTCGGGGCGCAATCGCGTATGCCGGTTCACGGCCGCGCCTGCGTAATATCACGCAGCACCGGTCAGCGCCTCCGCCTTGGCCGCATCGAAGACGCGCGAATCGACCTTCAGATAAGCGAGCTTCTCGTCCACGATCACCACGGCCTCGGCCACGCCCGGCACCTGCCGCAGCCGCGCGGCCAGACTTTCGGTATCTGCGGCCTTGTCGTCCGCTATCGGCACGAGCCGCGTCGTCAAATAACTTGGTTGCGCCATGGTGGCCGCCGCGACGAGCCAGACCAGCGCGATCACCGCCGTC
>Ga0187784_10002407_pt1 | contig 14981 bp, 10 predicted proteins | sample 1015_SJ02_MP15_2_FD_132964 | JGI IMG/M metagenome (GOLD analysis project Ga0187784, IMG submission 132964) | Tropical peat soil microbial communities from peatlands in Department of Meta, Colombia - 1015_SJ02_MP15_20_MG | ecosystem: Environmental > Terrestrial > Soil > Wetlands > Peat | place...
AGCACGAGAAGGAGTACCTCGTTTCGGTGAACCGCCCCGTCACCGATCTTGCGCTCTCGATGCTGGCGAGCGGTGTCAAGATCGGGGGTGAGATGACCAAGCCCTGCCGGGTGGCGCGCATCGATCGCGAGACATTCCGCATGATTCTCACGCAGGGGCTCAATCGGCAGATCCGGCGCATGTGCTCGGCCCTGGGATACCGCGTGCAGCGCCTCAAGCGCGTGCGCATCATGAACGTCGAGCTGGGCGCCCTGCGGGTCGGCGAGTGGCGCTATCTGAGGGACTCCGAGGTCGCTCTGCTCAAGGCTGGGCAAGCGCACGGGGCGCGCCACGGCGCGCCGAGCGCTCAGGTCGCGCGCAGCACCGGGGCGCTCAGGCCGTCCGACCAGCGACGGCCGGCCGTCGCCCGCCATTCGGGGTCCTCGGCTCGCGTCGCAAGCCAGCGAAAGAAGTCCTCGCCTTGATTGCTCCAGTAGGCGTGGCTGAAGAGGATACCGCCGGTTGCTGACTCCACCGTGAAGCGCCTGCGCAGGCCGAAGATCGCGATGCCGCGGGTGCACTTGATGCGCGGCGCCTCCTCCGTCAGCGCATACTGATCCGGTCCCACCTGGAGCCGCAATCGGCCGCCTGCGCCGAATACGCAGATGTTGGGCTGCGCTGGGCGAATCAGCGCAACGCCATGCACGAGCGAGGGAGGCACATCGTACGCGCTCCACGTGCCGCCGAGGAAGTGCCACTGCAGCACCATGCTCTGGCGACGGAAGTCGATCACCGAGACGGAGCCGGCGCTATCGGAGGCCATAGCCGAGCATGCGCCATTGGCGCGCTATTTTGAATCGGAATCCGGCAGATCTGCGAATGCGTCGGCAACGATCCCTGGCGTGAGCAATTGCGGCAGCACCCTGGGCGCGGAAGAGCCGCGCTTGGCGTCGTACACCACATAGAGCGGCACGCCGGCGCGTCCGAAGTTGGCGAGCGCCTGGGTGATCACCGGATCACGGTTGGTCCAGTCGCCTTTCATCAGCGTCACGCCCTTGGAGCGAAAAATCCGTCGAACCGCCTCATCATCGAACGCATTGCGCTCATTGACCAGGCACGTCAGGCACCAGCTCGCGGTGAAGTTCAGGAGAAGGGGCGCACCGCGCTCGGTGAGCTCGCGAACCCGGGCCGGATTGTACGGCTCCCAGGCGTCGGCATGCGTGCTCGCCGTGGCGGGAGCGGCCGAGGCAACCCCGGCGAGCCGCACCGGCAGCACGATGGCGAGGAGTACGGCGGCGGTAGCGGTGGCGAGAGCGGCAAGACGCCGTCCGGCCGTGCTCCCCTTGGACTTCTGATAGGCCCACGCCGCAAGCGCCACGAGCACCGCACCGGCCAGCGCGGCCCCGAGACCGATTGCGGAGGTCTGCTGCGCGAGCACCCACAGGAGCCACGCCGCCGAGCCGTACATCGGGAACGCAAAGATTTGCTTCAATGTCTCCATCCATGCGCCCGGCTTAGGCAGCGCCCGGCGCATCCAGGGGGCGATCGACAGCAGCAAATACGGAAGCGATAGGCCCAGGCCGAGCGCCGCGAAGATGCATAACGCGGCCAGCGGGGACTGAGTGATTGCGGCGCCGATGGCGGCGGCCATGAACGGCGCCGTGCAGGGCGTTGCCACCAATGTCGTGAGAACCCCGGTAAAGAACGACGCCTTGACGCTATCGCCCTGAGTCAGTGCATCACCCACACCGGCAAGCCCGCCGCCCACCTCGAAGACGCCCGACAAATTCAAGCCCACCGCGAGCAACAAATAGACCATCAAGGTGACGAACAGCGGCGACTGCAGCTGAAACCCCCAGCCGATTTGCTCCCCGCCCGAGCGCAGCGCCAACAGCACGCCCGCCAGGGTCAGCATGGAGGCGATGACGCCGGCGGCGAAGACCAGCCCCTTCAAGCGCACGGCGGCGGGATGTTTCTTCGCCTGCTCGACCAATCCGATGGCCTTGATCGAAAGCACCGGGAATACACAGGGCATCAGATTCAACACGAGCCCGCCGAGGACTGCGAGCAAGACGAGCACGGGCAGCGCGGGATGATCGGCCGGACCGGCGGTACCGGCCACGTCCTCGCGCGCACCGGATGAGGTGACGGGCGCTGCGCCGGCGGCCGGCACCGCCGCCGCGGCGAGCTGCGCAGCAATCTCCATAGGCACGGCGAGGGTCTCGCCCCCGCTCGGCTCGGTCGCGAGGAGCACGCCGCGCACCGCAGGCGGCTGGGGCGGCTGGTCGCCCACTTTCATCGCCAGCTCGACGGCGCCGTCATGACGCGTCATCGTTTGCGGCGCCGCGTACTCGATCGCTCCGTCGCTGTACGGGTAGAACGCGAGCGCCGATACCCGGGACAGCGTCGCGCCCCATTCCTTGCCGAACGAGAGCACTAATTGACCGTGATCGAACCTCGCATCGGTCACTGCGGGCGCAGTGCTCGGCAGCTCCGCGCGAGCGGCCGCAAATAGCGGCGCAACCGCGGGATCGGGGGCAGCGCTCGCCGCAGTCACGGGTACCTTCAGCGTGAGGTTCGCGCTCTCGGGGATGCAGACATCCGCGCACACGAGCCAGCTCGCCTTGGCGGCGAGCTCGAGCGGGGCGGCGGCGGCCTTGAGATCACGATCCGCCGTGATCTCGACGAGATGCATGGCATGCTTGGCATAGCCGTAATTGACCAACGGCCCGACCTCGAACCGATGCGGCGTCGGCCACGCGATCTCCCCCGCCGAGACGCCGGGAGGCAGCGTCCACGCGAGCTTGGTGGGGAGCCCGGAATCGCCCGGATTGCGCCAGTAGGTATGCCAGCCCTCGCGGATCTCGAATTCGAGGGCGACCCAGCTCGATCGGCCGGGACTCAGGGCATCGGCCTCGCTCACCAGGCGGGCCTTGACGTTGTCGCTCGCGACCCAGGCGCCCGTCAGGGAATGGGCGGCCGGTGAGACCGCGAGCAATCCGAGCAGGTACCAGGTCGAGCCGCGCATGGCGCCTATGTTACCGAATAAACCGAAGGCGGAGCGCAGGAGGCTCGCGCCGGCTGTGGAACGTCTCACAGTTTCAGGCGAACATATCGCAGTTCTTTCACCGCTACGCCCCAAAGCCACAGCTCATGCAAGAAAACTATCTAGAACGGATCCTCAAAGCCAAAGTTTACGATGTCGCGGTGGAAACACCGCTGGAGGCGGCGCCGCGCCTCTCGCGCCGGCTCGACAATCGCGTGCTGTTCAAGCGAGAAGACCTCCAGCCGGTGTTTTCGTTCAAAGTTCGCGGCGCGTACAACAAAATTGCACAGCTCTCGGCGACGGCTGCGCAGCGGGGCGTGATCTGCGCCTCGGCCGGCAACCATGCCCAAGGGGTGGCGCTCGGCGCGCGCACGCGCAAGATCCCTGCGGTCGTCGTCATGCCATTGACCACCCCGCAGATCAAGGTGCAGGCAGTCGCCGATCTGGGCGCCGAGATCGTGCTGCACGGCGATGATTACGATGAGGCCAACGAGCGCGCGATCGAGATTGCACGCGAGCGCTCGCTCGTCTTCGTGCATCCCTTCGAAGATCCGGACGTGATCGCTGGTCAGGGCACCATCGCCTTGGAGATTCTGCGCCAGTGGCACGGGGACGACATCGATGCGATCTTCGTTCCGATCGGCGGCGGGGGACTGATCGGGGGTATCGCGTCGTACGTGAAAGCGCTCTATCCGCGCATCAAGATCATCGGCGTCGAGCCCGAGGATGCAGCGAGCATGTTCGAATCGCTTCGTGCCGGCCGGCGCGTCACGCTCAGTCGGGTCGGCAACTTTGCCGACGGCGTGGCCGTGAAGAGAGTCGGCGAGGAGACTTTTCGAATCGCACGGCAGTACGTCGACGAGGTCGTGTTGGTGACGACCGATCAGATCTGCGCCGCGATCCAGGACATCTTCGAGGACAATCGCTCGATCGCCGAGCCCGCGGGAGCCCTGGCGGTCGCCGGCATCAAGAAGTACGTCGCGCGCGAATCCTGCGTAAAGCGCACCCTGATAGCGATCAACGGCGGCGCCAACATGAATTTCGACCGCCTGCGCTACGTCGCCGAGCGCGGTGACCTCGGCGCGCAGCGCGAGGCGCTCTTGGCGATCGACATACCCGAGGTGCGCGGATCCTTCCTGCGCTTTTGCGAGTTCCTGAAGCAACGCAACGTCACCGAATTCAATTATCGATACCACGACGTCGAGAAGGCGCACCTCTTCGTGGGCCTGGCGCTTACCTCCGGCAAGAGCGAGCGCCTCGAACTCATGAACACGCTGCTCGAGGCCGGATTTGCAGTGCACGACATGACCGATAACGAAATGGCGAAGCTGCACGTGCGCTACATGGTGGGTGGCCCGGTTCGTGAGCTCAAGGATGAGCGGCTGTACCGGTTCGAATTCCCCGAGCGACCGGGAGCCTTGCTCAAGTTTCTGCAGGCGATCGGACAAGGCTGGAACATCACCCTGTTCCACTATCGCAATCACGGCTCGGATTACGGGCGGGTGCTCGCCGGCATCGAGGTGCCGGCGCACACGCACACGGATTTTCTGCTTCATCTCGATGCGTTGCAGTATGCGTACACCGAGGAGACGGAGAACCCGGCCTACAAGATCTTCCTGAGAGGCTCCTAGTTCACGACCCTTGCGGTCGCAGGCGCCACGACGGCAGCGGGTAGAGCGGCGGTTGCGGTTGCCGGCACCCCCGGGGCCGGCGAGGCCGGCGCGGCGACCTCGGCAGGCGTCGGGCGCATGCTCTTGAGCCACCCCTGCGCGCGCCGCACGGACGGGTCATCCGGGCCGCGCAGCTTCGCAAGCGCCGGCAATGCGGCAGACAGCTCGTCGGCCGCTTCGGTCGGGCGGCCGAGATGGGCGAGCGCGTAGGCGTGGATGGTGTGAGCCTGCGCCGTGTACCAGGACTTCGGCGCCGTGGCGCTCCAAATCGCGAGCGATTGCTCGCAGAGCACGAGCGCTTCCTGGGGCTTCCCACGGTCGACCAGAAGCTGCGCGAGATGCATGAGAGCAGTGGCACGGTATTGATGATTGGACGGGAGCGAGCGGTCATAGATCGCGAGCGCCTGGCGCAATTCGTCTTCCGATTCCTTGAGCGATCCCTCCTCCTCGAGCACGATGCCGAGGCTCACGCGTGCATAGGCGACGTTGAAGTTATCGGGACCATAGATGTTCAGTCGAATGTCGAGGGCCTTGCGCAGCAGGAACTCCGCCTCGCCGAGCCGCTCTTCGCGTAGTAACAGCAACCCGTAGTTGCCGAGCGCTTTGGCGGTATCCGGATGCTGGCTGCCGAATGCGTGCTCGTCGCGCGCGATCGCATCCCGAAACAAGCTCTCAGCCCGCCTCAAGTCGCCCATGTTCTCGGCCACGATCGCCAGATTGTGCAGATGCGATGCCACCCGCGGGTGATCGTCGCCGAGCACGCTGCGATCGATGGCGAGCGCCCGTTCGTAGGTTTGCTTGGCGAGCTCCCACTGCTGCTCTCGTTGATACACGGTGGCCAAGTCGCCGAGTAACGAGGCGACGTCGGTCGCGGGAGCCTCGGTCGTCTCGAGCAGCTCGAGGCCGTGCTTGTAGAGCTCCTTGGCTTCGGCGAATCGATCTTGGCTGTGTCGCAGGCGTCCGAGTGCCCACAGAGCGAGCCCGGACTCGAGGCTCGCAGCCCCGTACTCGCGCTGCGCCAGTCGCAGGGCTTCCTGGATCCGAGGCTCGGCGCCCGCCAGATCGCCGCCACCGGCCAGGGCGCGTCCGAGCTCGAGCAGCGTCTCGATGTGCCTCTTGTCCTTGGAGGAGGGCTCGAGCGACAAGGATTCGTTCAAGACCTGCACCGCGTCTCGGTATTGACCCAGACTGTCGTACACCGCACCGACCGTTGCCAGCAGCGTCGCCTTGGTTTCGGGCTGATCCGAAAATGACTCGCGGAGCCGCTTGGCGCTCGAGTCCAGGAGCTCGCGCGCGGTGACCTGATTTCCGCGGTTGACCTCGGGATCCGACAGCTTGAACACATCGACGAGGAAGGTCGACACCTCTTCGGCGCGCTTGCGCTCGTGCTCGGCTGCCTCCCGCTGCTCCGCGACGCGATCGCGCTCGGAGGCGATGCGCAGCGACTGCACATGGGCGGTGACCGCGAACGCGAGTATCAGGCCGAAGGCACCGGCGCCCGCTGCGACCGGCAGCCAGTGACGCCTGACGAACTTGGCGCTGCGGTAGGAAAAGGTGTCGCCGTGCGCGATGACCGGCTTGCCGTCCAGGTACCGCTGGATGTCGCTTGCCAGTTGCTGCGCGGAGCCATAGCGGCGCTCTGGCTCCTTGCGCATCGCCATGCAGACGATGTTGTCGAGATCGCCGTGCAGAGCGCGTTGCAGGCGCCCGGGACTCGTCGAGCGCGCCTCCGCGAGTTTGCGCGCCCGCGTCGGGTCTTCCCTGCCTATCGCTTGACTTGGCAGTGGCGGGGATTTCTCGCAAATCGCGCGCTCGATGTCGTTGAGTCGCATCGATGCAATGACATAAGGACCGATGCCCGCGAGCAGCCGATAGAGCAACACCCCCAGCACGTAGACGTCGCTCGCGGTCGTGATGGGCTGTCCGCGGACTTGCTCGGGACTCGCATGCTCGGGGGTCATGATTCGAATGTCGGCTTGGGTGAGCGCGAGCGTGTGCGGCCCGGCTTGACGATGATCGAGGAGCTTCGCGATGCCGAAATCGAGAAGTTTCGGCACGCCCGATTTCGTCACCAGGATATTCGAGGGCTTGAGATCACGGTGCACGATGAGGTTTTGATGCGCGTAGTGCACGGCGGCGCACACCGTCTGGAACAACCTCAAACGGGCGCCGAGATCGAGTCGGTGGGAGTCGCAGTACGTATCGATGGGGACGCCGTCGACATATTCCATGACGATGTAGGAGGTGTCGTCGGCGAGCGTCCCGCCGTCGAGGAGGTGCGCGATGTTGGGGTGATCGAGCTGCGCGAGAATCTGGCGTTCGATCTTCAGGCGTGACTTCACTCCGTGGCCATGCACGAGCTTGATCGCGACCTGTTGGTCGAACTCCGCATCCGCGCGCTCAGCGAGATAGACCTCGCCCATCCCGCCTGCGCCCAGCTCGCGAATCAGCCGATACGGTCCGATGCGCCTCCCCATCATCCTCTCAGCATGCGCTCCAAGCGAGGCAAACCGCAAACCCGGGGGGCCGCCGCCGCTTGCCCGCCGCAGCGGCCGCTCGCCGTACTTGCGGCGCGGGGTTCCCAGCGTGTATGAGGTAGGCTGCTTTGCGATACCTCAAAGGACTCTTCAATGCCAAAAGGAAACCAGCCGAACAAACCGCAGCGTCAGTCGCGAGGGAGGCCCCCTGCGCGCACCGGGACCGGTAGCGGCGGCACAGCCGCCCGAGCGGGCAAGGGCGGATTGAAAGGCGGCGCCAGCCCTGACGATAACAATCAGCCGCCCCAAGCCAAGCTCAAGCGAAGCTGACCGCCGCCGCTCTTGGACCAGCATTCGCTTCAAGCGTCGGGGAGGTCCTATGAGGTGCTGCGTGCGGCGCGGCACGAGAGCGTGCGGCTGCGCACGCTCGAGGCCCATGTGCGCCGCTGGGGACCTGAGGCCCCTCCCGTGGTCCTGCTCCACGGCTTTCAGGATACGGGCGATACCTTCCAGTTCATGGTCGATGCGTTCGACAGGGATTGGCCGCTCGCCGCGCCCGACTGGCGCGGCTTCGGGCGTAGCGAGTGGGCGCGCGAGGGCTACTGGTTTCCTGATTATCTGGCGGATCTCGACGCGCTCCTCGATCTGCTGAGTCCACAGGAGCCGGTACGACTCATCGGGCACAGCATGGGCGGGAACATCGCCTGCATGTTCGCTGGACTCAAGCCGCACCGAGTACGCTGCGTGGTGAACCTCGAGGGATTCGGCTTGCCGCGCACTTCAGCGGAGGAAGCCCCCGCGCGCCTGCGCAATTGGTTGGACCAGGTCCGGGCGGTTCCGGCCTTGAAGAGCTACGAATCCTTCGAGCAGCTCGCCTCCGTCATCCGCCACCGCTACCCGCGGTTCAGCCTCGTGCAGGCGAGATTCGTCGCCGAGGCCTGGGGTAGAGTCGAGGCGGATGGACGCGTGCACTTGCTGGGTGACTCGCGCCACCGCTGGATCAATCCCGTGCTGTATCGGCGCGAGGAGGCGGAAGCGTGCTGGCGGGCGATCCGTGCGCCCGTACTCATGCTGAAGGGCCAGGAATCGGAGTTCGTGACCCGGCTCGGCGCCGACGGGACCGATGATGCCTTCCGGGCTCAGGTGCGCGGTATCGAGATCGCTCACGTGGCCGGGGCAGGTCATATGCTGCACATCGAGAAGGCCGCCGAGATCGCACCGTTGATCGAGACTTTCCTGCTCGCCCACTCGCCTCCCTCCCTATGCCCCTGACGCGGCGCCTTTACCCCACGCGGTTCGGACAACTTCACGTGCGCAGCAAGGACGGCAGGGGAGTACCGCTCGTGCTGCTGCATCCCTCACCGCGCTCAGGGGAAATGTGGGAGCCCTTGCAGGAGCGGCTCGCAAGACCCACTCAGGCACCCGACCGGCTGGGATACGGCTTTTCCGATGCGCCGCCCTGGGCCCTCACGCTCGAGCAATATGCCCAGTGCACCGTGGATGCGATCAGCGCGGCCGGCATCGCAGGCCCGTTCGACGTGCTGGGCGTCCATGTGGGCTCGATCGAGGCCGTCGAGATCGCGTACGCGTACGCTCAGCGGGTGCGCCGGGTGATTGCGGTGGGGATGCCGCTGTTCACGGTCGAGGAACAACAGCGGCAAATGGAAAAGTACAGCGAGCAGCCGTTGAAGCCCGCCGCGGAGGGAGGCCACGTGCTGGGCGCTTGGCGGGGCTGCTTCGCGTTCAGGCAACCCCCGTACGATCTCGCCGATGTGCACCAGCGCTTCGTCGAGCATCTGCTCGCGGCCAATCCGGGCGCCGCGTTTCGCGCGGCGAGCGGCTACCCGATCGAGAAAAAGCTCAGGGGCCTCAAGATGCCACTCACCGTGTTTGCGCCGCATGACGACATCATCGAGCAGACGGCGCGGGTGAAGCCCCTGCTCGAGGCGAAGGACAGCTACGTCGACTTGCCCGATTTGGGTATGGATATGTTTCACGTGGCGACTGACCGGATGGCGGATCTCGTCAACCGCTATCTGCCTGCCTAGGAGTCGGTCTACCGCGCCGTAGGTAGCCGGGCGCCTCGCAGTACGATAGCCTGAACCCAAGAGCGATCATCATGAGTCGACCCCCCTTACCGCCCTTCAATGTCGAAACCGCCGCCCAAAAGGTGCGCATGGCTGAAGATGCATGGAACACGCGCGATCCCGCCCGCGTGGTGCTCGCATATACGCCCGATAGCCGCTGGCGCAACCGCGTCGAGTTCCTTCGGGGGCGCGAGGCCATCCAGGCCTTCCTCGAGCGCAAATGGTCGCGCGAGATCGACTACCGCCTCATCAAGGAGTTGTGGACCTTTGCGCAGAACCGAATTGCCGTGCGATTCGCCTACGAATGGCACGATGACAGTGGTCAATGGTTTCGCAGCTACGGCAACGAGAACTGGGAGTTCGACGAGGCGGGGCTCATGCGCCTCAGAATCGCGAGCATCAATGATTTGCCGATTGCGGAAAGCGAGCGCAAGTATCGCTGGCCCCTCGGTCGACGTCCCGATGATCACCCGTCGTTGAGCGCTCTGGGCCTTTAGGACTGTCCATCGTCAAGCAGCGCGATCTCGCCTGGTATCTTGGCGCGCGGCTCGCTTCCTCGCTCGCTGCACAGATGATCATCATCGCGGTGGGCTGGCAGGTGTACCAGCTCACCGGCCGGTTGCTCGATCTGGGTCTCATCGGACTGTCCCAGTTCCTGCCCTTCCTCTGCCTCTCCTTGTTCGCCGGCCACGCCGCCGATCTGTTCGACCGCCGGCTCATCATTCTCTCGTGCTTGGCCGCTTATCTCGTTTGCGCCTTGGCGCTGCTCACGTTGGCTCGTACGGGCTCATCGAGCGTGCGGCCGATCTTCGCGGTGCTTGCCGTGCTCGGGATCGCGCGCGCCTTTCAGACACCCGCCGCCCAGTCGTTCCTGCCGAATATCGTGCCTGCCGCCTCGCTTGGCAATGCCGTCGCGATCAACTCCTCGACCTTTCAGCTCGCGACGATCGCCGGTCCGAGCCTGGGCGGGCTCGTGTACGCCTTCGGCGAGTCGAGGCTCGCTCACGGCGGGGCGCAGTGCGTCTACGGCGCGGCCGCCGGGTTGCTCGCGCTCGCGATCGGCGCAGTGCTCGCGATCCGGGGCTCCCGCTCAAACCGCCTCGCGGCTGCGTTGGGGAGCCTGTGGGAGGGACTGCGGTTTACCTGGCGGCGGAAAACGGTACTCGGTGCCGTTTCGTTGGATCTTTTTGCGGTATTGTTCGGGGGCGCATCGGCGCTGTTGCCGGCGTTCACCAGGGACGTTTTGCATGCGGGACCGGACATGTTCGGGTACTTGCGCGCGGCTCCGGGAGTCGGCGCCGTGGCGATGGCGCTTTGGCTCGCATTCAAGCCTGTTTCGCACCGGATCGGAGTGCGCATGTTCGCCGGCGTGGCCCTGTTCGGCGCGGCGATCGTCGTGTTCGGCCTCACGGAGCGCTTCTGGGTGGCGATGATCGCACTGGCCGTGGCAGGTGGCGCAGACATGATCAGCGTGTTCATTCGCATGCTGCTCGTGCAGTCGGCGACGCCCGACGAGATTCGCGGCCGTGTGAGCGCGGTCAATTCGATCGCCATCGGAGCATCCAACGAGCTGGGTGAATTCGAGTCCGGCCTGACCGCCGCCTGGTTCGGGTTGGTTCCCGCCATCGTTCTGGGTGGAGTAGTAACATTGCTGGTGACGATCCTTTGGGCGTGGGTTTTATTTCCGGGGCTGCGGCGCTTGCACAGCTTCGAGCAACTCAAGGACGCCGATGGCAGATCTCGACCATAACATCCCCGATGCGCACGAGCACGAAGCGCACGAGCACGACCACGAGCACGACCACGAGCACGACCACGGGCGCGACCACGGGCGCGACCACGCACATGCCCACGCGCTCGCGCACGTCACGGGTCGCATGCTCATTGCCTTGGGCCTCAACCTCGTTTTCGTGGTCATCGAGGGATGCTTCGGCTTTGTGTCGAACTCGGTCGCGCTGATCGCGGACGCCGGCCACAATCTCGGCGATGCGCTGGGGCTCGCCGGCGCTTGCGCCGCCGTCTATTTGACGCGCCGGCCGCCGGGGGGGAGATTCACCTATGGGCTCGGGCGCTCTTCGGTGCTCGCGGCTCTCACCAATGCGGTGCTGCTGCTGATGGCGTGCGGTGCGATCGCGTGGGAGGCGCTCGGCCGCATTGCCGCGCCCCCCTCGGTGGCCGGTGCGACCGTCGCGGGCGTCGCCGCCGTCGGCATCCTGCTCAATGGCGTGAGCGCCTGGCTGCTGCATCAGGGCAGCCGCGGTGACCTGAACCGCCGCAGCGCATTTATCCATATGCTGGGAGATGCCGCCATCTCGGCCGGCGTGCTGGTGTCGGGATTGCTCATCGCGCTCACCGGATGGCGCTGGCTAGATCCCGCCGTGAGCCTTGCGATCGTCACCGCCATATTGGTGAGCACCTGGGGGCTGCTCCGAGATGCGCTTCACCTCTCGCTCGACGCCGTGCCCGCGGGCGTCAACTCGCGCGACGTGCTCGCTTATCTCGCCCGGCAACGCGGGGTCACGGACGTGCACGACCTGCACATCTGGGCACTCAGCACCACGAGCGTCGCGCTGACTGCGCATCTCGTCGTGCCGGACCGGGAGGCGAACGACGCCCTCCTTGGCTCGTTGACGCCGAATCTCAAGCGCCACTTTCGCATCGATCATACGACCTTGCAGATCGAGCGCGACCGCTGCGACCACGGCTGCGCGAGCTAGCTTCGCGGCAGATCGGCTAGCGCGGGCGCACGCGCCGGGTCGGCTGTGCCGCGTACGGATCCTCCGGCCAGTAGTGCTTCGGGTAGCGACCTTTGAGATCTTTTCTCACTTCGTGATAACCGCGATTCCAGAAGCTCACCAGGTCGCGCGTGATTTGCACGGGGCGCCCTGCGGGCGAGAGCAGCTTCAGCACCAGGGGCAACCGCCCGCCCGCGATGCCGGGCGTCACGGAAAGCCCAAACATCTCTTGCAGGCGCACGGACAAGGTCGGCTCGGCGTCCAGATAATCGATCGGAATGCGCGAACCGCTCGGGACGACGAAATGAGTGGGCGCCTCGCGCTCGAGGATGCCGAGTTGCGCATGGCTGAGACGTGAGCGCAGGGCGCCCCCGAGGTCCATCCTCGCGAAGTGCTCTCGACGGGTGAGGCCCGAGAGGTAGGGCGGAGCCCATTCGTCGAGGGTTGATAGGAGCTCGGCATCGCTCACGTCCGGCCAGGGCGCCGGCGCGTGAATCTCGAGCCTGCGCATCAAGAGCACCCGTGCCTGCCACTGCCTGAGCTCGCGAGTCCACGGAAGCGCCTCGACTCCGAGTCGGCGTAGCCCCGCGAGGACGGCGCGCTCGATGTCTGCAGGATTCGGATCGCGAAGCTCACTCGCCTCGAGCACGATGGCTCCCAAACGCCGCTCGCGGCGCGCGCGCACCGCCTGCTCTCGATCGTCCCACCCGATCTCGTCGTGCTCCACGATGTGCTCCCCGAACTCTCGCTCGAGGTCGGCAAGAGCCACGGGAGCGGCCAGGAAGACGCGAGCATCGCGGTCGGCGCCGTCGAGCTCGGGTGCGACGATGAATTCGGATCTGGCAAGCGCCTGGGGCTCCGCGAAGCGCGCGCCGCGGCCATTCGTGAGCAAGTACCTACCGCCGGCGCCGTGCGCATCGGCGGCCTGGCGCGCGCGCCCGATTCGGTCGGGATACGCGAGCGCCACGAGCGGCCCGACTGAGTCGAGCGGATCGTCGCCGGCATCCCCTCGACTGCCGAGCTCGCGCTGCCAGAGCTCGGAGCTGCGCGCGGCCTCGCGCAGCGCGCGTTGATCGACGCTCAAGCCCGGTGGCAATGTCCCGGCGGTGCCGCGCAACACGCCGACCCGCAGCCGCAGGTCCGCATCGCGCGCCCCCGGCTCGGCGCGCAGCACATCCCGCGCACTCAAGATGCCGGCGATATCGCAAGCCAGGCGCGAGGCCTTCCATTCATGGCCCTTGATGAGCATGTGTGCGAGGCGCGGGTGTGCGCCCATGGAGGCGAGCGCGCGCCCATGCGGCGTGATACGACCGGCCTCGTCGAGGGCCTCGAGCCGTCGCAGCAGGTCGCGCGCCTGCGCGAGCGGGGCGGCAGGTGGTGGATCGAGCCAGCGGAGCCGTCCGGCCGCGCCCCAGCAGGCGAGCTCGAGCGCGAGCGGCGCGAGATCCGCACGCTGGATCTCGGGCGGGGTGTGCGCTGCAAGCTCTACGCTCTGCGGCCATAGCCGGTAGCAGACACCCGGGCCCAACCGGCCGGCGCGGCCGCGGCGCTGGTCCGCCGCGGCTTGGGACACCTTGCCCGTGACCAGACGACTCATCCCGGTCACGGGATCGAACTCCGCGTAGCGCCGCAGTCCCGAATCCACCACCACCCGAACGCCCTCGATCGTCAGGCTCGTCTCCGCGATGCTGGTCGCGAGCACGATCTTGCGCTGACCCGCAGGCGCCGGCCCGAGCGCCACATCCTGCGCGCCTGCCGAGAGCTCTCCGTACAACGGCAGCACGAGCGCGCCCTCGCCCGGTGCCGACTCCTCGAGCGAGCGCTGCACCCGGCCGATTTCCGCCGCTCCCGGCAAAAAGCACAGGATGTCGCCCTCGTGCCGCTCGAACGCGAGCCGCACCGCGTTCGCGGTCGCGAGCTCGATGGACGTCTGCGCACGCGGGGGCAGGTAGTGAGTCGTGACCTCGTAACTGCGCCCCTCGGAGGTGATGATGGGCGTCGCCGGTCCGAGCAGCGCCGCCAGCGGCTCGACGTCGAGCGTCGCAGACATCACCAGGAGGCGAAGATCCTCCCGCAGCGTCTGCTGACTCTCGATGCAGAGCGCTAAGCCCAAGTCCGCATTCAGGCTGCGCTCGTGAAACTCGTCGAAGATCACGCAGGCCGCGTCGGGAAGCTCCGGGTCGGCCTGCAGCATGCGCGTGAGGATGCCCTCGGTGAGCACCTCGATGCGCGTGTCGCGGCTCACTCGCGATTCGAATCGAGTGCGAAACCCGACGGTCTTGCCCACGGGCTCGCCACGAAGCTCGGCCATGCGCCGAGCGATGGCACGGGCGGCGATACGCCGCGGCTCGAGCATGAGGATCTTGCGATCGCCGAGCCAGGCACTTCCCAGCAACGCGAGCGGGACCAAGGTGCTTTTGCCGGCGCCGGGCGGAGCATGGAGCAACGCATGAGGATGTCCTGCCAGCGCCGCAGCCAGCGCGGGCAGCGCTTCGGTGATGGGAAGTGCGGGTAGATTGGGCTTTGCCACGAGGCACCTAGCTTAGGCACGAATCGCCCAAGATACAGCAGGCTCCGGCGCCGAGGACCATCGCGCCGCTGCGCGCGGCTCCCGCGGGTCTCGTGATACGATGCTGCCCGTCGGGCCTGTAGCTCAGTTGGTTAGAGCAGGGGACTCATCAACGAATGGTGCCTTCATATCGCAAGGTATGAAGTGGACGGGATGAATTCAGGGAAACCTCAACAGCTCGTGCTGCTGGCAACCCTGAGCCGAGCCGGCGGTGCACCGCCGGAAGGTGCAGAGACTACCTGAGCGCTCGAAGCGCGCTTAATGACAGGCAAGAGCATCCCGCACCCCACCGGGGTGAAGAGATAGTCCGCTCCCGCCGGAAACGGCGGGATACAGTGAATCCCTTGGTCCTCGGTTCGAGTCCGAGCGGGCCCAAATTTTTTGGTCGAAGACAATCGTGAGGAGAACCGCTTTGACG
>Ga0187784_10002409_pt1 | contig 14972 bp, 18 predicted proteins | sample 1015_SJ02_MP15_2_FD_132964 | JGI IMG/M metagenome (GOLD analysis project Ga0187784, IMG submission 132964) | Tropical peat soil microbial communities from peatlands in Department of Meta, Colombia - 1015_SJ02_MP15_20_MG | ecosystem: Environmental > Terrestrial > Soil > Wetlands > Peat | place...
CGCCGCCGGGCGCCGGCGCGAGGTCACCGACCTCTACGCGACCGTGCTCGAGGTCGTCAAGCGCTACCACGGAGCGGCACGGATCACCCGGGTGTCGTACGGCGCCGGGATGCCCGTCGATCGCGTTCGGATCCTCGTGCGGCGGCTGATCGACGCGGGGTTGCTCCGCAGCGAGGAGCTCGACGGGAGGCCGACCTACGACATCACCGCCCGGGGGCAGGAGTTCCTCGACACGTACTGGAAGATGCGGGGGTACGTGGAGATCCTCGATCGCTCTCCGGAGGATCGGACGAGCCGGCGACGCTAGACGACCGGCTCCAAGACCCGGGACGTCTCAGTCGTAGCGCGGGACCTTGGGATCGACCCGGAGCGACCAGTCGTCGATGCCACCGGCGAGGTTCGCGACCGACGGGAAACCGCGGCCGGCGAGATAGCCGGCGACCATGTACGACCGGGTGCCCGAGTGACAGTAGACGATCACTTCCCGGTCCTTCGGGATCTCGGCGACGCGCTCGGCCACCTCCCCCATCGGGATGTGCAACGAGGGGGTGATGACCGCCAACTCGCGTTCGAACGGCTCCCGGACGTCGAGGAGGACGATGCCGTGGGGGTCCTTCTTGAGCTTCTCGGCCACCTCGGTCGCCGAGAGCTGCTGGACCATCACGGACAACGACACGGGCCGAAAGATAGGGATTACGGTAGAACGTCGGACGGCCGGAGGCCAGTACGCTTTTGAGCCTCCGACGTAGGGATGCTCCAATGGACCAAGCGAAGCTGCCGTCGGACCAGCGGCAGCTGATCACCGCGACGCAGCGCCAGTTCCGGTTCTATCGACAGACCCTCCGGTTCTACGGCCTCCTCGGCTTCGTGCTCCTCGTTTCGGTGGCCTTCCTCGTCGTCACGATCGTCAAGGACAGCAACAGCGGTACGGCGCCAGATTACCTCGCGAGCCTCCTCGGGACGATCCAGGTCTTCGGGATCATCATCTGCGCGTTCATCGGCGGCGACGCGATCGCGATGGACTTCGGAGGGGGCACCGGCTACTACGTGCTCGTCCTTCCGGTCCGCCGCAGCGTCCTCCTCCTGGGCCGGTACATCGCCGCCTTCGCGGTGTCGTTCCTGTTGATCCTCGTCGTCTACCTGATGGCGATCCTCGGGACCGTCTACTTCTACGGGGTCGGCGGAGTTCCGTGGGATCTCGTCGTGCAGTCGCTCGCGCTCTCGGCGCTCTATGCCGCGGCGATCGTGGCGACCGCGTTCTTCCTCAGCTCGCTGTTCCGAAGTCCGGCGATGAGCATGATCACGACCGTGCTGATCCTGTTCCTCGGCCTCGACATCGCGGACGAGATCGTGCAGGTGTCGGGCTACGAGCCGTGGTACTCGATCTACTACGCGGGGCAGGTCATCTCCACCGTCATCTCGCCGGTGCCGCACAAGATGACGGTGGGGATGGGACGTTTCGAATTCGTCACCTATAGCCCCTACATTTGGGAGGGTGCCCTGATCATGCTGGGGTATCTCGTCGTCTTCCTCCCGCTCAGCCTGTTCCTGTACAATCGCAAGGAGTCGAAGGGCTGACGATGCCGACGATCGAGGTCTCGGACCTGAGCAAGAATTACTCGGCCGGTAAGCCCGCGCTCGTCGACGCGAACTTCCGCTACGAGGGATCCGGGGCGATTGGCTACCTCGGCCCCAACGGCGCCGGCAAGACGACCACGCTGAAGCTCCTGACCGGACTCCTCCGCCCGACCGCCGGGTGGGCGGCGATCGACGGGGTCAAGCTCGTCGACGACCGCAAGCGCGCCCTCGCGGAGGTCGGCGCGGTGATCGAGTCCCCCGAGCCGTACCCCTCCCAGACGGTCGCCGAGGCGATCGAGATGGCGGCCGAGTTCCGCACCGGCGGGCTCGACGGCGTGTCGCAGGAGATCGGAGACCTCGACGTGAAGCTCGAGCTCCCGTCGCTCGAGCAAAAGTGCGGCCGCCTTTCAAAGGGCCAACGGCAGCGCGTGATCATCGCCTCCGCCCTCGTCCGGGACCCCCAGATCATCATCCTCGACGAACCGACGAGCGGCCTCGACCCGAAGGAGCGGATCCTGATCCGCAACCTCCTGAACGACCTCAAGAGGGACCACCTGATCCTGATGAGCTCGCACCTGATGCAGGAGGTCACCGACATCTGCGACCAGGTGATCTTCGTCAACCAGGGCCAGATCCTGCTGCGGGACACGGTCGAGAACCTCTCGAGCCGGTTCGTCGCGCACGCGGTCGATGCCGAGTTCGCGACCCCGATGCCGATCGACCGGATCCGCGGGCTCGCGCCGCTCGTGCAGAACGTCGTCGTGATCGGGGAGCGTCGGTTCCGCATCACGTTCGACGGGTCGACGAACGCCCGCGCGGAGATCCTGGCGGGGCTCGTCAAGCTCGGACCGGTCCTATCCTACTCGAGCGCGTCGCTCGTGCTCGAGGATGCCTATCTCGCGTTGATGCAGTCGGAGATCGATGCGACGGGCCAGCCGATGATCCCCGCGACCCCGCCCCCGCCGCCTCCTCCGTAGGCGGCCGGAGCTCCGCGCCGCTCGCGCGTTCCAAAGCCTTATCGGGCGTGACCAGGTCCTCGGGGCCGCCGATGGGCGACCAGGACCTCTCGAGCGAGCTCGCGGGGCAGGGCTACCAGCTCGTCGGAAAGCACAGCGCGGTCAAGCTCTGCTACTGGAGCCGCGAATCCCTGACCCGCGGACGGGACTGCTACAAGGGCCGGTTCTACGGGATCGAGAGCCACCGATGCCTGCAGATGTCGCCGGCGATCGATTCGTGCAACCTGCACTGCCGCTTCTGCTGGCGCAACCAGGGTTGGGAGAACGACGCGATCATGCCCGAGTACGACGACCCCGAGGCGCTCCTCGCGCGGTCGATCGACGCGCAGCGGCGGATCCTTTCCGGGTTCAAGGGGGATCCCACGGTCGAGCTCGAGCGCTGGGAAGAGTCGCAGCACCCGAAGCACATCGCGAGCTCGTGGACAGGCGAACCGACGCTCTACCCGAAGATGAACCGGTTCCCCGAGCTCTGCCACGAGCGGGGAATCACGACGTTCCTCGTCACGAACGGGACGAACCCGGACGCGCTGCGCGCGCTCGACCCGCTGCCCACGCAACTCTACGTCTCGGTGACCGCCCCGAACGAGGAGGTCTTCCGTCGCCTCACACTGCCGGCCCAGGAGGACGCCTGGGATCGTCTCGCCGAGTCGCTCGCGGTCGTCCGCGACCTCCCGACGCGACGGGTCGTGCGGCACACCCTCGTCCGCGGCTGGAACCTCGGCTGGGTCGACCAGTACGCGGCGCTCGATCTGCTCGCCCGACCGGACTTCATCGAGCCGAAGGGGTACGTGTACATGGGAAAGTCCCGCCAGCGCCTCGGCCGAGACCACGTACCCGAGCACGACGAGATCGCCGGCTTCGCCCGACGGCTCGCCGAGCGCACCGGCTACCGGGTCCTCGACGAATCGCCGGAGTCGAAGGTCTTCCTCCTGGGACGGAGGAGCGAAGGTCGCTACCTTCCCGGCCGCGCGCCCGAGCTGGAGCCACTCCCCATGGTGAGCGCATCGGCCTAGCCGCGTCGCTGCCGGGACGAGCAGGAACCGATTCAGATCCCGCGCCAGTTGAGAACTTCAACGAGCACCGCGACGCCGATCCCCAACCCGATGACGATGTACGGGTTGATCTTCAGCGCCCGGGTCTCCTCCATGTCGTAGTATTGGATGAGACCGGCCGCGCTGGAGAAGCCGGAACGGCGTTGGTCGGGCATGGTCGGGCCGACGAGGGGCCGTTCGATATTTAAACGCTCGGGAAACGGGCGACGCTACCGGCGGAACGAGAATCCGCTGTGCTCGACGAACGCATCCTCGACCGCGTCGCTCAGGCGGCCCACCAGCCCCCCGCCGAGGTCGTTCGAGGGGCCGGAGAGGAGGCGGTCGAACATCGACCGCGGGGGCGTCACCCGGACGGTCTTGCGGGACGGGACCCCGGCGAGCTTGGCCAGCTCCTCGGTGACGGCCTCCCGGTCTCCCAGGCCGTCGATCAGGCCCAGCTTGAGCGCCTGCGTGCCGGTCCAGAACTCGCCCGTAGCCAGTGCGCGGATCTCGTCGACGGACCTGTGGCGCTCACGCGCGACGAGTTCTACGAACTGATCGTATTCCTCGCGGGTGATCGCCTGGAGCTTCGCTCGCTCTTCTTCGGTGAGCGGACGGTACCCCTGGTAGGCGTCCTTGTGGGCGCCCTCGTGCAGGAGGTCGACAGAAACCCCGAGGCGGCGGGCGAGGTCCCGGAGGGCGAAGTGGCCGAAGATGACACCGATGGAGCCGACTTCCGAGCTCGGATACGCGAAGACGCGCCTCGCGCCCAGCGCGGCCATGTACGCGCCCGAGGCGCCGATCGATCCGATCGAAGCGAAGACCGGTTTGACCGCGTCGAGCCGCTTGACCGCGAGGTAGAAGTCCGCCGACGCCACGACTTCGCCGCCGCCGCTCGAGATGTCGAGGAGGACCCCTTTCACGCGGCGGCGGGACCGCAAGCCCTTGAGGAGTCGGAGGTACGGCTCGACCGAACGCTCGCGGATCGTCCCGCGGAACGGCACCTGGGCCAGGATCTCGCGCATGCTCCGGTAACGCAGCGGAGGTGGGCCCTGCCTCTAAGCTCCTTCGGGTCGGCGGACGGGGCACACCCTTCAAGTAGCGGGGCCCACGACCTATCGGCGTGCGGATCCTATTGCGGCCGCGCCTCCCGGTCCTCGCTCTCCTGCTCCTCGCCCCCGCCATCCCCGAGCTGCTGACGGGCTCGACCCCGGTGTCGAACCTCGTTTACGATCCTCCCGGATTCGCCGTCGGGTTCGCGCTCGACATCGCGCTGTACGGTTGCGGAGCGCTTCTGATCCGGGAGTATGCCGCCGCCTACCGCAAGGGGTGGGCATCGATTCTCCTCCTCGGCGCCGCCTATGGGATCGCCGAGGAGGGATTCGAGGTCCACACGTTCTTCCAGACCACCGGTTCCCCGGTGAACGCGCTGGGCTCCTACGGTCATCTGTGGGGCGTGAACTGGCTCTGGGCGCTCGGACTCATGATCTTCCACGCGACGTACTCGATCGCGCTCCCGATCCTCTTGACGCGGCTCTGGTTCCCGGAGGTGAAGGACGCGCGGTGGCTCGACCGGGGAGCGATCGCGCTCGTGGCCTCGGTGTTCGTTCTCGAGGTCGCCGGATTCGGCTATCTCGTCGGTCACGGCCCCAGCCCGGCGGCGTTCGCCTTCTTCCTCGTCCTCGCGGCGGTTCTCGTGGTCCTCGCGACGTGGGCGCCCGCCGACCTCCTCTCGGTCCGCGACGGTCCGAGCCGGATCGGCCGGACGGGGCTCGTGCTCGCCGGTGCGCTGAGTTTTGTCGCCTGGACGCTCGTGCTGGTCTTCTCGTCGACGTCCCCCCGCCTTCCCGCGGTCGTGGCCGGCGCGGTGCTGGTCCTGATCGATTTCGGCGTGCTCCTGTTGATCCGCGCGCGCGTCGGGACGGAACGGCTCGAGCGGTCCGAGTTCTACTTCGCGTGCGGGATGCTCGGGGTCCTGTTCGTCTGGGACATCTTCGTCGAGTTCTCTGTCCCCGGGATCCTCGTCGTCGCGGCGATCTTTGCCTACCTGCTCTACCGCCTCGGTCGCACCCTCGATCGCCGGGAGTCTTCCCAAGTCCCGGCCGGCGCGGCCGGGGCGGGGACGTGAGTCGGTACGCGACCTACGGGTGCTCGGCGAGGAAGCGCGCCACCGTCTCCATGTAGCGATCGCGTTCCTCCCAGAACGCGAGGTGCGAGCTTTCCTCGAATCGCACGAGCGTGGAGCCGCGGATCCCGCGATGGATCGATTCCGCGACGACGGGGGTCACCTCGTCGTAGCGCCCCGTCGTGACGAGGGTGGGGACCCGGATCTCTCCGAGCCGGGGCGTCGCGTCGTATTCGCGGATCGTGCCGGTGATCGTGAACTCGTTCGGCCCGTTCATCGTCCCGTACTTCGGGAGGCTCATGTGGTCGAGCGTGTAGGTCACCTCGGCCGGCCACTGCGGGATCCGACAGAGATGGCGCCGGTAGAACACCATGACCCCGGCAAGATACTCCGGGTCTTGGAACTCGCCCTTGGCCTCGTGCCGCTCGAGCACCTCCGGCCAGGGCGCCGGTAGCTCCCGCTTGAGACGTTGCATCTCGCGGACCGTCAGCGGGACGTCGGCGAGTCCGCTCGCGCTGATGAGCGACTTCAGGGGGTCCGGGTGGACGAGCGCGTAGGCGATCGCGAGGAGGCCGCCGTAGCTCGACCCCAACAGGTGGAAGCGATCGATGCCGAGGGAACGGCGGAGTTCCTCGAGATCCTCCACGTCGCGCTCGATCGTGTACTCGCCAACGTCCCGGGCCAGCTCGGAACGTCCGCACCCCAGCTGATCGTAGAGGACGAGCCGGAAGCCCTGGCGGGCGAGGTCCCGGAATGCGAGCAGATAGTCGTGCGTGGCCCCCGGTCCCCCGTGGAGCAGGATGACCGTGCCCCGGGGTCCCGGCTCGCCGATGATCTTCCAGAAGAGCCGATAGCCGTGGATCGCCGAGGACCCTTCGCGTTCGATCGGTGCAGAACTGGGCACGCGGGCCGTTAGTCCGAGCGTCTATTTGGCCGTCGGGTGGCCTCCCCCTAGGAGCCCGCGGAACCGGGTCGGCCGCGACGGCGTCGGCGCCGAGGGGGCCGGAATGGTCCGTTCGGCCGGGGGCGTACTCGGCGGGCGCGGCGAGGCGGTCGTTCGGCTGCGGAGGGCACTGTCCGACATCACGACGTTGGTGAAGCCGTTCATGGTCTCCTCCACGCCGACATCGGGGATGTTCGCAACGCACACGAGGGACTCACTCCCGGTGAGCACGGCTGTACTCGTCGGTTCGCGCAAGGCCTTTCCCCGATCGCCCGTGTGCGGTGCGCGTGGGGATCCCACGACCCGTCGTCCACATTCGCTCGCCCCCCGGCGATCTCGACGCGTTGTTCGAGTGGTTCGAGCGGGTGAGCTATGCGCTGGTACTGCTCGAGGAGTTCTCGCTGTCGGACATTCGGGACTCGGTAGCGGTCGTTCGCCGGGGCCTCACCGCTCACATCGAGAGCCCGTGGCCCTTCTCCCTGGCGTCGCGCACGGACCTCGAGCGGGTCGTCGCCGCGGATCACGCCTGGTTCCGGATTTCTCTCGATCAGTTGGACTGGTTCCTCCGCATCGTGGAGAAGGAGGACCACGGAGGCCATCGCCAGGCGCTCGGCCAGTACGGCCGATTACTCTCCGAATCGGTCGGTAGGCACCGCCGTGACGAGCGGGCGGTCCTCCGCATCGCGCCGCCGCTGGCCGGGCAACCGTAATTAGACCGGACGGGAGGACGAGCCGACGCGCATGGCCGATCGACCGAACGAGGCCGTCTGGGTGGAGAAGTATCGTCCCACTTCGCTTGCGGAGATGGTCGGCCAGGAAGCGATCGTGCCGCTCTTGCGGGCGTACGCGGCGCAGCGTTCGATGCCCCACCTGATGTTCGCCGGCCCACCGGGCACCGGGAAGACGACCGCGGCCCTCGCCCTGGCGAGGGATCTCTACGGGACGGAGTGGCGCCAGAACTTTCGGGAGATGAACAGCAGCGACGAACGAGGGATCGATACCGTGCGTACCAGCATCAAGCAGTACGCTCGCACCGCCCCGCTGGGAGACGTCGGGTTCAAGTTGCTGTTCCTCGACGAGGCCGACAATCTGACCGCCGAGGCGCAGGCCGCGCTCCGCCGGCTGATGGAGCGCTACTCGAGTTCGTGCCGGTTCATCCTCTCCTGCAACTACTCTTCCCGCATCATCGATCCGATCCAATCTCGATGCGCGGTCTTTCGATTCCGCGCGTATTCTCCCGAGGCGGTCCGACTCCAGCTTCAGCGAGTGGCGAAGGCGGAGGGCAAGAAGCTGACCGCGGACGGACTCGAGACGCTGGTCGTCGCGAGCGCGGGGGACATGCGCCGGGCGGTCAATCTGCTGCAGCTCTCCTCCGCGAGCACCGACACCATCACCGCGGACGCCGTGAAGGAGCACGCGACCATCCCTCTCCGCCAGGAGGTCGAATCGATGCTGTCGGCCGCGTTGGCGGGAAAGTTCCTCGATGCTCGGAATCGGCTGTACGCCATTTTCACCGAGCGGGGCGCCTCGGGCGAGGACATCCTGCGGGCCATTCACAGCTATCTTCCGGACATCAGCGATGCCGTGCTGCCGCCCCAGGACAAGGTGCGGCTCGTGGAGTACCTCGCCGAGGTGGACTACCGCCTCGCGCTGGGGATGGCCTCCGAACGGATCCAGCTCGAGGCGGTCCTCGCCCACCTCGCCGCCCCGCGGACTTCCGGCGGGGGGACGTGATGGCCCGCCAGCGCGATGTCGGTCACAAACCCGCGATCCACCGCAGGGCGGTGGTCGTGGGGGAGCTTGCCCTCTCCTCGGCGACCCGTCGGGCCGTGCGAACCGGGAGTGTCGACAAGGGCGACCCGGTCGCGGCTGGGGAGCTCGCCGGGATGCTCGCGATGAAGCGCACGCACGAGCTGATCCCCCACTGCCACGCCATCGGGCTGACCCGTTCGCAGGTCGAGATTGCCCCGTCCTCGCGCGGCGTGCGCGTGCGGGTCGAAGCCGAGACCGTCGCCCGAACGGGCGTCGAGATGGAAGCGCTGGTCGGCGCGAGCATCGCGCTCCTGACCGTATGGGACATGGTCAAGTACCTCGAGAAGGATGCACGGGGCCTCTACCCGCGCACTTCGCTCGGTCCGGTCCGGGTCGTCACGAAGGTCAAGTCGGGAAGCACACCATGACCGAGAGCAAGCACGGCCACGAAGCTGCGAGCCGCCACCATCTCGGCGGGACCCGGTCCCTCGGGTCCGCCGTCCTGTCCGTATCGGACACGCACACCGAGAGCGACGACCCCTCCGGCCACCTTGCGAAGGAGCTGATCACCAAGGCCGGTCACCACGTCGTCCACTACGGCCTCGTGGGCAACTCGATCGCCGATACGCGCGAAAGGCTCGAGGCGTGGCTTCCCGATCCGAAGACCGAGTGCGCGGTCACGATCGGCGGGACCGGCGTCAGCTCCCGCGATCTCTCGGTCAACACTCTCGAAGGGATGGGCGGGAAGCGGCTCGAAGGCTTCGGCGAGATCTACCGGTCGCTCTCCTACGCCGAGGTCGGGCCTCTCGCGATGATCAGCCGCGCCGGACTGTTCCTCGTCCAGGGAAAGCCGGTCTACGCGCTCCCCGGCAGCGAGCGGGCGGTTCGGACGGCGTTCGAGAAGCTGATCCTTCCGGCGGGGATCCACCTCATCGAGGAGCTCGAGCGCTGAGGCGGTCCGTCGTCTAGTGCGGCCGGACGACGAGCGCGCCCATGGGAGGCGGCCCGGCGTCGAGCAGCTGCGGCGGATCGAGGCCCTGCAGGCGGCAGAAGTCCGCCCACGCCGGGGTGGCATCGACGTGGTGCGCGAGCAGGATCCCCCGGTTCGACAACGCCTCCCACGCCGCGCGCAGTTCGAATCGGGCCCGGGCCTCGAGCGGACCGTTGTCGTAGAAGAAGAGGTCGACGTCCGAGGCACGTTGCAGGATCTCGCGCAACCGGTCCTCGGTGTTGCCGAGCGCGAGGGTCCAGCGGGAGCGGAGCGACGGCGCGACGAGTTGACCGACGCCGCTCTCGCGGACGCCGGGCGCCCGGCCGATCGTCGGCCCCGGTCCGAGCGACGTGAGCTCGCCCGAACCGTTCGCGTCGAGCGCCGCGAGCAGCCAGGCGGTCGAGTACCCGGGTCGGACGCCGGTCTCGATGACATGGCGGGGTCGGGCCGCGCGGACGAGGAGGTAGAGGAGCGCGCCCTGCGGCAGCTCGCGGGCGAACGCGAGGCCCGCGCCGCGCTGGAGCAGCCGGTCGGGGAGGTCGCCCTCGCGGAGCTCGCGTCGGTACAGCGTGAGCTCGTTCACCGGGGCGCCGGTCATGTGCGAGATCCGGTCGACCGATGACTGCCGGCAGAGCAGCATCCGCTGACGGATCGCCTTCCGCGCGGCCGGGGAGAGGATGGCCGCGCGCCGGCCGTTCCGATCGGCGACCGGCACGGCGTCCCCGGGAGCCGAATCATCGATCGTCGACACCGGAACGGGACCCCCGGCACCGGGGAGAAGAGGCACGATTCCTCCATGGTGTTCAATCTACTAAACGTGCACGGGGGACGGTCGCGACAGCGGTCCCGCGGGCGATTGCCGACCTCCGCCACCCCTCGATGAAGCTCGGGTCACTGCGCGGATTTATAGGGGAAGTGCCTCGATAGGGTAGGTCGATACTCATGCCCGTGGAAGAGGTCAATTCCCCTGAATTCGACAAGTTCGCGCAGGCCAGCGGCGCCGCCGTCATCGACGTGTGGGCGCCGTGGTGCGGTCCGTGCCGGATGGTTTCCCCGATCGTCGAACGCCTGAGCGAGAAGTACAAGGGCAAGGTCGCGTTCGGCAAGATGAACTCCGACGACAACGGCGAGAAGGCCGGGGCGCTCGGCATCATGAGCATCCCTACGCTGCTGTTCTACAAGGAAGGCAAGCTCGTCGACCGAATCGTGGGCGCGTATCCCGAGGAAGTCATCGACGAGCACGTCCGCCGTCTGCTCTGACTCTTCCGCCCCCGGACCGGGCGCCGACCCGGGTCGGCGGGGACTCGGCGGGGCGGTCCCGAACGCAAGCCGTCTAAAGTTTGGAGGGCGGGGGGCGCGATATGAGCGCGCCGTCCGCGGACCTGCAGCTCGCGCGGTACTCGTTCCAGCGCAAGCTCGACGAGATCGCCGCGTGCAAGGGCCGGGCGACCGAGCTCGTCTCGCTCTACGTTTCGCCGGGCAAGCAGCTCTCGGACGTCATGTCGTACCTGCGGAACGAGTACGCTCAGAGCTCGAACATCAAGAGCCGGACGACCCGCAAGAACGTGATGTGGGCGATCGAGTCGATGATGGGTCGCGTCCGCAGCTTCAAGGAAGTACCGCCGAACGGCGTCGCGTTCTTCGTGGGCAGCAAGGCGATCGGTGCGGACAAGGACGAGCCGGTGACGTTCATCGTCGAACCCCCGGAGCCGCTCAACACCTACCTCTACCGGTGCGATTCGACGTTCTTCCTCGATCCCCTGCTCGCCATGGTCCACGAGCCCGAGGTCTGGGGATTGCTCGTCATGGACCGCGCCGAGGTGACCATCGGCCTTCTGCGGGGGAAGCGCGTCGAGCCGCTCAAGAACCGCCAATCGCTCGTCCCGAGCAAGCACGGTCGCGGCGGCCAATCCCAGCACCGCTTCGAGCGGATGATCGAGCACGCCGCGCACGAGTTCTTCGTGAAGATCGCGGAGATGGCGAACGAGCTGTTCCTGCCGCGGAAGGAGGAGATGAAGGGGATCCTTCTCGGCGGGCCCGGGGCCACGAAGGAGTACTTCTACAAGGAAAATTACCTCCAGTACGAGCTCCAGCAGAAGGTCGTCCAGCCGCTCTTCGACACCGGCTACACCGACGAGTACGGCCTGAAGGAGCTCGTCGAGAAAGCGACCCAGACGCTCCACGGCCTCGAGATCACGGAGGAGAAGCGGATCATCCAGAAGCTCCTCGGGGAGATCCGCAAGGCCGAGACGGGGCTCGCCGCGTACGGCGAGCGCGACGTGAACCATGCGCTCGAGATCGGGGCGGTCGACACGCTCCTGATCTCCGAGGGACTGCGTCGTCAGCGCGTGACGTTCCGCTGCACCGCCTGCCAGAACGAGTTCGTTCGCACGCTCCCCGATGCCGAGATCGACGACGTGCTCGACCAGCCGTGCCCGAAGTGCGGCCAGCGCAACCTTACCGAGGCGTCCACCGAGGACTTCGTCGAGAGCCTCTTCCGCCGCGCCCAGGAGTCCGGCGCGTCCGCGCGCCTGATCTCGACCGAGAGCGAGGAGGGCGAGATGCTCCAGAAAGCGTTCGGGGGGACCGCCGCGCTCCTGCGCTACCCGATCTCGGTACCCGCCGCGCCGCGACCGGGGACGTCCGCCTAGCCGGTCCCCGCGCTCACCACAGATGGTTGAGCGGGTCGTCCTCGGCGGGCGGCTCGGAGACGTCGCCCGGGCGGGCGCGGGTCCCCGGCGCGGTGCGGTTCGCGGCCCCGGGCGGGTAGAGCGCGGCATTCGGGTACGTGGGGGGCGGGAGCCGCCGGCGATCGACGAGGACGACCGCTGCGATCAGCGCCGAAGCGACCACGACGACCACGGCGGCGAACGCGAGACCGAAGATCCCATGGCCGGCCGGGGAGGTGGTCGAGCAGTCGGTTCCCGTGACCAGGCACTGGGAATTCTCCTGGGCCGAGTCCACTGCCATCGGCTCGCCTTGGAGCGTCCCGGATTCGACGGGGTTCGTCGCGTCGGTGATCGCCGTAGCGAGGCTCGTGGAGTTCGTGGACGGACCGGTCACGTTCGCCGGGTTGAGCGAGCTCAGGGAGTAGCTGCGGCTCGCCGCGACGAGCCCCACGTGCCCGCTGAGCCTCGGAGCGAAGTTGACGGTGGAGAGCGCGGTGACCGCGCCCGACGCTTGGTTGGGCGTCCAGGGGTGCGACGGGCCGCCGAAGAGGTCGGCGATCGCCGGGACCAGCACGATCCCGTCCTGGAGGAGGAACGGTCCGGTGACGGCGAGGCGGACGGCCGGGACATCCCCGAAGCTGGCGAAGTCGACGGAGGCCGGCGACGCGTACGACCCGGCGAGGCTGACGTTGCCCGACGGCGAGAAGGTGCCGACCACCGTGGTCGGACCGGCGGAGATGTTGCCGACCAGCGGGCCGTGGAACGCCCAGTAGTAGGTGCTCTGGACCCGGCCCGACGCCGCGTAGCTCGCGCTCGCGGTCCAGTTCGCATCACTGGGGTTCAGGTCCAGAAGGTTCAGCGGGATCAGGCCCAGCGCCGGAGAGAAGTCGACCGTGGCGCTTCCGGCGACCGCGGCACTGAGGTACTTCGACCGGTCGACGACCGGACTCACCGGGCTGGCCCGGAGCGCGGAGAACGTGGTCTCGGTCAGGTTCGCCGCCACGGTCGAGTTCACGTTGAGCAGCGCGATGGCGGGAACTGCCGTTCCGTTCTCGTCGACCGAGCCCTGCGTCGTGAAATTCGCCGACGCGTTCGAGCGCTCCCACGCGTGCATCGTGAGGTTCGCGTACTCCGCGGGGGCGACGCAGGCGGGCCGACAGAACTCGATCGAGATCGCGACGCCCTCCGTGCGGCTGACCGAGAGCCCGAAGGTGCTGGGACCGGCCGTGTCGTTCGTCTGGTTGATGATCACGGAGAACCCGATCGTCGCCGAACCTTCGTACTCCCAGCCCTGGAGCGTGTAGAGCGGGCCGAACGTCACGGAGCGCACCGTTCCGTACGCCCACGACGCCTCGCTCGCGCCGGTACCGGGGACGAGGGGGACCGCGTTCGCGGCCGGTAGGAAAGTAAAGACCATGAGGACGGCGATGCCTGCCGAGGCCGCAATGCCGGCCGTGCTTCGACGAACCATGCGGTGCCACCTGCCCGGTTTCGGGTTCCTCGCATTGAGCAGCAGAGGACCCGCACTTAAGGGAAGGTTCTGGCGCGGCCCCGTACGGGATGGACACCGTGCTACGGTGTAGCAATCGGGAGGATTCCGTTCGTTGCGGGCACTGACCGAAGCCGAGGCGCGGGTGATCGCCGTGCTACTGGCCGCGCGGCCCGATCACGAGCGGGAACGGCTGCACCAGGTCGGGATCCCCCGGTCCACCTACCACGCGGTCCGGCGTCGCGCCTACCAGGAGGGATGGCTCCGGGATCGATACATCCCGCACCCGGTCCCCCTCGGTCGCCCGTACGTGTCCGTGCTCCTGGCGCGGCCCTACGCCGATCGATTCGATACTTTCGCCGCCGCCATCTCGAACGACCCGGGCAACGTGGTCCTCTGGACGAGCCCCCACATCTCGCTCGCAATTTTCTTCCATCCGAAGCCCGCCGATCCCGCGCGGCTCGTTCAGAAGCTGGTCGATCAGAGGCTGATGGCGCCCCCCGTCCTTATCACGGTGAACGCGGACGGCCCCACGATCCCTGTCTACTTCGACTTCGAGGGGCTCTGGAGCCACCTGGCCGGTTTCGAGGGCACGCTCGCCTACCCGCACGGACTCGGCGGAGGCGGAGCGGAGGAGTCCGAAACGGAACCCGCCCCGCGCCTCTCCGACCATCAGCGCTGGGCGGTCGGGGAGCTCCTGAACCGTCCTTTCACCGCGGCCGAGCAGGGGCGCGGCGGTCACTTGGTCGGTCCTTTCGGGCTGCCGTTCTCTCAACGCCGGCTGCTGGCGCGCGGGTGGATCACCCACCGCACGCTGCTCGATCCCACCCGGGTCCCCTCGTTCGAAGGGAAGGCCGCGGACCAGGTCGTACTGCTCACGGGGAGCCCGCGCGCCGACGCGCGACCGGAGCTCCTGTTCTCGACGCTCACCCGGGAGTCCCGAGTCTATCCGTTCCTCTTCGTGGTCGGCACCGATCGGTGGCTGCTGGGCGCGTTGGGCGGGGAGGGACCGCGGCCGGAGGACGGGGGATCGATCCGTCGACCGGTGCTGCCGACACTGCGTCAGTACCTCGAGGGCATCGAGATCATCCAGGAACCGGCGGTGGGCTTCTCCACTCCGGTCGATCATCGGTACGACCGCCTTCTGCGCGAAGGCAAGGGCCCCGCGGCGGCACGAGCCTGACGGGCCGAAACGGTAATGTCCGGTGGGCGGGCTCGTGGCGCGGGGCGCGTAGCCTAGCTTGGATAGGGCACCGGGTTCCTAACCCGGCGGTCGAGGGTTCAAATCCCTCCGCGCCCGATGGAACTCGAACCGGGTACCATCCCTTCGCGCGGAGGGGACCCGATCCGCACCCACCGGGAGGAAGGTCAGCGGGTC
>Ga0187784_10002410_pt1 | contig 14968 bp, 13 predicted proteins | sample 1015_SJ02_MP15_2_FD_132964 | JGI IMG/M metagenome (GOLD analysis project Ga0187784, IMG submission 132964) | Tropical peat soil microbial communities from peatlands in Department of Meta, Colombia - 1015_SJ02_MP15_20_MG | ecosystem: Environmental > Terrestrial > Soil > Wetlands > Peat | place...
GCGCCGGTATTGGTTCCCGGCGCCATGGCGGCCACGTCGGCGCTTTCCAGGATGAAGAAACCGGCCGAGGCAGCGCGGCTGCCGGCGGGGGTGACGTAGATGATCACGGGGACTGGAGAGGCGACGATCTTTTCGATGATTTCACGAGTCGAGTCGAGCAATCCTCCGGGCGTGCTGATCTCGATGAGCAGGGCCTGGTCTTTACTGCGTTGGGCTTCCGCGATGGCGCGGCCAATGTACTCGTCAGTAATGGGGTGGATGGCCCCGTCGATTCGGATCTTGAGGACTTCGGCGTATGCGCTGTTGGCAAACAGCAGCAGCGGCAGAGGGAGCAACGCTTTGCGAAACCAGGCCAGGGCGGTTTCGCAGAAGTTGTAACCGGAACGAAACACAGGGTCTCTCCACTTCGCGTTTCCTTCCGTAAGCGGAAGGAAACGCTGCGGTCGAGATGACACCATTTGGCGGATCCAGCGACTATGAAACTGCTCTAGAATTTTCATTGCGGGGGCAGCGGCTGCCCTTCCTGCGCGAGCTTGGCTGCGATGGCGCGTTGCAGCGCCAAGGCGGCGTCATTGGTGGGCTCGAGCTTGAGCGCGCGATCCACATCCTGGGACGCCGTCTCTATCTTATTGTCTCGCAAATCGAGGCGGGCCAGCACTAAAAGAGGCTCGGCAAACTGGCGCAGGCGAAGGGCCTGCTCGGCTTCCAAGCGCGCGCCGGCGGCATCATCGTTGGCTTCGAGAACGCCAGCCAGGCCAGCGTGGGCGTCGGGGTTGGAAAAGTTCAGCGCAATCGCTTCGCGAAATTCGCGCTCGGCTTCGGCGATGAATCCCCGCTGCAGCAGCTCGTGGCCGCGATCGGCATGAAATTGGGCGTGGGTGCGGGAATCGGACTTCGACAGCCGCTGCTCGGCCACGCTGGCAATGCCCAAGGCCAACTGGCGGAAGGAGCTTTCGTCGTAGGTGGTGCGAATGCGCTCGGCCGGCAGCTTGGAACCGGCAGCCGCGCCGGGTTGAGCGGGCAGGTTACTCTGGGCGGAAACAGTCTCCAGCAGCGCCTTGGCTTCATTGTCTTCCGGCCAAAGATTCACCGCCTCATGCAAATGCTGGGCCGCTCCCACAGCGTCTCCTGCGCGGTAGAGTTCGAGGGCAAGGTTGAAATGGTAGTCAGGATCGCTGGGGTCATCATCGAGGGCCTTGCGGAAATAATCCAATGCAGTCTTCGCGTCGCGGCGCGAGGCGACCACTCCCAGATTGTTATAAACCTCGGCCAGCGGCAGGCGTGCGGCGACAAAGTCGAAAGCCGTCTCGGCGCGGGCGAGATCTCCGCGGGAATACGCCGCAAGCCCAAGATAGAAGTTAGCTTCGCGCGCCAGAGGATGCGCCTGCGGCACACTCGCCAGCCAGGTCACGGCCTGCCCGTACTGGCGCTCGCGGTAATACGCCTCGCCGAGACGAAGCAGTGCTTCCACATAATTCGGATTCAGGCGAACCGCTTCGCGGAACTGCTGGATCTGGCCGGGGCCGGACGCCGCCACGATGCCGCGGATATAGTGTTCGAAGGGATCGAGCCGTGCTTGCGACGCTTGGCTCATATATGGGTCACGGGCGATGGAGGCATCCGGACGCAGAGTGTGCAGCACGTCCCAGGAGAGCGCGGTTTCAATCTTGATGAGTTCGGTCAGCGGGCCGGATTCGGACATCGGCGGCAGCAGATGTTGGCGGCGCATGTCGAGCAATTGCGCCTTGGTTGCAAAGTCGCGGCCGTCGAAGCTGTAGCTGCCGAGCAGCACATAGTCCACATCGAGCTGCTCGGCGATGCGATAAACTGTGGCCCGCGAGGGATGCAACTCCAGCGGAATGCCCAGACGGTCATAGGCTCGGATGCGGTCCTCGCGCGAGAGCACGTAGAGCGTGGGAGAATCCAGCCGCTCCTGCAGCAATTCGGGGAAAGAGTCGGCGATCCATTCCAGGCCAGGAGCTTTGGATTCGTTGTCGAAAGGAACGATCAGGATGGTCTGCCCGGGGGCGGATGGAGCCTGCGCGAACGTCGCCGCCGACAACAGGCCAGCCAGCAGAAAGACGCTGCATATGAACCGAAGAGAACTCAAGCTAAGAAGATTATAGCGAGTGGCCGGAGGCTGCAGCGGCCCCCTCGCACCGGAGGCCAAAGCAGCGAAAGATTCCCTGGCGCCCGCAGCGCTGGTAAAATGGGCGCGTGATTACCTTGCCGTGAGGCGAGTCGACAGGGGAATTCTGGAATGAAAAGGAATCTGTGGCTCTTCGCGCTGCTCCTCGTGGTTGGAGTGTCTTTACCGGGCCCTGCGGCTAACATTAAAGATGGCAACGACCTTCTTGACGCTTGTCGAGACGCGGACAAGTCCCCCGACGAAATGAAGACCCAGGATCAGCTCCGTCGCTCGATGATGTGCCTCGGCTACATAACTGGCGTCGCTGATGGCATCAAAGTGGCTACTCAGGTGAACGAGCAAATCAACGAGAAGCCTCGAAACCTGGGGGACTGGGGCGGGCTTTTCTGTGCCCCTGACGAAGTGAAGGTCGGACAGGTGCTACGTGTTGTAGTCAAGTACCTACGGGACCACCCGGGGGAACTGCATAACCCCTCTGCCGACCTTATTGTAGCAGCACTTAACGCTGCCTTTCCTTGTAAGGTCGCGAATGAACGAAGAGACTCTCATTAGGCTGGCGCGAGAAGCGCTCGACGAATCCGGGCACAGCGCTTGGGGAATTTGGTACGCCAAGGTAAACCCCGAAAACGGGCGGCGGACGCTCGTGTTCCGGGACGAAAATGGTCATCATCTCGCCGTTCCAACTACGCCGGACGAGGCGTTAATTTCCCACGAGCCCGGACTCGACGACGATGGTCTTTGCCGAAGGGCAAAGGAAGAGATTATTCGCAAACTGAGGGAGGACGCGCGCTAACTTCAGGGCACGAACGGAGCATGCCCGGCCTTTTTCCTGTTGTTGCCCACAAGGACGGGCGGCACCCGCACTCATCGTTTTGTCGCGCTTCGTTTAGGGCGACCTTCGGCGACCCGTCGCACTGGCGGATCAATCGCCCTCAAATCCTCCGCCACGGGCTCCAGACGCTCGGGATTGCCGCGATTATAACCCCTCAATTCCGCTCGGAAGCCTACGGAGAAGTTGCTCGGCTGCGTCCAAACGACCTTGCAGTAAGGGCATTCAAAAATCTGGTCGGTGAGATGTTCGGGGTCCCTTAGCATCTTTTGGGTAAGCTCATCGAGCCACGCAAGACCTGACAATCCCTGGGCTTGCAGTGGGCGCAGCGGATCCCGGTAAGATTTCTGACATGCCGAACTCGGGCAGCGCTCCTCGGGAATCGTGCGCATAGCGAAAGGCGCAGCAGAACTCCTTTCCAAATACTACAACGTAAAGCCCTCATGCGCCGGGCTATCGCAGGACTTGTCTGCTCTGCATTGCGTTGGCCAAGAAAATTACCTCGACAAACACGACAGCCTAGAACTCAGCCTCTCATTTGTTATAGATTCGACACATGGGTGGCAGCCCCAATACTGTGGCCGCGACCGGCGAGGGCAGGGCGACATTCGGCGCAGCCGGCAGGAGCCAGAGTGCTTCTGCGCGGGGTCTTTCGGCGGCGATGATCTGGTTTGAGGTCAGCCTGGTCTTGATTTTGATCATGGTGGCCGTTTGGACTCCGATGGGGCGCGTGAACGCAGCAGCCAATCTTCTAGCGGTCGTTTCCATTTTGTGGTTCACTGCCCGCGGCTCATACCCCTTGCGCGAATTGGGATTTACCGTACCCGCTCGCGGAACGCTCCTTACGCTGGGACTGGGGATTGCGTTGGCCGCGATGGTAGCGGCCAGCGGAGCTTTCCTGCGGCCGATTTTTGGTTCAGCCCATGCGGTGCCGATGCACCGCGCCTGGATGTATGCGATCTGGGCGCTGGAGCAGGAGTTCATTCTGCAGTCGTTCTTCTATCTGCGGCTGGAGTCGGTATTGGGGCACCGGCGTGCCGTCTGGTTTGCTGCCTTATTGTTTGCGACCGCGCACGTCCCCAGTCCGGTGCTGACCGTGCTTGGCTTTTTCGGGGCGTTGCTTTTCTGCGAGCTGTTCCATCGCTACCGGGCTTTGCTGGCCATCGCGCTGGCGCACGCGCTGCTCGGTCTGACGATTGCCGCCAGCCTTCCGGACAGCGTGCTACATCACATGCGGGTGGGGATCGGCTATGTGATGTACCATCCGTGAGTTCTAACAGGATCTCGGAAAACCTCGTCTGAAGCCGGTTTTGGGTGGCGCAGCGCTTCCAGCGCTGCGAATAAGTCCTCCCTTTTTTTCACGCGCTTTAGCGCCTGGGGTGCTTTTCCCGCCCCTGAAACACTTTTTCCGCCGCCTTGGTGGGAACTGGAATCAAGCGTTCCACTCGCCCCTCCTGTCACTCATCAGTTACCATGACCGGGAAAGCGTGAGTCAGCCTTGCCTTTTACATCCGAACCCGCGGCATCGCATCCCGCCCCGGCAGCCACCCCTGCCCCGAGCGGCCGCTCTCCCGGTCCTTTTCCGCGGGCCACTGCTTTCCTCATGCCCTCCCTGGCCGATCTGCTTTTCGTCGTTCTCCTATTTGGGTTGAGCGCCGGCGCGCTGGGCAGGCTTTTGCTGCGCGACGCTGGAACCGGATGGCACGTCCGCAACGGCCAGCAGATGCTGCTGGCCCACGCGATTCCGCGTGTAGATTCGTTCTCCGCTACCATGAGCGGCCAGCCGTGGTATGCGTGGGAGTGGTCTTACGACCTGCTGATGGCCGCGATTTATCAAGCGCTCGGGCTGAATGGAGTGGTGTACTACTCGGCGGCGATCATTGCGGCAACGTTTGCGATTGCCTTGTACTTTGCGACCGGGCGCGGCGCGAATCTGCCGGTGACGCTGTTTCTGCTGGTCCTGTCGTTGGCCGCTTCAGCGGTACACTTTTTGGCTCGGCCGCATGTGGTGAGCTGGCTGCTGGCGGTAATTTGGTTTGAGGTTCTTGACTCGGCTGTCATCAAGCCAAGCAACCAGACCCTCCGCCGGCTGTTCTGGCTCCCCGCCGTCCTTCTGCTCTGGGTGAACGTTCACGGAGGGTTTTTGGTTGGCTTCATCCTGCTGGCCGTGTACCTGGTAGGCGAGGGAATCCAGTATTTTTCCCAGCCGGATGGTCGAGCAGCCTCGGCGCAGGTTTTGAGAAAGCTCGGTATTGTTACTCTGCTTTGCGGACTGGCGAGCGTGATCAATCCGTACGGCTACAAGCTGCAGGTTCACGTGGGCCGCTATTTGGCGAACCGATTCTTGATGAACGCAATCAGCGAGTTTCATTCCCCGAACTTTCATGGGGCGGCGCAACAGTGCTTTGCGCTTCTTATGCTGATTACGATGGTGGCGCTGGCCAGCGCGCGGCGGCGGCCGCATCCGGCGCAGATGCTGGCCATGCTCTTTGCCGTTTACAGCGGGCTGTTTGCCACACGCAATCTTCCGGTGGCGTCGTTGCTGCTCACGCTGCTGGTGGCGCCCATGCTGAGCGAGACGATTGCTACGGCTGGCAGCACAAAAGCGGCCGGATGGGTGCGCGGTATTTGCGCGCGTGTGGATCGCTTCGGCGCGCGCATGAGAAATACAGAGCTGCGTTTGAGCGGGCATGTCTGGCTGGTGGCTGGGTTTGTTGTGGGTCTGTGGGCGTGCGCGCACGGGGGCCGGCTGGGCTCGACGCAACTTATCAATGCGTATTTCGATGCCAAGCGGTTTCCCGTGGAAGCGGTGGATACCCTCGCCCGGCGCCAGATCGCCGAGCCGGTCTTTAGCCTAGACTACTGGGGCGGATACCTGATCTATCGCCGGTATCCGCGGGAGAAAGTGTTCATCGATGACCGGCATGATTTCTACGGCGCTGCTTATATCAAGGATTATCTGAAAGTCACGCTGGCACAACCCGGCTGGGACAAAGTGCTGGACGCCGACCATGTCAATTGGGTGCTTATGCCGGCCGAGTCGTCGCTGGCCAGCGTGCTTCGGCTGGCGCCCGGGTGGAAGACAGAGTATGAGGACAGCGTCGCGGTATTGTTTCAGCGAAGCGAAAAGCCTTGATGGAAGCCGATGTCACCGCGTGTCAATGGCGAAGCCCAGGATGGCATTGACTTCGACGGGTTTTTCGCCGCGGAAGACGGGGCGGAATTTCCAACTGGGCAGGGAAGCCAGGACTTTGGGGCTCAGGTCGGCGCTGGCGGCTTCGAGGACGTGCGCGTCCCTGATCATGCCCGAGCGGTCAAGCACGCAGGCGATCAGCAAGCGGGAAGGCTTGAGATTCGCGGGTAAATCGGCGCGCATGGGTTGGGGCGCGATCAAATCTTCGCCATAAGGGTGCGCTGCCGATGTTGGGTCGGCATACTCCAGCACGGCTGTCCCTAGGCTGGTGTCGATATAGATGGTATAGACCTTGTCGCCTTTGAGCTTGCCGTAGAGGTTGAGCGCGCCGCCGGCTCGGGGACTGCCCACGATGGTGATGGCTGGGCCTTCATTTTTCTTTGGCGTCAGGCTGTGCCCTCCGATGGAAGGCGCGCTGCCATCGGTGCCGAAGCTTGGCAACGTGATCACGTTGCTGCTGCCGCCATGGACAGAGATGCCGGGCACCGGCGGCTTGGTGACGGAACCATTGCCCGCGCCGCCAGGGCCGGGGTAGGGCGAGATTCCAGAACTGGCCGAAGCATCCGAGCCGCGGCCGGTTTCTGCCTTGGTTGCGCCGGAACCTTCGCCGCTGAGGCCGCTGCCTGGGCCAGCGCCTTTGCCGATGCCTGTGCCACCCCCTGACCCGCCGAGTCCCGGCTTATCACTGCCGGTCGGAGACATGGCCAGTGAGCCTGGTCCGCCGCCGCTGGGCAGGCCGACTTTCGATCCGGGCTGGCTGGAAACTACCAGGCCATTGCCGGGTGCGTTCCCGCCGGAACTGCTGGGAGGAGCGCTGACCGACCCGGCATCCAGCGGACCGCCGAGGCCAGAGCCGCGGCTGCCACGACCTAAACCGGAGACTGAGGGATCTCCTGTAACTGACGGAGCCGGTGGCACTACTGAGCCGCCGCCAGCCAGACTTGCTGCTTGTTTTGCTTGTCCCGATCCGCCGCTGACAAGCGGAGCTGGTGGAACAACGGAGCCGCTGGCGCTTCCGGTGAGTCCGGCAATCTGTCGGCCGGTTTTTGCTCCGATGCCGGATGATGTGCCACCCACTTGTACCGGTGGGGGGACGATTTTGTCAGTTTGCAGCGAACCAGCAATGGCATGAGCGCCAGTAGCGGCTCCTTTCAACTGAACTGGCGGCGGCACGACGGAGTCGCTGGCGTTGCCAAATCCAGAGACCGCATGCGGGTTGGTGGAGGCGCCGCTGATTTGCACCGGCGGGGGCACGATCTGCTTTTGGAGATCGCCGGCGCCGAAACCTGGTCCGAAGGATTTCAAGTCATGCGTGATCTCGGTCGGAGGCGGAGCCACTACTGCGGCGGGCAGGGTCAACTTGGGATGCAAGTTGGTGATTTGCTCCGGAGCCGAAACTGGAGGCGCGACCACGGCGACTGCTTGTGAGCCCGGCAGATGAGCCGCGGCCAGATCGCGCTGCGGAGCGCTGGGGCTGGGTGGAACCACAGCCGGATTCAGGGCCGCTTGCGAGCGCGTTTTTTCGCGCTGAACTTCCGGAGGCGGAGGCACAATACTCGCGTTTAGAGCTGGCGCGGAGCGGAGCTTGTCGGGCTGAACTTCGGGCGATGGGGGAATGATCCCCTGGTTCAGCGAGGGCGCTCGCATGGCAGGTTTCAAGCCCTCCGCCGGAGCTGGGCCGGGGATTGGCCTGAAGGCGAGAAGATCGGCGACGGCTGAATCCGATGGCGGAAGGTTCAGCCGGGGAGCGTCCACGATTTTCTCGCGCAGTGATTCGCCGCGGGCGACGCGGATGGTCTGGGTGCGATGCCGGGCTTCACGGCCGCCGGCGCGGCCGGAGCGTCCGGCGCGGGCGCCACCTCGGTCTTCGGTTTGCGGCAGCTCGTCGCCCGAGTAATAAATAACATCCCACTTGAGCGCTGCCGGTGGAGTGTAGGGCCGGAGCCGGGCCAGCTTGAGCGGCACCCAAACGATGGTGAGGAGAACCAGCGATTCCAGCAGCCAAGTTGTGATCATGCCGCGATAGGGAAACATCCCCACCGGCGCTTCGCCAGCGAGGGGATCGGTGGATTTGGCGAGCGCGGGCCGGATGGCGGTGCGAAACTCGTGCCAGGGAGACGGCCACTCGATCAGCAGTTTGGGCGCATCGTGGAAGGTTTCATAACGCACCTCGACTGCTTCGCCATTGAGCACTTCGCTCATGCCGTCACGTCCGCGGAGTCGCGCCAGGTGATTTCAATGGCGTCTCCGATTTGGGTTCCGGTGGAAGCCAGCGTGCGGGCTGGCAGTTCGAGCACGGAGGCTGCGTCTCGGCTGATGCGGGCAATTCGCCACGGCCTCAGGTTATGTTCGACGTGCACCACCACTTTGCTGGAGTCGAGGTAAGCAACGTCGATGGGGAAATTCATGGCAAAAGTGTGGATGCCGTGGCAGGGGACGATCCACAGCCCGTTGCCGAGGCCGAAGCTTCCCGAGGGCGTGCCCATCAGTCCACGAAAGCGCGACCAGTGGGTCGCGGCCAGCGCAAGCCGCTTGGCCAGCAAGGTCTGGCGCGTTCGATTGAACGCATATCCTGAAAGATTCGGGGACGGCATCACAATAATTTGCAACTGCTCCTTAAAGAGCCTCGAGGCCTCAATGGCCGGACGGCATCAACGTCCGCACCAGGGCGATCACCGCCGGCCCGAGCGTGACAAAGATAATCGAGGGGAGGACAAACAGCACGAGGGGAATTACCATCTTAATGGTGGTCTTGGCCGCTTGCTCTTCAGCCCGTTGCCGCCGCTCGGTGCGCAAGGAATCCGAGTGCACGCGCAGCGCCTGAGCAACACTTGTACCAAAACGGTCGGTTTGAATCAAGGTGCCGACCAGAGCGCGAATGTCGTCCACACCGGTTCGTTCCACCAGGTTGCGCAGAGCCTCGGCGCGAGGCTTGCCGGCGCGCATTTCCAGGTTTACCAGGTAAAGTTCGCTGCTCAGTTCAGGATGGGCGTGATGCAGGTCCTGGCCGACACGCATCATGGCCTGGTCGAGCGCCAAGCCAGCTTCCACGCAGATGACCGTAAGATCTAAAGCATCGGGCAAGCCGAGTTTGATGCGCTGCTGGCGCTGCCGAATCATGCGCTTCAAGGCGAAGCGCGGCAGGAAGAAGCCCAGCCCGCTCAGGCCCACCAGGAGCACGGAACTGTCGAAGCCTCCGAGCGCGACCGCGGTGGCGAATCCCAGAGCCGCGCACACCAGACGGCTGCCCACGTAAATGGTGAGGTGGCGAGGCTCACGGTAGCCGGCCTGGATCAGCCACTTGCGGGTGCGCGACACATCGCTGGGGGAAAGTGGAATCGCCTTGCTGAGGGGGTCTAAGGCCTGCTCGATGCGTTCTTTGATGGCTGCCTTGGGTTGGGGCCTGGTCCGCTGCCCGCCCAGCGCGCGCAAGCGTGCGCCGATCACCGAAGAGGGCGCATAGGCGGCTGCCCCGAAGGCGAACACTACCAGACCGACGGTCAGGAACACCACGATAATCAGCGCCAGTTCCATATCAGACTTGGATGCGTATGATTCTGCGAATGACGAAATAGCCGACGGTTTGCAGCACGATTCCCCCCACAATCAGGACATGGCCGATGGGGTCGGCAAACAGCGGATGAATGTAACCGGGACTACCGCTCAACATGAGGGCGACGATGATGGGAGGCAAGCCCATCAGCAACATCATCGTGAGCCGTCCCTGAGCAGTGTAAACCCGCACCTGGCGCAAAATCTTGAAGCGCTCGCGAATCACGTAAGACAGATTGTCGAGAATTTCCGCCAGATTGCCTCCGGTTTCACGCTGCAGCATCACCGCCGTCACAAAAAACTTGACGTCCACCAGCGGCACGCGGGCGGTGAGGTTTAGCAAAGCATCCCGGACGGGCAAGCCGAACTTTTGTTCTTCGTAGAGCTTGCGGAACTCGGAAGCCACCGGTTCCGACACTTCGGCAGCAATCAACTCCAGCGCGGTGGTGAACGCATGCCCGGCGCGCACGGCCCGAGCCAGGGTATCGATGGCTTCGGGAAATATCTCCTCGAACTTCTGAAAGCGCTTATTGCGACGGTGCGCGGCATAGGAATAAGGCAGCGCGCCGCCGGCCACCACTCCCAGCAGCACAAACAGAATGGCCTGGTTGACGGGCATGGAAGGGCTGGCCAGCAAGTAGCCGACGGCCCCGAAAGCGATGGCGCTCAACCCGCATAGTATCAAGATGTTGCCGGCCCTGATCTTGAGATTGGCCTGCTCCAGAAAGTCCTGCAGGTTGGAAATACGCTGGGAGCGGCGCAAGAGGTTGTCGAGCGCCGGGATTTCACTGAGTGTCTCGTCCCGCACCAATGCCATTTCTTCGTTGGCCGGCTGTCCCGGCGCGTTTTGCGCCTTGGCCAAGCGCTCGCGCAGGAGCCGGGCTTGGGCGCTGCGCCGGCCCATGAGGGACGCGGTCAGAAACACGCCCGCGGCTACTATCAGGAACACGAGAATGGCGATTAGCATGGCCATGGGATCGAAACCAAAGAAGCCGCTACACCTCCATCTTGGAATCGAACATCGCGGGCCGCAAGCGGCAGCCTGCGGTGGCCAAGCGGTCGGCAAATCTGGGCCGGACGCCGGTGGCGAGGAAACTGCCCTTGACCCTGCCATTCTGGTCAATGGCACGGCGCTCAAAGACGAAGATTTCTTGCATGGCGATGACGTCGCTCTCCATGCCCGTCACCTCGGAAATCGTCATCACTTTGCGGCTGCCGTCGGTGAGACGCGCGATCTGCACCACCACATGGATGGCCGAGGCGATCTGCTGCCGCATGGCGCGCTCCGGAAGATTCAGGCTGGCCATGGAAAACATGCTTTCCACACGAGAAAGGGCATCGCGTGGAGAGTTGGCGTGTACCGTGGTCAAGGAACCTTCGTGGCCGGTATTCATGGCCTGCAACATATCAAAGGCTTCTTCGCCGCGCACCTCGCCCACGATGATGCGGTCCGGACGCATACGCAGGCTGTTGATTACCAGTTGCCGCTGCCGTACTGCACCCTTGCCTTCGATGTTGGGCGGACGAGTCTCCAGGCGGACCACGTGTTCCTGGTGCAGTTGCAGTTCCGCCGCGTCCTCAATGGTGACAATGCGGTCGGAGTTGGGAATATAGCCGGACAGCACATTGAGCAGAGTGGTCTTGCCGGCGCCGGTGCCGCCGGAAATCAGCAGGTTGAGTTTTCCCTTGACTGTGGCCGACAACAACTCCAGCATGGGCTCGGTGAGGGTCTTGTTCTCGATCATGTTGCGGGCGGTGATGGGGTCGTGGCCAAAGCGCCGGATGGAGAGGCAAGGGCCGTCGATGGCCAGGGGAGGGATAATCGCGTTGACGCGAGAGCCGTCGGTCAGGCGGGCGTCCACCATGGGAGAAGATTCGTCCACGCGCCGCCCCACGCGGGAGACAATGCGGTCGATGATCTGCATCAGGTGGGCGTCGTCTTTGAAACTGAGGCCGGTGGGTTCAATCTTGCCGGCGCGCTCCACGTAAACCTTGTCAAAGCGGTTCACCAGAATATCGGAGACGGTGGGGTCCTTGAGCAGAGGCTCGAGCGGGCCCAGGCCAAAGATTTCATCCAGAATCTCGCGGGCCAGGCGCTCGCGTTCCACGAAGCTAAGCGGAACGGCCTCGCTATTGACCGTGTTGCGGATGAGCACGAGGACCTCATCGCGGGCGGCATCGCCCGGGGCGCGGCCGAGCTTTTCCAGGTCCAGGCGGTCCAGGATCTTACGGTGCAAGTCAGCCTTGACCTGCTGGTATTCGGTCCTCTCAAAAGTCTGCAAATTCGCCATAAGTCCTTCGGGCTCTCATCCTCATTAAACCGTCTTAAACAACGACCAAGCCTCGCGCTTCACGTCGAGATCGTCTTGCGTCAGGCGAGCCGCCAAGCCGCTAAAGGCGCGAGCCAGTTCGCCGTGGTTCTGGCCTACGACCGGCACTCCGCGATCGATCGCGGTGGAGACCGCAAAATACTGGTTCGGGATCTTCCACAGGATGCGCAGGCCGGAAGCGGCTTCCACATCCTGTTCCCGAAAACTGGGGTTCTTGCGGAACCGGTTCAAGACCAACTGAAATTTATCCTTGCCCCCTGCCTCGCCCAGGTATTGCTGGATGCGGGGTGCGCTCCAAATTCCGGCCAGATCCGCGGTCGCCACCATCAGCACCGCGCGCGACAGATTGCAAACCAGGCGGGCGGTGGCGTCCAGCCGCGAAGAAGCATCCGCCACCACGTAGCGGAACTGGCCGGCCAGCATATCGAAGAGCCGGGCAAACTCCGCGGTGGAAGGCTCGATGGCCGTAGGTGTGTAATTGCCCGCCAGCAACAGCAACCCGCCGTTATGGCGAGTCATAAAACTTTCCAGCAGGGAGCGGTCGAGCCGGTGCAAGTTGCGCACGGCGTCGGCAATGGTGAACGAGGGCTTCAAGTTCAGGTGCAGCGCGGCGTGGCCGAGCGGGGCAAGATCGACCAAAGCGACATTGCCATGGGCCGCCTGCAGCGCCAGCGCAAGATTGACCGCTACGGTGGTGGCGCCGCTGCCTCCTTTGGCGTTAAGCACGGTGAAAATCTTGGCGCGGGCCTCTTCCCGCGGCGTGGTCCGGCGCACGGCCGACAGGCGAACGAAAGCTTCCAGCAGATCGGCGGTGGTGGTGGGGCGTTCCAGGAACTCCCGGGCTCCTGCCCGCATGGAGTTGACAATGACCTGGGGCTGCGACAAGGTGCCGATGACAACCACCGCTGTCTCCGGCAACTCGTGGCAGAGCAGTTCTACGCCGCGCAAAGCAGGAAGCGGGTTGTCTTGCGGAATATCCACCACGACCACGTCAGGAGTGGCACTCTGCACCCGGCGGATGATCGGGTCCGAGGCGGCCGCGGGAAAACCGGCGCAGGTGTGCGTCACGCGGGCCACGCTGGTGCCATCCACCATGGCCTGCAGCACTGCCCTCTGCTCACCGTCTGGTGCGACGACAACCACTGAAAGACCCGCCATGACCGTCTGCTTCCTTTGCCATCCCCTCGGAACTGACTTGCGCTTTACCTTATCTTATATCTTACTTCCCATCTCCTGCCGGCTTCCCGTTATCAAATTTCTGATTATCGATGAAAGGCTTGGGGTTCTGCGGCAGCGGAGGCGGTTGCTCGCTCGGTGAGATGCGATGCACCGTGCACAAAACCATCAACTCCGAATTGGTTTTTTGATTGTTCTTGCTCTTAAAAAAGTTGCCCAGGATGGGGATGTCGCCCAGCCCGGGAATCTTGCTGCCCAGATTGGTGAGGCGGTTGTCCAGCAGCCCGGCAATCACGAAACTCTGGCCGTCCCGGAGTTCAAATTCCGTTTCCGCCTTGCGCGTGGACAGCGCCGGGACGGTGAAACCGGAAATGGTCAAAGCATCCGCAAAATCGAGGGTGCTCACTTCGGGAGCAACCTTTAGGTGAATGTTGCCGTTGGGCATGATGACCGGGGTGAACTGCAGCTTGACCCCGAAATCCTTGAACTGGATGCTCACCGCAGTGAATCCCGCTCCCGGCTGAACCACCGGAAAAGGAAACTGACCGCCGGCGAGAAAGCTGGCTTCTTTGCCGTTTACCGCAATCAGGTTAGGCTCGGCGAGGATTTGCAAAAGGTTTTTCTGTTGCAGGGCCTGGATCACCGCTCCTAAGTGGATGTCCGGCCGGAACACGAAAAGATTCAGAATGTTGCTGATGGTGTCGGTGGTGGTAAACGGAGGCCGAGGACTTGGAGTGGGAAAAATGTCGTTCAGGGTTCCGGTCGTAATGCCGCCAAATTGCCCGGTGGTTGTGGTGCCGATCGTATTGGCGGCGCCGGTGGACAAGATGTTGATCCCCAGTTGGGTAGTGGCCGTGCGGTCCACTTCCGCGAATTTGACCTCGAGCAAAACCTCCTGGGCGCCCACCGGGCCGAAGGTCAGCACATTCACCACGTTCTTCGAGTAGGCTTCAGCGATCATGCCGGCGCGCTTGGCGACGTCTTCGGTGGAGACATGTCCGGAAAGCACAATCGCGGAGCGTGACGGAGTCACGGTAATCTCCTCGTCGGGAAACACACGCCGTTCTTCCTCGGAGGCGGCGGTGACATCGACATCGACTCGCAGGTCGAAGCTGCGCGACCGTTCCAGTTCGTCCCAAATCAGCAGCGATACTTCCCCCGCAGCGCGGCCATGCACCAAAATCTGGGTGGGCGTCACCACGATGGCATCCGCCACTGCCGGATCGGTAACGGAGACCCGCTTCAGCCGCTCCGTCGTGTTGATGAGCAGTGATTTGCCTACCATGACGCGCAACGGGGCGGCGCCCGAAACCTCCGGTTCGGTTGGCGCCTGAGCGGAGGCCGATGGTCCCGTGGGAGAAGCTTGTCCGGTGGCAGGCGCTGCAGGCGCTTGGCCGGTGGCTTGAGCGGGAGGGGCCGGCTGCTCGGCTGGTGGAGCAGGCGCGGGCGGGTTCTGCTCGGGGGCCTGCGCCCAGGCTCCTGCGCTAAGCAGGATCAAAAGTCCCAGAAGGACTCCTGGCACCCTGCTGATTCTCGCTTCAATCTCCCTTATCCGGGAGGACGTAAACATGTCGTTATTCCTCGAGACTGTTGGGCTGCTAAAACTTGGTTTCTTCCTTCTTGTCTCCCTTGTACACCTCAACCGTGTAGGCAGTCGGCACGGGAGGAGGCGGGGTGACAACCCGTTTCGCCTTTGGTTTGAGGCTGGCGGCTGATGCCGGCTCCGGCGCAGCGGCGCC
>Ga0187784_10002411_pt1 | contig 14964 bp, 11 predicted proteins | sample 1015_SJ02_MP15_2_FD_132964 | JGI IMG/M metagenome (GOLD analysis project Ga0187784, IMG submission 132964) | Tropical peat soil microbial communities from peatlands in Department of Meta, Colombia - 1015_SJ02_MP15_20_MG | ecosystem: Environmental > Terrestrial > Soil > Wetlands > Peat | place...
ACTCCGCCGCCTGGCCGTAGGGCACGTTGCGGCCGCCGTAGCGGCGGAGGCGCACATTGGCCTGTTCGGCGTGCGCGACGAAGCCCTCCAGCATGCACAACCGCGAACAGACTTCGCCGATCTCGGTGGTCGCCTCGTCGGTCAGCACTTTCTGATAGGTGCAGGTTTTGAGGAATTTGCCGACCCATAAGCCGCCGGTGTAACGCGCCGCCTTCTTGGTCGGCAGCGTGTGGTTGGTGCCGATCACCTTATCGCCATAGGCGACATTGGTGCGCGCGCCGAGGAACAGCGAGCCGTAATTCTTCATGTTGTTGAGGAAATAATCCGGATCGCGCGTCATCACCTGCACGTGCTCGGAGGCGACGCGGTCGGCCTCGCGCACCATCTCGGCCGCGTCGGCGCAGACGATGACCTCGCCGTAATCGGCCCAGGCCTTGCCGGCGAGATCGGCGCTGGGCAGGATTTTCAGGAGCCGCTCGACCTCGGCCATGGTGTCGCGCGCGAGCTTTTCCGAATTGGTGATCAGCACCGCGGGCGAGGTCGGCCCGTGCTCGGCCTGGCCGAGCAGATCGGTGGCGCAGATTTCGCCGTCGACCGTGTCGTCGGCGATAATCAGCGTCTCGGTCGGCCCGGCAAGGAGATCGATGCCGACGCGGCCGAACAACTGGCGCTTGGCCTCGGCGACATAGGCATTGCCCGGTCCCACCACCATGTCGACGGCTGCGATGGTCTCGGTGCCCAGCGCCATGGCGGCGACCGCCTGTACCCCGCCGAGCACGAAAATCTCGTCGGCGCCGCCGAACTGCATCGCCGCCACGATCGCCGGATGCGGCCCGCCCTTGAACGGCGGGGCGCAGGCGATGATGTGTTTGACGCCGGCGACCCGCGCGGTGACGATCGACATATGCGCCGAGGCGACCATCGGATAGCGCCCGCCCGGCACGTAGCAGCCGATCGAATTCACCGGAATGTGCTTATGCCCGAGCACCACGCCGGGCAGCGTCTCGACTTCGAGATCGCGCAGCGTGTCCTTCTGCTTTTGGGCGAAATTGCGCACCTGGGCTTGCGCGAATTTGATGTCGTCGAGGTCGCGTTTGCGTAACCGCCCGATGGCGCGCTCGATCTCGGCCGCCGTGAGCTTGAACGAGGCCGGCGACCAGTTGTCGAATTTCTGCGACAGTTCGCGCACGGCCAAGTCCTTGCGCGCATCGATATCGGCGAGGATTTGCTCGACCGTTTCGCGCACTTTGGCGTCGGCCGCCTTGATCGCGCTCGCATCCATTCCGCGTTTGAGATAGCGGGGCATGAAATCCTCCGGATTTAATCGCCCACGGATTCATCGTGAGCCGACAGCCGGCTCGACTATCACCGCGGTCCCGTAGCATAACACCTCGGCGGCTCCGACCATGGGCCCGGTGTCATAGCGCACGCCGACCACGGCATTGCCGCCGAGATCTCGGGCGTGCGCCATCATCAGCTCGAACGCCTCTTCGCGCGCCTTTTCGCACAGATTAGCGAAAATGCCGGCGCGACCGCCGAACAACGTCCGGAAGGCGCCGACAATGGTGAGCGGAAGCGATCGCGTGCGCACGGTGATGCCGCGAACGACGCCAAGATTCTTGACGATCCGATAACCGACGAGATCGAAAGTCGTTGTCGACAGCATCGCGTCCCTGCGATGCATGACGGCCGCCATCCGCTCCGGCGGAAGATCGGTCATTTAATCGCCTGCGGGTTGATCGGCGAACCGGTGCCGCCGGTGATAATGAGCGGCGGACCGCAGAAGAAGAATTCGTAGATGCCGTCGTCGGCGCAATCCTCCGCCAGTTCCTTGAGGTAGAAGATTTCGCCCATGCACAGCCCCATGGCGGGAATGACCACCCAATGCCACGGCTGGTTGGCCTCGATGGTCTCGTTCGGGCGCACTTCGACGCCCCAGGTGTCGGTGCAGATCGCGGCGATCTCCTTCTCCTGGCACCAGTAGCAATTCTCGAACTTGACGCCCGGCGCGTCGCCGCCGGCATAGCCGCCCCAGTTCTTTTCCTGAAGGCAGCGCTCCATCTGGCCGGTGCGGATGATGACGAAGTCGCCGCGGCCGATCGCCACGTTCTCCTCCTTGGCGCACGTGTCGAGCTCGTCGTTGCCGATGCTCTCGCCATCCTTGAGCCACGGCACGCCGCGGAACCGGGCGATGTCCAACAGCACGCCGCGGCCGACCATCTTGTTCCTGGAATGCTCGATGCCGAGCACGTTCAAACCCTTGCTGTCGATGAGCTTGGCGTCGTGGCCGTTATAGGCCTTGTCCTCGTAGAACACGTGGCCGAGCGCGTCCCAATGGGTGGCGCCCTGCACGCACAGCATCAGCGTGTCGTCGGCGTAGCGGATCTTGTTCCAGTCTTGGCGTTCGGCGATGGCGTCGGTGCCGGTGGCGAGCATTTGATGGATCGGATTGAAGCGGCCGCCGAACAGTCCGGTCTGCGGGCCGCTGGCATCGAGCGGAATGCCGAGCGCGAATACCTTGCCGGTGCGGATGAGGCTTGCCGCCTTGACGATGTCCTGCGGCGTCACGTGATTGAGCGTGCCGACGTGATCGTCCTTGCCCCAGCGGCCCCAATTCTTGAGCCTTTGGGTCGCCTCGGCGATCGCTTTTCTTCCCACCTTGATGTCCATGGCAATTTCCCTTGTCCCCTGCTGTGGAAGTTCCCGTGGCGGTCAGGGGGCCGCCAGAGGGTGCGAAGGCAGTCTGACACAATGTCGCGCCGGTGCGTAGAATATTAACACGCGAGCCGATCGGGCGCGGCGGAGGCCGCCTGCGTCGGTGCGAACCGGGCGGGCCATTCCTCATGCGTCCATGCGGAATTCGGCGCGCCGAGAAAGCGCGGTAGCGGGGGTAAAGAAAACGCAACGGGAGCTGCAACAATGAAACTTTTGAGTTTCAGCGCCGACGGCAAGGAACTGTTCGGCGCGCTGAGCGGCGACGGCATCGTCACGCTCAACGGCAAGATTGGCCTGCCGAGCTTGCGCGCCGCGCTCGCCGCCGGCGCCCTGCCGGCCATCCGCGACGCGGTCAAGACCGCCAAGCCCGATCAAAAGCCCGCCGACGTCAAATTCCTGCCGGTCATTCCGCAGCCGAACAAGATTCTCTGCGCCGGCATCAATTACCGCTCACATGCCGCGGAAACCGGCCGCGAGCTGCCCAAGCAGCCGAGCATGTTCGTGCGCTTTGCCGACACGTTGGTCGGCCACGACGGCGCGCTGATCAGGCCGCGCGTCTCCGACAATTTCGATTTCGAGGGCGAGCTGGCGCTTGTCATCGGCAAGCCGGCGCGCCACGTCGCGCCCGAGCGCGCGCTCGATCATGTCGCCGGTTACACCTGCTTCGTCGATGGCTCGGTGCGCGACTACCAGAAATTCTCCGTCACCTCGGGCAAGAATTTCCCCGGCACCGGACCGCTCGGCCCGTGGCTCGTCACCGCCGACGAAATCCCCGATCCGAGCCGGCTCACGCTGTCGACGCGGCTCAACGGCATGCAGGTGCAGCACGCCACCACCGATCTCTTGATCTATTCGGTGGCGCAGATCGTGGCGTTCTGCTCGGACTTCACCGCGCTGGCACCGGGCGACGTCATCGCCACCGGCACACCCGAAGGCGTCGGCATGCGCCGCACGCCGCCGCTGTGGATGAAGCCGGGCGACACGCTCGAAGTCGAGATCAGCGGCATCGGCGTGTTGCGCGCGCGCGTCGTCGAGGAGTAAATCCCTCTCCCACAAGCGGCAGAGGGATTACACGGTCTCGCGCTCGACGATGTCAGTCCCAACAATGCGGCACAGAGCGAGTTCACCGCGCGCCGAGCGCCGTCATCAGCCAGGCGGCGATGGCGAACGCATCGGCGTCGCGGTCATGGTAACCGATCACCTGCAGGCCGAGCGGCATGCCGCCGACCGCGAACAGCGGCAGCGACAGCGCCGGCACGCCGAGCAGAGACGCCGGTACGTTGAATTCCGGATTGCCAGTCGACGATAGTCCCTCCGGCGCGGCGCTCGGCGCGGCGAGCGTGATGCAGGCCTCGCAGCTGCCGGCAAGCTCGGCGTGCACCGCGCGAATGCGCGCGCGTTCCTTGAGATCGGCGCGATGTTCGGCGAGCGTCAGGTCCTCGTATTTTTGCGCGCGCTCTAAAATGGCGCGGCTTAGCTTGGCCGCATCGCGCTCGCGCATGGTACGGAAGAACCAGCGCGTCTCCCAGCCGTTGCAGCGATGCGACAATTCGGCGGCGTGGATCAGATCGGTTTCCAGCGCGGCGACTTTGTCGTCGTTGTGGCGGGTGCGGATCTCGATGCCGGCGGATTTTAATCGCATCACGCATTCGTTGAGCTCGCCCTTGGCGGCGACCGAGGCGGCCTCCCAGCCGGCGGTCTCAAGGAGCGCAAGCCGGCGCGGCTTTTCCGCCGGCCGCATGCGGTCTGGGCCTTGCAGGCCGGGAGTGCCGGCGTCGCCGCCGACCCGGGCGACGATTTCGTAGGCGAGCTGCCAGGCGTCTGGCAGCGTCGCCGCGAGAATGGCGGTGCAGCTCTGGCTCTGATAGTCGTGGCTGCCTTCGCGGTTGAGCGCGTTGACGCTCGGCTTAAATCCGATGCAGCCGCAAAAGCTCGCCGGCCGCACCGTCGAACCGATCACCTGGGTGCCGAGGGCTGCGGAAACGATGCCGGCGGCGACGGCGGCCGCCGAGCCGCTCGACGAGCCGCCAGGCGTGTGCGCGGTGTTCCACGGATTGCGCGTGCCGCGCGGAAAAAATGCGGCGAATTCGGTGGTCACCGTCTTGCCGAGGATCACGGCGCCGGCGTCGCGCAGCGCCCGCACCGAGGCGGCATCCTTGAGCGAGCGCCAGCCGGCATAGAGCGGCGAGCCCATCTGGGTGGGCATGTCGACGGTCTCGATCACGTCCTTGATGCCGACCGGCATGCCGTCGATCGGAGAGAGCGGCTTGCCGCTGCGCCAGCGCGCCGTGGAAAGTTCCGCCGCGGCGCGGGCAACCTCGACCTCGGTGACGACGAAGGCGCCGATCTGCGGTTCCCACTCGTGCAGCAATTCGAGCGAACGTTCGAGGAATTGCCGCGGCGTCGCCCGGCCGGACGCGAATTCCGCCGTCGCGGCGAAATAGGACCGCATCACGGGTTTTATTTGTTCAGAGGCGGGCATAATGACCTCACGTCATTCCGGGGCGCGGGCGAAGCCCGCGAGCCCGGAATCCATGACCACATAACCACATCGTTCACATTGCCCGACTTTAGTGACAGGGCTTATGGATTCCGGGTTCCTCGCTTCGCTCGGCCCCGGAATGACAGCCGCTATTTTTTGCTCTCGTCATAATAATGAATCTCGTAGAGCATGCAGCCGCGCTCGGATTTGAACGGGCCGTGATAGACCCCGGGCGGACGGCAGGCATAGGTGGGCGCCTCGAACGGCTCGCCGCCTTTGCCCTTGTCGTCGTTGCCGACGATGAGGTCGCCGGACAATAAGTACACCTCTTCCCAATGATCGTGGACGAACGGCGCGGTGGTGTAGACGCCGGGCGCAAAGCGCAGGAGCCGCGTGCGGCTGCCCATCTTGCGCGTCTCGTCGAGATCGCTCGCCAGGATCTTCTGCTCGATGCCGGACGGATAGCCCGGCGGCGTCGCCCAGCCTTGATCTAAGTCGACCTTGTGGAACTCCAGATGCGGCTTGTTCATCGGCATGGCGGCGTCCGTGGCAATGGCGTTGCAATCGCTACAGCCGCATTGTACATGGGGTAAAGGCTTGCGCAATCAAGCGAAAGTCAGACGGCAGATGACGGATGTCGGATGACAGAGGGCGGATATTTCGGGTCTGACATCCGAGATCCGATATCTGACATCCGATCGATGACGGATGTCGGATGACAGAGGGTCGATATTTCGGGTCTGACATCCGATATCCGACATCTGACATCCGACTTCCTTGCCCACGCCGGAGAAAACGCCATGCATGAACTCGCCGGCCAGGTTCATTGGCACGAGCCGTCGGGCTTCAAGCGCGCCGGATTCGGCAGGTTCAACCGCCCGAAGACACCTTACGACCTGTTCATGGAAGCCGAGAATATTCCGGTATTCCGCGACATCGGCGTCAGCAAGGTGCAAAACCTGCCGCTCGGACCGTGGCCGCGCATGGGCGGGCGCGGCAGTTACATCCAGCTCCATGGCACCGAGGGCAAATGGGGCTGTTACGTCGTCGAGGTGCCCGGCGCCGGCGCGCTCAACCCGGAAAAGCATCTTTATGAGGAAATCTACCTCGTCGTCGAAGGCCGCGGCTCGACCGAGGTCTGGCTCGACGGCGAACAAAAGCGCCATGTCTTCGAATGGCAGAAGGGCTCGCTGTTCTCGATTCCCGTCAATGCCATGCACCGCATCGTCAACGCCAGTTCGGCGCCGGCGCTCTTGCTCGCCGGCACCACCGCGCCGAACCTGATGAACCTGGTCAACAACGTCGAGATGATCTTCGATTGCCCGTATCAGTTCCGCGACCGCTTCTCCGGCGCGGACGACTTCTACAAATACAAGGACGACATCGAGCCCGATCCGGTGCGCGGGCTTGCCATGCGGCGCACCAATTTCATTCCCGACATCGTCAATTGCGATCTGCCGCTCGACAATCGCCGCTCGCCGGGCTGGCGCCGCGTCGAACCGTTCATGACCGGCAACACCTTCTATCTGTGGATCGGCCAGCACGAGAACGGCCATTATTCCAAGGCGCACGCCCACACCTCGGCCGCGGTGCTGATCTGCATCAAGGGCAAGGGCTATACCTACACCTGGCCGGAGCAGCTCGGGCTCACGCCGTGGAAGGACGGCAAGGCGAGCGAGGTCAAGCGCGTCGATTACGAGCCGGTCGGCATGGTGTCGGCGGCGCCGGGCGGCGCGCGCTGGTATCACCAGCATTTCGGCGCCTCGAAGGAGCCGTTCCGGCTGACCGCCTGGTTCGGACCGTTCAATCCGGGACGCGAGCCGGGCCCGCCCGGCGAGAAGCACATCGACTATACCGCGATGGATATCCCCGAAGGCGGCACCGCGATCCCGTATTACATGGAGGATACGTTCCTGCGGCAGGAATATGCCGAGCGCATGAAGCGCGAAGGCGCCGAGAACCGCATGCGGCCGGAATATTACGAGCGCGATTACCGCGGGCTGTTGCCGAAGGAATGAGCGAAAAATTCTCCAGTTTGTCATGCGCGGGCTTGACCCGCGCATCCATGCAGCGGCGAAGCACCATGGATTGCCGGGTCATAGGCGAGCGAAGCGACGCCGTTCTTCGAACGGCTATGCGCGGCACTGACGTATGCGCATGACCGACGTTCCCCAGGGCGGCCGCATTTTCTTCTCCGATACCGGGCGCACGTTCGGCGAGGAAGACGAGCTGTGCGTGCTCTCGGTCGGCGTCGACATCGGCTCCTCGACGTCGCATCTGGTGTTCTCGCGGATCGTCTTGGAGCGGCTCGATGCCCGCTACGTCGTCACCGAGCGCGAGAGCTTCTATCAGTCCGATATTCTACTCACGCCCTATGCGGCCGAAGACGAGATCGACGCCGCGGCGCTCGGCGCCTTCATCGAGCAGCAGTATCAAGACGCCAAGATCGATCCCGACGAGATCGACACCGGCGCGCTGATTCTGACCGGCGTCGCGGTACGCCGGCGCAATGCCCGCGCGATCGGCGAATTGTTCGCGCGCCAGGCCGGCCGCTTGGTCGCGGTCTCGGCCGGCGACAGCCTGGAATCGGTGATGGCCGCCTACGGCTCGGGCGCCGCGGCGCGCTCGATCCGCCTCGGCGCGCCGGTGATGAATGTCGATGTCGGCGGCGGCACCGCCAAGATCGCGGTTTGCGCCGACGGCAAGGTCGCCGACGTTACCGCGCTCGACGTCGGCGCGCGGCTGATCGTGCTCGACGAGGCGCGCCGCGTCGTCCGCCTCGAGCCGGCCGGCCGCCGCTTCGCCGCCGGGCTTGGACTTAAACTTGAAGTGGGCGCGCGGCTCGGCGCGGACCAAGCGCGCGCGCTCGCTGCAGCGATGGCGGATTGTCTGTTCGCGGCGATGCGCGGCGGCGCCCCGCGCGCCGGCGGTGCCGATCTGCTTCGCCTCGACCCGCTGCAATTTCGCGGCCAGGTGTCGGACGTGAGTTTCTCCGGCGGGGTGTCGGAATATATCTACGGCGGCGAGACCAAGACCTATGGCGACATCGGCCCCGAGCTCGCGGCCGAATTGCGCGAGCGGCTGAAAACCTGGGGGCCGCAACTGGCGCGGCCCGACGCCCGCATCCGCGCCACCGTCATCGGCGCCTCGCAATATACCGTGCAGGTGTCCGGCTCGACGATCTTCGTGTCGCCGCTCGAGACGCTGCCGCTGCGCAACGTGCCGGTGATCGCGCCGGATCTGCCGCTCGGCGGCGAGACGATCGATCCGGCGGCGATTGCGGCCGCCATCAGGGCGGCGCTGAAACGGCTCGATCTCGGCGACGGCGCAAACGCAGTGGCGCTGTTCGTGCCCTGGCGCGGCTCGGCGACGTTCCGGCGGCTCGACGATTTCTGCAAAGGGGTCGCCGACGGCTTGCACACTGTGCTCGCGCGTGGCCATCCCATCGTGCTGGTCGGCGACGGCGACGTCGGCGGCTTGATCGGCATTCACTATTGCGAAGAAATGCAGATGAAAAACCCGATCGTCTCGATCGACGGGCTCGAGCTGAAGGAATTCGACTACATCGATATCGGCGCCATTCTCGACACCTCGGGCGCCGTGCCCGTGGTCATCAAATCCCTGGTGTTTCCGGCGAGCGAGGGGCTCGGCAAAGATTGGGCGGCCGCGCCAGCCGCCGCCACGGCGCCCGCCTCGGGTTAGCTGTCACATTTGCGCATTTTATATGCATTGCACAATCGCGCGCCGCTATGCGTGCAAAGCAGGCAAAAAGCTATTCCGTGCCGATCCGCTGCAGCCACTTAAGTACCTAAAATTACTAATGAAATAGCCAAAATTCTCTGGCACGCATCTTGAAAAGCGAATGCCAGAAGCGCGCCGCGCGCCAACGGAACCGGGAGACGGACGATGGATTACGTGAAACCTGCCGATGTCGCACTGGCCATGCTGGAGACCGGCAAACGCAAGCTTGCGCTCACGCCGCGCGACCTGCTCATCCGCGGCATGCTGTCGGGCGCCATCCTCGGCGTCGCCACGAGCCTGGCGTTCACCGGGGCGGTACAGACCAATACGCCGCTGGTCGGCGCGCTGATCTTCCCGGTCGGATTGATCAGTATCGTGCTCCTTGGCCTCGAACTCGTCACCGGCAGTTTCGCGCTGGTGCCGCTGCCATGGCTCAATCGCGAGGCGAGCGCCGGCGCGGTCCTGATCAATTGGGGCTGGGTGTTCATCGGCAATCTGATCGGCAGCGTCGCCTACGGCGCGCTGATCGCCATTGCCCTCACAAATATGGGCGCCACCGCGCCGGCCGGCGTCGCCGCGCGCATCGTGCAGATCGCCGAATTGAAGACGACGGGTTATTCCGCGCTCGGCTTCGCCGGCATGGTCACGGTGTTCGTCAAGGCGATGCTGTGCAACTGGATGGTCTGCCTCGCCATCGTGCTGGCGATGACCACGAACTCGGTGATCGGCAAGATCGCCTGCGCCTGGATGCCGGTGTTCATCTTTTTCGCGCAAGGATTCGAGCACTCGGTGGTCAACATGTTCATTATTCCGACCGGCATGATGATGGGCGCCAAAGTCACCGTCGCCGATTGGTGGCTGTGGAATCAGATTCCGGTCACGCTCGGCAATGTGGTCGGCGGCTTCACCTTCACCGGGTTTGCCATCTACGCCACCTACAAGCCGCCCAAGCTCGCCAAGGTGATGGCGCCGACGCCGACCGGCGTGCCGGCCGAGTAGCTCGACTGCCTCCGCCGACGAGCGGCGGGTCGCCGCAGCAACGGAAGCCGGACAATGGCGGGCGATTTCGAGCCAGAACAGAAGCGTTATCTGGAAGGCTTCATGGCCGGCCTCCAGATCGCCAAGTCGTCGCGCCCTGCCGCCGGCAACGGCGCGGCTTCGCCCGAGCCGGTCGGTCCCGACGCCGCGGCGCTGCGCGCGCAGGACCGCGTGCTGAAAGCCGGCGGCAAGCTGTCGGATCCGGAGAAATTCAAGCGCGAGCTGCATCCGTTCGACGGCTACGAGCGGCTCAAGGACCAGGCCGCCAAGAACGAGCCGCCGAAGGCCGACGATAATTTCCGCTGGCGCTTCTTCGGCCTGTTCTACTGCGCGCCGACGCAAGCCGCCTATATGTGCCGGCTGCGCATCCCCAACGGCATCCTCGCGCATTGGCAGTTCGCCGGCCTTGCCGGCCTCGCCGAGCGTTATGCCGGCGGCTACGCCCATGTGACGACGCGCGCCAACTTGCAGATGCGCGAAGTCGCGCCGAAGAACGCGGTCGCCATGATCGAGGCGATCCAGGATCTCGGCCTGTGCTCGCGCGGCTCCGGCGCCGACAATATCCGCAACGTCACCGGCACGCCGACCGCCGGCATCGATCCGCGCGAGCTGATCGACACCCGGCCGTACGCCCGTGAATGGCACTTCCATATTCTCAATGACCGCTCGCTCTACGGCATCCCGCGCAAATTCAATGTCGGCTTCGACGGCGGCGGCACCATTGCGGTGCTCGAAGATACCAACGACATCGGCTTTCAGGCCGTTGCGGTCAACGACGGACACGGCGTCGAGCCGGGGGTGTGGTTTAAGCTGATGCTCGGCGGCATCACCGGGCATCAGACCTTTGCCGGCGATACCGGCGTCATCGTCAAGCCCGCCGAGGCGACCAAAGTGGCCGACGCGGTGGTGCGCGTCTTCATCGACCACGGCGACCGCACCAATCGGGCCAAGGCGCGGCTCAAATACGTGCTCGAGGCCTGGGGCTACGACAAATTCCTCGCCGCGATGGAGGACAAGCTCGGCTGGAAATTGACCCGCGTTCCCGCCGCCGCGATTGCGCCGCGCCCGGCCTTCGACCGAACGGCCCATATCGGCGCCCATCCGCAGAAGCAGGACGGCTTGTGCTGGATCGGCGTCGCGCTGCCGGTCGGCAAGCTCACTCCCGACCAGATGCGCGGGCTCGCCAAGATCGCCAACGATTTCGGCGACGGCGATATCCGGCTGACCGTCTGGCAAAACCTCTTGATCTCGGGCGTGGCGCAAACGCGCGTCGCCGACGCCGAAGCGGCGATCGCGGCGCTCGGGCTGTCGACCAAGGCCACTTCGATCCGCGCCGGGCTCATCGCCTGCACCGGCAATGCCGGCTGCCGGCTCGCGATGTCCGACACCAAGCGTCACGCCGAGGACATCGCCAAATGGTGCGAGCCGCGCCTCCAGCTCGACCAGCCGCTCAATATTCACCTGACCGGCTGCCCGAATTCCTGCGCCCAGCATTACATCGGCGACATCGGTCTGCTCGGCACCAAAGTGCAGGTGTCCGAGGACGGCGATCAGGTCGAGGGCTACCAGATTTGCGTCGGCGGCGGCTTCGGGCCGGACGCCGCGTGCGGCCGCGAAATCTACCGCGACGTCAAGGCCGAAGATGCGCCGAAGACGGTCGAGCGCATGCTCAAGGCTTATCTGGCGCATCGCGCTTCCGCGGATGAGAGCTTCACCGCGTTCGCGCGCCGCCACGACGTGCCGGCGCTCAAGACGCTGTTCGACCAAGGGACGAGCGAATGACGCACACGCCGACGCCGCCGGTCCCGGCGCTCATTCCGGATACCGCTCCGTTCACGGTCGAGCAGCGCACCTGGCTCAACGGCTTCGTCGCCGGCCTGTTGTCGCTCGACGGCGGAGTGAGCCCGCTGTCGCCCGCGGATGCCGCGGCGCTGATCGGCGACGTCGCCGCGACGCCCAAGGCGCGCGGGCCGCTCGACGACGGCGACGACGGCGAGGCGCCGTGGCACGACCCGGCGATGCCGCTTGGCGAACGCATGCAGCTTGCGGAAAAGCGGCCGCTGCGGCGCCGCATGATGGCGGCCATGGGTCAGCAGGATTGCGGCCAATGCGGCTACAACTGCCAGGACTACGCCGATGCGATTTTTGTGAAAACCGAAGAGCGGCTGAACCTGTGCGTGCCCGGCGGCAAGGAAACCGCGCGCATGCTGAAAGTCCTCTATGCCGAGTTCGGCGCCATTCCGGCAGTCGCCAAGGCTCCGGCCAGCCCGGCGGCGCCGGCGGCGGCTGCAGCCACTGTGGCAGCGGTTGCGCCCGCCGGTACCGACGGCGCGACAACGGTGGCGCCGTCGCGTGACCGCCCTGCCGAAGTGACCTTCATGTCGCGCACGCGGCTGAACAAGCCCGGCTCGAACAAAGAGACCTGGCATATCGATCTCGACCTTAACGGCAGCGGCATCGTCTATAGCGTCGGCGATTCGCTCGGCGTTTATGTGCACAACGATCCGGCGCTGGTCGATGCGGTGATCGCTGCGCTCAACGCGCCGCCCGATTTTCCCATCGCCGGCCGGCCGCTGCGCGAGGTTTTGACCGACGGCATGTCGCTGGGCACGGCGCCCGACATGCTGTTCCATCTGATCTCCTACATTACCGGCGGGGAGCGGCGGCAAAAGGCCAAGGACCTCGCCTGCGGCGGCGATCCGGACGGCGACGCCGCAACGCTCGACGTGCTGGCGGCATTGCAGAAATTTCCCGGCATCCGGCCCGATCCCGAGGCCTTTATCGAAGCGCTCGATCCATTGGCGCCGCGGCTGTATTCGATCGCCTCGTCGCCGAAGACCGCGCCCGGACGCCTCGCGCTCACCGTCGACGCGGTGCGCTACGAGGTCGGCGAGCGGCGCCGGCTCGGCGTCGCCTCGACATTTTTCGCCGACCGCATCGCGCCCGGCGCCAAGCTCCCGGCCTATGTGCAGAAAGCGCAACATTTCGGCCTGCCCGCCGACCCGGCGGTGCCGATCGTCATGATCGGTCCGGGCACCGGCATCGCGCCGTTCCGCGCCTTTTTGCACGAACGCATGGCGACCAAGGCGAGCGGCCGCAACTGGCTGTTCTTCGGCCATCAGCACAGCGCCTGCGATTTCTTCTACGCGGACGAGTTGCTCGGCATGAAGGCGGCCGGCGTGCTCACGCGGCTGTCGCTCGCCTGGTCGCGCGACGACGAGCGCAAATTCTACGTGCAGGACCGCATGCGCGAGGTCGGCCGCGACTTATGGGCCTGGCTCGCCGAAGGCGCCAACGTCTATGTCTGCGGCGCCATCAGCATGGGCAAGGACGTCGAGAAGGCGCTCGTCGACGTGATCTCGGTGCACGGCGCGCGCTCCGCCGAACAGGCCGACGCGTTTTTCGCCGAGCTGAAGAAGGCTGGGCGCTACCAGGCCGACGTGTATTGAACGCTTAAGGCTCAGCGCGGGGCGCGTCATTCCACTTTGGCCCCGGATGCTTTGATGACCGCGGCCCATTTCGGAATTTCGGCTTTTATATAGGCGGCGAACTCTTCCGGCGTGTCGGGCGCGACGTCGACGCCGAGCGCGGCCAGCTTCTGCCGCACGCCCGCATCCTTGAGCGTCTCGGCGAGCGCGCGATGCAATGCCTCGATCACGGATTTGGGCGTTCCCGCCGGGGCCACAAGACCGTGCCATGTCGTTGCCTCGAAGCCGGGAAGTCCGGCTTCATCCATGGTCGGGATATCGGGCAGCACGGCGGTGCGTTTGAGCGTCGTCACCGCAATCGGCCGGACCTGATTATTGGCGAGGAAGCCCATGACCCCTGACGTCGTTGCGAACATCATTTGATCGTTGCCGGCAATCACGTCCTGCAATGCCGGCGCCGAGCCCTTGTAGGGAACATGCACGATGTCGATATGGGCCTCGGCCTTGAACAGTTCGCCCGCGAGATGCGCGGCGAGACCGTAGCCCGACGACGCAAAATTGAGCTTGCCCGGATTGGCCCTGGCGAGCGCGATCACCTCGGCGAGCGTGTGCGCCGGCACATTGTTGTTCACCACCAGCACATTGGCCTGGGTGCCGACCAGGCTGATCGGCGCGAAATCGCCGACCGGATCGAAATCGACTTTGCTGTAGAGGCTGACATTGGTCGCAAGAATCGCGTTGTTGCCGAGCAGCAGGGTGTAACCGTCCGGCCGCGCGTGGGCGACGACCGCGGCGGCGACGTTGCCGCCCGCGCCGGGGCGGTTATCGACCACGAAAGGCTGACCGAGAATGCCGCCGAGCTTGTCGGTGAGGATGCGCGCCAAAATATCGCTCGCGCCGCCGGGCGGGAAACCGACCACGATCGTGACCGGACGTTGCGGATAATTCGCGGCGAGCGCGGCCGCGACAAATACCGCGAGCAGCGCCGCTGCGGCGGTCAGCTTACCGAACATGTGCCCCTCCCTCCGTCTCGGCGCGGTTAAAGCGCCGCGCCATCGTGCTGGCAAGACGCCAAGCCTCAAACCTCGCATGCGCTTTGGCCATGACACCGGTGCTCCGTCCGAGCTAAGGTTCCGATCGAGGAGAAGCGCCGATGCGCACGGGAGCCGAATATTTACGCTCGCTCGATGACGGCCGGCGCGTGTTCGTCGACGGCGAGCTGGTCAAGGACGTGACCGCACACCCGGCGTTCCGCGAAGCCGCGCGCTCGGTCGCCAACCTCTACGACATCGCCGCCGCGCCGGAATTGCGCGAGCGCATGACCTATACCTCGCCGAAGACCGGCAAGCCGGTGCACCGCTCCTGGCAGATTCCGAAGTCGGCCGCCGATTTGCGCGCGCGCCGGCTGTTTTCCGAGACCTGGGCCGAGGCGACGTTCGGCCTGATTGGCCGCGCGCCCGATCACGTCGCCGGATTTTTCGCCGGCTACGCCGCGGTGCCGCAATTCTTCGCCAGCGCCGGGCAGCCGCAATTCGCCGACAATCTCGTTAAGTTCTACGA
>Ga0187784_10002412_pt1 | contig 14963 bp, 15 predicted proteins | sample 1015_SJ02_MP15_2_FD_132964 | JGI IMG/M metagenome (GOLD analysis project Ga0187784, IMG submission 132964) | Tropical peat soil microbial communities from peatlands in Department of Meta, Colombia - 1015_SJ02_MP15_20_MG | ecosystem: Environmental > Terrestrial > Soil > Wetlands > Peat | place...
ATCATCAAGCAGGCCGGGCTGTCGAATTTCACGACCGGGTTCGTCACCTCGATCCCCTATGTCGCAGGCGTCATCGGGATGATCGTCTGGGGCCACTATTCTGACCGGGTTAACGAGCGGCGCTGGAACCTGTTCGCCGGCTGCGTGCTGTCGACTGCGGCGCTGATCTTCGCCGGGCTGACAGTCGGGACTATCGTCGCCGTGGCGGCGATGTGCGCGGCAACGGTCGGATTCTACGGCTCGAAAGGGCCGTTCTGGGCGCTGCCCAACACAATCTTGTCCGGCACCGCGGCGGCGGCCGGGCTCGCTTTTATCAACTCGCTGGGCAATCTCGGCGGTTGGTTCGGCCCGACGATCGTCGGCTGGCTCGCCGACAAGACCGGTGGGTTCCAGGGTGGCCTTTACGCGGTCGCCGGGTTTTGCGCGATCGCCGCGATCGTCACCGTAATCGGCGTCGCCGCGCCGAGGCGCGGCGCGGCGGCAGTGGTGGGCGCCGCGGCGGCCGAGTAGGCTTCTACTAGTCGGCCGCCTCGGCCTCGGCTTCCTCGGTCTCCTCCGCGATCTCGGCGATGACTTCCTCGTGGAACATGCCGAGCCGGTTGATCCCGTCGAATGCAGCGACCTTGTAGCACTCGGCGAGCGTCGGGTAGTTGAACACGGTGTTGACGAAGTAGTCGACCGTGCCACCGAACGACAGCACCGCCTGGCCGATATGGATGAGTTCGCTCGCGCCCTCGCCGATGATGTGGACGCCCAGGAGCTTGTGCGTCTCGCTGTGGAAGATCAGCTTTAACAGGCCCGTCACGTCGCCGACGATCTGGCCGCGGGCGATCTCCTTGTAGCGTGCCTTGCCGATCTCATAGGCGACGCCGGCTTTTGTCAGCTCTTCCTCGGTCTTGCCGACCATTGAGATTTCCGGCACCGAGTAGATGCCGTAGGGGAACAGTTCCGGGACGCTCTTCGCCTTGACGCCAAAGGCGTGGCAGGCGGCGAGACGGCCCTGTTCCATCGAGGTCGAGGCGAGCGCCGGAAAGCCGATCACGTCGCCGACCGCGTAGATGTGCGGCACGCTTGTGCAGTAGTGCTCATCGACCACCAAGCGGCCGCGTTCGTCGGGTTTGATGCCGGCGCCGGGGAGGTTCAGCTTGCTGGTGGCGCCGGTACGGCCGACCGAATAGAGCGCCTTTTCGGTGATGATCGTTTTGCCGCTGTCGAGCAGCAGGCGCACCCGGTCGCCGGTCTCGGTCTTGACGATCTCAAGGCTCTTGACCGTCTCTCCAAGACGCAGCGTCACGCGCGCTTCGCGCAGGTGATGGCAAAGTTCGGCCGAGACTTCCTCGTCGATGAACGACAGGAGCCCGTGGCGCGCATCGACCAGCGTCACGCGCACGCCGAGCGCCGCCATGATGCTGGCGTATTCGCAGCCGATCACCCCGGCCCCGACCACCGCCAAGGTGCGCGGCAATTGGTCGAGATGGAGGATGTCGTCGCTCGTAAAGATGCGCTTGCCGTCGAATGGCACGTGCTTGTCGCGCGTTGTCTCGGTGCCGGTGGCGACGACGATGTACCCTGCGGTGACCGTCCGCGACGTGCTGCCGTCGATCATGTCGAGCCTCAGCGTATGCGGGTCGACAAACGAGGCGGCCGCCGAGATCAGCTCGACGTGATTGCGCAGCATTTGGTGGCGGGCGATATCGATCTCGTGGGCGATGACCTGGTTGGTGCGCACCAGCAGGTCCTGGATTGTGATGTTCTCCTTGACGCGATACGACGCGCCGTAAAACGCCCGCGAACGGAAGCCGGAAAGGTCGAGCACCGCCTCGCGCAATGTCTTCGACGGGATGGTGCCGAGATTGACGCTGACGCCGCCGACGACGGTGGTCTTCTCGATGACGGCGACCTTCTTGTCGAGCTTCGCGGCCTGGATCGCGGCGCGCTGTCCGGCCGGGCCGGAGCCGATCACCACGAGATCGTAATCATACGACGCTGCCATGCTGAATCCCCCTACGGTCCGCGTGCAAAGGGCAGACCATCTCGTCCAAGCTAGGGCGCGAAAATGACGATCTTATTAACCACAACCGGAGGTTAACAAAGACCGCGGCTCGGATCAGCCGTAATGTTCGACGCTCGTCTCGTCGATGCCACGCGCGCCGCCGAGGGCATTGAATACCGGCGTCAGCACGATCGCCACCGCGAAATTGAGCAGCAAGGTCGCGAAGGCGGTGTAGGACGGCAGCGAATAGCCGGCGATCACCAGCGGGTAGATCGGCGTGAAGTTCTGCGCCGCCGCCATTGCCGTGCCGGTGACGATCCCGACCAGCCAGCCGAGGAACAGCGCTTTCTCGTGGAACCAGCGCGTGTAGAGGCCAATGATGACCGCCGGCAGGGTCTGGATGATCCACACCCCGCCCAGCAGCTGCAGGTTGATCGCGTATTGCAGCGGAATGAAGACGATAAACACGAGCGCGCCAAACTTGACGACGAGCGAGACGATTTTCGCCATCCGTGCCTCCTGCGACGGGCGGCAGTCGGGGCTGATGAATTCCTTATAGATGTTGCGGGTCCACAGATTGGCTGCGGCGATCGACATGATCGCCGCCGGCACCAGCGCGCCGATCGCGACCGCCGCAAACGCGACGCCGACAAACCATGACGGGAACACCGAGATGAATAACGCCGGCACTGCAAAATTGAGCGGATAGGCTTTGGCGAAGGCGGCGAATTCGGGGGCCTTGTCGACCCCGATGGCGAGTGCCATGAAGCCGAGCAACGCGATCAGCGCCAAGAGGAACGAATAGGCCGGCAGCAGCGCCGCGTTGCGGCTGATCGCGCCGCGCGAACTCGCGCTTAACACGCCGGTCATCGAATGCGGGTAGAGAAACAGCGCCAGGGCCGATCCCAGCGCCAGCGTGAAATAGGCGCTGTAGGGGATCGATGAGTTCGCCATCGCCACCGGCAGAAGCAGTTTTTCGTGCGGCACCGCGGAGAAGATCGCGCCGTAGCCGCCGAGCTTGATCGGGATCCATACCACCGCGGCGATAACAGTGATCCAGATGAGCGTGTCCTTGACGATCGCGATCGCCGCCGGCGCGCGCAGTCCGCTCGTGTAGGTGAACGCGGCCAGGATCACGAAGGCGATGACGAGCGGCAGGTCAGCCAGCCAGCCGCTGCCTTCGACGCCGAGCCCGGCGATGACAACCTGGATGCCGACAAGCTGCAGCGCGATATAGGGCATGGTCGCGACGATGCCGGTCACCGCCACGGCGAGCGCCAGCCAGCGGCTGCCATAGCGGCCACGTACGAAATCCGATGCGGTGATGTAGCCGTTGTTGCGCGCGACCGAGTACAGCCGCGGGAAGACAACAAACACGAACGGATAGACCATGATCGTGTAGGGCACCGCAAAGAACGCGATCGCGCCCGCGCCGAACATCAACGCCGGCACCGCGATAAAGGTGTAGGCGGTGTAGAGGTCGCCGCCCAAGAGGAACCAGGTGACGACCGTGCCGAAGCGACTGCCGGCGAGACCCCATTCGGCGATCAGGTCGAGATCGCCACGGCGCCAGCGTCCGGCGAGAAAGCCGAGCACAGAGATCAGCACGAAGAGGAGGACGAAAACGACGAGGGCTATCCAATCGAGTGGCATCTTCTGTCTCCCGCCTCAGTCGTGGTGCCGGCGGGTCATGAAATAGACCAGCACGGTCAGCGCCGAGCCGATCCAGATCCACAACAGCTGATACCAGTAAAAGAACGGGATGCCCGCCCATTCGGGATCGGCTTTGTTGTAGCTCGATACCCAGGCCATCGCGATAAACGGCACCAGCAATAAGAGGTACCAAAGGCGCGAGCCTTTGTTGTCCATTGCGCGTCCTCCAACCTCAACGTGCGTTCTTTGCTTGCCGGCGACTTGTCCTCCAACGCTTCGGCAAATTCAATCGGCCAACTGAAATAAAACGGTAATGCAGGGTTGCGCGGTGCCGAACGCACGCGGCCGCCTTGGGATGGACTTCGACGACAATGTCTCGATAGTCTCGGCGCGAGCGGTATCGGGAGGGCAGGTGGAACAGCGCAACCTCGGCAAATCCGGGCTGCCAGTGTCGCTGGTCGGGCTCGGTTGCAACAATTTTGCGGGCCGTATCGATTTCGCGGCGACAAAGGCGGTGGTGCACAAGGCGCTCGACCTCGGCATCACCCTCTTCGACAACGCCGACACTTACGGCGACCCGCGCGGCGGCGCCGAGGATTATCTGGGCCGCATTCTCGGCGAGCGGCGCAAGGACATCGTGCTGGCCACCAAGTTCGGCCGGCCGATGGACACCTCCGGCAAGCGACAAGGCGCGTCGCGGCGCTACATCATCGAGGCGTGCGAGGCGAGCCTCAGGCGCTTGCAGACCGATTACATCGATATTTACTGGCAGCACATCGAAGACAAGCTGACGCCGATCGAGGAGACCCTGCGCGCGATGGACGACCTCGTGCGCCAGGGCAAGGTGCGCTACATCGCTTGCTCGACCTTGACCGCGTGGCAGGTGGTGGAGGCGCGCTGGACCTCGAAGGCGCAGAACCTCGAGCCCTATATCGCCTGCCAGGAGCGCTACAGTCTTTTGGAGCGCGAGTACGAGGCCAACATGGGCGCGATGGTGGAGGCTCACGGACTCGGCCTCATCCCGTTTTCGCCGCTGGCGAACGGGCTTCTGACCGGCAAATACAGGCGCAATACGACATTGCCGGCGGGGGCGCGGCTCACCACGACGCAGCGCATGGCCGACCGCTATTTGACCGAGCGCAACTGGGCGATCGTCGAAAAGCTGGCGGATTTTTGCGCCTCGCACGGCCGCACGATGCTGGAATTGGCGATGAGCTGGCTGGCGTCGCGGCCGGCGGTTGCGAGCGTCATCGCCGGCGCCACCCGGCCCGAACAATTGGAACAGAACGTCCGCGCCGTCGAATGGGCGATGACGCGCGAAGACATGGACGAAATCGACCGGCTGACGGCAAACTAGCGTGATGCACGCCTCGACCGTCCAGCGCCGGCTCGCCGCGATCCTCGCCGCCGATGTCGTTGGCTACAGCCGGCTGATGGGCGCCGACGAGGTGGGAACCCTGGCCGCGCTGAAGGCGCATCGCCGCGAGCTGGTCGACCCCGCGATCGCCGCGCATCGCGGCCGCATCGTCAAGACCACCGGTGATGGGATGCTCGTCGAGTTCCAAAGCGTCGTCGATGCCGTCGGCTGCGCCGTCGCGGTGCAGCGCGGCATGGTCAGCCGCAACGGCGGCATCCCTGACGACAGTCGCATCGTCTTTCGCGTCGGGATCAATGTCGGCGACGTTATCATCGATGGCGACGACATCTTTGGCGACGGGGTCAATATCGCCGCGCGCCTGGAAGCACTGTGCGAGCCCGGCGGTGTCTGCATCTCGCGCGCGGCCAACGAGCAGATCCGCGGGAAGCTGTCGCTTGCCTTCGCCGATCTCGGCGAGCAGGTGGTCAAGAACATCGCCCAAGCGGTCGGCGTGTTCGGGCTCGGTTCGGCCGATATCGAGGCGCTGCCCGAGCCGGAGCCGCCCACACCGGCCGCAGCGCCGACAACGCCCAAACCCGAAGCGCCGACACGGTTCGAGCAGGATATCCGTTTCTGTATGACATCGGACGGCGTGCAGCTCGCCTATGCGCTGATCGGCAGCGGCCCGGTTCTGGTCAAGGCCAGCCACTGGATGACACATCTCGAATACGATTTTGACAGCCCGGTTTTCGGGCCGCTTTATCGGGAATTGGCGCGCGACTTCACGCTCATTCGTTACGACGTGCGCAGCAACGGGCTCAGTGATCGCGAGGTCGAGGACGTCTCGTTCGAGGGCTATATCCGCGATCTCGAAACCGTGGTCGATGCCGCCGGGCTCGAGCGTTTCGCGCTGCTCGGCTTCTCGCAGGGATGTGCGGTGTCGATCGCCTATGCCGTGCGGCATCCCGAGCGGGTGAGCCATCTCGTGTTTTGCGGCGGCTATCCGCTCGGGATGATCAAGCGCGCCCGCACGCCGGCCGAAAAGGAGCAGATCGAAGCGATGCTGACCCTTGTGCGGCTTGGCTGGGGTCAGGAAAACTCGGCCTTCCGCCAGCTGTTCACCAGCCGCTTCATCCCCGGCGCGACCAAGGAACAGGCCGACTGGTTCAACGAGTTCCAGCGCGCCTCCACCTCGCCCGAGGAAGCCGTGCGCGGCATGCGGGCGACAGGCAACATGGATGTCAGCGATCTGCTGACCCAGGTCACGACCCCGACCCTCGTCATGCACGCGAGGCACGACGTGCAGGTGCCGTTCGAATCCGGCCGGCGTCTCGCCGCGGGCATTCCCGGCGCGCGCTTTGTCCCGCTCGAAGGCGGCAACCACATCATTCTGAACGACGAGCCCGCCTTCACCCGGTTCCTCGCGGAGATCCGCGGGTTCCTCGCGAAATAGCGATCCGTCACACTCCAAACCCCATACCCCCAACGGAGGAAACATCATGGACATCAGATTGGACGGCAAAAGCGCGATCGTTACCGGCGGCAGCAAGGGGCTGGGCCTGGCGATCGCGAAGGAATATGCGGCCTCGGGCGCGAATGTCGCGATCCTTGCGCGCGATCAGGCGTCGCTCAACGATGCCAAGGCCGAGATCGAGAAGGGCGCCGCCAAAGGCGTCAAGGTGCTGGCGATCTCTTGCGACGTGTCGAAAGCGGCGGCGATCGAGGCCGCTTGCAAGCAGTGCAACGATGCGTTCGGCAAGGTCGACATCTTTGTCAACAACGCCGGCCAGTCGACCCGCGGCCCGTCGGAGACGATCACCGACGAGCAGTGGCAGGCCGATCTCGACCTCAAGCTCTTCGCGCAGATCCGCTTTTGCCGCATCCTCATGCCGCAGATGAAGGCGCGCAAATGGGGCCGCATCATCAGCGTCCTCAATATCGGCGCCAAGGCGCCCGGTGCCGATAGCGCGCCCACCTCGGTCAGCCGCGCCGCGCAAATGGCCTTCACCAAGGCGCTCTCGATGGAAGGCGCGCCGCACAACGTGCTGGTCAACTCGCTGCATGTCGGCGTCATCGTCTCGGACCAGATCAAGCGTCGCTTTGACCGCGAGCGCCCGAATGTCAGCTTCGAGCAATACGTCGCCGAGGCGGGAAAGGGCGTGCCCATGGGCCGCATGGGCAAGGCCGAGGAATTCGCCAATGTCGCGACATTCCTCGCCTCCGAGGCGGCGGGTTACGTCACGGGCTGCGCGATCAATGTCGATGGCGGCCGTTCGCCGGTCGTGTAACGCGGCATTTCCCCTCTCCCGCAAGCCCGCGAGCGGGGGAGGGGTCACACCTCCCGCAAATACTTCTCCTCCAGCGCGCGCCACGCCGCGGTGCCGACGGCTTCCTCGCGTTCTTGGAAGGTGCAGAGTTCGTGCTCGATGCGTTTGGCGTGGCCGTCTTCCTTGAGCACGGCCAGCACCTTCTGCGCGGCGAGGATCGCCGCGCGGTGCGTCTGCGACGGGTAGATGCCAAGCCGGAAACCCAATTCTTCCAACTCCGAGGCCGCGAGCATCGGCGTCTTGCCGCCTTCGAACACGTTGACCAGATTGGGCCCTTTGACGTTTCGGCCGACGACGCGCAGTTCCTCGACCGATTGCGGCGCCTCGACAAAACCGACATCGGCACCCGCTTCGAGATAGGCGTTGACCCGGTCGATCGCCGCACTCAGTCCCTCGACCGCGCGTGCGTCTGAGCGGGCGATGATGACCATCTCGGCATCGCGGCGCGTATCGACCGCGGCCTTGATCTTGCCCACCATCTCGGCCTTGGAGATGACCTCCTTGCCCTCGTAGTGGCCGCATTTCTTGGGCGCGACCTGATCTTCGATATGGAACCCGGCGACCCCGGATTTCTCGTATTCCCGCACGGTGCGGATCACGTTGATCGCGTTGCCGTAGCCGGTATCGGCGTCCGCGATCACCGGGATGCCGACCGCCTCGACCGTGAGCCCGATGAACCGCACGTTCTCGACCACGGTAAGGAGCCCGAGATCGGGATAGCCGCTGGCGCGCGAATAGCCGCCGCCGGTGAGATAGACCGCCTCGAACCCGGCGGCCTCGACCAGCCGAGCGGTCAGCGTGTCGTAGGCGCCGGGCACCATCGTGTAGCTGGACCGGGCGATCAGCCGGCGCAATTGCTGGCGTGGGGTCATCGCTTTTCTCCAATAACGCGACCGGGCCTCTGCCCGACCTCGAGCGCCGGTTCCGCGAAAGCGGAACAACATTCAAAACAGCGCCGCAGCGGCGGCGCTGTCAACCAGCCGTTAAGCAAGTTTCGGTTAGGGTTCCGTGTCCTTCTCGATTGCAGGTTGCTCGCATGAAATCGCTGATCCCGGCACTGCTCTGCGGCCTCGTGATGTTGCCCGTGGCGGCCTGGGCCGACGACGCCAGTGCAACGCAAGGCCAGGGTTGCGGCATGGTCGATAGCGCGCTCATCAATCAGGGCGCCGGCACCGTCATGATCAGCTGCGTCGGCGTCACCGAGCAGTTCGGCAGCCAGCTTGCCGGCATCCTCACTTACGTACTGCAGCGCCGGCTCGATCCGGAGATCGTCATCGCCAAGCTCGACGAGGTCGACGGCGTCCCCGATGAGAATGTGGCGCGCAGCCTGACCACCGATCAGGGCCAGAAGATCGTCGAAAGTCTCGTGGCCAACGGCAAGCCGGCAACGGTTGCGATCACTGCCGACCCCAATGAGCCGGACGCCGGCAATTACGCGCTGGCGATCGCGACGCGGCTCGGCATGGCCGGTTGGCAGATTGCCGGCAGCCAGATCAACCGCACCGTTCCAGCCGGTCTTGACGAGATTCACGGGGTGGTGCTCGTGGTCCATGATGAGAAGAAGCCGCCCGAGATGGCCGACGAGCTGAAGAAGGCGATGGCCGCGGCGAAGATTTTCGTGCCGATCATCTCGCGCGACAATATCGCGCCGGACACGGCGATGCTTTGGGTCGGCAAGCGTGCGACACTCAAGGACGCCCCGACGCAATAGCTTCCCTTCGCAGCTTCCCCTTCCGCCCAGCGGCGCAATCGCGCTAGAGCATGGCGATTGTCGCCATCAGGGGAAGCCGCCATGACATTCCAAGTGAGACGGGTCGTCACCGGCCACGATTCCGACGGCAAGGCGATCGTCACGATCGACGCCGCCGTTCCCGGCCGCTCAATGCGTCCGGGCGTAACCGCCTGCGTGGCCTGGACCAGCGAGGGCTTTCCAGTCGACAACAATGGCGACGCCGACGAGGGCAAGCGCCAGACCGGGACCACCCATGCCAACGGCACGGTCTTTCGCATCATCGAGTTCACGCCGGGCAACGGCCCGCGCAACCATCGCACCGACTCGATCGATTACGCCTGCATCCTCTCCGGCGAGATCGACATGGAGATGGACGGTACGGAAGTGCACCTCAAGGCCGGCGACGTCATTGTTCAGCGCGGCACGATCCACAACTGGATCAACCGCGGCGCCGAGCCTTGCGTCATCGCCTTTGTGTTGATCGCCGCGCATTCTGCCGTTGCTGGCGGCAAGGTGCTGCCGGCGGTCGGGTGATCAGGATTTCGGCGGCGCGGGCACCACGGTTCCCGCCGGAAGCGGTGGCGGGGGCTCTGGGGGCGTCGGAGTCGCGGCCGCCGCGGGGGGCGTTGACGGCTCGGCCGGTGGAGACGATGCGGCGGGAGTCGAACTCGCCGTCGCTGCCGGGGGCGTTGTCGGCGTCGCTTTCGCATCGGGCGGCGCCGGTGGATTGGCCTTGGCCTTTGCCGCGATGTCCTTGACCGCATCGACCGCGGTGAGCTCGGCGGTGACCATGTCGGCCGGCACCTTGATCTCCAGGGTCTTCCCGTTGGTCGAGGTGAAGGTCACGGCAAACCCGTCCTGATGCGCGCGGAGGTAATCCTCGGGCAGTTCGGCAGCGAACTCGTCGGCAAACGAGCAACCCTGATCGCAGCTGATCTGGTTGCGGCTGATCGGGATGAGCTTCAGCTTGGTATCGGCGGTGTCGTAGACGCCGTTCCACATGTACGGGCCGCCGTAATAGCTGTCCTCGATGTAAAGCTGATGCGCGGTCTCGCCGGTCTTGTTGTCGAGCCAGCTGCGCAGGCAGAAATAATTGGTGTCGTCGACGTCGAGAAACTTCGCGGCGTGCTGTTGCTTCTGGCCAACAAAGGCGATGAACCGGCCGCCCTGTTCCTTCGTCAGCTCGACCGCTGGGGCTTGCGGCCGTGGCGCCATTTTTTCTTCGGGTTGAAGGGCAGCGCAGCCGCCGAGGGCGAGCGCGAGCGTCACGCTCGCCAGAAAATGCTTGGTCATGTCGCTATCCTAAAATTGCGGCGTTGTCTTCGCCGAGCGCCGGTGCGCGCTTATTAAATTCCGGCCGCGCGCCGTCAAACGACAGCGGCAGGCCAACCAGCCGCAGCGCGCCGTCGCTTTGAATTTGCCCGAGCGCCTGAGTCTGCGCATCGGCGACCACCTGGTCCATCGCGTTGATCGGGCCGTTGGGGATGCCCTGGGCTTCGAGCAGCGCCGCCCAGTGGCCGCGCGTCTCGGTCTTGAAGATGTCGGTGAGGATCGCGATCAGCGCCTGCCGGTTGACGACGCGGTTGCCGTTGGTCGCGAAACGCGGGTCCTCGGCGAGGCTCGGCCGGCCGAGCGCAGCGGCGAGCCGGCGGAACAGATTGTCGTTGCCGGCCGCGACCATCATGTAGCCGTCCGCCGCCTCGAACGCCTGATAGGGTACGATCATCGGCACCCCCGAGCCGCAGCGCGCCGGCAGCTCTCCGGTCGTCAGATGGTCGGCGAGGAGGATGCTCATCAGCGCAAGCGAGGTCTCGTAGAGCGAGGTGTCGACGATGCCGCCCTTGCCGGTGCGCGCCTTTTCCTGCAATGCGGCGAGGATGCCGATCGCCGCCCACATGCCGGTGGCGATATCGACGATCGACACCGTGACCCGCACCGGCGGCCGGCCGTCCTCACCGAGAAGGCTCATCAGCCCGGAATAAGCTTGCATCATCGGGTCGTAGCCCGGTCGCTCACGCAGCGGCCCGACCGCGCCAAACGCGTTGAGATTGCAGCACACGAGGCCTGGCTTCTCCGCAACCAACGCCGCAGGATCAAGCCCGTATTTGTCGAGCGCGCCGAATTTGAGGTTGTGAATCACCACGTCGGCCCGCTCGAGGATCAGCCGCTTCAGTCGCGCCGCATCTTCGGGGTTGGCGAGGTCGCAGGTGATGCCTTGCTTGCCGCGGTTGACCGCGTGAAAACAGGTCGCGGCGCCCTCGGTGAAAGGTGGGCCCCAGCCACGGCAGGCGTCACCGCCTCTCGGGTTCTCGACCTTGATGACCTCGGCGCCGAGCTCGCCAAGGATCATCCCGGCATAGGGTGCGGCGATGCTGTGGCCGATCTCGATGACGACAAGACCGGACAGCGGGTGGGGGGACGACATGACTTCACCACTAAGCGGCTGAGAGCGCGGCACTATAGCGTCGTCATTGCGAGCGCAGCGAAGCAATCTCGTTCGCGGCATTCACCCAATCGAGATTGCCGCAACGCCCTGCGGGCGTCTCGCAATGACGAGGACGCTGCTTTATGGTGCGCCGCGAACAAGATGCGTCGGGGAGGACGACATGAAGCGTTCCCAAAGGGACATGACCGGGGAAATCGAGGACAAGGTCGCGCAGCGCCTGCCGCGGCGTGCGCTGATGCGCGGGGTAACGATCGGCGGGGCGGCGGCGATGCTCGCGCAGATGGGCGATCGGGCGCGCGCAGCCGATGCCGGGCCGTTTCCCGACCATCCGAAATGGCGCTTTGTCTTCGTCAACCATGTCACCAACAACCCGTTCTTCGTGCCGACGCAATATGGCATTCAGGATGCCTGCGCGCTGCTCGGTGTCGATTATCAGTGGACCGGGTCGGAGACCTCCGACGTGGCGCAGATGGTCAATGCTTTCAATGCGGCGGTTGCCGGCAAGGCCGATGCTATTGCCGTGTGCCTGGTCGACCCGCACGGCTTCGACCGCCCGGTCGAGGCGGCGCTCCAGGCTGGCATCCCGGTCTTCAGCTACAACGCTGACTCGAAGAGCAACAAGCGCCTCGCCTATATCGGCCAGGACCTGTTCCTCTCCGGCCAGATGATGGGTGAGCGCATCGTCAAGCTCGTCGGCTCGGGCAAGGTCGCGATCTTTATCGCGACGCCGGGCCAGCTCAACCTTCAGCCCCGCGTTGACGGCGCGATGGACGCGATCAAGAAGTCCGGCGCCGACATCCAGGCGACGATGATCGCCACCGACCCGACCGCCAATGCCGGGCTGTCGAAAATCCAGGCCTATTACCTCGGCAACCAGGACGTGAAGGGCCTCTTTGGCGTTTCGGGCGGCGATACCATGAATTCGGGGCTTATCAGCCGGCAGTACAACCTGCCGGAAAAGGGGGTGAAGGCCGGCGGCTACGACATGCTGCCAAAATCACTCGAGGCGGTGCGCGACGGCTTCCTCGAATTCGTCATCGACCAGCAGCCCTATCTTCAGGGTTTCTACACCGTGATGGAGATGTTCGCGTTCAAGGTGTCTGGCGGCCTCATCGGGCCGGCCGACATCGACACCGGCCTCAAATTCGTCACCAAGGACGCGGTCGGCCAATACATGGAGACAAAGAGCCGTTACGAAGGCAGCGCCAAGGACGCGGCGATCATCAGCCGCAGCGGTCCGATCGGCAGCTGAGATGGCGGAAGCCGCGGAGGGAGAAGCGCCTAACGGGCTCGCCCGGCGAGCCTATGCCTTTCTGCTGCGGCCGGAGGCGAGCGTCATCGTCGTGTCGGTGGCGCTCATCCTCTATTTCGAGCTCGCGAACCGCAATTTCCTCACCGACGCCAATGTGCAGACCGTGTCGCAATTCGTCGCGGCGCCGGTGATCATCGCCTGCGGTGAGATCATGCTGCTGATCTGCCGCGAGATCGATTTGTCGGTCGGTCAGGTCTTCGCGCTGGCGCCGTTCCTGATGCAGAACGTGCATGATTGGGGCGCACCCGAGCCGGTGGCGATCCTCGCGGCGCTCGCCGCCTCGGCCCTGATCGGCCTCACGATCGGCCTCATTACCATCAAGCTCAGCGTGCCGTCCTTTATCACCACGCTCGGCATGCTGTTTCTCATCACCGGGCTGACCTTGACGATCTCACGCGGCTATCCGGCCGATGCCACCGGCGGCCCGCTCTTGACCGGGATCATGGGCGCGTGGGGCTATTCGGAGATCGTCTGGGCGCTGGTGATCGTCGTCCTGATGCACATCGTGCTGCGCCATACGCGCTGGGGCCTGCACACGACCGCGATCGGCGGCAACATCGTCGCCGCCGCCGAGGCGGGGATTGCGATCAACCGCATCAAGATCGGCAATTTTGTGCTGACCAGCAGCTTGGGCGGCCTCACGGGGCTTCTGGAGGCCTTTCGCGTCGGTTCGATCGACCCGCTCGCCGGCGGCAGCAACATCATGTTTTTGGGCGTCGCCTCCGGCGTCATCGGCGGCACCGCGATCGCCGGCGGCGCCGGCACGATCATGGGCGGCCTCGTGGGCGGCATCATGCTCGGCGTGCTGCAGGATGGCTTCACCCTGCAAGGGATCAACGCCTTCACCTTCGACATCGTGATCGGCGCGGCGATCCTCATCGCGATGGTCGCCAATATCCATCTGGCGCGGCTGCGCGGCAGGCGCCCGCGATGAGCGACGCCACGCCGGAGGCGATCCGCGCCGAGAAGATCACTAAAACCTTTGGCACCGTGACCGCGCTCGCCGGCGTGTCGATGCATGTTGCGCGCGGCGAGACGCTCGGCATTCTCGGCGACAACGGCGCCGGCAAATCGACGCTCATCAAGATTTTGACCGGGTTTCACCAGCCGGATTCCGGTCAGGTCTATGTCGACGGCAACCCGGTGAGCCTCGGCTCGGTCGACGAGGCGCGTGCCTTTGGCATCGAGTGCGTCTATCAGGACCTGGCGCTCGTCAACGGCCTCAGCATCTATCACAACATGTTCTTGAACCGGGAGCTGCTGCGGGGCTGGCCGGTGAAGTTTCTCGATCACAGGACGATGCGCCGCCGCGCCCGCGAGGCGCTCGACGAGATCGGCGTCCATATTCCGTCGATTGATGTCGAGGTCGGCCAGCTCTCGGGCGGTCAGCGGCAGGCGATCGCGGTGGCGCGCGCGGTGTCGTCGAACGCGCGCATCCTGCTGCTCGACGAACCGCTCGCTGCGATGGGGGCGCGCGAGGCTCGCCTCATCATCGACCTCATCGATCGGCTGAAGGCGCGCGGCGATATCGCGATCGTGATGATCGCGCATAATTACGCACAGACGCTTGAAATCTGCGACCGCGTCATGCTGATGCAGCACGGCGAAGTGACGTTCGAGAGCCACGCCGCCACCACCTCGGCCGAGGAGTTGCTCGACATCGTCCGCCGGGAATACCGCGCTGCGCGCGGCGTGCTATAACCACCGCCTCATCCCATCCCGCAAACCCCTGAGAGGAGAGCAACGGATGTTCAGTCACATCATGATCGGCAGCAACGACATCGACCGGTCGAAGAAGTTCTACGACGCGATCTTCGGCGTGCTCGGCGTCGCGCCCGCCACCCCGGACGCCCGCGGCCGTCTGGCCTATGCGCATAATGGCGGGCGTCTCATGATCACCAAGCCGATCAACGGTCAGCCGGCCTCGGCCGCCAATGGCGGGACGATCGGCTTTGTGATGAGCAGCGCCGAGCAAGCCAAGGCGTTTCACGACGCCGGCTGCGCCAATGGCGGCACCACGGCCGAGGACCCGCCCGGCATCCGCCAAGGCGCGGCTGGCCAGATGTATCTGGCCTATATGAAAGACCCCGACGGCAACAAGCTCGTCGGGCTTTATCGCGTGCCGGCCTAACGCAGCATCGTG